>Ga0307510_10001388_pt1 | contig 26539 bp, 37 predicted proteins | sample 12_EM_MG_FD_207224 | JGI IMG/M metagenome (GOLD analysis project Ga0307510, IMG submission 207224) | Populus trichocarpa ectomycorrhiza microbial communities from riparian zone in the Pacific Northwest, United States - 12_EM | ecosystem: Host-associated > Plants > Roots > Unclassified | place... | reverse complement strand
CATGAGGCCCGCAACATGTTATCTTACTAACCCGTTGTAAATACGAGACAGTGATGTATCAGTGATACTACTAGGGGAACATTCCCCAAGCCGAGCTTTCGACTGCCCATCCCTAAAAATGCGTCCAGGGACTTATCCCGAAGCCTCCGGATTTCTCCGGATCGAATGTGCCGTACTATCCATTCTGCTGGGCTGATCTCCTGCGAGTCTCCGGTTACCGCGGATTTAGGGTCAGCGTTTGGTGGGGTAAAGATTACGTGGGCAGTGGTGGGGCAATTAGCTTTCCAATTTTGCTGCAGGTGTGGCTTATGGTGCCTGTCCCCCTGTTGCTGCCTGCTTCGGGCGCTCCACTTTGGCTTTGGGGCACTTGTGCTTCTTGGCAGTTTTGTGTGATGTGAACTTGCACCCACATGATACACATTGCCGCTCATGGGTGGGTAGCCTTGGCCGCCTCCCTTTCCCTTCCCGCTTGGGAGCACGACTCCGCTTCTGTGCGAGATGCCTCTTCTCCTTCCGCACATTAATATTGTTGGCTTTGCAGCAGTTTGAAGAGGACCATATCGCCGCTTCTGCTTAGGAGCTCCACAATATATACAACATCACCTTTTTCACCTTGGGGCCAGGGTGGGGTACAATTGCTATAGCACACCTGACCAGGTAGGCATGGTATTGGGGTTTCCCTTGTGAGGGGGAGAGGATGCGCTCTTGCGAGGACATGGTGGTGAGAAGGGACGAAGTTCCGAGGGGGGATACATGGTCGTTTCATGCACTAGGAGAGCTATGGTAAGATTCGGGTGGAAGGCGTACCATCCACCTGATCTTCAATAATTACCGCTTATGCAACCTGTTCCAAGATTGCAACTAGGTCCGTTTGCATTCTCGTCAGTATTGAACCCAGTGTGCTAACGTTACAAAGTGCCAGCGGTCATGGGATCCCTAAATCGCTTCCCAGTACCGAAGCGGGAGATGCACGAGAACACATTAATGAACACGAATTCGCGAAGGTCCTGTGCTCCCTATATAAGCGGCTCGTAAATTTCTCGGTTTCCCACTACGTCGCAAAGATGGGGAGCGATGTTGGTAGGGGCACCATTCCTCATCCCAGCTACGTCCTCCCACTCAGTAATATGCTACCAGGGCTGTTCAGAGACCACATAGGTCTCCTCGTAAGCCTTCTCGCCGTTGTCTTAGCTGTTCGATACCTCAGAAGCCCGTGGCGCAGCGTCCCTCTTGGTCCCAGGGGACTTCCGATTCTCGGAAATGCGCTTCAGCTAAAGGACAAGACATGGATGTTTAGACGTGACTGCAAGGACGCATATAGTGTGTTCTCCTTTGATATATGATTTTTAGAATTGTGATATTGATCAAGATATATTACAGGAGATATAATGTATTTGAATGCTTTGGGGCAGCCCATTATCGTCATCAACAGTCTCAAGGTCGCTGCAGAACTCCTCGACAAACGCGCAAACATCTACTCAGATCGGCCACGAATGATTGTTGCTAATGAAATTCTCTCTGGGGGGTTATTCGGTGCCTTCTTGCGGTACGGGGACCTGTATGTAGTTTACTTCCTTCATATGCAAAGACGGAGACGGTTTCATCATTCGCAGATGGCGCCGCGCTCGTCGTGCTGCACGTGAAGGGTTCACAAAATCCGTCGTACGCGACTATCAACCGATACTCTTCAAAGAGGCAATCCTTTTGGCTTCTGCGCTTCTGCGCAACCCAGAAGCTCGAGAGAAGCATTTCCAACGATGTTCGGCTTCTGCGACAATGTCCATCTTGTATGACTATCCCACTCTCGAGACAGAAGACGACAAGACCCTCAAAGAAATTCACGCCTTTAACGATCGCGCATCTGAGGCCTCTGCTCCTGGAGCACATCTCGTTGAAGTGTTTCCTTGGATGATGTACATCCCGGATAGGTTTGTTCTCACTTTAATCGACGGTTTCTCTCCCACGTCTCCTGAAACGGTATCAGCCTTGCCAAGTGGAAACGTGAGGGCAAACAGTATTTCAAGCAACACACGAGAATGTTCGAGACGCTTTTTAACAACGTTCGTCACGAAATTGTAAGTCAACACTCTGAGGACCTGTACCCGAGTCTACTGACCGGACGCACCGCAGTCTCAAGGGTGCGAAAGACCAAGCGTCAGTGCGAAGGTCTTCAAGAGCATCGACAAAAGCGGACTTTCGAATCGGGAAATGGCCTGGACCGTTGGGACGTTATAGTACGTTTCCTTTTGATTTGTGGCCCGCAGAACGCTTGGTGAAACTCCCGGAAAGCTCCGCAGGTGCAGAAACAACCTATACAGCGTTGAGCTGGTGGGCATTAGCGATGATTGCCCATCCGGAATATCAGAGGCGCGCCCAAGCTGAGCTGGATGCGGTCGTAGGGCGATCTCGTGTCCCAACGTTTTCAGATATCTCGAGCCTTCCGTATCTTCAGGCGATGGTCAAAGAAGTTCTACGATGGCGCTCTCCACTCCCATTTGCGATACCACATAGCACCACGGAGGACGACTGGTACGACGGGATGTTCATCCCGAAGGGGACAACGTGCCTTCCCAACCTCTGGCAATGCCACCACGACCCCGCCACCTATGGTGAAGACGCTGCGAGCTTCAATCCTGGGCGGTTCCTCGATTCTTGTGGCAAAGTTACATCTGGTCCTGCGGAGACGCGGGGGGAGGGACACGTCACGTACGGGTTCGGGAAACGCTCATGCATCGGAAACCAGCTCGCCAACGATTCTCTTTTCATGTTCATGGCTACGTCGTTGTGGGCTTTGAACTTCGAGAGACTCTGTGATGACCAAGGAAAGGAGATTCCGCTCGATACAGAGTCGTTCTTCGACACTGGGATAGTAGTGTAAGTGTTTGGCGTTCATCTAATTTCGGAACCACTGCTCACTATATGGGTCTATGTTGCATAGCCGGCCAGTTGAATATAGATGTACCTTCACGCCTCGATTTCCTGAGGCGGTCTCAATACTTGCTGCGGAGGAGGAACTACTCATGGCGCGAACCGTATAGACTGTACGAGCTGAGTTGCAAATTTCATCGCGATGAAGGGTATGTGCAATAAGCACAGAACTAGAATTACTCTTTACCTGTCTTCCTCTTTATCTCAGGGTCGCACAATAATATCGAAGAGCCCCTTGAACGATGCAATATCCAAAGGGGTCTCATTGCCCCAGTTTGTTGAATCGGTGCTCCTCCTTGTTCAAGCAATGGCACATGTAATCTTATCATGCCCCGGATGTGCCCACTCCTGACCTCGTACTGCGCACCGACTTGTATCCATTTGCGCATCTCTTACAAATTGTCAATTTGCCAAGATCGGAGAATGATGGTTGGGTGAAAACTTGGAAGTGGTGTGATGTGATCGTCGCCTTGTCGTATGGGGTTGAAAACTGTGGGGCTGAGTATGATGGCGAAAGACCCACCGGAGCATGGTTAAACTTTGAAGCAGATACGTAAGTACTGTACCTGTCGGATACTACAGACAGGCTTATGTCACCTGATCCAAATCGTGATTGAATAGTTAAGATCATCGATCATCCCTGGATCCGCAACACATCGAGGAAGGCCGGTGTTTGTGTATCGGTGTGTCGCCCCTTTCCCTTCAGGGATCTATGTGAAAAAAAAAAAATTGGAACAATATTACTACAGAGAGGACTGAATTACAAGATTCACTGTTCAAGCTTTCAAGTTCACTGTCCGTAGTCATGACTCCAGGAACCGGTCCGGCAGGACCCGCTTTCATTTCAAGTTCATCATGACCTGGACCCCGACTTGGACCCAAGCCGTCCTATTTCCTCGTCCCTAAAAATGTGTCTAACTTGAAGCTTGAAGCTTGAAGGACTTATCCAGAAGCCTCCGGATTTTTCCCAGATCGAGTGTGCTGTACTACGGTATCCATTCTACTGGGCCAATCTCCTGTGGCATCAGGAAAACGGTCCCGTGCTAGTGAGAGATAGCACTGGAGTATTTTAACAGTAGTCAAAATAAGGGTGGTAATGGTTTGATAAGCGGGATGTAGGTATCACTATGCATCATGAGCACTTGCATGAGCTGTCAATGCCACTGAGTCCCACGCATTGTCAAGGCTTCACACAAGATAAAATACCATAACATTACAGTATCTATGCAAATGTCAAATATCTACATACATTGGCAAAGGGATTAACTATCAGTATCCTATAAGCCTTCATCATCCTGACCATGTCCCACACAGCAGCCTCCTGCATGCTGCAAATGCACCCCATGAGCACAAGCTCCATCACATGTGACTGCTATAACCCACCAGTACTTGTGCTCATGCCAGTGTTCACCTCTGGCAGCTCAAACTTGGCATGGCACACTCTGCATGTGCCCCATGAGCATGAGCCCCATCGCATGTGACTTTACCATGGCTTGTGAGAGGTGCTGTGACCAGCCACTGCTTAGGATCATGCCAATTATCAAAATGAGACTGTACTGAGGGGTAGGACAGAGGGGGTATTGTTAAGGCTTCAACAGGCCTTGATAGTATGACTTGTACTAAGAGTGAACTTGTGGTGAGTACTTTGAAGGAGTAGAAGTCTCTAGTGTTACTAGATGTTAAGGCTTCAACAGGCCTTGATAGTACAACTTGTACTAAGAGTGAACTGGTGGCAAGTACTTTGAAGGAGTAGAAGTCTCTAGTGTTGCTAGAGACAACTCTGAGTGGCTTATGTAAGAAGTGGGAAAAGGGGAGGCACTTGGGGAGCTTTCAAGAACGTTGATATTGTCAATCAAGTCAAGCTTAGGGCTTGACTGTCGAAATACAGGGTGCTTATATACAGGCACGACTGCACACGGGCCATGGTCACTAGAGTAGGTACTTCTGGTCAAGAGGGGGCTGTCTGTATCGTATGGTAATCTGCAGACAAGTGCTGCAGTCTGTATGTGTTGAACAATGGAGAATGAGTAAGAACAATAGAAAGGATCAGGGAATTGCCTAATTGATCCTGAACAATGGCAGCAGGTTATTCCAAGAAGTGAAGCGTCATCATGATGCGATGACAACCACAAGGTTTGAGGTTGATCTGAGGAGATCTGATCTCTGCATGCCCATTCTGATCTAATGGGCATCTAGTGTAAGCAACTACCTTTTAAGGTAGTCTGTATTGATGGTGACCCAATTAAGGGCCATGTCACTATCCGTGTTGTCTGCAGAGCTCTGCGTGGATGAGGAAGAGTCTGCGGACTCTTGTGAAGACACTGGTGGGTTGTTCTGGCTCTGGGGTGAGGTGCTGGCTACAGGTGATGAGGCAGCAGGCATGATTGACTGGTAGCTGCCTTCCCTACTGGTGCGTTGGTGTATAGGTGCTGAAAAGGGACTTGTAGGTGACAGGGAGTGCTTGCGGGACACAGGACTGGGGGGATCAGTGAGGTATTCCTCCCATGGTGCGACGGGGGACTCTTCTGGGGACAAGGCATGTGTGTTGCCTCCAGGGATATCAGGTTCATAGTAGGCGACTGGTTCTGGCTCTAAAGGTGGTGCGTCCTCCATGGGACTGTCTGGGTCTTCCAGTAGGTTCTCTACTGGGGGTGGCTCTTGGTATGTCTCCATTGAGGAGTATTCCCAATGGTGGATGTTCCAGGGGACAGGGACAAGGGGCTTGACTGGGGGCTGATCAAGTGGTGACAATGGTTTACTGGGCAGTAGCGGTGGCAGGTCTGGTAGGGGTGATGGGTTCAATGGTAATGGTCACTTAGCCATGGGTGGTGGTTTGGATATGGTGATGAGGAGGGGGTCCAATAAGGATGAGAAAAATTGGGGTGGATCATAACATGAGGCCCCTCCTAAGGGAATCGTTTCCACATGATTATGTGCCTTGGCTAGCTGAGCCCTGAGTTCCTTGTGGTAGTTAAGCAAGAAGTGTGCCCACTTGGCCTGACTGGGATTGGGCAGCATGAGTCCTCTGCTTTTTAGCAGGTTGGTTGTTGTGAAGTAGAGCTGGGGGTGTATCCACAATAGATAGAGAGCTGTGTCTTTGTTGAGCTTCCTGAAGTAAATGGCTAGTGTCTGTGTCTCGAAGTGTCCCAAATTGCGCTTCCACTTGTTGTCCATAGCGACGAAATCCTTGACAACTAACTTAAGGATTTCTCTCTTGAGTTCTGCTTTAAGGTTCTGTGTTTTCTGCTTCTGCAATGGCAAGGAGGACTTCTTGGTGGAGTAGTCCGGCATTGGTGTATTGGCTAGTGGTGTCGCTGTTGTCATTTTCTTCTTCTGGTTCTGTTTCTGTCTCTGCGTGCTGTTCGCTTCCAGGATAAAGTCTGGTAGTACTGGTGGCAGGGTTGAGAGGACTTGGTTCCTCTGATGGGGTGTCTGGGTTGGTCATATATAGGGGCAGGTGTCCTGGTGACTCTGGTTCTGTGTGTGTTTCTGTGGGGGGTTGGAAGTGGAATGGGGGTCCAGTGTGGTAGTAGCACTGATGTCTGATTGAGGTGCTAATAATCAGTTCTTCGCTGTTAACTGGGACATCAATTCCATTGTGATTGATGACAGTTTCTTCTTGTCCTGGTTCCCAGTTGGTCCAGTGTAGTCTGATGGTGAAGTCATCTCTTCTGACAAAGGCAGCAAATAGGTGTAGGTCGTCGGCTTCTGTGTGTACTCTGATGAGGATGATTCCATTGTCTGTTCTGAGGGTGAAGATAGTGGATGTGGGGAATCCTTGGTTAGGTAGGTTTGGATGTTGTGCCATCTATTGGCAGTGGTAGGGGCAGTAGTGTTCCTTACATGAGCTAGAGTGGAGGAGGGAATGTTCGAAGGTGATATGGATGGCTCTCTGTAGCGATCCTGGCTTTCTGGCTGCTGGTATGAACTCTTTGAACTGGTATGGGTTGGGGAAGATAGCTGGGTTTCTGAAGAGCGAGCAGAAGAAGAAATAGGACTGTTTGGAGGGATGAGAGTAGTCTGGTTGGTGGGGCATGATGGAGAGTATTCTTCTGTTGTTTCCAGGGCTTTTAAGCAAGAGCGAATGGCTGTGGGGTGACTAGTGTAGAAGTCTGTAACAAGGTCTGCGGCGTTCAGGTCTGATTCATCGACCCATGAGTCATGAGAGGGCGAGTATCCTTTCCAGTGGACAAGGTATTGCTTCTTCTTTGTTTGCCCAAAGCGTCTTGATTGGAGGATTTGCTCTACCTCCCATTCTGGTTCTCCTTCTATGATGTCAGGCAGCGGTTCTATCCAGTTTGGGCCATGTGCTTCTGTTTCTCGATATGGTGTTAGCAACGACGTGTGGAAGACGTTGTGGATCTTCCAATGGTTTGGCAATTCTATTTTGAATGCGGCGTTTGATATGATGGCAACTACCCAAAAGGGTCTGTATCACCTTGGTGATAACTTCGGGGTGACGTTTGCTGGCAAGTTCAAGTTGGTTCCTTCCAGCCAGACTCTGTCTCCAATTGCAAATGGTTTGTATCTTGGTTTTAGCTTTATCCAGCTGTCTTGCGCTTTATGTTGGGCCTCTTGGGTGGCTTCTCTGGCTTCTTTGATATTGGTAAGACATTTTTCTAGAGTGGGAATGTCAGTTGATCTGGTGGGCTGATGTATGTGTGGAGTATATCCAACAAGGAGGTCAAATGGGGCTTTCTTTGTAGTGGCGGATGGCCATGAGTTCTTTGTGTACTGGGCTATAGGTAGCCAGGCATGCCAGTTGTTTTGCTGTGTTCCACAGAACATTCTGAGGTACTGTTCAAGGGATTGATTTGCTCATTCACTTGCACCATCTGTCTGGGGGTGGTAGGCTGTGCTGATATTTTGGCAGATGTCTAGGAGGTGGCATAGCTCCTTTCCAAAGTGTGAGGTAAAATGGGGATCTTGATCTGAGATTATCTTCTTGGGTAGGCCATAATGTGGCAGGACATGTGTTAGGTATAGTTGCGCGACTCCTTCAGAGTCTATAGTCTCTTTGCAAGGCAAGAACATAGAGGCCTTGGTACAATCAGTGTCTGTGATTGTCAGGATAGTGTCGTAGCCTCCAGAGGGTGGTAGTTTTGTGATGAAATCCATAGCATTAGTCTCAAAAGGACAAGCATTTTCAACTGGAGTGATTGGCGACAAGGGGGGATGGCTAGGATGAGTGTTCACTTTGTTCATTTGACAGGTTGCGCATCCTCAGATGTACTCGGTAATAAAGGCTTTCATGTTGGGCCACCAGTAGTACAGTGAATTAATTGGAGTGTTTTTGAAATTCCAGGGTGGCCAGTGGTTAATTGGTCATGAAAGAGGGATGTTACTCCCCTCCTAAGGGTATTGTCTGCCACAACAACTAGTGCATTCCCATGGTAATAGTGGGTCCCATCTGCTAGGGTAACTTGTTTGAAGGCGCTTGTCCACTGCTTGAGTTTCTTCTGGTCTTGGTATTGTGCCAGCTTGATTTTACTGTCCAGGTTGTGTTCTAGCATGTCCCAATCCATAACTTGGATGTTTTCTTCATCTCCACCCAGCCTCCCATCTCTGGGGTGACTCCAGACCATGGAGGTACTTCGAATACTTGTATGGTGTTTGCAGAAATATTTGCTGGGCCATACAGTGACGTCTTCATTTTCTAGGTTGCTTCCATCATCATGGTCTTCATGTCTTGATAGACCGTCTGCTCGATTTGAGGCTCCTGGCTTGTATTCCAGGATCATGTTGTACTGTTCTCGTTCTGGTAGGTATCCAGTGACTCTTGGTCCAATTTTCCTGGGGTCGCGATAGTAGTGAAGGTTTGCATGGTCAGTATAGACAAGTACTGGTTTCTCAGTACCCTTGAGGAGATAATCCCAATTCCTGAGGCCACGCATGATGGCCAGGAATTCTCTGTCATAGATGGGGTAATTTTGCTCTGTGCTGGTGAATTTCTGGGAGTGGAAACTGCAGGGGTGCAATGGTCCTGGTTTTTCTGTGCCATCAGGTCATTTGATAGGTGGTCCTCTCTGGTAGAGTATTGCTCTGGTCGCTATTTGAGATGCATCGACTTCCAGCTCAAATTGTTTGCTGGGATCTGGGCGTATGAGCACAGGGGTGCTGGTGATGTGTTTCTTGAGTTCTCTAACTGCAGCTATGCAGTCTGGTGTCCATTCAAATGGGACATCCTTTCCGAAGAGGCATGTGATGGGTGCTGTGATGGAGGAAAATCCGGAGATAAACACGCGGTGGTATCCCAAGACTCCAACGAATGAGTGGGCTCCTTTGAGGGTTGTAATGTTTTCTGGCCAGTCTGCTATTCCGGCAATTTTGGCTGGGTCAACTGTTGCACTGTCCTTGGTGAGGTGTACTCCTAAAAAGTCCATTGTTGGCTTCATAAAGATTGATTTACTGAGCTTGAGGTGTAGTCCATTCTTGGCTAGCAGGTCGAAGGGGTAGTGGAGGATTTCAATGTGTAACTTGATGTCTTTGAGCTTTGTTCCTAGTCCACAGTTGTCCATATAGCTTCTGAATATTTTCCTGATGTTGTGGACTCCTTTCTTTTCGAAGTGTTCATAAAGTTCTTCCAACATAAGGTCCATAAACCTCTGGAATGTTGGTGGCAAGTTGCTCATTCCAAAGAACATGACTTTGGGCTTGGATAGCCTGCGGCGGGTTTTGAAGGCAGCTTTCCATTCATCCCCTTGGCGTATGCGAATATTATTGTAGCCCCAGTGTATGTCAAATTTGCTAAACAGCTCCATTCCTTGGAGGTCTTCTATATATTGGGCAAGGTTAGGAAGGGGGGTGATGTCTTTCTTGGTTACTGCATTGAGTGGACAGTAGTCAATGATGTAGCGTTTTTCTTTGCTGTCCTTTTTAGGGACCATGAATGTGCTGAATCCATAGGGTGATTTGGATGGGACGATGTATCCCTTCTCCAGATTTTCGTCAAGGAACTGATTTTCTGCCTCTTGGTCTTTGAGGCTCATGGGGTAGGTTTTGCAATTGAACTTTGCTGGAGCTTCTGCTGTAAGCTCGATCTTGTGGTCGCATGGTCGTGATGGCGGGAATTTCTTAGCTTCTTCATCTGAGAAGAGGAGTGCATGTCATTTGAATTCTTCAGGTAGGATGATTTCTTCTTTCTTGTTTTGCTCCATGTATTTGTGAGCCATTTCTGTTGTGTTGTAGGTCCTGTTGACTTCCATAGTCGTTCTTCCAATCCATATGTTGGGTTGGCTTTGGTCTTCTAGTTCTTCCATAATTGCTTTGTGAGTTTCCATAATAAGATCATTGTCTTCTTGTTGTTGTCACTTTGCTTTGAGGTAGCCTTGTGCTTTGTCCCAGGTAACTTTTCAGATGGTTTCAACTTTGACTTTTGGTCCTTTGAGTGTTCCTGCTTCCCAGTTGATGTTGGGCTTGAATGCTTTGAACCAGGGGTAGCTGAAAAGGAAGTGGTCTCTTCCTAGATTTGTGACAAAGAAACGTAGTTGACATCATACATTTCCTTTGCTAACCATAAGGTTGCAATAGTGGCTGATTTTTCCTTGTCAATTGGGTGTTCCGTTGACATTAAAGACGGGTTGTTGGTAAGGGAGTTCCTTCATTCCTAGGCAGAGTTTCTTTACAGTTTCTGAGTCAATGAAGTTCTCTGTGGCTCTGGTATCAAGGAGGCCGATTTCTTTTGTTTCCCTTTTGTAACTGACAACTGTGAACTCAATTTGAACTGAGTTGCTTTTGTTGACAAAGACACTGTCTAGTCCGAAGGTCTTGGCAAGGGCTTCAATTTTCTGGATACTGAATCCAGCTTTTGGGATGAGCTCATTGAGCATTCTGATTTTTGTGTCTTCATCCATAGTTTGGATCTGTTCTTTGAGTGCGTCTTCCATCTGCTTTGCAGAGGGCTTCGACTTTTGATAGGCATGTGCGTCTCCCAACTGTTCTACAGTGGGCTTCGACTTTGGTTTGCATAGCTTTATGATTTCTTTGCAAGTAGCCTCATCGAATTTATGGGCATTATTCGTGACAAATTCTTGGACTTTCTTTATGTCTGATAGCGTTGGTGTGCTCTTTTGTTTGTGAGCTGCTATGAGTTCCTTGATGCTTTTTGCATCCAATAGTTTTGGGGTAGGTACTGAGGATGTCTGATCCAAGGTTTCTTCTTTGAGAGCATCAAAACTATTGGCGCTCTTGTTCTCTTGGATCCTTTTGGTAAGTTGATCCATTGGTAGAATTCCCGTATCTGGGCGGCTTCGCATGGAGCAGATCTCTGCAACTTCTTTCCAATCATGATTGATTCAGTGCTTGACTTGACAGTTATGAGCATAGTGGCCCTTTTTGTGGCAATGGAAGCATTCTTTACTTCTCATAAGTTTGTCTGGTGGTGGTATGTGCTTATGACCTCCATATTTTGTAAATGACATATTTTTAATTTGCGGGCAGTTTAACATGCTAGTACTATATTGTCTGCCTGAGTAACAGATTGCATTGACCTCAATAGGGTCTTTCTGTTCTATGATCGTCAGTTCTTTGACGTCGAAGATTTTGTATAGAGCTTTGTGAAGCATTGACTTTGCCTTGTCCTGTGGTTGCATCTTTTGCACCTTTGTTTCTCCCATTGGTGATCCAGTGGTTCCCTGGTACGACCGATCTGTTGTCGGTTTGATTGCTCTGACTCCAGTGGTTGAGCATCCTATAATTGTAACACCTTTTGGTCTACCAGTGGCCTTCTGGTCTTGGATATGGGGTGTGTGTCTTGTAGCAGCAACCACGGCATATGTCTTTGTGTTGTTTACAAGTGTCGTCATGACATCTTTGGATGGGTGGGTAGGAGGAGGATAGATGGATGGGTGTAGTGGATTTTAAGTGAACCAAGGTCTTCTCCGCATGGAGGGATAGATGTGTCTGTATGACCCAAGGCTGTCTGGCTTTCACCTGCCTCTTCGTTTCAAGGGACACAAGCCCAAGAAACTTCACACCTTAGTTTGGTTTATGTGCTCCTCCACTTCAACACCCGTGAGGGCACTTTGATCCTTCTACACAAGACTTTCAACTCTGGGTAAGGGAGGTCTTATGCAATAGATTCACAAAGTTGTGGATTCACAGAACCACTGGCACTAACATATGGGGTGCTAGGAAGGTAGGGGATGTTATCGTCCAGGGTGGTTGTCTACTTGCCAAGCTGGTGTGTCAATAAGAAAGCTTGACTTGTGTTAAGGCTTCAACAGGCCTTGATAGTACGACTTGTACTAAGAGTGAACTGGTGGCGAGTACTTTGAAGGAGTAGAAGTCTCTAGTGTTGCTAGAGATGACTCTGAGTGGCTCATGTAAGAAGTGGGAAAAGGGGAGGCACTTGGGGAGCTTTCAAGAACGTTGATATTGTCAATCAAGTCAAGCTTAGGGCTTGACTGTCAAAATACAGGGTGCTTATATACAGGCATGACCGCGCATGGGCCATGGTCACTAGAGTAGGTACTTCTGGTCAAGAGGGGGCTGTCTGTATTGTATGGTAATCCATGGACAAGTGCTGTGGTCTGTATGCATCAAACAATGGAGAATGAGTAAGAACAATAGAAAGGATCAAGGAATTGCCTAATTGATCCTGAACAATGGCGGCGGGTCATTCCAAGAAGAGAAGCGTTGTCATGATGCGATGATGACCATGAGGTTTGAGGTTGATCTGAGGAGATCTGATCTCTGTGTGCCCATTCTGATCTAATGGGCATCTAGTGTAAGCAACTACCTTTTAAGGTAGTCCATATTGATGGTGACCCAATTAAGGGCCATGTCGCTATCTGCGTTGTCTGCAGAGCTCTGCGTGGATGAGGAAGAGTCTGCGGACTCTTGTGAAGACACTGGTGGGTTGTTCTGGCTCTGGGGTGAGGTGCTGACTACAGGCGATGAGGCAGCAGGCGTGATTGACTGGTAGCTGCCTTCCCTACTGGTGCGTTGGTGTATAGGTGCTGAAAAGGGACTTGTAGGTGACAGGGAGTGCTTGCGGGACACAGGACTGGGGGGATCAGTGAGGTATTCCTCCCATGGTGCGACGGGGGACTCTTCTGGGGACAAGGCATGTGTGTTGCCTCCAGGGATATCAGGTTCATAGTAGGCGACTGGTTCTGGCTCTAAAGGCAGTGCGTCCTCCATGGGACTGTCTGGGTCTTCCAGTGGGTTCTCTACTGGGGGTGGCTCTTGGTATGTCTCCATTGAGGAGTATTCCTGATGGTGGATGTTCCAGGGGATGGGGACAAGGGGCTCGACTGGGGGCTGATCAAGGGGTGACAATGGTTTACTGGGCGGTAGCAGTGGCAGGTCTGGTAGGGGTGATGGGTTCAATGGTAATGGTCGCTTAGCCATGGGTGGTGGTTTGGATATGGTGATGAGGAGGGGGTCCGATGAGAATGAGAAAAATTGGGGTGGATCATAACACTAGAGACGACTCTGAGTGGCTTATGTAAGAAGTGGGAAAAGGGGAGGCACTTGGGGAGCTTTCAAGAATGTTGATATTGAGAATCAAGTCAAGCTTAGGGCTTGACTGTCAAAATACAGGGCGCTTATATACAGGCACGACCGCGCACGGGCCATGGTCACTAAGGTAGGTACTTCTGGTCAAGAGGGGGCTGTCTGTATCGTATGGTACTCCGCGGACAAGTGCTGCGGTCTGTATGGGTCGAACAATGGAGAAGCAGACAAGGAAAATGGGGAATTGGATGAGTTGCCTAATCGATCCTAGACAATGGTAGCAGGCGCTCCGAAAAGAGAAGCATTGTCATGATGCAATGACGACCACAAGGTTTGAGGCTGATCTGAGGAGATCTGATCTCTGCATGCCCATTCTGGTCTAATGGGTGTCTAGTGTAAGCAACTACCCTTTAAGGTAGTCAGTATTGATGGTGACCCAGTTAAGGGCCATGTTGCTATCCACGTTATCTGCAGAGCTCTGCGTGGATGAGGAAGAGTCTGCGGACTCTTGTGAAGACACTGGTGAATTGCTCTGGCTCTGGGGTGAGGTGCTGGCTATAGGCGATGAGGCAGCAGGCGTGATTGACTGGTAGCTACCTTCTCTACTGGTGCGTTGGTGTATGGGTGCTGAAGAGGGACTTGTGGGTGACAAGGAGTGCTTGCAGGACACAGGACTATTGGGATAGGTGAGGTATTCCTCCCAGGGTGCAACAGGGGACTCTTCTGGAGACAAGGTATGTGTCTGTCCTCCAGGGACATCAGGTTCATAGTGAGTGACTGATTTGGGCTCCAAAGACGGTGCATCCTTCATGGGACTGTCTGGGTCTTCCAGTGGGTTCTCTACTGGGGGTGGCTCTTGGTACATCTCCATTGAGGAGTATTCCCGACGATGGATGTTCCATGGGATGGGGATGAGGGGCTGGACTGGTGGCTGATCAAGGGGTGACAATGGTTTGGGTGGTTCACTAGGCAGTAGTGGTGGCAGGTCTGGTAGGGATGATGGGTTCAATGGTAGTGGTCGCTTGGCCATAGATAGGGTGACGAGGAGGGGATCTGACAAGGATAAGAAAAATTGGGGTGGATCATAACAGGTATAGTCAAGTTGTTATCCCCATGGCTGCTACCAGGTGTGCTTCAGTGCAGTATGCAGCACAATATCTAAGGGTTTGGAGTGCAGCAAGGAAAGGATAGTTATATGGTTTTGGAGTGGTTTGAGTCAAGCTGGAGGTGAAGGGTTGGCTGAGAGTTGTGTATGGCATACATTGTGTCCATGCATGAGTTCAGGAAGTAGGGAGAATAAAAGGTGAAATAGAATTCAAGCCGCGTTCCCAGGAGTCTGAGAACACACTGTGAGGCAGATTGAAGGCCGGGTGACAAGTAGTGATTGTGTGTCCACTAGCAATCGTATTCAAGTGAGAGGAAAGGAGGGAAAGGGCTCGATCACCCGGCACACACACAAGAGGGAGGGGAGAACTTTGGGCCACAGTTGCCTGCTGTTCAGCAAGGCGGGCACACAGGTTTTTATATGGTTGGGCTGATACGATTACAAGACAAGTATGCTACTAATAAGTGAGTGGAATACAATGAAAAAGGGAAGGTAAAAGGGTTGGTCTTGCCGATGACAGGCTGCATAGTGAACTTCGATATCAATGGGTACAATGGTGGGTGCAAGGTTGAATAAGGGAGTTCTAAGGTACTGGAAGAAGTGAGCAAATGTTCTGATAAGAAAAACAAATGATAAATGTACAAAGGAATGTGGAATCCATAGACAAAGATCCTATCTGACAAGGCTAAGGTGCTTGGGCCTACTTCACTGTCCTCAAGGCAATGTGTGACTACTGTGCTGGCAGTTCTGGGCAATCTGAGTCTTGTTGGTAGCGAGATTCGAGGCGAGATGTGTTGGAAAATAGAAAGGACAAGGGAATTGTGTCAAATGCAAGGCAATGGAGGCAGAGGGGGAGGCATGAAGGTATTGTTGACAACTTGTTGACAAAGGTGCAGAAGCCATCACATGGTCAAAATTGGCCAAATCCAAGGCCAGCACAAGTCCACACCTTACAGTACAGTTACAAGTCATGAAATGAAAGCAAGAAAATATGTGTGTGAAACCACCCTAATTGCCAGACCAGTCTCCAGACCCTCTGCAGCATTTATCTTTTCATTATCATGGTAATTGGTCAGAGTTGCCAGCTTACTAATCATGTTTGTTTACTGCCACCTGACTTGTGGTGTGAGAAAAATTGCCACTTTGCTATGTCTTTTCATACTTCCCACATCCCTGCCTGCCAAAACACTGTCTCCCCTCCTTTCCTTCCTCCTTCCTCCCCCTCTCTGTCGGTTCCTTTCTCATGGCCAAGTCCCTCCCTCTTCAATCCCTACTACTAACTTGTGAGTACCCCTCATGTGGTCACTTTCTTTCCATGTCCTGATGTGCTTCTCCCTCTGCAGTCTCCAGGTGGTGACTGGTGAGCCCTCACTCTTGCATTTTTTTTCTGCACCCTTACTTATCCCCAGCTTGTGCCCCTCACTCAATCGCATGCTTTCTGTGTCCTGCTGTGTCCCTCTGCTGTTAAGGCCTATTGAACCTTAAGGCGCGACGTGCGCAAAGGTGAAATATGCGGCAGTGACGAAGTTTATAAGGGTCATAATTCCCTTAATAACCTGAAGTGCTTTGGAAGGTGATAAAAGTGAGAAGGTCGCTAAGACCAATGTCTGGGTAAAGATAAAGAGGAAGGGGAAGTATCTTCAAGGATTTGAAGATAACTTTTAAAGAAAGATAAAGGAGAATGTTGGTTCAAGCAACAAGGACAGAGAACGCAATAGATTGCAAACTAAGTCAGGCTTAAGGCCCAACTCTAGGATATAAGTCCAGCTTATATACAAAAGGGCAGCTACCTGACTAAGCGTACAAATGAGGAGAACAATGAGGTCACGAACAATAGGCGTCACAGAACAATGGAGTCACGAACAATGGTGGTCACAGACTACCATAAGGAGAGAACAATGGGAAGCGTACAAAAGGAGGGAACAATGAAGTTCCCGACGAGATGGCTCTGTTGTACAAGTAAGCGGTCATGTGAGTCGAGGTCATGTGATCGTATAAGTACACATCGGTTAAGAAAAGAAAAGAAAAATGTGGGCCAAATGCCCAGGAACGTAACATCTGCAGCCTCCACTGGGTGAGTGCCTTTTACTCTGCTGCTCTTGTCTGGGGTCCTGACGTGTCCCTCCCTCTGTGGCCCCCACAAGGTGAGTGCCCCTTAGTCTACCTTTCTTTCCGTGTCCTCACCTGCCTCTCCCCCTGTGGTCCCCCAGCTTATGTTCCTTTCTCAGCAGCTTTCTTTCTGTGTCCCAACAAGTCTTCTCCAAAGGGTGAGTCACCTTCACTCTGTCACTTTCTTTCCATGTTCTGACAAGCCCCTCCCTCTGCAGTTGCCACCTCATGCCTTTCACTCCTCTACAGCTCATCAAGTACTCGCTCACCCTCTTGCAGCAGTGTTTTGATTTCATGCCTGTTTCCTCCCCATGTGCCAGTTGTCAAGTTATCTTATCCCTTGTGTAGTGTACTGTTGTAGTAGTTTAGCTGACAAGTTAGTTACATTGAAAAATATTATTTATTGTCACGAAAATTTGTGTGAAATTTGTGTGAACACACTTTTAAGAATTATTCAACAATGTCGCACAGAAAGTACAATAATTTAGCGATAATTTATCAATAACCAAGATTTAATTACTGGCAGCAAGCTAGCGAGCAATAATATAATTTACTGCTAAACTAGTCTTGATTACCGCTAACCAATCCAAATTATCATGGGATGGGTTTCCTGATGGGGTCTCTGGTTACCGCAGGTTCAGGGCCACTGTTTGGTGGGGTAAGTGGCATGTGGGCAGTGGAGGGGCAATTAGCTCACCCAATTTTGCTGCAGGTGTGGCTTGTACAGTAGGGCCTGTCTGCTGGCCACTGCCTGCTTCGGGTGCTCCACTTTGGGTTGGGGCACTTGTTCTTGAGCCCACATGATGTGTGTGATTGCTGTCCATGGGTGGGCAGGTGAGTGGCCTTGGCGGCCTCCCTTGCCCTTTCCTGTCTGGAAGCACGCCTCCGCTTCCATGCAAGATGCTCTATGCATTGTTGGCTTTGTGGCCATGCTCCCGGAGTTCAAAGAAGACCATATCGCCTTTTCTGCTTAGAAGCTCCAGAGTATATACAAACCTCACCCTTTTCACCTTGGGGAATGATGATAGGGTGAGGTACAAGTGTGATAGCACACTTGACCAGGTGGGAGTGGATTTGGGATTCCCCCTTGTGAAGGGGGAGAGGATGTACTCTTGCGAGGATATGTTGGTGAGAAGAAAAAAAGTTCTGAGGAAGGACACTGGCACCTGATCCCCAATGAGGATTCAATTGATGCCATCTGGTGCCTTTCAACGTTATCTGGCTCACCCAAATCCGATCAGATAGCGTCACCTCAAGCTATTCATTTGCACAAATACCGTTGTTATCTGATGTCATATGATTCTTCTCAATGACAATTTCACACCCATTTCCATCAGAAAAAGCTGGTATTTTCTGATGCTATGTGACCATAAACAACTATGCTTCCCTGGGCTCCTCTTGACCACGTCTGCCACCCCCACCCCGTCTGCGTCCGTGTCCGCCACCTCCACCGCACCCGCGTCCACTGCATCCACCATACCTACCACACACACTGCATCCACCACATCTGCAAGGTCCACCAGGTCCACTGGGTCCTCCGCGTCCTCCGCATCCACAAGGTCACATTCTGTGCAAGAGGCATTACTTTGCTGATTTTGTACTATTCTGGAAATTAAATTAAATGATCAGTATTGCAACAGTAAGGCATATGATCGACTGTGTCACATACAAGATGCTTTGCTCGGTCCTTATATACCTGGCAAGAATTAGTATGAGAAGGACCTTACAGCGGAATGGACACTACCTGCAACTTCCCCTTCTCCTGCTGAATGGAATCCCAGAATATGTTGAAGTCTTGCATTGTCCCCTTTGGGTTTGTTTCTTTCCAGTCGCGTGCTGCCTCCCACCTAAGTAACATGATAATTGAATGAGAGTTGCTCTTAGTATCACAAGGGACTTACTTTGGGGAAATAATGTCGGGAGGAACCCACGACCCCCTTCCTCCTTTTGAAGCTTTTCTGGCAGGCTTCTTTGTGACAGGCTGGGAAACTGGGTTGTGTGATAATTCGGCAGGGATAGCATCCCTTGGTGAATTTTGCTGCTTGCAGGCCCTGAAGGAATCGAAATCGTCAGTAAAGGAGCGAACACAAGGTAGGAAAATAGGAATCATAGATACCCTTCAATAGCGTCTATCACGCATCCAACCTTTCCATCGAGAAGACCTTCGTTGACTTTGCAATCACGAACAAGGTGTTCCAGAAGCCAGACCAGCACGATTAGACCATATTTACCCCGTGTGACAAGGGGATAAATATCAGAAATTCTGTGTGAGATAAGAATGTTTAGTTTCTGGTCCCATACTTCCCAGACATCTGCATCCGCTGTGATGTCCTTGGTGAGCTCCACGGAATCACAACAATAACCAGCTAGCGGGCCTGTCTTCTTTGCTGTGGGAATGGACTTTGGTAGGTTCTCGACCTTCTCACGGAGCGTCTTCAATATGGTAAAGGGCGCGCTACCCTACACAGCCACGATAGGGGAGGACACTGGTGCGGAAATGATCACAGGGGCGGATGGCATTGAGGAAGGGCTGGGGATGGGTTGGGAGTATGATATAGAGTCTGTAGAGGTTGATAAGTGTCGTGAAGTGGTCATGGGGCAATGTCATACCGTCATTGAGATCAGGACCTAAAAGCGACGTGTTGATATAAAACCTGTTCCTACAAAAGTGATCAGATGCTTCTCCATGAATCTGTGAACCTTACAGAGGATTCTTCAATGCCTACATAACAATTAGTGTGGTGAAGTTGAACAATACAGAGCAAACCTTTGAGCTAATCGTTGTGTTTTTAAGTTGAGTTGAGGGCTAAGTAATTAAGATGGTGGCAGAATTCATAGCGAGAAGATGAGGTAAATGAGAGGAAGGTGTTGTGAGTGGTACTCGCGCCCCCCAGTCTCAGCTACAAACCCGTAACTTCAGCACCACGTGACCATGGGAACATATCACATGACCCTACACGTGACTCATCATGTGACCCCTTCGCCACTCATACATCACGTGACTTATCAGCACGTGACCTTGGGAACCTACAACCCCGTGACCCTGGGAAGATAACACATGACCTATCAAGGAATTGGTCATCAACAACGTCACCTGACAAGACGCGCTTTGGATGCGCGTCTAACCCGTTGATCAACACGTGGCAGATCGTGGGAACGATCAACAAGACACGTCCACTAAACAATCAACGAACATGCAACGCGACTTGATCAACGAAGACATGACTCATTAGGGCTAGACCCTAATCGAGATGTATGATGTAATCTGCAGTTACTGCGCATCGACTGCACAGTCCCCCATTACCTGTAATTGTACCTACCCTAAACTGCACACAGACCACCCTGTATTAGTATATAAGACCTACGAATTTAGGTGAACAGTCCTTAGACTGTTCTCTTGTCAATCCCCACACTGGAGCCTTTCAAAGCTCCCTCATTGCCAGCAGCACTCCGCCCATCGTCCCCAACAGTCTACTCCGTCCCGCCTCTCTTAGCCTTTTGTCTCTTCCTCCTCAACGTCTCCTTGCTGCTCCTTTGGATCAGTCACCTTCAACTCTGCGCCGTCGTCAAGTCTCGCTACCCATAAAGTAGTGAGTTCCCGACATTAGAACAGTCTCTTAAAGTTGAAGCTAACTGTTTGGAAGTGTCCTCACCTTCCCTCTCCGTCGCCTCCTGGTCCGACTTGAACGCCATCTACCAGGAGAACTCCGCCACCGCCCTTGAGGTCGTCAACAACATCCTCAACAGTCCCCACAACACTTGGAATTACCCAAGTCCCGGAAGCCCCCATCTCCAGTACCCCCCCAGTTCCACATCGTCCCCCATCGTCCCCTGGTCGCCCACCGTTGCCTCCAGCCCTGAATTCATTGTCCCCGGCTTCCCCTTCCTCGCACCCACCGGTCCTGGTCCCTATGACGAGTACCACCCACAGTCCCCACGGTACTCCACCTCGTTTGCTGACACCGGCATCACCCTTGTCAACCCAGACACCCTCGAACCCACCCCCATTGATCTCGACCCCTACGTGGTCCGCTTGCCATCACCACCTACTCCTGAGCCCACTGAGGAGGCACTTCGTGCCGCCGCCAAGTTCGACCTCAAACAACTCAGAGAAGAAACCGCCGCCCACATCGTCTGCCTTGCCCAAGCAGAGCTTGACGCCCTCCTCCCCCCACTCAACCAGGACAGTTGGAGCCACTTTCAGCTCACAGATAACTTGGTCAACCACGTCTTGCTTGAGGACATCCCCCTCAAGAACATTCCCCCTTCCATCGTCACAGCTCCCGTTGCCACCATTGCTTCCCCCACCCCACCGACACCCGCTCCTCTCCCTGTCCCGGTATTTTACCCAACAGTCGACATCGGCCCCTTCGAATACCTCTTCGCCGCCCCACCTTGCCTCCCTGCCAACGGACACCCTCATCAGTACACAGTCCACTACGAGCAGGGTCGTCATATTTGGTTCTCATCTGAGGAACTCATCAATAGCCAATTCCTCAATCACATCCCCCGGGCCCAAGACCTTGACACCACCGCACCCCCGTACTTCGTCACCCCCTTCCGCGCCGACGCCCATCACTCCATCCACGTCCACTCCGATGGCGCCCTTCCCCTGGTCCACATCTGTGCCAAAGTAGGCAAGCACCCGTGGTCCCCCAATTTCCCCTTCAGTTACATTGAGACCACCTTCTTGGACTTGATCAAGTTTGTTTTCTCACGCTTCCCTTCCCTTTGGCTCACTCACTTTGAAGGAGCCCTTGTCCCCCTTGTTGCCTACGACTTTTTAGACGGTCGTACAGCCATCCTTTGCGGTCACTTACATTTCACAGAGCAAGGGATTCTTTTTGTTAACCGGAGCATGCGTATTACAGACTTGCTTTGTATGGACCCTCAATTTTCTTGTTTCGTACCTACCCCACAAGTTCCCGCCAGGCCTTTTGATTTTATTACACCCCCTTCCGAGAGCCCTTTGTAATACTTTTTAGTAAGTTACAAAGGACTTATATTTTTGGTGTAAAATAAATCAAAGGTTTTAAACTTGTCTTCTTTTGTTTGTCTTAAGTGGCCAATTTTCGTGAAGAAATCTTAAGACAAACTTACCCAAGAATCGCCAATCTCCAGGAACAAGCCCAACTTACATATTGGAGCGAACATCACTTAGTGCCCCAGGATCTTTTAGACATCCTTCCCTTTGGTCGACTCTTCAGCGCTCAATGTTTTTATCATTACATTGATTACCAACTTGTTGACACCCTTAACGCAGCAAGACGTTGCACTGCATATTGGCAACTCTCTGGCACTCATAACTTCGACCAATCCCCAGCCACCCAGATCTCCTTGTTCTATGACAAAACCTTCCTTTGGCACTACTTCGTCCCGTCACACAGGCCAGAAATTATCATGCAGATCCAAGCCGGACATAGAATCAGATTTTTATCTAGATTTTATGTGTCGGAAACCAAAGTTGAAGTGGAATTTAACGAAATTTGACTACAGACAAACCCAAGCGGAGACTTCACTTCAACTAACTTGTACCAGTTCATCTACAGTGACGAACGAATCCTTACATATCGGTGGAACAACCACGCCTGGACCACAGATCTCCTTACCCCCCACACAAGTCTCATCGATCCCCCTTCCGGTTTTACCCTCCCCATTACCCAGCCAAATACCCAGGGAAGAGACACCGAATACCTGGAACGTTTCCAGCGTATCCTCTTGGAACCAGATCTTCTCACACTCGATTCATCGTATCACGACAGCGTGGACAGTACATTACCCCCCACTCTGGTTGGTACCCCTCTATCCAGTCCCCCAAGCACACCTGAGTCGGTATATCGGCGTGCCCAAGAGATCACCTTTTCGAACAACAACCCGGATCTTTGTTTCTGCGGAATCGACCTTTGTCGTTGCGATAGCCGTTACCCCGGAACTCCCCCCACCCCACTTGGAATCCACCTCTGGGATCCCCGATTCTTCAGAGCAGGACCTATAGAAGGTCTCCATTACAACCGACAACCTGGCCAGTCCACGTAGCCGGAGAAATCACTCAGCCCCAGCCCAGGAATGAGGACACTTCATACCCTCTAACGAAAGAGGAAGACACAGACTCCGCCGCACCCAGAACTTCATTGACCGATGACCCCAGCCCGTTCCCTCTCCCCAAGTCTATAGAGAACCAACCCCACCCCTGAATCCTTTCACAGTACCAGTAACACATCACATCCAAGAAGTCCTGCATGGACCATATAATGCGTTGCCAAGGATCGAACAACCATTACCCCCTACTCCCCATAGTTACCACACCAGCGTCTTAGGAAATTCAGATCTAGTTGGAGCCATATCACAGATCTACCTACCGGAAGTTATCTATCTTGGCGTCACTGCCCCTACAAGAAATTGCACAGAGCTCCACATCTTCAAGCAACATTGTTTGTTCCTCCTACAGAATTGTACTGAGAAACATATTAGCCACCCCTTGACAGAGTTACAGACTATCACTCTGCATATCAGGGCCTTTAATAAATTCTTTTGGAAATACTGTACTTCGATCACGATCAACGGTATCCTAGAAGATTATAGAGGCATTACCCATCATAGTGATACTAGAACTCCTTGTCTGGTTAAAGTGTGTACGATTTTCTACAGTTGGGATAACCCCAGTTATACCGTCACTCTTGCATGAACTCTTGGGAGATCATTCTCAACAACTTTCCGCCTGAAGACCAACTTGAACTCACAGAAGAAGAACAGGCATATATCCCAGTCTACGCCACCGACGCCTTTGCTGCAGACTATAAAGACACTAGGTGTCTCTTTGCCCATTTCTTAACACCAGGAATTTGGTGTGAAGGAGTAGGAACCTCCTGGAAATTCACCTTGAATAACGAAGCACTTGTTACAAGGAAATTTCGATTCCTTGTCCTCCACCTTGACGAAGTCAACGATTTTGACTTCATACAACGTACTGCCACCTATAACAACAAACAAATCAAGTGGGATACCCTATACTCTGAGTGGAAATACCTCAACAACCGGAAGGTACATTTCCAAAGTCCTAGTACTTCTGAAGCAGAAGAAACCCAGCCTTGGATCCCTGAAGAAATCAAGAAAGCTGATAGCTTTATCACAGCAGGATCCAATCACGAACCTGACTCTGACGAAGAATCTACACACAGTAAATCATCCACTGACAAGGACACACTCAACGTTAGCAACTTATTACAAGAAGCTGAAACAAGGATCGTTGCTACCATCCAGAAACTCACCAGTCGCCCCAGTACCCCAAGTCCCCAAGGAACCCCGTCCCGTCCAGCAAGTACGCTTCCTGGAAGCTCCAAACTTTCAATACCAGAAGAAAGTTCACTTCCTACTCCACCCATGTCCAAAGGCAAAGCAAAGGAAGAACCTTTACCCCAGACCCTTGCCAGCTCTGCGAGATCCTCGCAAGCCACTCCAGTACCCACCGCAACCCAGTCAGAGACACCACCTGTACCGAAGGGAAACCCCAAGGGAATACCACTGCAAATCCCTCCTCACCGGCCACACTCAGGAAGAACAGGCCCACCACAGAGACCACCTAGTCCCCCAGTACCACCCCCACCCCCAGTTATCATGGCAGGAAATGTTGCGACTCCCAAACTCTTGGGAAGTACCCCTGATCCCTATGATGGGAACCCAACAAAGGCCCAAGCCTTTTGGAACACCCTGGCCAATTATTATACAATGAACGACGCAGTCTACAATACTGACGACAAGAAAGTACCAGCAGCATTAACCAACTTCAAAGCTGGTACTTGTGGAGGAGATTGGGCCAGCGACCGCATCGCTGAAGCTTTAGCAGCCAACCCAACCAACTATGGAACATGGGCCCAATTCCAGACAGCCTTTCAGAAGCAATTCATCCCCCCCCAAGTCCAACAAGAAGCTATTAAAGGGATGCATGACACATATATGGGCAACCGAGAATTCAATGACTGGTACCAAGATGGGACCCACCACGCTCGACGATCAGGCGTTGATGACAATACCAAGATGTATGCATTCAGACGATGCATTAACTCGGCACTCCAACAGAAACTAGTTGCCCTATCACCCCAACCAGCCACACTCCCAGATCTCGTTGACAAAGCTCGAGACCTGGATTGTTCCTTCCGCATGTTTACACCAAGGTCCTATACACCCTCCACGGGAGGAGGACGCGGAAGAGGTCGTTTTACCCCTCGAATTCGAACAATTGAAGAAGAAGAACCTACCACGGAAATAAATGCAACATGCAGACGCGGTCAATTTCGAGGACGTAGTTGTGGAACCTCGTTTCGTCAAGGAAAGCTATCCCCCGAAGAAAGGGAGGGCCGCTTCAGAGAGAAACTCTGCATGTATTGTGGCAAACCAGGACACGTCGCCACCAATTGCAATCTAGGCAAACGCCCCGGGACCTCGTTACGTCAAATGGACTCTATCCCGGAAGACAACATGGATAAAATGAGTATCCATGATAGTGTGGAAGCAAACAAGCTGTCCACCAATCGTTTTGCGCCTATTGTCAACATGAACGTCATGGACGCCACTCTCAAGACACTGTCTATCTTCAATACGGACCTCCTGGACATTGATGTGGCCCACATCAATCACTTGTCTTTTTAGCGCACTCTCCTGTTGCATTGTCAGTGAGAGTTGTACCATCATCCCGTTGTAATTCTAGCAATCTCCGAAATCTCCAAGTTCCCAAGACTCCCCATGTACCAATAGACACGATTCAAAATATATGTTCCCCGTCAATTCGGGTTAAAGTTCAAATCATGTGCCACAGGAGAAAAATCGATGCTCATGCAATACTTGACAGTGGAGCTGAAGGCGTCTACTGTAATATCTCGTTTATCAACACACACAAGATCCCCACACACCCTCTACCAAATCCTATTTACCCAAGAAACATCGACGGTACCTTGAATAAGCAAGGACCAATCCGCCATACTGCCATCCTGTGAATGGAGATGGGCGAAGAACACAAGGAAACCACAGAAATGGCCGTAACCAATATCAGACGGCATGACATACTCCTCGGAACCGATTGGTTCAGGGCACACAACCCCCAGATAGACTGGGCAAAGAACAACTTATGTCTCGACTGCTGCCCCACCTCTTGTTACCCGAATTATCCGGATGAAATGTCGGAACTCGCACAGCTCCTTCCAACAGAAGAATTGGAAGCCCACTATGATGACCTCCTCAAATCCAACTACCAGGGCATAGATCCAACACAATGCATTATGGCCCATCTACATGGAGAATTTAACGACATGATACATGAATCGGTGGTTTCGCCCACGATGTCACCATCCAAGCAAAGCATAGTTGCGTCGCAGCGCAATATGGCTACAAACGAATCGGTGGTTTCGCCCACGATGTCGATTACACAAAGAACAGGACCGGTGGTTACGCCCACGGTGCCCTCCAAGTCAGCATCACGGCACGCTTCCCCACAATATGGACCGGTGGTTATGCCCACAGTGCCCCCCAAGACAGCGTCATGGCACGCTTCCCCATGATATGGACCGGTAGTTATGCCCACGGTGCCCCCCAAGTCAGCATCACGGCATGCTCCTATCCAAGCAGAACCGGTAGTTTCACCTACAGTGTCTTACATGAGTGCGCATTGGCATGCACTTAATTACCCCGAACTGGTAGTCGCTCGGACTATGGTGTCAACTACTGTTATGATCCTGAACCCTTACCCCAATTTTCCACCATTTATTTTGCGCTCTCGGTCACTCGTCCCTCACTCGTTCCCTCACGCGCCGCTCGGACCATCACCAAATCACCTGACAAGTCACCTGATGGACCACATGACTAATCCGCAGTCAACTATCACATGCCATCACTCCGCAGTCCGCAGTATCATGACGTGTCCTCATTTAACCCTTTTCGACTTGCCAG
>Ga0307510_10001387_pt1 | contig 26553 bp, 20 predicted proteins | sample 12_EM_MG_FD_207224 | JGI IMG/M metagenome (GOLD analysis project Ga0307510, IMG submission 207224) | Populus trichocarpa ectomycorrhiza microbial communities from riparian zone in the Pacific Northwest, United States - 12_EM | ecosystem: Host-associated > Plants > Roots > Unclassified | place... | reverse complement strand
AGTCTTGGCGCACTATCAAGAACTTGCCGTTTCGCCGATGCTTGACAAAGTTTGTCGCGAATCGCTTCGTATCGTGCCACCAGTGCACTCGTCGCTCCGCGTTGCCACGCAAGACGATGCGCTCCCAACGTCAAACGGTGAAGATATCCACATCCGTCAGGGCACGCTCGTGCACGTACCTATAGAAGCGATGAACTTGGACCGCGAGATATGGGGAAAGGATGGATGGGAGTTCATGTAAGTGCGGTCTAAAGTATTCCTATGGCTCCTGGAGGACGCTCTTTGTTGACATGTCATCATCCAGCCCGGATCGGTGGGACAACCTTCCGGAGGCTGTCACGTCCCTACCAGGTCTCTATTCCAACATGTTGACATTCTCCGCTGGTCCCCGCGTGCGTTTTTCTCTCACTTTACGTGACTGTAGTGAGCGCCTGACAAACGCATTTCCCATTGTAGTCTTGCGTAGGCCAACGCTTCTCGCTGATTGAAATGAAGACATTCCTTTACGTCCTGATCGCGAACTTTGTCTTCTCTGAGACGGATGAGAAGGTAGTCAAGGCAAACGTGTCTGTCGCTTTACTTTTTTTTTTTTTTCGTTGAGGGACGTGACGCACTGAAGAGTTGCTTGACAGGGGGCTCATGAGACCTTATCTCGCACGGAAGTTCAAGGAGGGAAGTCAGTGTCCGATGATAGTGACCCCGTACGTCCCAGCCGAAGCGACGTAAAGATATTTTGTACTGTATCTCGATGCTGTTCGCATTCCGTTGTAAATTTACTCCACTTGATGTCTCGCTAATACGCGTGCCATATGATACTACGGTATGCGCTTAACTCATTTGGAGGCGCATGTCCCGCTGGCAAGGTACATTCTTGTGAAATCACTGTCACCGCGAAGCCCGAAACATGGAATGAGGTCGGGGAAAGAACAGGATAGTAGTGGGGGGGGACTATGCAGCTTCGTTTGATGCATCACCCTCGTAATGTCAGTGAAACATCCAGTTTGGTGAGCGAAGAGAAAAACAAAACCAGAAGTTTTTTTTTCTGTTTTCGATCTTCTGTTCTGCTTCTGATCTGAGTACTGAGTGAGTCACTGACTGAGCGTTCAAAAAGGGGGACAACGCGATCACGTGATGGGGATACCCGAGACCGTCGTTGACTGACATTAGTCGCGAGCCAAGCCGTCCAGGGTACAATCGACCTCTCGCTTAATACAATTTTGTTTTGGCTATTCCTCCATCAAAACTTGTCTGTTTTTCATGAAATAAAGTGTATTCGGATCACATTTAATAGTAGAACAAAGCCTACTCACTAGGTTTTTTAAAACCTTAAGTGCTCACTGTTTTGACCCCAATTTGAAATGAAATCTCAAACAATCAGTTTATTGTGCTTAAAGGCCTTGTGTGAGCATAACAAGTATTTACAAGGACTTCTATCCATCTTGGATGACCGAAAAAAATATTACCCCAGCCCGGAATCAAACCAACTGCTGTGCTCACTCATGTAAGCAAAACATAACAACCACTACACTCAACCATTACCATTCCCTTTAATGATATATGACCAGCTGCTAACAATGAAGAGCGGATCTACAACTCGGAGCCTCGGAGTGAGGCTTCGAAACTGGGACACGTGGCAACTCGGTTCGGCTTCGGAGAGGGACAAAACGAATCCATGCGAGGTGGACTGCAGTTAAGTTATCACGCGACCCCTGAACACCCAATTACCAGTATCATGGTGGTATTGGAGTAATGGAATTTCTACTACGACAGCTAGCCTGCGGCATATATCCCGGAGAAAGATGTTTAGAGGTCCATTGCAGGTAATTCTCATTTAATTTTTTGTTTTTGAATCCGACCGATTTATATTCCGCCGAAATTCTTACTCCAGACTCAGACGCTCATGCTGGTGGCGCAGGGACCACTTACACCCACACGCCTCAGCGAGCCTCGTGTTCACTTGCCCCCGTAGTGACACTCAAACGCCGCACACCGCACACCGCACACCGCACACACCGCATAACACCGACTGTCATAACACTCAGGTACATCCTATTCGACACGCCGTTTTGTATAATCGGATTCGAGCATCGGTATGGACAGGGTTCGATGGGTGGAAAAGGTGGCTTTTTCCACGGACGATCATGAGAAGAAATCGTCGTCGTCGCGACAGTGTCACCACCTGCCGCCGCCGCCGCCTGGTTCGTCGTCTGTGCGTGGCGGAGAGAGCGGCAAGAACATCAGTCGCACCTTCGATAATTCAACACAGGACTGTGACGAGAACCTCAGCGGCAGCAAACGCGACACCAAGCTCAGCGCCGAGGAACCCTTCGGACCCATTCCCTCAACCTCACCAATGCCGCCCTTGTTCCTGACCTTGCTGCCGCCACCCATACCACCGCCACCCACCAGCAACGTGTTCTGCGCCGCCGACACCCACCACATCTTCAACCGTGTGAGTGACAAGACCGTCCTCACTGCCTCCGACGTCGTCCTCCACTCCGAAGCCTTCGACTCGGACAATGACAACTCCTCCACCCAGCATCACCGCCCTCGCCATGACTGCTGCCTTCCCACGCGATTCCGCACCAGCGAGTACGTACCCACCACCGCATCCTGCACTCCCGCTCGCTCTCGACTCCTCGCCTCCGAACTCGTGGACGCAAACTCAGCGCCACCCAGCAATGACGACGAATTCGACACTCGCAACACCAACAATGCCTTGCAGCAACTGGACATCTCATCGATCTTAGGGGCAAGGGAATAGCCGCAAGCGACCACAAGCCCTAACACACCTGCAGAGCGACACAATGCCCAAGCCGCTGAAGGGTCCGCTGTCATCGGCGACGACTTTATGGGAGGGAGGAAAGGAATAAAGACGATGGCGGCGACATACAGTACGCTCTCCCTTTTATACCGACTTTGACAAACTTGCACATGCAAGCAACAACAGCAACAGCTACTGGAACCCCAGAAACGAGCACGGCGCATGCGAACCCCGCGCTTTCGGCAGCCACGACAATACTCCCGACATCGACACCAGACGCAGCCGCCGCAACAGCAACACCGACATCCTTGTGACAACGACAACGACAGCAACAACACCGACATCCTCAACCATAACAACAACGACAACACCGACCAACACAACAACAGCAGCAGCAGCAGCAGCTTCATCGACTTCAACCTCATCACCGACACCAGCAACAACACCAATATCGACGACGACATTCCCCCTTGCACCCCTCAAGCTGTCGACATTGCCATCAGCAACGGCAAGCGTCCTGAGACTCCCATCAACAATAGCAACGCCAACACTGCCGCCAAAAGCAACTACAGCCACATGTTGACCCAGGAGGGTCCAACAGTAAGTTCTGCCAAGCAGACAATCACGAGATCCCTTTTCCTTCCCTTTGCGTTTGCATGATTATTGCATGTTTTGGTTCAAGGTGTTCAGATATCAGCATGACTTGCAACTGCCAGGAAGTGTCAGAAACAGTTCCTGCACCTCATAGACCTTTCATACAACACATTTGTAGCAGTTTAAAAATGTATCTAGTGCTTCTTTGGCTGCAGGCACAATCCAATGCTGAGGTCATGCTTGGGTCACCACCCCCAAAATAAAAAATACCAAAACTGAATATTAGGCTCCCAAAATTGGGTTGCATCTAGACATAGTATACATGATCCTATTTACCAAATTCCATGGCAAACTGCTGAGAAATGGATGAGACATGGACCACATGGTGGTTTGAGTCTTTTGAGTTTCTGGTCATGCTTGGGTCACCATCCACAAAATAAAAATATGAAAACTCAATGTCAGGCTCCCAAACTTGGGTTGCATCTAGACATAGTATATGCGATTCTATATACCAAGTTTCAGGGCAACCCATTGAGAAATGGATGAGATATGGCAGTGCAAGTTTCTGGTCATGCTCTGCTTGGGTCACCACCCCAAAAAATGAAAAACCTAAAACTGAACATTAGGCTCCTAAACTTGAGCTGAAACTAGGCATAGTGAATGTGATCCTATATACCAAGTTTCAAGGCAATCCTTTGAGAAATGAATGAGATATAGCATTTTGAGTTTCTGCCCTTAAAATTATATGCAAATTTCGGATTTTTCAAGTCACGTGCAAAACACACACTTAGTGCGATCATCACGCAAAAAGTACGAAATCGTCATCTACCTGCCACCCCACATAGAGACCAAGCGCGGGACAGAGTCTAACGTAAAACGTTCCCGAACGCACTTCATTCCTACTACAGTATGATACACGACGACACGACGTTACTGTCCGAGCTATGGGCTACTCTTGTTTTTTCTTGGGATCCACCTCCGCTGTAAAGAACTTTGCTTTCTTCCAAAACTCTTTCAACCTTTCGTCGCTCGATTCAGGGCACACAAGTTTCCCCCCTCGGGGGATGACGAAGATAATATACCACTCTTTCTCTTGCAATATCTTGTGGAGCGATTTGTGCGAAAAGAAATCCATCAGCCCCCCTTTGATTGAATGCGATTCCGCGATCGTAAATTGGAATATGTGTAGGACTCCGTTTTCTACGATGAACGAGTCGAAGGCTACTTGACTGGGCGACTCTGGCACGTAGTATATGCCGGAGCTGACCTCACTCGGCCTGGGACTCGGGAACTGGATGGTGCTGTGTGGCTTGAAGTCGATCGGAAGTCCATTTGCTGCGATCGCGCCCACTGAGGCCGAGCCCTCTGTAGACATTGGCACCGAGTCTTGAACAAAACGAGATTCCCACTGAGCGGATCCCCTTTCCGTGGTTGGTAGCTGTCTCACCATTGGGACAAGGGTGAGCGCAACTTCTTTCTGAAGTTGGAGCTGCACTATCGACTCGAAAGCGAGGCCGGCCAATCGTCTCGTTTGGGGTACTGATTCGAAGGTTTCGTAAGCATGTAACCGTTCCTCCTGCTTTGCTTTCATGAGCTTGAGCTTTAGCTCTTGCCTGACGTGGGATGAGATAGGTTCGACAATGTAGCGTTGAAGGTATTGCTCATCCCAAGGATCCAACTCCACTCGCCGGATAAGGAAAAAGGTGTGAGATACATCGAATTTGAGGTCACGGCTATCTCTAACAGCTTGGATGAGATCGCTTATTGAAAGCACCTCGAGTGCACCTAGGTGGCATGATTCATAAAATTCGAGCTTGCTTTGATCCGCGAGGTAGCTGATGCATAGTCGAGCCGTAGGTCCAAGCACATCGAATGCTTCTCGGGCCCTTTCGGTGGCGTCGGGGGTGAACCCACAAGCGATGGCACTAGCGGAGCCAGAGAGTGGGGAAAGACAACATGAATGCCAGGAAGCTCACGCTTTGTAAACCTCTTCCCACGACCACGGGTTCATGACCACAGTTGAGCAGGATGTCGACTGTCGCAATCCCTTCCATCGGTTTTGCTGGGGAGGTGAGGTATATATAGTTAGGAATTTGTTTCCCGGCAGAGCTAGTTCCTGGGGGGCACTCTCTTGAGATCCGTCCGAATCGGCAAGCGCCCAAAGGACTCGCCGACGAAATATCAGGGAAGAGAAGCGTCCGCCGCATTGGAAAACGCCACCTTCCACGAACAGATACCACAGACCGTCGTAATACCAGACAAACGGTTTCTTTTCACCTAGGCGTCGGCGGGCGGCATAATAGATCCAGTAGGTTTTCCCTTTTCATAAAGAGCTCTTTAAGAAATAAAGAGTATGAAATCGTGCTACTTACCGACGCCAGGCTGGCCTGTTATGACAATTGACGGCGGCTCGGGGTTGGACTGTATGTTTGGCGCGTTGAAGTAGGCGGTGCAATGGTCATAAAATAACACGTAGTCCTCTCGTACCCACAATCCCGAGGGTTCCATGTTTTCAATATCAAAGGAGAGCGCGAAGTTAGCTGGCGAAACGTTGATTTGGTCAATGTCCATGGGTTGGTCCCCAGTCTGCTTCTCCTGCCATTGATGCATGTCCTCGAGGATATCCTTGCCCCAATACTTCTCATGGAACATAGAAAGGCATTCGTCATCGTCCAGCTTGGACCAAGGAGTCTTAGGCTGCCCCGTTTGGAAGACGTGGGCATATAGCGAAGAGGGCGGAGGGGGATCCATTGAAGGTACAAAGGCGAAAGATACAAGAGGCTAAAGCTATTTTGAGTCTAACTCAAGTGATGAAGTCAGTGACGTCACGCCGCGGATTTACGCCACCTCATCGAGTAGCACGCTCTCACCAGGCTCACCCCATGATGTGTTTTGTTTTGGGTGTGATTTTGATATTACACTGCGTAGGTTGTCATATTCACCCACTAATACTATGTAATCGCAAAGTGGGTTTAGGAAATTGACGTTATCATCGTGATGCGCACCAAACCTGAGCGATCGTATCAAAACATTAGATGGAAGGGAGCTACAGTAGGGGTAATTGATGGTTCAGACAACAGGTGCGGATATGTGTCAAGAAGTAGCAAGTAGATAACGAATAACGTGAATGACATGGAAAGTCGAGATCACTTATCGTCGACCATTAATCTCCCCAAACCATTACTGCCGACGTTCCCAGTGCTGGACGCCGGCGTGGTGATCTGAGAGCCGATCATGTGGGACGCCAAATTACTTTATGGCTTCCTGTGGAGACCCGGGCCCAGATGGCTAGAGTCCCTCCAAGACAAGGTCACGCAACGCAGGTAACGCGTCCGTGAGGCTTTCTTCGGAAAGGGTGGGCTCTTGCAGCACAGGAGCGACGAGTGGGGCCATTAGTTTGGATGCGTACAGACTCTGCACAGCCGTGAACGGGTGGAAAAGTTTCACCCATTGCGCAGACTCCGCGTCGCCGAGCGATGCTTGGGCGGCAGGTGGGACGCCACGGATCTCGAGCCGTCCCACACGAGAGAGGTGGGGCGAGAGGTCGTTGCACAGTTGCGCCAACAACGAGACCCCCCATTTCGTCGTGTTGCATCTGATTTCCAAGAAGAGACGATTGGGCGATCGAAGGGTAATGGAGAAGGTCCGACAACGCAACTCTATAAAAGCTTGTTCGGGCGGCTTGAAAGTTTCTGCGCGATCGATGAACTCGCAGAGATGTCCAACGTGGAAGATGTTGTGTATGAAGAAAACGATGCTGAGGTTGTTGAGCAAGGGCGTATCTAGTAGGGCGACAAAGTCTTCCAAGTACTTGCTAGCGCCTTGGAATCGAAGGTGGTTGAGGGCGGGTAGGACGACGCGTGTCTGGCGAGGTGGATCTATTGGATCAGGGCGCGATTCGAGGGATTGCCACCTAAATCCGACGGAAAACTCTTCGAGAGTGGGTATTGCGGCAAGATAAGTGACCATCATCTCGGGTGAGATGTAGTGCGTGTCGGTTGGGAGAGCGCGAAGGGAAAGCGTGACGAGGCGAGCGGAAGACAAAACGAGTTTGGGTAATTCCAAATATGCCATGTTGTGTGAGGTGAACGATCGCAGCTGTGGGGCGGATCCACAAAAGAAGGTTTTGGGGACGACCGCTGGTCCAAAATAATATTCGTCACATGCTATATGGAGCTGTGTCAGAGCCGGAAACGGCTTTCGCATCTTCGCGGTGAATCTTGCCAGTCCTTCTGAGCTTTGTATCTTTTCGAAGCTAATCCCAGTTATCCGGTCCCGTAGACCCAGTGCGGCAACGATGTTCCCCTCTCCCTCCTCACCAGCATCCAAATGTGAATAACGTATGATAATGGGTAATGGTGGCCAGGTATCCAGTAGCTTGCTCACGCGTGTTCTGGCATCACATTGGAGTACCAGACACAGACGCCGTGGAGACGCAAAGATGATGCTTCGCCACCTTCGGCATACGTGCACCAGCGATTTCCACATCCCAATGGCGAAATATTCGTCATCTCCTCGAAAGAAGTCAAATATATCTAGAAGGACATCATCCGGGAGAACGTTGACCGTTGCCTGCCCTGGTACACCGCGTCAGTCAGCACGAGCAGCAGACACAGATGCGTAACAGATCTACATAGATCTCGTGCACCATTGGACTCTTCCTTGTGATCAATACAACACTCCCTCATCGGCAAACCTTCAGAAAACCAATCTAACACGACAATCCAGAGATAAGGGATGTCGGCAAGCAAGCCAACTGGAGGGTAGACAGGCTATCGGGAACGACGCTTGGCACGACGATGTGAAACTTTAGTTAGTAATTTAGACAAGGGTCATGACTTCTGAACATACTTGTGGTCGCAGGGACAGTGAGGGCCCACAGGAATGCCGGATGGCCGAGTAACTGCGGGACAAGAATATGGCGATGGAGAGGTAGAATCACGTCATGGTCGATTTCGGTTTCGGTCACGGTACCTTGACCCGTGGGATACCTTCCCCTATTTTGGAAGGCACCTACCCGTGGGATACTTCCCCTTATTTATTGATTTCAGCAAGGGCGTCTACGAATCAACCTACACGCACACTTTCCCCAGTTCGTGCGAAAAGTAGGGTTCAAGTGAACGCTCAACTCCAGCAGATCAAGACTCTCGGTATCTACAGACTCGGATTAAATGTCCCCACAACCGAGAGATGATACCAGGAGCGTATGATTAAGCGTATGGTTACGATATTCTATTACAGGCAGGCAGGGGCGGGAAGAGAGGCACACGCACATGGCATTTGCTGTCCGCTCGCCCAACCCAGCCTATTAGTAGTTCTCACAAGGTGTTTTATTCTGTATATTTCAACGTGGATTTCGTGAAAAGTATCACATTGCACACCAGGCTCGCGTGATCATGTCAAAAGGTCAGGTCTATTCAGACGGCAATGGGTTATCAGACATACTAGTAACTAAGGTCCCAGACAAAGACGTAGATAGGAGTGTTGGGCCTTCCTGCGAAGGACCAGGTGGCTAAACTCCCTCTAAGACAAGGTCACGCAGCCCAGGTAACACGTCTATGGGCCTTTCCTCGGACTGGGTGGGCCCTTGCAGCACAGGGGAGACTCGTCGTGCAAATTTATTCGATACGAACAGGCTCTGTACGGCGGGAAATGGGTGGAAAAGGTTCAGCCAGTGCGCACACTCAGTGACGTCGCCTGGTGATGCTGAAGGAAATAGCATGTCTCCGAGGATGTTTAACCATTCCACGTGAGAGAGGAGAGGCGAGAGGTCTTTGCATAATTGCGCCATCAACCCGATTGGCCAAGTCCCATGACCCCTGATTCCCAACAGGAAACGAGTGTGTGATCGAGGGGCAATCCTCGTGCATGTGTCAAGAGAATAGAAACCTATGTAGGCTTTCTTCAGTGGTTTGAAGTTTTCTGCGCGACGAATGAGACCGTGGAGTTGATGAATGTGTAAGGTGACAGTATGGAAGAACACGATGTTGAGGGCGTCAAGTAGGGGTGTATCGATTCGGGAGACGATGTCTCCCAAGTACTCATTATCACCCTCAAAATGAAAGTGGGTGAGAGAGGGCAGTATGACACGTGTCCGGTGAGGTGGATTTATTGGATCGGGGTGACCATAGGGGGCCTGCCACCTAAATCCGACGGAGAATTCTTCGAGAGTGGGGAATGCGGCAAGACAAGTAACCATCATCTCGGGTGAGGCGCAGGACCGAGCAACCGGGGGGCCAAGTTGAAGAAAGGTAAGTTTGACGAGGCGAGTAGCAGACAATGCAATTTTGGGTAATTCCGCGAATTTGATGTTACACGGGGTGAATGATCGTAGCTGTGGGGCAGACCCACCCAAAAAGGCCTCGGGAAAGATCAGATTCGGATGAAAACGACGAATAGATACTAAATCAAGTCGTGTCAGAGCCGGAAATGGCGTGGTGGAGAATCTTTCTAGGTTTTCCGATCCTCGTAGCTTGTCAAATGTGATCCCAGTTATCCGATCACGTAGTTCCAGTGTGGTGATTATGTTCTCCTCCCCCTCGATGGCGTCCACAGGTGAATAGCGTATGGTGATTGGAAACGGCGGCCAGGTGTCCAATAACTTGCTTACGGATGTTCTGGTATCGCACTCGAGTACCAGACGCAGACGTCTGGGTGAGGCAAAGACGATACATCGCCACCTTCTGCATACGTGCACCAGTGACTTCCACCTCCGTATGGGGAAGTGGTCATCATCTCCTCCATAGATATCGAATATGTCGAGGAGGACTTCATCTGGGAGAATATAGATTGTCACCTGCCCTGCCACACACCGCACCTATCAGCACCTGTTACCTGTAGCTGACGTAGCAGCACCAGGCATAGACCTACGTAGATGTCGTGCGTCATTGGACTCTTCCTCCTAGTTCATGGAAAGCTCCCCCGTCAACAAGCCTTCGGAAGAGCCTGTCCGGGTTGACATTGTAGAGGCACTATGGGACAAACAAAGGTGACCAGCAAGGTGACCAGACGGCAGACTACCGAGAACAACGATGTGAAGCTTATATTAGTTATTGAGTCAATTGGTCTGGTACTTGTTCTAATACATACCTGTGCCTGCGAGAGCCCGCTGGCATCAGTGAGGGCGCATGGGAGAGCTGGATGCCCGAACAGTACTGTACCGGGAAAAACGGGGAAGAGAAGTACGAACGGTTGAGAGGCCACGGCGAGGTCCTGACCCGTGGGATACTTACCTTATTTGGTAACTGACTTCCCCAAACGCAAAACAGTTGGTGTCGAAAACACCAGCTAAGAAGTTCTAGAAATGGTTGGACAAATTTTTATTAAGGACAAGCAAAGGCAAATACACCTACAGTCCTTCCAGTAACTTACAGAATTCCTGGCCTGCCAGCACCTTATTGAAGTTATGTCAAAAGTAAGCAACTGCAAGGTGTGCAAGAAATTTCACCTCTATAGCCTATCAGAACCTATCACAAGTGAGCCATAAGCATTATAAGTTACATTAAGCCTATTGTGAGTTTATGATAAGACCTTGACCCGGCTTACAGACCTTACAAATATTTTCCCTACCAAAGATTTACAGGCACCTGTAAGTGTAAGGCCACGTAAGCTCTTGATGAGGCAACTGTAAGCATGTTTTTTTTCATGATGTCATTCATAATTGAAACCCGATTCTAGAAAACCGACAACGTGAAATATCATTGCGATAGGCCCGGAATTCGAGTGATCATATCAATAGTCAGATAGCGATGGGCTAGTAGGTGTAACCGATAAATCGGGCAAAGGTATAGATAGGTGTGTCGAAGAGCAAGTAGATAACGAAGGGCGTAAATTACACGGAGAATTGACGGCCCTCGTTATCGACCATCGACCTTTGAATCGCAGCACTCTGCTAGATACATACACGATGACCTGAGAGCTGATGCGAGGCGCTAAATTACTTTATGGTTCCCGTCGAGATCAAGATGGCTAAAGTCCCTCAAGGATAAGCTCACGCAGCGCAGGTAGTGCGTCTGTGTGCCCTTCCCCTGGCACATTGGGCCCTTGCAGCACAGGAGCGACGAGTGGTACGATTAGCTTGGATACATGCAGGTTCTGCACAGCCGTGAATGGGCGGAAAAGGTTCAGCCATTGGGCCGACTCCATATCACTTGGCAATGCTGAAACAGGACAAGGATTTCCGTATAACTCGAGCCGTTCCACATGGGAGAGGAGAGGCGAGAGGTCATTGCACAGTTGCGCCATCAACGAGATCCGCCAAAGCATCGTGTGACACCTGATTCCCATGAAGAAACGACTCGGACGAGTGGGCGATCTAAGCGTAATCCTGAGGGTCCAAGAATGCAGCTCAATAAAAGCTTGCTCGAGCGGCTTGAAGGTTTCTGAACGAATTATAAGCCCGGAGAGTTGTTGAACGTGGAAGATATGATGTACGAAGAACACGATGTCGACGTTGTCGAGTAGGGGTGTATCGATTCGGGCAACAAAGTCTTCCAAATACTCGCTAACACCTTCGAATCGAAAGAAGGTAAGGGCGGGTAGGACGACAGGTGTCTGGGAAAGTAGATTTGTTGGAGGACTTGGATCAGGGCGAGATTCAGAGGGTTGCCAAGAAAATCCGACAGAAAATTCTTTGAGAATGGGTAACGTGGTAAGATAAGTGACCATCATCTCAGGGGAGAAGTAGTGCTGAGCACTCGGGAGACCGAGAAGGGAAAGTGTGGTAAGGCAAGTGGCAGACAAAAAGAATTTGGGAAATCCCACAAACGTGGTCTTGAGAGAGTTAAATAACCGTCGCTGTGGGCGCTGCTGTGGGGAAGATCTGGCCAGGAAAACGATTTCCGCCTCGATATCGTTATGAAATGCAAAATGGAACCGTGTCAGAGCGGGGAATGGTTGCTGCATCATGAACATGAACCTTTCCAGCTCTTCTTCTTCTTCTATTCTGTCAAAGCTAATCCCAGATATCCGATCACGCAGTTCCAGTGCGGCGGTAATGTTCTCCCCTTCAACGTCATCCTTGAGTGAACAACATATGGTGATTGGCAACGGTGGCCAGGTATCCAGAAACTTGCTCATGGATGTTCTGGCATTACACCCGAGTACCAGATGGAGACGTCGGGGTGACGCAAAGATGATACTTCGCCACCTTCTGCACACGTGTATCAGCGATTTCCACATCCATATGGTGAAATATTCATCATCTCCCCGGTAGAGGTCAAAGACGTCGAGGAGGACATCATCCGGGAGCGTATTGATTGTCACGTGCCCTACGGAACACCAAGTCAACATCCGGACAGGAGACGACGTAGCAACCCAAAGACCCACGTTGATCTCGTACTTCAATGTACTTTTCGTCACGACTCATGGTATGTCTCCCCATCAGAATGCCTTTGGAAGGGTCAACATGAGTCAATGGCTTCGAGGCACTAAGAGACAAACATTCGGTGATGATGTTGGTCAAGGGGAGTAGACGACAGACGCATCGGGAAAGGGAAAGACTGTGTGAAACTTTTAATTAGTAATTCAGGCAATGGTCACGGTGACTTGTTGTGGGCATACATGTGCCTGCTGCGAGAGCTCGCTGACATGAGGGAGGCTTACAGGAGTGCTGGATATTGTAGTGTACTAGTAGTACTATAGTATTTGTAGTTGTTGTCGTCAAACAAGAGGACGGCCCGTGGGGTTATTGCACTTATTTTGGCAATTGCGTCGACTACTACAGCAGCCTGCCAACTCAAACTGCCAGTGAAGGCTGTTGTTCAAGCGGTTCAACTGTGACTGCAGGCGTGGAAAGTGCGGGACCAATCCTTACAGGCTGAGAGGCCTGGGCTGTCGGAATAGACCTGGAACACTTCCGTCAAAGCCGACGTTAAGAGGTGCAATAGACTGGAGTTTGCTAAGGGCGGGCCAACCGAATAGATACCATAGTATGCACTGGCATGGACGTTGCCAGGGTTCTTCGATCGTTCGAGTGCGAGTCAGCCTGGCACAAAAGTGGCTTTGTTATGTATAGTCGTAAATTTACTTCAGGCAAAGGACAATATCATTATGATGTACACCGGACTCGAGCAATCATACCAAAAAGTCAGACGAAATCGAACTACTAGTAGGCGTATATAAAGAAGCAGTCAAAAGGTGAAGATAGGTGTGTAAAGACGGGTGTGGATGACATGGAGAGTTGAAAGCACTTCTTATCGACCATCGATCTCTGAATCCCATCACTACACCTGCACCGTGATCTCAGGGCTAATAGTCACTAGTATAGGACGTCGACCCAGTCGAGTAACGCTCCTCCAAGACAAGGTTACGTAGCGAAGGTAACACGTCTGAGGGATTATTCCCGAACCGAGTGGACCCTTGCAGCACAGGAGCGATCAGTCGTGCTGTTAAGTTGTTTGCGTACAAATTCTGTACAGCGATAAATGGCCGGAAAAGGATCAGCCAGCTCTCATCCACATAGTCGCCTTGCGATGATGGGTATCCGCGGATCTCAAGGTCGTCCACAAAAGAGAGGAGATGCGAGAAGTCCTTGCATAGTCGTGCCATCGACAGGACCGGGGTAAGTGACTTCTCAGTTCTGATTTCCAAGAAATGAGTGGGCGATGGAAGGGAAATCCACATAGAATTGATGTCTATAAATGCTTGCTTCAGTGGCTTGAAACTTTCTGCACCACTGATGAGCCTGTGGAGTTGTTGGACATAGCGGGGAACGCGGTCCAAGAACAAGATGTTAACTTTGTTGAGTAAAGGGGCGTCAATTCGGGAGACAAAGTCTTCCAAGTGCTCGCCATCGCCATCGAATCGGAAGTGGGTGAGAGCTGGCAGGACAATACGTGTCTGGGGAGGTGGATCTCTTAGACCAGGGCGGGTTTCGAGGTGTTTCCACTTTTCAAATCCGATGGCCAATTCCTTGAGAGTGGGCAACGCGGCAAGATTACTGGCAATCACCTCGGGCGTCAATGAGACGTAGAAGGGACTACGCCGGAGAGAGAGAAGGGAAAGTGAGACGAGGCGAGTGGCAGACAAAACAAGTTTGGGAAATGCCACAAAAGCGACGTTGTTCGAGGTGAACGATCGTAGCTCTGGGGTAGATCCGCCCAGGAAGGATTTGGGAAAAATCGGTGCCGGTGGTTGATGGGAATTACATGTTAGGGAAAGCCATGTCAGAGCTGGAAATCGCATGGCGGTAAATCCTTCTAATTCTTCCGAGCTTTGTATCCCGTCGAAGGCGATCCCAGTTATCCAATCACGCAGTTCCGGTGCAGCCATTATGTTCATCTTCCCCTTACTGGCATCCTCGGGCGAACAGCGTATCGTGATAGGCAACGGTGGCCAGGTATCCACTAACTTCCACACGGTTGTTTTGGAATCACACTGGAGTGCTAGGTGTAGATGCCGGGGCGACGCAAAGATGATACATCGCCACCTTCTGCAAACGTGCACCAGCGGTTTCCATATTCCTATGGTAAAGTCCTCATTATCTCCTCGACAGAGGTCAAATATTTCTAGGAGGACATCATCCGGGAGAATATCGATTGTTACATGCCCTGCAATACACCGTACCAGTCAGCATTCATCCTGGACACAGCAACTCAGCAGACCCACTTTGATCTTGTGCATCATTGGAGGCTTCTTCCTCGTGGTCCGGGAAAGTCTCTCCCATCAAGGAGCCTTCGGAAGGGTGAACTTGAGCCCAAAGACCTGGATGCACTTGGAGATAGATACTTGGCTGGGAATGGCAAAGGAGATTACTAGTAGATGGCAGATTGGCCTTAGGGAAGGACTGTACCAAGCTTTCGTTAGTAAGTCCGGCAATGGGAACGATGGCTCTTCCTGGACATACCCGTGCTTGCGAGGACTCACCGGCGTTAGTGAGGGCCCGCAGGAGTACTGGATGGACCAATAGCTGCGGAACAAAATTCAAAGAGCCGTGGGATACCTATCCTCATTTTGGTAACTGCGCCCCCAAGAGTAGGCGTGCAAAACTTTCGTTAGTCATTTCGGTATGTGCTGATTTTTCCTGATGTATTGTGAGAGGGTTTATTCACATACCTTCATGGAACTCATTAGCCGCGGAAGGCGGGTCCCAGCACCCTTGGGTTAAGACACCATGGTGGGTAATGCGCGGCTTTGGTCTTTCATCGGGCATAGAGATTGTCCGCAGGACTGATGCCAAAGTGGTTGCTGGCTCTGAAAATAACTTCGAAGATAAACTCCGATGATTCTGTGATTGGATTAACATGGATCGAGCGGTCCCCATTGGCTGTTATTGTTGGGAATACACCGGGTGTATGAACCGAACAGGGAGAAACTGAGAGAGATACAGGCCAGGTAGTGATCATTATTGGTAGTCTCTAGGTTAAGGAATCAATACACTCGAAAGGTCAGGAGGAGAGATCGAGAACAAGGCCTCCGGCCCCGGGTGCCCTCTCCTACTCATCGAGCACGTGCGGTATACAATAAACCATCTTTGTCCGTCAGAGCTCTCGCGTATCTGAGTAAGAGCTTGTCAAGATCCTTCCTGTCTACGGCAATGTCTGACAGATACGGTACGATGTCTTCTGCCTTCCAGCGTGCACGAGTGAGAAACAGGTCGGAGAAACGCGTGACGGGGTCTGATGGAAGTTCTGCGCAGGGGAAGTAGGATAACATCATGCTTGAAGAAATTGGAGAAGGCGCGCAGAGGTAGTTCCCCTAGAATGTCGATATGGAACGGAGAGCGCCGAGAAGGGAAAAAATGAATGCTTACGGTGAGTAATTTGAGGTCGGTGTGGGAAGCGAAAGTGTCTCCGACGGCGGCGTTCCACTTTGCCACAAACTCGTCCTGCGATATAGGGTCGCTCTGAAACGAGTATTGGGGGTGATGGTCAGGATTAACGAGGGGTGGTGGAATACATTTACACCAACCTTGTGCCGACGCAGAATGCCCAAGCCGACTTGGCGTACCACTTTTTCAACGTCCATCTTCCACAGCTCGTCCGCGGCGTCGACTTCTCCAAACCAACGCATCACCTGCAGGGTCACCTCGCGCCTGACCTCGTGCTCGTACTCGAGGGATCGGCACAGTTCCAGGACGGAGGCTGAGCTGTGAGACTGGGAGAGAGAAACGAGGTGCATGAGGAGGAGCTCGAGGATCTTGTGAAGGTACGACGGAGAGAGGGGACGCAGGGCGCCTTGTGAGCAAGTGAACATATCTACTCGTCAGCCCGTCCGGAACACGCGAGAAAGCAATAAAGGGATTGTTCACCGCCTATGATAAGTATGTGCTTCTCTTTGAGTGCTTGGGTGAGTTCTTGATCGCTAGCCTGAAGCTCTGTCCGAGCATCGTTGAGGGTAAATCGCTTCCGCTTAGCCTAAAAAATGTCCTTTAAGCCCAGCCATTGGTGGTATGGGGCCTAACCAAGTGCCTACCGCACTGAAGGTCTCGTCTTCCTCTTCCTCTTGCCCCTCCTCCCACACGTGCTCCTTCAGCAGAACGTTCATTCGATGCAGCTTCGGAACAGCCGGAACGAGTTCCAATAGTTCTTTGAGGCTATCTTGTATGACAACTTGGTCTTCGCTTCCATCGACATCTGGATGCGGAAACACGACGAGAACAGAGTTCGAGAGCGTCACCGAGCGGATGTTGTACGTTTTATCCGAGGTGCACAGTACAGCATCATCTTCCGGACCACCTTTAATCATCAGACTGAGCCGCACGTCAGTGACTATCGAGTAGTAGAGTGTGTCGGTACAAACTTTAGGTCGTCGGCGGACGATTCGATCAATGTGCATAGATCCGGTGGTAGCTCTAGCAAGCGGAAAGATCCCAAGGATGCTGATTCAGGAGAAAATCTTATCTCTACCTCCGGCATCGTTGCGAAGGCTTGCAATGAATCTGGTCCTAGTGAATCGACACGCACGGTACTGTGTAATCAGGTTCGGGCTTCGCGTCGCGTGTGTGCGACAAGGCGCGGTCACGGGGTATGTTTACGTAAGGATGGAGAGAAAGTACATATCGATAATAACAGAAATGAAATCCAAAGTATTATAGAGTCCCTTCTGGTCTATGCTTCACTGAGGTAACTTCGTACTGTATCTGAACCTCTTTCACATCTTTCCTCTCTGCTTTCAAGGCAGTAACAATCCGCCTTTCGAGTTGCTCCAATTGAATGGCGGTCAGGTCTCCAGGAACACCAACGGAAAGGTTCACAAAGAGGTGTGAGCCCGCTCGCCGAGCGCGGAGATTGCGTGTATGAAGGAAGGAGGTTTTGAGATGCGGGTCCTCGAGTAACTTGTCTAAAGAACGAGATAGCGTCCGTAAAACTGATTCAGGAGCGCTGGCATCTGTCATTTCCCAAAAAGCGCCCTTGAATATTTGGAGGCCTTGTTGAAGGATGACGACAGAGACCAAAAGGCCTGTCCAGAACGTTAGCACATAGACGAAGAAACACTGTCTCTTGACAAGACGCGCACCTCCAATGGGGTCCAATGGTAACGCTGGGAACCACCCGCTACCGAGGATCGCGACCAAAGCAACGACGCTCGAATAGGCGTCGCTCCGGTGGTGATACGCATTCGCAAGTAGTACCGGGCTGTTCTCCTGCGCTGCAACCGTGCGCGTGATACGGAACAACCACTCCTTCGACACCACGCTAGCAGCGGCGAACCACGCCGCGTTCATGTCAAGGGCGTGCGCCGCATGCGAATGAGAGTGCCCGATGTGCCCGATCCCCGGGATGTTATGTGCTGCCGCGGTGACGTTGAGCAACGCGGTCTGTAGCGGTCCCGCGGGCACCGCCAGGGCCGTGTCCGACAGCGCCGAGAGAAGGAGCGAGAGCGAATGCGAACCGATGCCGAGGGCACCACCGAGGAGAAGGATAGCGACCAGTCCCGTGCCGACCGTTTCGAATTTTGCGAGGCCGAAGGGGTATCGTTGACTGGGCGACCGGCGAGATAGACGCCATGAAAACAGAACGACGAAATCTCCCAAAAGGTCTGTAGATGGAGACACGTCAGCACGGGATTCAAGGGATGCGTGTCAATTCGTAGGTGACACGTCAGCCGCGCCACAGGGTACATGCAACTGGACACAGGGTTCCCGAGGTTCCCCCACTCTGGAGGCACATAGCGAACGCGGAAAGAAGGGCGACTGATACGTATTCAGCCGGTGATGTACTCACCGCTTAACGAATGGCCGGCATCAGCGAGCAACGCTGCCGAATTCATAAAACCACCCAGCGGCGCCCTTCGCGCTGGTCAGGATGATATTTGCGCCCAGTCCGATGAGCGTGACGCGACTACCTCGATCACCTTCACAGAAAGGAAGAAGGGGTCAGAGAGAGGGAAAGAGAATCGGAACGAATCGAGTGCGTCCTCTAACAACGGAGGCGACGAATGGTGCGCACCTCCACTTTGCAACGTCTCGATCAATCCGCCGCCGTGGTCGTGGTCGTGGTCGTGACCATGCGAATGTGAGTGTCCTCCGAAGATCCCATGAGAGTGCGAATGCGAATGCGAGTTCGACGGTTCGTGGTCATGATGTTCCCTCTTCCCATTCCCAACCGCCGTAGTCGACGATTTCTCTTTGTCGGCGTTGTCTTGGTGTATCCGCCGCCGCACCGCCTCTACCATCTTGAGATATCTACGTGGTCGCGAACAAGATGCGTGAGACGTGTGCAAACTCCTCAGAAGGGAATTGAGGTGGTAGGATGGCAATGTGGTAGGGTAATGGATGTGGCGGCTTGTTCGGACGCCCGAAATTATGAAGGTGCCTGCCATCATCGATCGGCGCTACGCTGACTGTTGAGCAGAACTATGGGCCCTCGAGGGAGGTTAGGAATGTCGGTGTATTCTCGCTGCAGGATAAAGTACAGGTTATGTTACAGTTCACTCGGTGTAAGTCTATGTCGGACCTCGTGATGGGTCGGGGGCGTGGCATTGATATGCTAAGTTGGTACAAATGAGACGGGTGTCCGAGTGGTAACGCGGCAAGTAGAAATTACTAAATATCGACAACCAAGACATGATACTATGAAACGATACGACTCAGGGCGTGACAAAACGTGGAAATACGAGAACCAATGGACGATAGTATGCAAGGCGGAATGCAGCAGAACACGAAAAAAAGGGAGAAAAGAAAGATCGATACAAACTAAGGGAAACATCTCGTCAATGGTGAGGAAAGGGCAATCAATGTTTAGGACCACTTACATAAATACCTATACAACACCATAGGATATCATCGAATAGGGATCACAGGACGTGGGCCAGCTGGTGAGGGGGGTGATCTGGGATTTGCAAGGTCGCTCTGTGAAGACGCAAGGACGAGCACAATCGCGCTATTTTGTTGGCAGACCGTTTCGAGCTCTTTGCCGCCCCATAGGCGCGTCCCTCCTTCCGACGGCGTGCCGTCCTCTGCGTCTGTCTCGGGCGAATCTGTTGCATCGCCACCAAGTAACAGGTCGAGTTGTTGGTGTTCGAGCTTCCCCGGTCCATGACGGTGGTATACCTGGCTGCGGGACTTCGATCGTACGTGCGAGGATGGAGAAGTCCCATTTCCGTTCGCCTCGAGACGGTTGTGTGGCGGCGAAAGTGGCCGCGCCCGGGCCAGCGTGGAGAAGAATTGGCTCGAGAACGGGGGACGAGGATTATCGCACTCCGCTGATTGTGGCGGTATCAACGTCTCTTGGAGTACGCGGAACGCAACCTGCTCTGCCGCCCGATGGAATGGACTTGAGCCCGTAACCTGTGCCTGTTGGCCTGCGCTTACAATATCTATCTGGCGTTTTAGTGAGATCGTCCAATTGTGCCGCATGACGGGGTCGTCCACACTGAACATGTATCGGCGCTTCAGACCTTGGTGGTTCACGAATGCGATCTGGAACGTGTTGCGCATAAAACTGCGTTCGATCACGATTGGGCTACTCAGAGGAAGGCCTGTGTACAGCAACGAGCTGGAGCCCGAACGAGAGAACGACACAGTCTTAAGACCAAGAGCTGTACCTGTGATACGGAAGGACGCCTCTGCGGAACGTGTGAATGTGAGGTATGGGGGATCAAAGATAAGCTCGTTCCCATGCAGGTGAATTGTGAGGGAAGGATCTGCTTGTGGAATGCGAACGATGATAGGCTCAGATTGCATACGATAGGTGAGACGCGATGGAATTGGGCGCTTTAAGATGATGAGCTGATCTGGCGCCACCGAGTGGGCTGAGTTGCGAGCTTGTGAAAGCGGCTCGCGCTTGATGGACGCGTGAATCCTGTCCAGTAAATCATCGGAGACGAGACACCGTGGGTCATATCGTCGGAACGCATCGATGAAGTCGCGGGTTGTTACATTCCGTTTGATCTGCACGTGGGCCCAAGGATCCTGTATGACGCCCCCGTAAAGAACGTCATTTAGTTGGATGATCGCACGGACAAGCCGAATGGCAAGATCCTTGTCGTATGCGACGAGGTCCGTGTTCGCATCGTACCAGCGGCTGGCGAAGGAGTCTGACACGTACTCCAAAGGGTTAGAGTACCGAGAGGGAGGGGCGAGGTGAAGAGACTGAAGGAACACACGAAGTGCCTTGTCGATCCGCACTCCGCCGAAACCGAAGCAACCAATGAACGCTTTTAGAACAACCTTCGAAGTTCTCCGGGATAGATAGTCTCCCAGCTTTGCCCTATCAAGATCCAGCATCCTGAATAACAATTGGCCAAGTACCGTCGGGTCGTCGCGGGTGCCGGACTTCTCGAAAAAGTGGGATATCGCATTATCCGCGCCCTTGGCGAACTGAATCACGAAAGTCCTGACGAGAGGGTTTCGGCTGATAGAAGAGAGTGAGCTGAGTGGGAGGTCGTCTCTATCCGCCGTGAATCGAACATCGCGCAGTTGCACGACGCTCTTCACGATGAACTTCCGATCCAAGGGTGACGGCTTGGTCATGTCCAAAAGTGCGTCATAGTCCTGTGTAACTGGCTTGGCGACGATAAGGATATCGTTGAACAGGAACACGAAGCGGTCCTTCACAGTGTTTGAGTTGGCAACTTGTAACACTTGTGATGACAGGAGTAGCCTCCGCGGTGGATCATCAACAAATGTCGAGCCGTTTGGACCACGCGACCCATTCCCCAACTGTTCGTCTAATCGCTCGAGTATCATCGCCCCTGGTGTACGCAACGTCGTCGGCTCCAAGGCGCGCTCCGGAGACGACGATGAGGGTGAGGACTGGGTAGCGTAGCCATCCAATGATGACGTTGGGTCGGGCGTAGCAGAAGAATTAGGGTCTGGAGCAGGGGACATCGATTGGATAGGATACGTCATAGACTGGATGTCTCCATTTGGCGTGCGGACACGTGGCTCAATGAAGGGGGGCTTGTCGTGGGCTGGTGTTTCTGGCGTCGAAGATCCCCCAGAGGGAACCTCTAGTGTCTCTGGTTCGGATGCATTGCGGGACTCCCTGCCTTGCGCGGTACTCTCGTCGGTTGTTGTTGGAGTCCTTGACATGTCCTCCCAGTCTGTCATGATATCGTTTTCCTCCCCGCCATGTAACAGATCAGATAGTTTTCTGGTCATGTCAGTCGAACCTGACTGAGAGATAACAACAGGAGCCGAAACTGGCTGCTGTAAGCCGGGGAATGAGGGCTGGGGGGACTGAGATGGAATGATTCCCTTTGCACGGAGCCATGTCCTGGCACCCCCTAGGTCCATGGGTAACTTGCCACCAAGCCATGAAGTGTTGTTGGGAGTGGGCGAGGAAGCTGAGTCTGGCTGAGTTGTAGAGGTCGACGGTGTTGATAACGGTGGTGGAGTGTTCCCTGGGTTGGATCTCTGGAAAAGACGCGTATCCGAGGCCTGGTGTGACAACTTCCGATCTCGAGTAATTTCTGGAGAAGCTTGCGGGGTGCGCGAGGAGGCAGAGCCAGAGCTTATAGCAGAGAATTCATCTAGGGTGGGACGGGATATGATATCAGGGGAAGACGCGTTGAGCGATAGACCACCACTACGAGTACGTCGCTCTTCTTCTAGCCTCCTCACGCCTGGGAAGATGCCAGGGAAGGGGAACAACTTGGCATCACCACCATACTTCTGCAAAGCCTCGCTGGATGGTGGAGGCACAGGGGATACAGCACCAGGTGAACTCGGGAGATATGTGGGAGGTTCTGGTAATAATCGGATCAGACCAAAGTATGCAACCTGCATGATCATTTCATTTACCTTTGTCCGTCTTGGAAGCCCCTGTTAAGCTTGCACCGCTCTCCCTGCTTGTACTAGAATCTGTGTTGTTGGCGCGCTCCCTAATGCTATTATTTCGCGATCGTCTCCCATTACTCGACCCTGGTCGCCCAAACGCATTCTTGACTCTGTCCCACCGACTCTGGGAGCCTTCTCCATTTTTCTTCGGCGTTGTGTCCGTAACAACCACGCGTAATGACTCCTCCCATTCCTGATATTCCGTATTTGGGGAGGGGATGAGCTCGGGTTGACTAGGTGATGATATTGAAAGACGAGCTGGGAAAATACGAGAGTCATCGCTGAGATGTCTGTGGAGAACGATGGCGGACGACGGTGACGGCGGTATCTGGGAGGGTTTTGGAGCCTCGGGCGAGGTTTCGATGTCCAGCACAAGGTTCTTCGAGTCGATGGAAGCACGTGGCAACGAATCATCATCGTCCTCGTCCTCATGTTCTTCAAGATCCGAGTGGTGAGGCGTACTGGAGGAATGATCTATCGGTTCGTGGATATCATCTGCTTCGTCATAGTCGTTATCATCGTGGACAGGAATTCGCTCTGGAACTGTTACAGACAGCGCCATGAGAAGAAAAACAGAACACCAAGCTAAATGGGACTCACCAAGTTCGGCTACCCAGCTAATCTCACGGTCATATGCATCGTTCCATGGTGAACGCCTCGCCGCATCGTTTTCGGTATCGGTATGCGAGTCCTCCTCCTCTTCGTCAGGGCCTTGTCGCTCACGTAAAGGTGTGGCAAAAGGCGAGGTTGGGAACACCTCCTGTTGGTCTTGAACAGAATCGGACAGATAGGCGGGTGCATCAGCGTCTGCCGAATCTGCCGATGTGCTTAAAGGTGCACTGGGGGAGGGTGTCAGACGGGGAGAAGCGACTCGAGGAGATGCATCAGAGCGGCCATTGTACGTCGAACGAGGGATGGGGGAGGCTTGACTGTGATCGTGATCGGCAGCGTCGTCCTCTTCTTCGACTACCACACCTCGCCGTTCTAACGGAGTCTCGTAGTCGTATACCGCGGAGGATGGTGCCTCTCCTGTGAGCTTGGCCAACGCATCTTCTCGACTACGCTCTACGCTGGGACTTCTCGCGTTTGGTGTTGGACTTCGTGCGTGTGTGTCACTCTCGTCATGTGTGGGTTCAGGGGTGGATCGAGGCAAAGTTGGAAATACGGGTGTAGTTGGAGACGCCGCAGATGGTGGTTCGCGATCATCAACAACAGTCGACCGGTTCGTGGAGGAGCGCTTTCGTCGCTTACGACGGGCAGCTGTTGTGGGTTGAGGGTCCTCACCTCCGCTAGTCTGCTCTGCTTCCGCCTCCTTCAAACGCCTGCTAAGTTGACGCATCATCACCTTGCGGGCTTGAATACGCTCGCCTCCACTTCCACCGACGGTGTTGTTGCGAAATACCTTGCCGGGAAGCGGTGGCGGTGTAACGGGGGGCGACGAAAGCGACGGATCATAAGCCTCCGACCCTGCCAGCTGTTGTAGAACCATCAAACGCGCTGCTGCGCTGTTTGAGCGGAAAAGCCCGCGCTGAATGTCTTGGAGGGTAGGGAGTAGGGGTGTTGGTGGGGACGTTCCGGGATAAATCATACCGGGTTCAGGAGATGCGAATATACGGTGCGCTTGGATCAGGGCGACATGAGCAGGGATCGGGGATATGAGGAGCGGTGAAGTGAGGGTAGGAGGTTGAGGAGTGGGTGCGATGGGGCCTTCGTCAGGCGAAGAGTCATTGGTGGGGGGCAGAGCATTCGCGGGATGAGGAGACTGGGTAACCTTAGCTTTGCCTTTAAAATCCTTGGAACCTCGTCCCCTTGAACGAGAGCGTGAACGTCGTCTCGATTTTGTTGGTGTGTCTTCTGGTAAACAGGGTGTCGCAGGGGGAGAAGTGATGGGTTCCTCTTCAGTTTTCTGGTCGTCAGCTTTGACTTCGCTATGTTCTGCGTCAACCTCTGGTTCTGGCGGTAGGTCGGGTTCTGGTTCGTGTTCTGGTGGTGGTTCGACCTGGGTTGGGTGAGAACCGTCGCCACAGTAGTTTTCGGACATCATTGGGCCGTCGTCGCTCAGGTGCCCATCTGCGACCAGCTCCGGAGTAGCCAGTTGTGATCTCTCGCCTTCACTGACGGCTTCGACGTGCATACGCGGTCTTCGACCATCTTTCATACGGGGAAGGGAGGTGGCCCGCTTAATTTTGGCGACAGCGAAGGCGCGCTGCTCGGCTGGAGTCGATACCTCCATGTTCGGAAGGACGAGTGTAAATGAGGGGAGCTGAAGGAGGTAGTTGAGTTTGTACGGGCACAGTCCTTGTTGAGCCTATATGAAGGGACCGGCGACCGGCGGAAATGGATTTGGCAGGTGAGGAAGGCAAACAATTGCCGCTAAAATTGTGGGCGTAAAAAGAGAGCTACAACGGATAGATGAATAAAAAAAAAGACCCTGGAAAGCGAGAAATGACCCACTGGTAACGAAGGTAGGGTATGAGGTGGGAATAAGTAGGTGTATGCGCTGCGAGCAGTGAAAAGCGTCTTGTCTCGGCTTGTCAAAGCACGTGGCAACGAAATGGGTTTAAATTATTATGTGCGACAAGTTTTACTTGCCTGCACTCTAACACGAGGTTATTGCACAGCTTCACGTTAATATACCCCGCACACGCTCAAGGCGCGACCCCTCATGTATTAGAACGTGTCGGTACACCTGCCCGCCTTCCTCGATACCAAAACGACCCAGTTCACACAGATTTCCGATTGATCTCGAAATCCAACGATAACACATAAAAGGACTCCCGCACCCGATCAAGGTGTTCCCACGCTACGTCCATTTCCCTGCCAACCCACATTGGAACCGGATTTTCAGTGCTAAAACACCGCCAAGGCCCGCAAACAAACTTTCATCTCCGGCCCTTTCTTTGTGATCTGGTTGGCATGTGTCAGGGGACCTGTCCTCGGGTTGAGCGCCAGCTCCCACGTCCTTACTTCGTCCCCATTGCTACGCTAGTGGCGTCTGACCACGTCTGGCGCCTTATGATGTCAACATATATATGTGGGACTTCCAAAGCCGCTGCGATGTTATCATGGCGCATCCGATAACCGGGTCTAGTATTTCCACCCCTGCAATACTATTCTAGTGACGAACGTTGAGCATCGAGAATTGGCTTCACATCTCTCCATTCGGGTCTCTTGAGGTTAAAGCCTTCGCCAAGCCTCGCATAAGTCACGCCGCTGATTCTAGATATTGGCCGCAACTTTGCAGGGTTGGCTCGCAGTCCGTCGGATTGTAGGATGGCATTACGGACATGAACATATTTCACTCGGCCGAGAACGAGAGTCGCAGAAGGTAATGTGGCGCCGTCGGGAAAGATATCCTGTGATTGGAATAGCTAAGAATTGTGATCGATCAGTACACAGAAGGGCGCAGAACAATTAGTGGTGTACCAACTTCGCATTCCATGCTGACAGCACTCTCCCTCACCCGCGCTGGTTTAACGTGCAACTAGACGAAAATAGTCACTCAGCCAGATCATAACCCAAGTTCCACCGCTCACACTGGGTTCCTGAGTTAGGCCCGAGATGTCCCACTCACTGACCTCGGCAGGAGCCTCGACTGATGTCTCATTGGCGGCTTCTGCAAACGGCTCGCTGATCAAGTTCACTACGAACTGTTTTGTCGCCAGAATGTTGTCCCGCGTATTCTTTGGCTGACGAGGAGAAAGCCTAAAGGAGACGCTGATGATTGGGGGGTTGTAGGCTACCTGGAATAGGAACAGAAATGGTGTGAGTCAGGATTCAAGGCGCTGCCTTTTCATACTGACCACCTGAAAAAAACTAGCGAGGTCCATCGATAAATCACATTATGACTCGCTTCTGAAGACAAGCCGCGCAAGGCAATTCCCATACCTGAACGGAGCAAGATTGGGGACGTTTTCAACTGACAGCGTAGACACAAATGCAATCGGCCGTGGGACTACGGTAGAATTAAGTA
>Ga0307510_10001386_pt1 | contig 26555 bp, 36 predicted proteins | sample 12_EM_MG_FD_207224 | JGI IMG/M metagenome (GOLD analysis project Ga0307510, IMG submission 207224) | Populus trichocarpa ectomycorrhiza microbial communities from riparian zone in the Pacific Northwest, United States - 12_EM | ecosystem: Host-associated > Plants > Roots > Unclassified | place... | reverse complement strand
GCTTTGGAATCAGAATATCCCGCGGCCGATCGTCGTTGTTGTCCACCTGTCACCGATTTTCCCTTCTGGAATTAGTGGACGCATGAGATAGGTGACATTGGAGGTCAAAGACTGTGACAGAAATGGGGAAACGGAACCCTCCCGGTGTCACCAAAATTAGATCAAAGCCATGCAACGCCTCGAGTGAATGGTTCGGATGCGTGGGTTGCTACTTGCTACACCGCATTGGGACACAACTACAGTCCAACTCACGCGAGAGCGAGGAATAGGGGCCCCCTCCCCAGGCGCAGCCGGGATTCGGGGTGCAGGCGTAGGTGCGAGTCGAGCCAGAGAATATGAACAAGATGCAAAGAGCGAGAAACAGGGGCACACACCTGGTGAGGGGACTATAGCAAGCCTAAAGGACGCGCTCTCTCCAGATGAAACTCCGCTTTGCCGATGCACTGCCGACCATCACATAATGCAAGGACCATTGTCACCGCACCAAAAAAATCATTATATAATTTAAATATCTTATCGTCTGATTTCAATTATCAATTATCAATTCTTGATTATCGATCAGTGCAAAAGTCACATCACATATGTTCAAATTCAAATATTAAAAATTGATTGCATATGTTTAAGTTCCAAGTTCCAAATATCTGTTCATATTATGTAACCGCAAATCAAACAACTGGTGCACAAAGTGAGGTGCGCACTGCATAGCAAACACATGTAGGATTCAGGTGAACTATAGGTTGTGTCCCCAGCACCTCAACAAGACAGAAGTAAGAGTTATGTACATGCAAATGTACCAATGATGAGCAATTTCATAGTGCACAGAGAGGTCGCCTTGGTGGCGAAGACAAATGGGAAAGAAACAAGGTCTTAGACAAAGTGGGTGGGGCGAGAGGTAGGGAGGCCAGAAGGAATGAGCCCCAGCCAGAAATGGAGGTATTCGGATTGAATGTGAATGAATTGGGTTGATGTACCTACAGAATTCAATACAATTAGATGAAGTGGGACCCTCCTTCATTCCAAATCATTTGGGATCTAATCCCATCAAATGCAAGTTAATACCATCGACCAAATTTGATTGTATTTGATGACATTTGTTTCGAATACATTTGACTCTTTTGATTTGGATTGAACCCCATTGAATGCAATACAATCTCATCGAATCATTGGAAAATTATTCGATCACATTTATTTGCATTTGTTTTTACAATACCAATACTACAATCATTTCTTTCGAATGGGATCAAATCCCATCAAACTACATACTGAATAAAAGAAATAAAAAGTAGCAAACCCCTTTGAATTATTACAGAACAAAACATGGAGGCAAATGTCATGAAGACGCATCGCAGCTTGCAAAAGAGACCAGGCGGATGCTGGCGATGGCGCGATGGGGGGCAAGAAAGTGGACTAGAAGGTAATGTGAGAGTGGAATAGGGGGGAAAAAACACAGGTCTTGTACCAGGCTAAGTCTATCGCAGCAACTACTTAGCACATGGTGCTCTCCTGGGGGGAAGACGCCCCTTCCGTGTGGCCTTTGCTGTTATGATCCACCCCAATTTTTCTCATCCTTGTCAGACCCCCTCCTCGTCACCCTATCCATGCCTAAGCGACCATTACCATTGAACCCATCATCCCTACCAGACCTGCCACCACTACCACCCAGTGAACCATCCAAACCATCGTCACCCCTTGATCAGCCCCCAGTTGAGCCCCTCATCCCCATCCCCTGGAATATCCACCATCGGGAATACTCCTCAATGGAGGTGTACCAAGAGCCACCCCCAGTAGAGAACCTACTGGAAGACCCAGACAGTCCCATGGAGGACACACCGCCCTTAGAGCCACAACCAGTCACTCACTATGAACCTGACGTCCCTGAGGGACAGACGCACACCTTGTCCTCAGAAGAGTCCCCCATTGAACCCTGGAGAGCATACCTCACTCAGCCCAGCAGCCCTGTGTCCTGCAAGCACTCCCTGTCACCCACAAGTCCCTCCTCAGCACCCATACGCCAACGCACTAGTAGAGAAGGCAGTTATCAGTCAATCACCCCTTCAGCCTTGTCGCCCATATGTTACGATCCTGACCCTCACCCCAATTTTCCGCTATTTTTCCACCATTTATCTTGCGCTCTCGGTCACTCGTTCTCCACTCGTTCCCTTACGCGCCGCTCGGACCGTCACCGAATCACCTGACAAGTCACCTGATGGACCATATGACTAATCCGCAGTCAACTATCACATGCCATCACTCCGCAGTCCGCAGCATCATGACGTGTCATCATTTAACCCTTTTCGACTTGCCAGCTCATAATGGGCTATTCTTAGATTGCCAGCTCATGATGGGGCTATACTTAGAAACGCCACGTCATGATTTCACCTTAGTAATATTTCCATATTTCTTTGTGACCTCTGTGACCCGTTACTTCTTAAATGTATATAAGCGCTCGTACTTTTAGCAGTTAGGCCTTAAGCCTAACTTGGTTTTCAATCCAAGACTTGTAGCTTCCACCTAGGACTCTCAGAGTCTCTTGCCTGATCAAACTCAGTTGCTTCAAAGCCTTGAAGCTCTCCCTTCTCATCTCTATTATCTACCTTAGGAGTCACCCTTATCATCGGGGACTTTACTCTTATACTGCGTAGCCAACAGGTACCGTGCTACTCATGTGACCCATTGCCTCAGGAGGAGACCCCACTGAGCAATCCCAGTCGTCGCCAAACCAACCCATGCACGTCGCGTCTTTAAGGCCCTTGGACCTTAACACCATAGCTGGCACCTCGCCCCAGAGTCAGGGCTACCAGTTGACCTCTCCCGGAGGATCCGCAGACAACCCCTCATCCATGCAGAGCTCCGCAGATGACATGGATAGCGACATGGCCCTTAATTGGGTCACCATCAATACAGACTACCTTAAAGGGTAGTTGCTTACGCTAGATGCCCATTAGACCAGAATGGGCACGCGGAGATCAGATCTCCTCGGATCAATCTCAAACCTCGTGGTCGTCATCGCATCATGACGACGCTTCTCTTTTTGGAATGACCCACTGCTATTGTTCGACCCTTAAGGATGGATTAGGCAACTTGTCACTTTATCATTCGCTCTCGCTCATTCTCTATTGTTCGACTCATACAGACCGCAGCACTTGTCCGCGGAGTACCATACGATACAGACAGCCCCCTCTTGACCAGAAGTACCTACCTTAGTGACCATGGCCCGTGCGCGGCCGTGCCTGTATATAAGCGCCCTGTATTTCGACAGTCAAGCCCTAAGCTTGACTTGATTCTCAATATCAACGTTCTTGAAAGCTCCCCAAAGTGCCTCCCCTTTCCTCATCTCTTACATAAACCTCTCAGAGTCGTCTCTAGCAACACTAGAGACTTCTACCTCTTCAGATACTCGCCACCAGTTCACCTCTTAGTACAAGTTGTACTATCAAGGCCCGTTGAAGCCTTAACATTTGCCCATGATGAGAACACTGACCAGGGAATTGATTCGTTGTACTCACCTTTATTTCTGCCTTCTTTGCCGCGCCTCTTTCTTCATATGCCTAGAAATGTATGCGACATGTGTGAGCAATAAGTCATACAAGATAGACAAGTGAGACTTACCTTTCGGAGATCGCTATCGATGTGATCCCAGTAGAGGTTGAACTCTCCAACGGTTCCCCCAGGGTTTGCCTCGCACCAATTGACAGAGCATAGGTCCCTGAGACCAAAGTCAGTAATGAAATGGTCTGAGGAAAGCACTTATGCTGCATATATTCCAACTCCAGGGGTTTTTATCTATGTATATTTGTACCTTCTGTTGCGCAGATCCTTGATCCTCGTGGATTGTTCCATCATGGCCAGTGTGTTGGTATTGTCTGCATTAGATGATGTGATTGATTGGATGTTAGCTGCAATAGGAGGGGCACTTGGGCCCTGTGTGTTGGTGATTGGGAAGACATAGGAGGGAGGAGGTATGCCTGGGCCCGAGATAGAAGACGATGGGGTGCCTGGGCCTGAGATAGAAGATGGTAGGACGCCTGGGCCTGAGATAGAAGATGGCGGGATGCCTGGGCTAGAAACTGTGACATGAGGAGTGGGGACAACCGGACCCTGTGTGTTATGATCCACCCCAATTTTTCTCATCCTTGTCGGACCCCCTCCTTGTCACCCTATCCAAGTCACTGCCTATGGCTAAGCAACCATTACCATTGAACCCATCACCCCTGCCAGACCTGCCACCGCTACTGCCCAGTGAACCACCCAAACCATCGTCACCCCTTGATCAGCCCCCAGTTGAGCCCCTTGTCCCCATCCCCTGGAACATCCATCATCAGGAATACTCCTCAATGGAGATGTACCAAGAGCCACCCCCAGTAAAGAACCCACTGGAAGATCCAGACAGTCCCATGGAGGACATGCCATCCTTAGAGCCAGAGCCATTCATTCCATACAAACCTGACATCCCTGGAGGCAACACACACGCCTTGTCTCCGGAAGAGTCCCCTGTCCTACCCTAGGAGGAATACCTCACCGACCCTAGTCCTGTGTCCCGCAAGCACTCCCTGTCACCTACAAGTCTCTCATCAGCACCTATACGCCAACACACCAGTAGAGAAGGCAGTTATCATTCAATCATGCCTACTGCCTTGTCGCCCATAGATGGCACCTTGCCCCAGAGTCAGGGCTACCAGTCGACCTCTCCCGGAGGATCCGCAGACAATCCCTCATTTACGCAGAGCTCCGCAGATGACATGGATAGCGACATGGCCCTTAATTGGGTCACCATCAATATGGACTACCTTAAAGGGTAGTTGCTTACACTAGATGCCCATTAGACCAGAATGGGCATGCGGAGATCAGATCTCCTTGGATCAGCCTCAAACTCCATGGTCGTCATCGCATCATGACAACGCTTCTCTTCTTGGAATGACCTGCCGCTATTGTTCGACCCTTAAGGATGGATTAGGCAACTTGTCAATCTGTCATTTGCTCTCACTCATTCTCTATTGTTCGACTCATACAGACCGCAGCACTTGTCCGCAGAGTACCATACGATACAGACAGCCCCCTCTTGACCAGAAGTACCTACCTTAGTGACCATGGCCTGTGCGCGGCCGTGCCTGTATATAAGCGCCCTGTATTTCGACAGTCAAGCCCTAAGCTTGACTTGATTCTCAATATCAACGTTCTTGAAAGCTCCCCAAGTGCCTCCCCTTTCCCTCATCTCTTACATAAGCCTCTCAGAGTCATCTCTAGCAACACTAGAGACTTCTACCTCTTCAAGCACTTGCCACCAGTTCACTCTTAGTACAAGTCATACTATCAAGGCCCGTTGAAGCCTTAATACTGTGTGCACATGACCACGCTAGGCGCCACTGGTGGGATAGCCTCTGTGCTGTCGGTGGTGTTATGACCAGAATCCCTGTTAGTATTTCGAGTATGCTTGACAGTGCGTGTAGATAGGATATCACATGGTGTGTCGCCTAGCAGGCAGAAAGTTGCACTGCATTTGTTGAAGGCGTTGGCACTGGGGGGAGGATTGTTAGCAAAATCAACGAATTATTTGAGAACCTACAGTGGATCTCTCAAAGGCCTGGCCTTAGGCCTCGAAGTACCCATGGAGGATCCCTTGCGGACATCTTCCTTGAGCCAAGAAGGCAAGGCAATCGTGTGGTTGTCATCTGAGCTGTTGGGCACTGTGTTGGTCTTGGGATCAGTCTGGCAATCGCCAGCGTCATCATCTTCAACCATAGTCTTGCATCTCTTCAGGGCTGGTCCCTTCCCTTTGATGTCTTTGCCTTTGCCTGCGCTCTTCTTCTTGTGGTAGCCCTTGTACCATCCTGGATATGTCTTTGTTGTAAGATGGTGAACCTTCCAATGGTTCTCACAGTAGTGGAGGACGGGCCATTTCTTCTCCATCTTGTGTGCGTATTTGTCTTGGATGCTCCTTGGTGCGTTGCCCCACGTTTCCGGTGCCAAACCTCTTGCATATAGGTCCTTCCAGAGGGACCTTGCAAAATATCGGATGTCCCCAGTGTGCGTACCGCTGACCACTCTTCCATCTGACTGTTTGATAAACAACGTGGTAACATTTTCGCCCTGTGCACATCTTGTCCTTCCACGGGGACCAGGTTGATCCATGGGGTCGGATGAATCCTTTCTCTTGGCTTTGAACTCCATAAATTCCTCCTTGGTCCAGAACTTGATGTCAGGGAAATCAGCTCATGAATAAGTGGGGGCTGCTTCTGGGTCTGATTCACATTTCATGGGGGGATGGTAGGGCGTGACACTGGCCCATGGCGCAAAAGATGGCACATGATCTTCCTGATATGGTCTCTTATTGCCAGTAGACTTGGCGAACATCAAGGTGATGAGGAGGTTGTGCGAGTCAAGGAGGTTTTCGTATCTTGTTCTGTGGATTATATGAGAGGAGATCTTGGATAATGATAAAGGATAATGCTTACTTGAGTAATCTATGCTTGTGTTTTTCCTTGTGGAGCTCATTCTGCATTAGCTTGTATTGTTGCATGACTTGAATATATGTGTCATGGTCATTGCCTGTTGGTCTGATCGAGGGCCCAAGAGTGTTGTTTATCAGGGATGGTATGCCAAGAGGAGAAAGCAGAGAGGAATCATCAAAGGGGGTGCACAGGCCTGAGCTGAGACTTGTAGAGGTTGGGGAAATGTCATCAAGTGGGAAGGTACCAGCGTGAGAAACTTTGGTAGTGTTGTATAATCCACTTAAAGACATTGCTGTGCGCTGTTGCGCTGCTTGAAACGGAGTCAGAGGAGACGACATTGACAGACTTTTTTTTCAGAACATAGCTGTGGGAGAGACGAAGAAAAACAAGACAAAGAGATTGGCATTCATAAATGTGCTCCTTTGTTTCATGTGCAAGAAGCCAGAAGATCTCGGTTTGGGCATGCTACACCCAAATATATCGCTACTATAGAGATTTGTGTATTCTCAGGTTCTCCCTCCAAATTCATCACACAATTGTGATGGGGAATTGCTTGTAGAATGGACTGTATGCGTTGCATTTGTTGTGTAGATAGAATTATAGCGATGTAATTAATCATCCAGAATGGGTAATCCGAATCCTACAACAGCAGGCCCCCAACGGACTGCAGGGATCCAGAATTGACTTAGCTGCTGCAACGGATTTCCCGGACGCACACAGACTGTGAACCGGACACATCACAATTATAGGCTCAGATTGCCTAATACAGACAAAACTGCTATAGATTAAAGATAAGAACATTGCATACTACAAAACAAAGACACTGCGCACTCTCTAGATGCCTCACACCGCCGCTGGGTCTGGGTGGCCATCAGGGTTGCCTCTAGTAAAGTCCTCCTCTGCACCTGCCATAACAGTGACATCCAAACCTGGCTTTTCAACAAGGAAGAATCGTTTGTGTGTTTCTTATCCATCTATCTTAGGTGCATGAGGAACCATCACTACCATGGCTTGAATGCATTTGACATCGATGAATTCCAGTGCTGAGTCACCTCGATACTCACAAGACCACAGTGTGTTGACAGAGAGGCCCAGTAGAATTGGATCTGGCCTGGAAAATAGAGAAACAAGCGCAACAGGAACTTCGTTGTCTCTGCAGTGGAGAAGTGTGAAGAAGTGAACTTCCGCTATACATATTTCATCATCAAAAAGTATCTAAGTGTATGGCAATGATAAGCATGAAGAACACAGCAAGCAAAACATCTGACATACTTTGACATTGTGTGCAGTTTGACGCTTCTCCAAAGGCCTCTGCAATTCCTTCCATGCACTGTAGCAGACCTGGCCAGTGGGAATCCTGAGCCTTGCCCATCGACAAACAGCAACCCTACCAGTATTTGACGTAGACAAGAACTTATTTAGTGCATCTACCTTGCATTCCCGCAGACATTCCAGATGTTTATCTCTAGCGTGAAGCAGTACAAATCTGTCCTCTATATCTTTGGATCCACAAGGTAGGTCTCCTCCAGAGTTTTGATTCCCCTCCAAATCAGGGATGATAGCTACAAGGGCATTCACACACGCATGCCTGATGCCTCTCTGAGAGAGATTAGCGAAGGGATTTGAGTTGTTATGATCCATCCAATTTTTCTCATCTACCCTACCCATCCTTGGGCACACCAGAGGTTGTATCCTTTGACCTAAAGCCAGCTACCAAACCTCCACCCATATTCCCCAGTGCCACACCACCAGAACTCATGGGCAAGCAGCCATTACCAGTGAACCCACTGTCGCTCTCACCCTTAGAGAGCATACCAGACATACCACAGTGGACCAGACCATCCCAAGTCGTTATGACACGACCACCTTCTCCTGCAATGTCCATCTATCCAACCTTTGACCTGCCACCAACCCAGCCTGCTACCCCTATCCCCTGGAGCATCCATCGTCAAGAGTACTCCTCACTAGAGCAGCTCACAGAGCATCCACTGGAAGATCCAGACAGTCCCATGGAGGACGCGCTGCCCTTAGAGCCAGAACCATTCATTCCATACGAACCCGACACCCCTGGAGGCAACACACATGCCTTGTCCCCAGATGAGTCCCCTGTCGCACCCTGGAGGGAATACCATGATGATCCCCCTCCTCCTGTGTCCTGCAAGCACTCCCTATCGCCCACAAGTCCCTTATCAGCACCTATACACCAACGCACTAGTAGAGAGGGCAGCTACCAGTTAATCACACCTGCTGCCTTGTCGCCTATAGCCAGCACCTCGCCCCAGAATCAGGGCTACCAGTCGACCTCTCCAGAAGGATCCGCAGACAATCCCTCATCCATGCAGAGCTCCACAGACGACGCGGATAGCGACATGGCCCTTAATTGGGTCACCATCAATACGGACTACTGTAAAGGGTAGTTGCTTACACTAGATGCCCATTAGACCAGAATGGGTACACAGAGATCAGATCTCCGTGGATTTGCCTCAAACCTTGTGGTCGTCCATCATGACGACGCTTCCCTTCTTGGAATGACCCGCCACCATTGTCTAGGATCAATTAGGCAATTCCCTGATCCTTTCCATTGTCCTTACTCATTCTCCATTGTTCGATGCATACAGACCGCAGCACTTGTCCGCAGATTACCATACGATATAGACAGCCCCCTCTTGACCAGAAGTACCTACTTTAGTGACCATGGCCCATGTGCAGCCATGCCTGTATATAAGCGCCTTGTATTTTGACAGTCAAGCCCTAAGCTTGACTTGATTAACAATATCAACATTCTTGAAAGCTCCCCAAGTGCCTCCCCTTTTCCCACTTCTTACATAAGCCACTCAGAGTCGTCTCTAGCAACACTAGAGACTTCTACTCCTTCAAAGTACTTGCCACTAGTCCACCTCTCAGTACAAGTCATACTATCAAGGCCTGTTGAAGCCTTAACACGAGTGCTGCTTGATCTCCTTGCCCAGATTACCGATGGTACGCTCTAGTGTCCATTGTGATGAACATATAGGAGGGCCAATGCGAAGAACTTCACGCAGAAGGTGTACAAGTGAGTGCATGCAAGGATGTATGAAGTGAATGCGAGTCTGCATGCATTGGCAATAGACATCCTCAAACTCCTCTGCAAAAGACAAGAGTGCCAGGTGTGCATTGCATAGATTCTCTTGGGTAATCCTGTGTTGATTCATGAGCTGGATCCCAAGAACAAGCTTACAGTAGTTCGTGAAATATCTTTGAGGGAGAATTCCATATAGAAGCCCTGGCCCCAGCCCATAGAGATAGAGCAAGAACTTCCAAGCTTTGTAACTGCTTGTTATTTTATCCGCGATGTTGCGTGGGGGACAATCGAAGGAAGTGGGAAGATAATGCAAGGCTGATGCAACAGCCTGGCCATGTGTCTGCCAGACATTGCCTTGGAGTACCGTCCAGTCCCAAGTGGACCTATCATCTGGCCTTGTACAGTCGATTGTACCATGCCACAAGCTTAGCATGAGATTGGGTAGATTGAGTGCAGCAAGATGCATGATATCTGAGCCCACTGAGTGAGGGAGCCCAAGTGTAGCAGACCGATCCAAGCCAGAGAAAATGGAGGGCTTCAAGATCCCTGTTTCCAGATGTTGAGCGCAGTATTGTCTCTGATTGGGCGATGTAGTCACAATGTGCAGATTCTTGTGATATTTCTCATAAGAGGGTATTGGGAGATGCCTCATGTTGATATCATTGTACATACAATCTTCAACATCGTAGTCCAGAGGCTTCAAAAGAGCAGGAAAGTAGTGTTTCCCATGCTGTTCGCGATGCCCTTGCATACCACAGTATAGATGGCAGCCATGCTTGCTATGATAGCCTACCATGCCAGTAATGTGCATCATACCAGGGCCATCAGCAGTTATCAGGGCAAGGAACACCTTTGAATCGACTTCGCACTGCAGTGCTACATCCCAGATTCGCAGCCCTTCCTTCTGGAGAGCGACCAAATGCTGGAGCCCAGGAAATAGGAAAGAATCAATATTCTTTGGATTGTTTGGCCCAGGAATGAAGCTGCCGACAAAGACCCTGTGCTTCTTGTAGCGCTCGGTGGGAGAAAGATTCAACAAGACCCAGATATATATCCAGCATGATGAGACCTTCTTGGCATAAAGTTGGGCTCCATCAATTGAGAACATCAGAACAATGTCATCTTCACGGATGCACCCATCTTGAAATGCACCTATGAGATCTGTGCCATGTAGAACATCCAAGTATTCATCTAGACAATCTGCATGTTCAAGATCTTCGAACATGTGATATACCTTGTTGCATAGATAGTGTGCACAAGAGGCGCTCTCTGGGGACCTATAAAGTGCCTGTAATTGGGGTCCTATTGGGATTGTGTGGAATTCCTGGCAAGGAATCTTCTCTTGCCCAGAGCTTGTTTGAAGACGGAACTGGTTGTATTGAGGCTCAGAGCATTTAGGACAAGAGTCGAGATCCAGAAAGGGTCCTGTATAAGCAATGCAGGACTTAATGCACATATCGTGCACCACAGACTCTACCCCAGTGAGATCCGCCACAGAACACTTGACCTTATAGTAACTTGGGAGTTGTAGATCCAGGAGAAAGTGTAGTATAGCCCTGTGGACAGTCTTGTAGGTTGCCTCTGAAGGGGTCCCAATATACAGATCAATTGTAAGTCGTGTGACATTGTCAATAGCTGTGGGAGGCTGGTTGCAAAGTGGATTCTGGAGGCAATAAAGTGCCTTATCAGACATCCCCAGACTGGGATCATCTAGTGTAGCACCTTGAAGCTCTTTCACAAAGTCTGCAGCTGTTTGGAGATCACCAAGATGTATGGTATCCTGTAACCACAGATCCTCAATGTCGCCAGGGGGAATATCCAAAGAACTGGGATTGAGAGAGGCAGGATTGTCAAGAGGATGATCTGCACCGCCCTGAAATTGTAGGTCATTGGTGCACAAGCCTTCTGCGCCTCCAGAAGATGCAGCCTGAGCATTGCCAGAATATTGAGGATCACCAGAAATAATCTTGGAAGAGCCCAGATTGTCCCCCAAGACCGGTGTCAAGATGTGCAGAATCTCCCAGCACTGCACAAGGCTGTACAGTTGGGCTTGCAGGAGGGCCAATAAATGGATTGTCCTGAGAAGATTAGCTTGCATCGTCCAGTATATTCCCAGAAAGGTATACCAACAATATCATCTTCTGATTGTCATGCACGTTTGTTTGGAGGACTGGTTGTACAGTCTGTGTTCTCATCAGATGGTCCAGCTACATGCACGCATGAATGCTGTGCCGCACGGGATGGCGAAGCATGTATGATGACCAGGTGGGCATTCAAGAAGTCCTGCATACTCTGGGAGTACTTGGAGAACTCATCCTGGTGCTTCTTGTGCCAAAAGTATGTACTCTTGGGAAGTTGTCACCATTTCTTTTTACATAGTTTTTCACAATCGCAATAATATATCTTCTTCCTTGCCATATATTGAATGATGCAATATATCTAGTACCTGTGGAGATGGGAAGATTGTTAATGAGAGGGGGCGTGGTGGGGAAACAAACAAATTACAAAAGTAGTGTTACGATCCTGGGCCCTACCACCAATTTTCTCTTATTTTCCACCATTTTATTTCGTGCTCTTGGTCACTCGTTCCCCACTCGTTCCCTCACGCGCCGCTCGGACCGCCACCGAATCACCTGACAAGTCACCTGATGGATCACCTGACCATTCCGCAGTCAACTATCACATGCCATCACTCTGCAGTCCGCAGCACTCCACAGCATCACCATTTACCCCTTTATGGATTGCCAGCTCATGATGCACTATTCTTAGACTGCCAGCTCATGATGGAGCTATACTTATTTTTTTTTTTTTTTTTGAGAGCGTTTTATTGTTTTGTAATGTCTATTTCGTTTACACTCAATAGACATTGTTTCAACAATAAGTGATAGGCGGTAGGAGGATAAACCAGCCCTGCCTATCGTGCTATAGCCGGACCGAGGTCCAGTTGTGAGGAAAAAATGCATTTACGCACACCCCTGGGTTAGGGGTAGTGTGGGGCTCAAAGCACAAAGTGACCCTCCTAACAGGTGGGCCCATCATACAGTCCTACCCACTAAAACCTCATCGCGCTGTATCCAGTTTACTGGGATTTCCTTTTCTTTTTTTCAATGCCGGTTCCCAGGTTGCTATCACTGTTCTTGTGAATTCGTGGTTTCATTTAATTTTCGTCGCGGTGAATTTTCCTTTTCTTTTTTCAATGCCAGTTCCCAGGTTGCTATCACTGTTCTTGTGAATTTGTCGTTCCGTTTAATTTTCATCGCGGTGACCTTATTGATGGTAAGCTGTTTGCCTACACTGTAGTGCTGTGGCAGCTGCTGCGCCTGGTTCTTGTGCGATGATGTCGGGTGGGGAGTCAACTCGGCCCTTCTGTGCGTTCTTCCCTGTTTTCTCTGATACCCATATCACTGACTTGTCTGTCCTTCTGAGAAAGCTGCCCACAAGTGCAAGTCTTGTCGTCCGCATCAAGTTTCCCAGGGTGGAAACTTTCATCACCATCATACCTGTTCACCTCAGTGTGTCGTGATTTTCAAGTTGTGCCGCTGCTTGTGTGGGTTCTTACATCCCTGGGTTCTGGACAGGCTGTAGTTTAATTCCGGTGCATCTAGTATGGCATGTCTGGTGTGTCTGGTACATTTACTAAGTTATTACTTTGTGGTTTGTATCGCAATATAAGCATGTTATGTTCTTGTCGTTGCCAGGGGAGGGGGTTGTGTGCACAGTGATTGGTTGGTATTGTTGTGGCTGGCCCAGCGTCCTTTGTTGGTTGTCGGGGCTTTTTGTGTTAGCTGTTGGTTTTCCTGTTCGCTTTGTGTGCTCGTTGCATTGTGGGTGGTCTGTCATCGCTACTTGGGGTGGTATTCTGGGCTGTTCCCATTTGGTGGTTTCGGGTCTGACCACGTTTCCCTTATGCTTTCACAGGACTTACCAGCAGATCCCAAACTCTTACCCACATGTATTTGGGTGGTTGATGTCTGTGGTTTTACTGTCTCTAATCCCACATTGTACACATTGATGGTTTCTATTGGAGTGATTCATTATGATTGTTCTGTGGGTTACACAGGGGCATTTGTACCTGTGGCTTATGCCTCTCCTTGCCCCAGTTTCAACCGTGGGAAAATCGCGCCTGGTGGTGGTCGCGGTTCAAGGAGCCCCCATGGAGCTATACTTAGAACTGCCACGTCATGATGCACCTTACTAAATATTTCCATATTTCTCTGTGACTCCTGTGACCCGTTACTTCTCACTTGTATATAAGCACCCATACTTTTAGCAGTTAGGCCCTAAGCCTAACTTGGTTTTCAATCCAAGACTTGTAGCTTCCACTCAGGACTCTCAGAGTCAGACAGCCTACTTTGGTTAATCCATTCGACCGCGTTGTGCTTCACTATTGTGAAGTACTCAAAGTCATAGGCTCATCCCTTGTCGCTTCAAAGTGCCATTGAAGCTCTTCCTCTACCTCTATCAGAACACTCAGGAGTCGCCCTTATCATCGGGGACTTACTCATTATACTGTGTAGCCAACCGGTACCACGCTACTCACGTGATCATTGCCTTAGGAGGACAACCCACTAAGCAATCCCAGTCGTCGCCAAACTAACCCACGCACATCACGTCTTTAAGGCCCTTGGACCTTAACAAGTAGCATACAGTTGGAGTCAGATGTGGCCCTGTAGGCAATCTAGTTGTGCCAGATCCACTGGCCCAGGCCCTACAGTTGCATGCGGGACTGAATAATATGCGCATTGCATTTTACGGAGTCATGCGGAATCTAGTCTGGGACATGATTCTGATCATTTTTATTTGATCTAATTTTTTTTTCATTTGACAGCTTTATGGTTGATTCAAATAAATGTATATTTATTAGATATGTATCAATGTTTTTCGATTCTATTCGATCTGAATAGGTCCATTTCTGGCTGGGAATGAGCAGCTATAGTAGAAGTGTGAGAAAGTGCAAGGCAGTGACTGCAAGGTTGGACTTATGCTGGACCCAAAGGTCATAAGAGAGGAAACAAATGGTGGGGGCGAAATGAGTGTTGAGGTGTTGGCTGTGAGGGTATACCAGGTTGGGCAAGCAAGGGAAGGTTAGTGGTCTAGCCAGATACTAGGAAGGCACTAAATCAACGTACGTGAAGTCCGCCAGGCTGAAGAGCAAGAGGATGACATGATGAAGGTAGTGTGGATGGAACAAGAGGAAAATCGTATGTGATGATGGGGACATGGGCAGCAGAGAAGATGGTGGTTTGAAGGAAACATGGGTTGGTGAGTAAGCACTGTTGCTCGATGCAACGTGTGCCAGGCCTTGAAGGATGCCTAGATTGCGCACCAATCATGCTGATCTTTCCATGACTTGGGTGCTTGCCTTACAAGGAGGGGTGAGATACAGTAACGGATGTTGTTGTGGGCGTTGAATTAGAAGGGTCATTAACAGGAACTGTATTATGCATCTCACCTGACCAGGTCTTTAAACATGTTTGAGACAAGAGCAATCTGCTTGAGGGTGTCGGCATAAGAGGGGAGGTAGAGGTGTGAGGACACCATCAGGCTTAAGTGAGTGGAAGACAACTTGCATATAAGCGATGGGGTTTTGGGAAGGTTGGCAAGTAATGAGGCGCAATTGGGGTGAAGGGAGGGAAAGGTGCACCAAAATGCTTAAAAAATGAGAGAGAGGTCATTTCCTATGGCAAGAAATGCATGATATGCATTAGAAAGTGATTGACAATGCAACAAGACTTGTTTCCCAAGAATAAACAATTAACTGTTAAGTCCCACAATGCTCAAAATGACAGATAGTAGTTTGATGGTGTGCCAGACGTACATTATCACAGGATCGACGGGGCAATAGACTTGTTTCCCCCAATAGCACCATTTCAAGTGATGCTGGAGAAGGGCACTTATGACTTAGTGACAACAGTTTAGGCACAAAAGTAAAGGGCTCACACAGAAGACTGTTTGCTGTATTTTGTGCATGGCCAAGAGTGTGTTCGAGCTCACAGCATATCAAGGCACGCTTTTGTCCAATGTCAAGGTCACCCAGGGTTTCAATGTCTTGGAGGGTGACAATCTGTAGTTGGAATCGGGAGCATTTGGCAACTCAATCAGGGTATTATGGTGTCACCCACCTGATAGATATCATCAACTTGGATGTGATCTTGGGCATCCAGTTCCGCACTGAGAACAGCCATTTGTTTTAGTGTCTCCATGAGTTTGTCACAGAAATCTGTCAGCGCCTCGATAGCATCACCAACCATGGGGACAGTAGCTACAAGAAGTAGTATGAGGCATGCAATAACACCACAAGCAGCATAACCATTGCAAGTCCCTCACCAATGAAGCAAGTTGCCCTATCTTCATGTCTTGGGATCGTTATTATGGGTGACAAAATGATGGTGATTTCTGGCTCTATTTTATTGACGTAAGTACAGCATCGTTTCAGATTGGTGGAAGGACACACCTGTAAATTCACTTGCAGCTCCAAGGTATGCAATGAGCGCCTTGCGAAGCAACTGCTCCTTTTGTTGGAGAATCAAATTGAAACTGCAGGTGTTGCGAAGACCTAGCAAATGTCAAGATCGTATTAGTCATATCCGAGTAATGGGCTCAAAAATCCACCTGATGCCCTCAAGTTCATGTCCAATCTCTCAGACTCTGTCCACAGTTGAACTTTATGTGACCAGTGATTCGTGCTGATACACTGTGCTGCCAAACTCAGAATTGCTGTGTGAACACCCCTATACCCACTATTCCCAGAGGCCTGTGAATGGTGTGAACATGATGACAAATGTCAGAGATAAATCACTCACAAGTTCGGACTTGGGAACAGAAGGGAATACCACAGAACCCAGACAAATGAGAAGGTGGATTTTGTCAAGTACCGACAGAGAGATTTCATCCACATCATTTCTTAGTATCATGATGACTGTGTCACAGTAGCTAGACAGAAATTCCAAAGCCTACATACTGTCAGCCTATCAATCTGTGTAACAAAGAAGTATGATAAAGCACCTGATTCACTGCAAATAAATGTCCTGACCCTAACGTGGCCAAGATCATATTGACCAATTGTAAAGCTGGCATAATGACTTGGTGATAATGTTGAATGGCAGAAGGCAGGAAATGGTCATGGTCTAGCCAGGGTATCAGCAAAGAGAAACGCAGAAGACCAAGAGGTGGCCTACCAATGAATGATTGGTTGACTTCAGGGAGTATGTCCAGAAAATCACAGTCTGCAAGGATGGGAAGCACTCTAGCTTCTATCAATCGCTCGGCTCCTTGGTGAGTTTGAGCAATGCAAATGAAAAGTGACATCTTTGCCTTGTAGACATAGAGGGCATTGAGATCCTCTAATAGATGATCAATCATCAGCGAAAGTCGGTAGGATGTCAATGCATGATGGCTTACCTGGCTCTGGTTTGAGAACGGACTGCAGTCGACGATCAGAGTTCTTAATGTCCCATGCAAAAATGCCAAGGAAACCACGATGAACAAGCGTTGAGAGGATATTGCTGTGTGTGTTGTCTTGTGAAAGACTGACGAGGCTCCCTGAGAATAAACAATTAGCTGTTAAGTCTTGTGATCTTTGAAGTGACGGATAGTGGTTCGATTGTGTGCAATGCTGAGGGTGTATAGGGAGCAGCAGAGAGTAGTGGGGGTTGGGGTAGATGTGGTGAAGTGCACAACATACATGATGATACAAAAAGACTTGTTCTCTGAGAATAGAGAATTAACTGTTAAGTCCCACGATGCTCAAAATAATGGACAGTGGTTCGATGATGTGCAATGCCAAGGGTGCATAGGGAACAGTAGGGGGTAGTGGGTCGGGGTGGATGCAGTGAGAGAGAGCCCTTGATGCATGACGCATCGAAAGTGAGAGTCAGTGATTACTACATACATATATACGAAGCCAGACCCATTGGATGGCAGCAAGGATTTAGAACAAGAGCACGGTGCTTGATGGTGTTGGCATAGATAGGGGCATAAAGCTGCCACCGGGCTTGGGTGAATGGGAGATGACTTGCACACTGAGTGGTGGGGTTTTGGGAATTGCGGCAAGTGGTGAGCGTTAAGCGTCATTGAGCACTGAGCGCTGAGCAGTCACGATATAGTACAATATAGAGAAGTGGAGAGGCGACTGGACACAACAACAGTGATGCAATGGGCGTGGCGATCCTCTGATGATGCGTGCTCTCGTTACCCACAAACACATATTCATATTATATACAGTACTGTGACTACTGTAATCCAAATCAACAACAACAACAGATGTATATGGTGCCAGCATGTGGAGGGGTGGATGTGGAGGGTTGACTAGGCTAGAATAGCTTATCTCCATTGTCATCTGAGAACTCAACCATGATATCATCTTCCAAAAAAAAAATCAGCACATGTGGAAACTAAGTTTGAGATGACTGCACCTAGAGCCCCCTTACTGAACCTGGCTGAGTATTCCAGTTCCTCTGAGGAAAGACAATAGATCAGGAAGAGAGTTGGAAGAAAGGATGTCACTAAATCTGTTTCACCTTCATGTTGCATAGGTGGGATTCTATCCTTGCCAAATTTACAGGGTTGAAGATGTTGAAGGGGACCTTGATATGCATCCAACTTGGAGTCCTCAGGTTCATTCTCTTCATCAATTACACCAATGCTAGACTGGAATAAAAAGTCCAAGTCCACAGCATTGCGCACCTGATTGTAGACATCCCAGAATGAATGAAAATTCACATCTGGGTGTCCAAGTTGCACATAGACTGAAGAAATATGTTCATCACAGAGGGGAGGAATGAGGTCGAAGACAGGATCAGTAGGTGGTACCCACTGGTGTTCAGCATTGTCAATCAATGTATCCAGAACAATAATCTACAAGGAAGGATGTGAACAGAGGTTTTCTGATCAAAATCATATTGACTTACCTTGAAATCGCGAGCATTAACCATGTTAAGGGCCAAGGACCCTAAGGTGCGATGTGCACGGGTTTGTATAACGGCGGCGGGACTTGTACTTCAAGGGATTGCAGGTAGCGAACGCTGGCCCTTGGATGTGCTGGTATGACAGGTCTGCACGCGTGCAAGACACTAGTGGGGATAATGAAAGATGTAGAGGAGAGTCTCGACGATGTTCGAGACGACTTGCACGGAGTGCGGGCGAAAACTGAAGGCACTGTGGAAGCTACAACACTTGGGATTAAACCAAGTCAGGCTTAAGGCCCAACTCTAGGAAAACACGAGGGTTTATATACATGTGAGGAAGCTGTATGACTAAGGCATGATACGACAGGTACTTGTACTAGTAACGAGTCATAGCCCAAAAGATGGAGTCATATACTGCGGAACTGACTCACGCGTGAAGGTAACAAGAAAGGAGTCAGTATGAGTCGTGAAACAAGGCTATAAGGAAAGTATAGTAGGCAGGCCGAGAATCCGGAAGCGAGGCTGAGGTAAGCAAATAGAAACGAGTCAGGGGTAGGGATAGGGTCATGTGAGGTCAGGTGAGGGAGTATCAGGTGATGCGCAGGTGACTTGGGAGCAGGTGATGTAGGACAGGTGACTTTGAGGAGCAGGTGACTGAAATGGCATGTGACTGGTCATGTGGGTGGTCAGGTGACTAGTCAGGTGATTGGTCATGTGATCGAGATGGATGGGTGGTTGGTCACGTGATGGGAATGGCTTAGTAAGCAGGTGGAAAATGAAAAATGCACCCTGTGTAGGCCCAAGAACGTAACAAACCAGTTCTGGGTTTTCAAACATGGCATCTGGGATGCCTTTGGGTAGAACCTTGCAACGACTTGCCCTTCAGTGGCTGTTATTATGATTATATATGTATGAATCTGCCTCCTGCTGGAGCCAGGGTATGGCCAGCCAACGGAAAACAAGCCTGTCACAATACTCTATAAGCTTTGAATGCTGTGGGGACGTTGAAATACTACATACTGATCAGTAATGTTGACAACATTATACCATTGTTGCCGGACCCCTTTTTCCAGGAGTTCTTCAAATCCATTGGTCCATGTCCAATGGAATTGCAACCACATTTGTTCTGGTTTGATATTAAAGTGACCATGCTTCCAATTGTGCTGAATAGAGCCGGAAAGAGAGGGATCAAGTGCATGACGAATGTGTGTGTGCGCATATGCCACCTGGAAACTCTCCATGCCAAGGTCACTTTGGGTGACACACAGTACACCTAATTATCCATCAGATACGCCACAATGAAGGATAAAATAAACAGAAACGTACCACCAAAAGTTCTGACCACCTTGAGATATTGTGCACATACAAACTTCAGATTCAAGTTGTTCCACCAGATCACCAACCAAAGGATCTTTCCAGTGAAACCGTCCACACAGCCATGCCAGCGTAGTCCAAAATGCTTCCATTTGTCATGCTGGTCCATGGCCCAAAAGTGGTTTACCCCTGCTACATAGAAGGTACAGCAGACAATATGTTTTTTAATTCATGCCGCTACCTGGTTGGGTTCTGTGTGCTTAAGATACCGTCCTATAAAATGCCTATACATTGTCTTAAGTTACCGCAAAAAGGTATGCATAAGCATTCTGCTCACCTAGAAACACAGATGTTGAAGCTGTTCCACAGCTTAATGCATAGTTCATCTGCACCTGCATCCTGATATACTGTCCTCAGCTTAGCAATTGGATGTGCAATGGTCTCAAATGTATGGTCTTGCAAGTGTGCAGTTTTGAGGCCAAGTATCTTCACATACATTTTCAGCTTTGTCTTCCTAAAAGCCCAATTAAAGATGTATTCAAAGGGGAGAAATGAAGTGAAACGCACCCCAGACCATAAGTATCTGTGTCATAATGCTTTCTCAGCAAGATGACCATCTTGTTATAAGGAATCTCCTGTACATGAAATTGCTGTATATGTGTTTTGACAAGATCAAGAGGTGCTAACAGGTCCTCCATAAGTTAACTCAATAAGGTAAAATGGAGTAAAATGCACGACATGGCTTGTTTTGATTGGGCATTGCACTTGGTGGAGGGACAGACTGGGGGGGGAACCAGAGTTGGGGTGTTGTGATGCACTGTTTAGCAATTGTAAAAAAACAGGGTTGGGTGGGATTTGTATGGTTACCACGTACCTTTTCACACCCATGGTTGTGCTTGCTCTCAGGGACGACAAGGCTGTTGCTTCTCTTTCCTGCAAATTCTTGAGGTTGGACCAATTGCTCTTTTGCAACCTATGCACCATCTCGATATACATGCCTGTGGCTCTGTGGCACTTGGGTCTCCATTGCTAGCTGTCCTCTACCACAAAAGTTCCCCCTCTCAGCCAGATCAGAGGCAAACTGTCACGGTCAGACCACCATGTCAGATCGAGTCGGGGATCTCGGGGCTCGGGGATCTTGGACAAGATTACGAAGATGGATTTCAGAGAGGGGTCGTTCCCAAAGGGGAAATCGATCACATGAGACGTCACGTGACAAGGAGGATTACGAGTGAAGATTGACACAAGTCAAGCGTGACTTGGAATCGAGCAAGACACTAGCACGTGATCTCGAGACGTATAGAGTCAAAGGCAATTAGCAGCAAGGCTGACTAATGCAAGAGGGGATCGTTCGATGGAAGCCGCACGCGTTTAATAGTGAGAAGAGACTGTCAAAGTCTGATTGCACGAATAGAACGAGCTTAGGAAAGCCGTTCTATGCTAAGTAGTACAGTTTATATACATGTACACACGGAAGCTATGAGAAGGTAAGAGAAGGTCATGGAAGACCATGGAACAAGAGGGAAGCCTAGAGAAACGTATGGAAGTCTCTGGAAAACGCGAGACCAGTCCATCGATAAGTAAGCGAGTAGTGGGCAAAGCGGCCCGGAGTCACGGACGGGAATGAAACGAGAAAGACGAAATGGGAAGGAGAAAATGAGGTAAGCAGGGCAGTCCGTGACACAAACCTTTTTTGGGGGTAAAGAGCGGGTTGCCTTGGAAAGGCCTGTATGATCCCTGTGGAGCACCTGTGACAGCCTTGCCTGACCAGCCTGATCACACAACGTGAATCCTATTGGCTCAGCTATGGTGACCCTGTAACGCATATGACCAGTATGCTGTGGCCATTAGGCCACTATGCTCAATGTGGCACTTGGTTACGCATGGGCACAGACCTGCAACTCCGCATACCACTTAGTATATACCATGAACATTGAAAGAGGCCTTGATTTTGCCAAGGTATATGGTTCAGTTTGGCGTTTCAAGTCACTTGGATAGCAACAGCTGTCCTGGCAGACCGACTGACTGGATGCATCTGTACTTCTACCAATAAGAACAAATATATAGATGGCAAACTTGAACGCAAGTGAACACTCTCTAAGTCAGAATGGAACCCATCCCCTCTGTGCTCGTTTCTTTCTCTGATACCCTTGAAACACATGTTTGTGGTTGTCAAGACTGCTGAAAACCATACAGTGAGTGCAGCCAAGAAGAAAAGACAAAATGGAAACATGTGTAGAATAGCCACAATACCAGCGGTGATTCCAGCCACTGGCTATGCGGCGAATGCTGGGAAACTTACCAGGAGAGGGGTACTACTTATTGAAGAGGTGTGGTAGCTAAGTTCATAGTAACAAGCTGATTGCTGATCTTCTCCTTCTCAGATGAAATGATTTCCATCCCCAGGCCCCGTGCTGAACCGTTTCATATTAACAAGAGTGTGGCAGCTGTTCAGCAAGGAAGGGGTATGGCCACAGGCAGAACATTGTCCTGCAGGAGGGGACTGACCATTTGCACATCTAGGTCGTACACGCGTCCAAGCGATTAGTCAATTTCCAGTGCCCTCTGCAATTCCAAGGGGAACCGGTATATGCTATAGCCTGAGAACACCCTTGTCACAGTATCCTGATATAATTGTGCTCTACTTCAGGTAATCACCTGGATGTTCAGACATATGGGTGCACATACAATGTGCCCTCAGGTGGTTATACGGCCAGCCATGCCAAATTCAATGATGACAATGCCTTCTGGTTCCAGAAGGCATCATCTCCTATCGTCAAAAAAGCCAAAACCATGGAGAAAGTTGTTGCATTGAAGGTCTATATGGTGACACACATGCCTGGTCGCAAAAATTACCAATTGGTTGGGGTGAGTATCTACAAAGCTATGCAGTGAAGATGGTATTAAATATATGTATAGAATTTAGCTGAAGGTCTTCAGAACATTGATCTGCACATCGGAAGCAATGAACTGCATCTCCACTGCTTCAACCAGCTCTATCAGTGCTGGATTCAGTGGTCAGGAGGATACCATTTGTCCATTGAGGATATGACATTGCGGGACAACAAAGTGCATGCTGTGATTGCCAGAAAGAACCTGGTAGAGCTGGTAAGCGAATGCAATGCAATTATAGCAGTCCAAACACTCCAACAGCTAGGGTATAGGCCATTTAATTCGGGTTTGGGCATTCAATAAGAGGGTTATATGACAAATATTTAATTGATAAGTCAATTAAAAATACTTATCGGAATTTATTAAGTAATGTTTATATAATATATAAGTGAGTTAAATGTCAAGTATTACATATTTAAAATATTTGTAGTTATTAAGTAAGCCTATGCCAAGTTTACATCAGTAAAGCACAGTATGAATCATAGTGCCCTAATAAGACAGCATAGTAATATATACTAAGTGTTGTAATGCTACTTTAAAAGTACACTAATGTGCCCTAGTAATATATAGTTGTATACAAAGTAATATAATGTTGCTTCAAGGATACCCTAGTAATACATTAGTATGCTCAAAAGGTTACCCTAGTAATACATTAGTACTGTACATACACTAGTATGCTTAAAAGGTCACCCTAGTGATACATTAGTATGATCAAAAGGTAGTGTTGCCACGGTCCGGTCTGGTCCGGTCTGGTCCGGTCCAACGTCGGTCCCACAATCAAATCAGTCCAATCTGGGACTGGACTGGAATTTGATCGGTCCATGCGGTCTGGACTTGGCAGACCATCAGGGACCGTCCCAAATACCTAATTTGGGCATCAAGAAAACCGGCAATGGCGATTTCCCTGTGGCCTTTCAGTTTTGTGCCAAATTATCCTCCGTTACATTGGCACTCTATAATGTGCTGTTCCCCTACATTGCTACATCATATATGACTATAATATGCTTCTCCTCTGCAACAAACCCCTTTGGGGATGTTTCCACTGCTGGTGGTGTAGTCCATGGAACAGAGTTGTAAACGCACTTGGGTTGGAGGCAATCGCAAGTCGGGGACCGGCCAGAGCAATGTCACGTGGTTTGGTCAGTACACACGGCGGGCACTTACAACACGAAAGCAGGTGCACGCTCAGTAAGGGGCAATGGTCATTGCTTGTTTCCGAGGCCACTGCATATCCCGGCCTTACAAGGAGCACTGGAAAATCACATCTGATGTCATCAAAATTGGGCAGGCAGAATAGGGATGAGCACCGTCCATCACGACAAGTCCGTTTGGGGAGCAGGCAGTGGGGGATGCAGATGTGAGGGCAAATCACTGAGACGATGAGGGGATGAGGGGTGGGAAGAAGATGAGGTGATGGGGGGCAGGAAGAAGACAAGGTGACAAGGGGCGGGAAGACGATGAGGCGACAAGGGGCAGGAAGACAAGGGGGTGTCAGCTCAAATATCGAACAAAAATGTTACAGCATCTCACCTAATGACAATTGCTAGCTTTCTGGAGGGCGCATCAGCCAGGAGAAGACAAAGTGGTGGATCGGAGAGGCATGCACAATGCAAGAGCATGAATGGGATAAGCGGCGGGAGGCTGCATCTCGCATCGCATGACGGCTATGGCAGTGTCAGCACCGCAGTGTAGGTGCGACACCACGCCCCAACAATGATATCATGTCAACCCTTGAATGCTCTAAAGCTGGGCTCTGATCCTGATCCGAGATAGAATACACGGGTATACATTACACGTCGTCCAATGTCACTACTGTCCCGCTTCCGCAATGTCTCGGAGGTTTTTCAGCTGCTGCGAAATTCCCTCCTTGAACATGGTGATCTCGGTGCTGCTTTTCACTATGGCACGGACGGTCTCGTCTCGCAGGCGTGCCACCTTTTCGACTTGTTCTCGATACCTGAATGTAAAAAAGCCACATCATCGGATGAGAAAGGGGGGAAGTTATTGATGTTATGAGTACGCACACAATCTGTAGGGCATGCAGTTGGGACTGAACCCCAGCACCGCTGGAAAGCGCTGCCGTCCGGGCCTGACCGAGGTCCCGCTCGGGACGCGCAATTTTGCTGTTGCTTACGATGGCCTCTCTCTGTGCAACCTACATATACATAGCAGCAGCAACGGGTCAGAGTCGAACTGCGGGTATGAGTTCAAAACGGGAAAAAGACTTGCCTCTTGGAGGTCATCTGCCTGCTCATTGAGGACCATCACCTTTTCCATTTCGTTGATTTCGTCTTCCAAGTTCTTGCATTCCGAGATCAACTGATCCAGTTCGTGATCCACCTTTATCCGCTCACTCTCGACGGCCGCTTGCTCGCCTCGTTTGCCCTCGATGAGAGCGTTGAGCATGGGCTTTACTACGTGGCGTACATCCGCACCTTTGAGTAAGTTTTCTGGTTGTGATGACGCTGTGTTCAGCTCCACCCTGAGGTCGATATCTTGCAATGGTGGCGGAAGCAGGGGGAAGAGCCCTAGATTGGAAAGGAGTCTTGTGTATACGTCAACTGCCTCCTTGGCGGCGGCCCCACGGTTAGTGACGGCGACCTCGAGCGAGAGAACGGTCTTCTGTAAATCGGCGTTTTTGGCCTTTAGATCCTCTAAACTTCGAGACAGTTGTTCATGCTCCGTGTTCATTCAAATGACTTCACGATTTCGGAGTGTCGTCCTTGTTCAGCTTTCAACTGCTCCAGATTAGATGCTTATTGACAAACGAATCAGCTTTGCATAGCGCACGACCGATAATCCTCTCACTTTGTTGCACGATGTCTGCCTTGAGATTTACGATATGGCTGATAAGGGTTTTCTTTCGCCCTTCCCAGCTACAGATGCACTCCTGGAACTTCTCACGGTCCCATTTGAGGAATTTGTTGTCAGTGAGTAGCTTCTCGATAGACGCCTTGTAAAATGTCAGCTGGCGGAACTTTGAAAAGAGATTTGGGCCATAGACGTACGGGAATTGATTGTAGTTTCTCTAACTCTGCTCTTAGTTTTGCAACCTCGGCCTTCTGTCCCTCCAAGTTGGCCTCAATATGTGCATTCTTCCTGGCTATCGCAGCTTAGTTCAGACGTTGGGAGCACATGGACCATGAAACACACCATATCGTTCTTCTATCTTACGTTGCTGATCCTCAAAAATATCGGACCCCGTGAAGAAAGCCTCGTAAGCCTCGGAAAAATAGTCGAACGCAAGAGCCGCATGGTGGTTGGGATCATCAAATTCTTTAGGAATGATATCGGAATACTGTGGTGTTGGATGTTCGCTCTCCATATAATGCAATCTTGCTTGTACAGGCGAACCGTTAGAAATACCTTTGAAGGAGGCGAACAATTCCGCGACGTACCTTGCACATAGCCGTGACCCAATGCAGGACACCCAACCAGGGACAACTTAGCACAGCGATGACAGCGAAATGATCAAGGGAAAAAAAAATTACAAGTGCTGGAGGGATGGCGAAGTGGCAGGTTGTGTTTTAGGTCGTACCTACCGTTACCTTGGAGGCACTGTGGGCCGTTGATGGAACTGTTCAATATCCAGCAGGATGAGGGCGTGCATTCTGAGCTCCGCATTCTGGCGCACGCGATTGAAGAGAGAAAGAGTCAGTTCGCAGACAAGCATCTTCAAAAGTAGGGCAGGGAGAAGAACATACAAGTTATTGAATGAGGATGCGGTTTCGACAAAGGTGTGAAAGATACTTAGGGTGGGCGGCGATGCGAACGAGCGAAGCGAGTGAGTATCGCGCGAGAGAGTGGTGTCCCGCAAAGAGCGAAACGGAGTTAACTAAGGGGGGGATGGGGATCCCCCGCCTACCTCAGTTTCGGCCTTATATGCCTCTTCAGAACTCCGATTCAAACTGAGATCAAACCTGCGTCCCTTGC
>Ga0307510_10001385_pt1 | contig 26556 bp, 38 predicted proteins | sample 12_EM_MG_FD_207224 | JGI IMG/M metagenome (GOLD analysis project Ga0307510, IMG submission 207224) | Populus trichocarpa ectomycorrhiza microbial communities from riparian zone in the Pacific Northwest, United States - 12_EM | ecosystem: Host-associated > Plants > Roots > Unclassified | place... | reverse complement strand
TACCTACCCTAAACTGCGCACAGACCACCCTGTATTAGTATATAAGACCTACGAATTTAGGTGAACAGTCCTTAGACTGTTCTCTTGTCAATCCCCACACTGGAGCCTTTCAAAGCTCCCTCGTCGTCCACAGTCTACTCTGTCCCACCTCTCCTTGCCTTCTGCCTCTTCCTCCTCAACGTCTCTTTGCTGCTCCTTTGGATCAGTCACCTTCAACTCTGCGCCATCGTTGAGTCTCGCTACCCATAAAGTAGTGAGTTCCCGACAGATAATACATCTGCGCGATTAGTAGTGCCAGGTTTGTATTCCAGAATAATGTTGTACTGTTCCCTTTCCAGTAGATATCCAGCAACGTGAGGACCTATTTTTCTGGGTTCCCAGTAGTAACGAAGGTTGGTGTGATCAGTGAAGACTAAGACGGGTATGGTTGTTCCTTTGAGGAGGTAAGACCAGCAACGTATTCCGTGCATAACTCCCAAGAATTCTTGGTCATAGATTGGGTAGTTTTGTTCAGTTTGGGTGAATTTTTGGGAGTGAAATCCAACTGGTTGTCTTGGTCCTGGTTTTTGGGTGCCATCCGGTTTTGTAATAGGGGGGTCTCATTGATACAGTATGGCACCTGTTCCGATTTGTGACGCGTCTGTTTCGAGTTCGAATTGTCGGTCAGGGTTTGGCTGAACAAGTACTGGTGTGTGGGTAATCATGTCGATAAGTTTGTTTTGAGCCTCCTTTTGTTGGGGTCCCCATTCGAAAGGTACGTCTTTCCCCATGAGCTTTGTAAGTGGTGTGGCGATGATACTGAAATTGGGACAAAACATGCAGTGGTATCCAGAGACTCCTAGGAAACCACAGACTTGTCGCTTGTCTTTTAGCTCATGTGGGTAGTCTCTGAGTCCTGTGACTTTAGCTGGGTCAACTGTAGCTCCATCTTTTGATATTCGGACGCCCAAGAAATCCATTTGTGGTTGCATAAAGATGGATTTCGATAATTTGAGGTGTAGACCATGGCATGCAAGAAGATCAAATAGGAAATGGATAATGTTGACGTGAAGATTGAAGTCCTTGAGTAGGGTTCCTATTCCGCAATCATCCATATAGTTTTGGAGTATGCGTTGTATTTCGGGTACACCTTTCTTCTCAAAGTGCTTGTACAGCTCTTTGAGAATACCATTCATAAAGCATTGAAAACTTGCCGGTGAGTTGCTCATGCTGAAGAACATTACTTTTGGTTCGAATAATCCTTGGCGGGTTTTGAAAGCAGCTTTCCATTGATCCCCTTCACATATTCAGATATTGTTATAGCCCCAGCGGATGTCGAATTTACTGAATAATTCCATTCCTTGTAGGTTTTCAATACATTGTTTGAGGTTGGGAAGTGGGGTGACATCTTTCCTGGTGACCACATTGAGGGGGCGATAATCAAGAATGTATCGTTTCTCTTTAGAGTCCTTTTTAGGGACCATAAAGGTTGAAAAACCGTAAGGGGAGTCTGATGGTGTGATATATCCTTTGGCCAAGTTTTCATTGATGAATTGATCCTCTGCTTTTTGTTCATCCCTTGAAAGCGGATAAACTTTGCAATTGAAGCAAGTGGGTGCGGTGTCCATTAGTATGATTTTATGGTCTCCTTCACCACAAGTTGGTGGAAATTTGTTTGCTTCTTCATCTGAAAATAATGCCATGTGACGTTTGAATTTTTCCGGGAGGGTGATTTCCTCCTTCCCATGTTCTGTTGCATACTTATGGGCCATTTCTACTGCTGTATGGGTGCGATTGACTTCCACTGGGCCTCCCTTTATTTCTAAAGGGGTTACTCCCAACCATGGAGCACACCTGGTTTGTTGTGCCTCAAGGATAAGATCTTCATTAATTGGTACTTTACTTTTGACCCATGTTTTCGCGCGTTGAAGGGTTCCAAATAATAGAGTTTCCATTTGAACTTTTGGGCCTAAGAGTGTTCCTTTTTCCCAATCGATTTCTGGTTTAAAGGCTTTAAACCATGGGTAACCAAAGAGAAGTCGATCTTGTCCTAGATTAGTGACAAAGAATCTTTGACGTTCCCTTTTGTTGCCTTTAGTAACAAGTAGGTCACAGGCATGAGTGATTGTTCCATGGCAATTAAGGGTTCCATTGATGTTGAATACTGGGCAGGGGTAGGGAAGTTTCTTCATTCCTAAGCGTAGTTTAACGACGGTTGTATGGTCGATGAAATTTTCGGTTGCCCCAGTGTCAAGTAGGACTGTTTCTTCTGCCTTCCCTTGATAGTGTGAAAATGCAACTTTTATTTGCACAGAATTTGAGCGATTTACAAAAACACTATTGAGGCGGAATGCCCTAACTATGGCAGCTAGTTTTGAGCTTGAGGAAAATCCTTTGGCATAAGGGATTCGATGATGCTCAGCTTGGTATCTTCATCAAGCAAGCCCATGTGGTCTTTCAAGAAACCGGAGATGTCGTCTGGGGTCATGTCAATGGGGTCTTGGTTCCTAACAGTGGGATTGTTGCTTTTAGCGGTTCTGCCACTTTTGGCGTGGTCCGCTATTTTCTTGCGACAGACGCAAGCTTGATGTCCTTTGATTTCACAGTAAAAGCATTTGTTTTCATCCATAAGTTGTTGCTTTTTAGCGTCAGAATGTGTTTCTATTGGCATTGACGTCCATAGTGTATCCTCCTTGGGAGGTGGTGCGTGGTCTGGAAGTTCTATTTCTTCCAGGCTGGTTGCTTCTTCCTTGGTTTGGTTTTAGTCCAAAGGCTCTGTAAAGTCCTTGTTTTTGTTGGCTATATTGAGCGGCGGCCAACCATTTCTGATGGGACATTCTGGCCTGTTCTTCCCATTTCTTAAAGGTCCATGGGATGTCCGCGTTTGGATTAAAGTCAGGAGAATGTATGACTGCCCTGGTAAGTGGTTGGTTCATGCTACGTTTAAGGGTTTTGATAGTTCCCTTGTCATCTAGGGGAACTCCTGCTTTATGAGCAAGTTGCTTAAATTTAGCAAAGAAGTCATCAAGGCTTTCTCCTTGCTTGAGTTTGCATAATGTCTGATAGGCTTCCTCCTTTTGGTTTTGGTTGGTGAAGGCTGTTTTAAACCTTTCTATGAAGCTGTCCCAGAGATCTTCATCTGTCTCCTAAGTTCCATCGTCCATTGATTGCTGGAGTTTGTACATTTGTTCTTCCTTCCAGGCGTCTACCAAGGGGCCGTCCATGTAGGTGAGGAGGGTGACGACTCTGGAAAAGGGTTTCTTCATGGTGTCATTGTGTCGGTTAATTGCTTTCCAGAGGTCAAAGTTGTTGATAAACTTTCTGGTTGTGCTTTGATCTCCAGTGAAGATGGGTGGTGGGTTTCCTTTAAGAGCACCATTGGCAGGGCTAGTGATGACGTTGATGTTTCGTGCTTCTTGTCCGCTTTGTCCAGTAGCAGCATTAATCTCTTCCTATTGTGTTCCCATTGTGGTTTGGATGAATAACTGAGGTTGAACAGCGGCGGCTGGGATAGTATCAAGGGAGATGGTGATGCCTTGTTGGACTGCGGTTTCAATTTGGGGGAGAATAGGTTCTTGTTCTGTGAACGGGTTGGTTCCTTGGAGGGTTGTGATGTGGTGAATCCCTCCTGCAAGTATTTCTTCGTGTGGTGATTGCTCAACAGCGGTGTGGAGTGTTGGGCTGTAATGCTCTGGATTGATATAATGCGGGTGCTGAGGGTCTGTTTCTTTCCAAGTACCGAGTTTCGTGGTGTGAAGTACTCCTCCTTGGTTCGTGTACCACTGGTTGTCTTTCCAGAGGAGTTTTACCCAAAAATCGTCATCTTCTACTTTGACGAATTCAACGGCTCCGTGTGTTTTCTTTGGGAGATCGACATAGTATCCGGTGTCTTTATGTCCAGATCCGTAGTATTCAAAGTATGCTTCGCCTTTGACGTGTGCTGGGAGATTGTCTTGTTGTCTCCTGTGGACTCTCTTGTTTTGTTCAAGAGTTCTGATAAGTACTACTGCCACCAGGGTGTAACTGGTGTTGTCCTGTATTTCAAGGACATTCAAGGAAAGCCTGACTTATGTTAAGGCCTATTGAACCTTAAGGCGCAACATGCACAAAGGTGAAATATGTGGCAGAGACGAAGTTATAAGGGTCGTAATTCCCTTAATAACTTAAGTGCTTTGGAAGGTGATAAAGGCAAGAAGGTCACTAAGACCAATGTCTGGGTGAAGATAAAGAGGAAGGGGAAGTAACTTCAAGGACTTGAAGATTACTTCAAAGAAAGATAAAAGGGAAATGTTTGTTCAAGCAACAAGGACAGAGAACACAATAGATTGCAAACTAAGTCAGGCTTAAGGCCCAACTCTAGGATATAAGTCCAGCTTATATACAAAAGGGCAGCTACCTGACTAAGCATACAAATTAAGAGAACAATGAAGTCACGAACAATGGCGGTCACAGAACAATAGGGTCACAAACAATGGTGGTCACAGACTACCATAGGAGGAGAACAATGGGAAACGTACAAAAGGAGGGAACAATGGAGTTCCCGATAAGATGGCTCTGTTGTACAAGTAAGCGGTCATGTGAGAAGTGATCAGGTGATCATATAAGTACATAGCGAACAAGAAAGAAAAGAAAAATGTGGGCCAAGTGCCCAGGAGCGTAACACCAGGCCGAGGGAACCGCCAGCATTGGGCCTGCAGATGGGGCTGACAAGCCACCGCTGCCTGACCCAAGGTGTTGGGGTCCAAGGCATATGACGAGACTGGGCGCAGGCATGAAATGACGCCGCGAGAGGTGCCAACTGAGCGCAACAAGGGAAGGCCTGGCTACTGCAAACGGTGCTATGAAAGGGCAAGCACATGGTCAAGGTAACGCCATGAAAGGATGAGTACGAAGTCAACATGCCATTACAAGGGAGCCCAAAGAAGGGCAAACCGGCTGGGGGGGGACTGTCAAGCTGCAGAGGGCCTGCAAGGTCAATGAGAATGATGTGGCAGGTATCGACACCCACAGTAAAATACACCTGGCCACCAAGAGAATCATTCAGGTAGCACCATCGTAACAAAACAACCACGCACCTGTACCCACATTCCATCCTCCCTTCCTGCCGTCAAGGAGTCGATATATTTTGTCTTGAGGCCCATTAAGAGGGGCGGCGCCGTCCTGGGAGATTCAAAAAATGGATTTGATGTTCATGCAAGTGACCAAGCGGCTGTCACACTCATGTTGCACTGCACGGTTGTGTCACGCAGTCATCCTACACATGCACCCTTGGAAATTGGAATAGAACAAATTAATTGCATATGACATGAGTGGCCACCTGGTGTGAATATGGTCCTGCTGATAATGCATGAGTGAGATAGAATGCCAGAAACTTGATCGTGAACAACTCACCTTGTTACAATGAAAAAACAAAAACAAACCAAAAGACCAACTTGGACTGATTGTAACCAGTCCTCATCAAGACCAGTCAAGACCAGTCCATAGACCACAAATGACCAGAATGGACCGGTCTTCTTCAGTCCGGTCCAGTTAATGTCACCTCATCACCAGTCTGGTCCGGTTAAGGTCCTGGTTAAGGTCAAATCCGGTCTGAAAACCGGACCGGACTGGACTTTTAAACACTAAATATGAGTCACAAAAGAGGGGAAGGCTATGAAAGAAATAGTAAGCGGGCTGAGAATCCGGAAGCAAGGCTAAAGTAAGCAATAGAGACGAGTCAGGGGTAGGAATAGAGTCATGTGAGGTCAGGTGAGGGAGTATTAGGTGATGTGCAAGTGACTTGGGAGCAGGTGACATAGGACAGGTGACTTTGAGGAGCAGGTGACTGGAATGGCATGTGACTGGTCATGTGGGTGGTCAGGTGACTAGTCAGGTGATTGGTCATGTGATTGAGATGGATAGGTGATTGGTCACATGATGGGAAAGGCTTAGTAAGCAGGTGGAAAATGAAAAATGCACCCTGCATAAGCCCAAGAACATAATACCCACTACTCACAAGCAAAGTTAGAGCTTTACAGTCTCTTCTGCGCCCTCCACACCTCCCACCTCTACCTTATTGGCACCCCCAACCTCATTGTAGAAGTTGACACAAGCTACATCAAGGGTATGCTCTGCAACCCTGACATTCAACCCAACACCTCCATCAACAGATGGATTGCTGCAATCTTGCTGTTTGACTTCAAGCTTGTCCATGTACTAGCTGAAAAGCACAAGGGACCGGATGGACTCTTGCGATGCGAACCTGCTCCAGGCAAAGATGAACTTGACGACCCCAAGGATTGGGTTGACACCACTCTGGCCCTTGGCATATGGGTGGTGAGTTGGCTCAACGCCTCACCTGCTAATACACACAGCACAGATACCCTTGTCTTATCCTTGGAAACCAATGGCGAAGAAGATTCCGCCCTGCTTACTCAACCCTGCCACAACCGCTGCCTTCACATGTGTTACCACACTGGCAACTTCATCCCCACCAACACACCACACACTACCAACAGCTGCCACCTACTTATCACTAACACCTTGCACTTGATGTCGCACCCCAACTTAGAAGAATCTGGTGCCATCGGAAACAACAACAATGTCAATAACAATAATCTTGCTATCCTTGACAACACTGTTCTCAACAACATCATCAACAGACCTGACCTCCATTCAGTCACCCCTCAAGCCACTGACTCTTCAGACCCCAACTCTTCAGACCACAACCCTTCTGACTCTGAGGCCTCCAATGTTGACTCTGCACCCATCAAATTCTCAACCAGTGACAAGGCAAACAAGGCCAACACACACTGTGTGGATTTTACAATATATCCTATGGATTCATGCTAAATCTTGAAATCTGATTGGCCAGCTGTCAGCGCCTGTCAGAAACTGAATTGGAATAAATTGTAAAATCCACACAGTGACAGAGATCAACTGCATCCAGCAATACCTGTTGTGGACGAAGTCCACACCATCTAGAAACCCAGTCTAAACCCCTACGAGTCCCATGAGAACCGCCCCTAAACTGAGCTATAGCCAAGTGGCTATCCGACATCCTCTGGGGCCCATGACAAAGCCTGGTCAACGACCAGCAACCAAAGAGAATCTTTGACCACATGACCCTGGGAAATCCCCACCATATGACCTAGCATGTGACTCATCACGTGACCTACAAGCCCTCAAGCAAGCACGTGACTTAACAGCACATGACTGTGGGAACCTAACACATGACCTACCAAGGGATTGGTCATCTGCACGATTACCTGATCATATGCGCTTTCTACACACATCTTGTCCGTTGATCAACACGTGGAAAACCATGGGAACGATCAACGGTTGATTGAGAATCAACGAAGTCACAAGACTTACTGCGGAACTGCAGCACAGTCCGCAGTTCATCTATTATTAGTTCGTGTCTATTCTTAGCTCAAGTCTCACCCATCTCTTGTATTACTACCTGCCCTAAAGGGGCACATGTCCACCTGTCTCTCTAGATTATGCCTACCCTTAACTATGCACAGACCACCCTGTATTAGTATATAAGACCTGCGAATTTGTACGAACAGTCCTCAGACTGTTCTCTTGTCTACCCCCACACTGGAGCCTCACAAAGCTCCCTCATCGTTAGCAGCTCGCCCCCCATTCTATACAGTCCCACCTCTCCTTGCCTTTTGCCTCTTCCTCCTCAACATCTCCTTGCTGCTCCTTTGGATCAGTCACCTTCAACTTCGTGCCATCATCAAGTCTTGCTACCTATAAGTAGTGAGTTCCTGACACTAGAACAGTCTCTTATTGAAGCTGACTGTTGTCGGAAGTGTCCTCTCCCACTTCCTCCGTCGCCTCCTGGTCCAACCTTGACAATGTCTACCAGCTCAACATCCAAGCTGCTGGGCAAGCCATTGAAGATTTCCTTCAGTCGCCCACTCAAACTTGGACACATCACTACCTATCGCCCTCCCAGCCCAGCCCTGCCTTGTCCTTTGGGGATCACAATCCCGCTTTTATTGCTGCCATCACCACTCCCCAGTCCCCCATCCTCTTCTCCCCCATCCTCCAGTACCCAGGGTACACTGACACCATTTTGCCCAGCATCTTATTGGTCAACCCATTGACCGACTCCCCTGTCATCCTACAGTCCCCTACCTACCACATCCGCTCCCCATCCCCTGACTTCCCCACTCCTGAAGGTTTTCTCGGCCTCATCAATGAGGCCATTGCTCAACTTGAGAAGCAAGAGAACCGCCCACTTGTTCCCACCACTCAAGATGCCTTCGCCCATGCCCATCTCGATCATGACCTCTGCGACCACATCCCCCTTGATGACATCACTGTCGAGACCCTCCCCAAGCCCATCCTCTTTGCCCCCATCTACCACGCCCTGTCCCCTTGTTCCCCTGCCCCACAACCACCCGCTCCTCTCCCATCTCTTCCTGTTGAACCACCGTCTGACTCTGTTGCCGCTGCCCTTTTTCCCCAGCTCTTCACCACCCCTATCTGCACCACCGCCGCTGACTGCCACCCACACCAATACACAGTTGTTTATCAGAACAACCAGAAGCTTTGGTACCCCCAGGAAGAATTTATAGATAAGGACTTCCTTTGTCTAATCCTGCTCCACAGTGATATTGCCGACTACCCTGCTGCATACGTCACTCCATTCCGAGCCCCCACCTACCACAACATTCTCATCCATTCCTTCAGTACCTTACTTCCCCCCATCCACATGTGTGCCAAGGTTGGCCACCACCCTCACTCCACCCATTTCCCCTTTGGATATTTAGAGTCATCCTTTTTGGACTCTATCAAGTTCCTTTTCTCTCGGTTCCCGCCCACCTGGTTGCAAGAGTTCAAAGGTTGCCAAGTACCATTGGTAGCTTACAACTTTTTAGATGGAGACATTGCCCTTCTCTGTGGACACTTACATTTTACAGAAGAAGGTATTTTCTTTTTAAACCGAATGACTTGCATTGAGGACTTGTTACATACACAGCCTCAATTTGCTTGGTTCACTTGTCTTTCTCGGGTGCCTGTTAACCCCTTTAACTTTATTTTGCCTCCTGTAGAAACTCCTTTGTAATACTTAGTAAGTTTACAAAGGCTTTTAGAAGCGAAATACAGGGGTTTTAAGTTTTCTTTATCAGTGGAAAACTTAAGTGAAGTTCAAACTCAAGTTCAAAGTCAGCTCCCTCTCCTTGCTGACTTAAGAGATCAAGTACAACTTACATATTGGAGCGATCATCACTTTATTGCTCAAACTCTACTTGATCAATTACCCTTTGGAGAAATCCTTGGAAGCTACCGCTTCTATCAATACATCGACTATCAACTTCCAAGTCTTCTTGAAGCAGCAAGAAGAAATCTCCTTTATTGGACCCTCGCAGATATCCGTCAATATAATGGAACTCCCGCTGACCAAATCAGCCTCTTCTACAATGAAACCTTCCTCTGGCACTACAGTGCGCCAGCATTTCAGGAAGAAATCATCATACAAATTTGACAAGGGAATAGAGTTAGATTTCTATCCTGGTTTCTCCTGTTGCAAGCCCAAGTTGAAGTGGAATTTAACGAAATTTGACTTCTCACAACAGGACCTATTGGATATCAATTTGTTTACACCGATAGTAAAGAATACTCCTATTTGTTCAACACTGCCCTCTGGGAAACCACTATCTAGAACCACAAATTTGCGCTCATCAACCCGACCCAGTACATCCTCCCCATTACTCAACCCAACGCCCAAGGTCGAGAACCCAAGTATCAGGCCCAACTTGTCAGAATTCAGGCTCTGCCGAATAATATCCACATTCAAGTTCATTACTGGGACAGCATTGATACCACTCCAGACATTACCTTGGAGGGAACCACTCAAGCTAGTACCCCTTTATCCGAATACCAACAATCCAGAGAATTCCAGTTTGCATCCCCAGCTACCGCCATCAATTGTGGTTGTGGAATCAATATTTGTCACTGTAATAACAACTAACAACCAGGAACTCCTCCTACTCCATCCTATCTCCTTCTCTGGGATCCACAAGTCACTAGCCGACCCTTAGATGGTATTCATTACAACCATTACACTGGCGCATAGAAATCGTTCAGCACCAGCCCAAGACCTCCAAACATTTGTACCCTCTAATGAAAGAGGACGAAACCATCTCTGTCACACAACACCACTACTCGCTAGGACACCAAATAGTCCAGTACCCCCTGTACCAGTATACCCAAACATCAGTACTCTGAGTTGACAAATTGTCTCTGAGGAAGACCTCCGTCCAAGACAATTCAATCACATAGTTGGAACCCCATTTCAACTGTTTCTCCCTGAAGAAACATACCTTGCAAAGGCAACTCCTACTAGGAATTCAGAAGAGTTACGTATCTTCAAAAAACATTGCCTTTACCTCCTCCAACACTGCCCAGACATCCATATCGATCACCTCTTTATGGACCTCTTCAAAATTACCCCCCATCCCATTGTGTTTAATGGTTTCCTGTGGAAATACTGAACTTCTATTACTAACAAAGGTATACTGGAGGATTACAGACTTATTGATTTGGAGCACCCTACCGAGTCTACTCATCTGTCAAAACAGTGTACCATTTTTTATAGTTGGGAAGGCAATTTATATACAGTCACTCTTATATGAATTTGTGGGAACAGTGCAAATCCAGTTTTGCTACTAAGTTCCTATTAACCAAAGAAGAACAAGAACACGTACCAGCCATCTACTACGATGCCTTTGCTGCAAACGACAAAGGAAATTGAGTCCTCTTTGGGGCATTTTCTACTTACACCACCTACAGTGAAGGACCAGGACACTCTTGGAGATACCTGGACAATGGAGAAAAGGTCACTGCCAATGTTCTTGGGGTTCTTTTCTTGCATAAAGACCAGATCAAAGAATTTGACATGTTCAATGGAATAGCATTATATCAAGATAGATTCATCAAGTGGCATCAAACCAAGAACAAGTGGATTTATCTCAATCATTGCACAGTTCATTTCGAAAGCCCAAGCACTTCTGACGCAGAAGACCATGCAAAGACCGCCTCTGAAGGATCAGATAAAGACCAATCAGAGGAAGAAACTGAGAAAATCGTATCTGAGGAACACAACAAGGATGATACAGCACGAGTGGAATCCCTCTTACAACGAGCAGAAACCACTGTTACCTCAGCAATCCAGAAACTCCAGACTAGACCAAGCACCCCATGTTCCCAAACAAGTCCGCTTCCTAGTAGTTCCAGACTACTCCCAGTTGAGACCACCCAGATCCCCATGCCACTAGTATCAAAGGGAAAACAACGTGCTCCCACCCCACCAACACCTAGAACCAAAGCATTGGGTTCATCTCAACCTGCACCAAGTACTCAGCCACAACCAACCCAGCCCCCAGCGCAACCACTGACCGGAAACACACCAGGAGGTGCACTGCCAGTTATATATTACCCACCTGCACCAGGTCCACCAGCAGCACCACCTCCAGCACTGCCACCACCCCCACCCATCATTGCAGCCCCAATGGCACAAGCAAATACACCCTGTCTCATTGGCACGGCACCTGAATTATACAATGGCTAGGGAAACAAGGCATTAGCCTTCTGGAACATCCTTGAGAATTATTTCATGGTGAATGAAGACACGTTCAATACCGATCACAAGAAAGTAGCATCTGCTTTGACCTACTTTAAACAAGACACCCCCACCAGAGAATGGGCTAGCGATAGAATGGCCACCGTCATTGCAGCCCAACCTACCAACTATGGAATGTGGCAAGCCTTTAAAGATGCCTTTAAAGCACAATTTATTCCACCTCAAACGGAGTTGGAAGCGCTCTCCAAGTTACATGCTACTCCACAAGGGAGTAGAGAATTCAATGAATGGTACCAAGAATGGAGCCAACATGCATATTGTGCCAATGTGGACAAGAACACCAAGATGTTCACCTTCTGCAATGCTCTCAATGGAGCTATCAGCAATAAAATTGCTTCCCAGTCACCTCAACCAGCCACCCTAGCCGAACTGGTTGAATGCGCTCGAGACCTTGACAGAAATTGGCGCATGTACACCAAACCACTAGGCAACCAAGGAAACCAATGTCAAGGACATAACCCTCATGTTCGCAAATTATCTGTGGAAAACAGTAATGCAGAAATTAATGCTACCCAAGGACAATGCCATACCCTGTTTAAAAAATGTGGGAAACTTACCTCTGAGCAACGTCAATACTGCTTTGACAACAACCTCTGTATGTATTGCGGTAAACAAGGGCATAAAGCCATCAACTGTAAAGCACCCAGACAGAAAAGGCCCGGAACTTCCTTTACGCCGAAAGTCCAACAAATGGACACCATCCAGGAAGAAGACCTGGACAAACTTAGTCTGAGTGATAGTGGAAGCAGAGTTACTTGTGCTTTCCATAACTCTTTCACTCCTCTTGAAGATCTCGATACCACTGGTGACACAATTGCACCATCTTTTCCCGATTCTCTTCTGTAGTGGCATCTTATGGAAGAGATGTATTTGTATCCCATTGTACTCCTAGCAAGATTGAACATCTCCAATCTCCCAAGATTCTCCATGTACCACCACATACAATTTGGAATATAAAGTCCCCTGCTTTCCAATTGAAAGTCTGAATCAACCTCAACAGGAAACAATTTGATGCCCACACGTTACTGGACAGTGGAGCTGAAGGCATCTACTGTAACGCCAGTTTTATCAAAAAATATTCAATACCCACTCATGCTGTTGATTGCCCTATATATCCAATTAATGTTGATGGAACATTAAACAAACAAGGAGCGATGTGCTATGCCGCCATTCTGCAAATGGGGATGAGTGTTGATCAAATCACTGGGAAACTGTCAAAGTTGCCATTACAAATATTGGCCCTCATTGTCACCCCAGTGAGGTCAAAACGTTAGATCATCATAACCGAGACCCTGCCTTAAGACAAATACTCCCACAGGATCAATGGGAAGCCCAAGACGACAATATCCTGGATATTACAAGTCACAGTCTAGATGTGTCGCAGCACATTAGAGCCCATCTGGAACAATTCATGCCAGACCTTGATGTTACTGTGTCATGCCACAGGACAGTCAAGGAACAAGTCGGTCACAGTCCAACTACTCAAGACATATCCAGGTCTAAAGACTGAGTTGGTCACAGTCCAACTACATGACGCGGTTCCAATCTATCACTACAAGTTCAGAACCACTGCAAATACCCCATGGTTGCATGGACTACAGTGTCCACAAGCCTTGCTACAAAAGAGCAAGTTAAATCCAAGGAAATCCCTTTGGAATTTTGAAAATACACAAAAGTCTTCTCTGACAAAGAAGCACAACAACTCCTGAAGCACCAACCATGGGACCACAAGATCGACCTTATTCCAGGACAAACTATGAAGAAAACTTCGGTGTACAGATTGACACCGCCTGAAAAGGTCGCCCTACATGAGTACATTACCGATGGACTGAAACAAGGCACTCTAAGAAGATCTGAAGCAGCTGATGCATGCTCGTTCTTCTTCATTGATAAGAAAGACGGGAAACTACGACCCATTCAAGACTATAGACCGCTGAATGCGATCACCAAAAAGAATGCAGCCCCAATCCCCTTGATCCCTGAACTTGTTGATAAACTTTTGGGAGCACAATTCATTACCAAGCTTGATGTATGATGGGGATACAACAATATTCATATATGCAAAGGCGACAAATATAAAATGGCCTTCAAAACACCTATGGGCCTTTTTGAATCCCTCGTAATGATGTTTGGTCTCTGCAATGCTCTGGCCACTTTTCAAACCTTCATGGACACCAAACTTGCAGATCTAATTGATACAGGTCACGTTGTCGTCTATCTTGACGACATTTTGATCTTTGCGCATACCATCGCCGAAGTCATCAAATACACACATATGGTATTACAGTGCCTTTTGGACCTGGATCTCTATCTGTGACCTGCAAAATGTTCTTTTAACCAGACATCCGTTGAATATCTGGGTTTGATCATTTCAGAAGGAGAATTACACATGGACCCCATCAAACTTAAGGCAGTTTCATCCTGGCCTACGCTGACCAAAGTCAAGAACATACAAGAATTCCTTGGCTTTTGTAATTTTTATCACAAATTCATCAAAAATTACTCTGCCCTTGCCCATCTGTTGTTTGATCTCATGAAAAAGGACACGCTGTTCCTATGGGGAACTGCCCAAGCCAAAGCTTTTGCTGCATTACAAAATGCACTCATGACATCGCCGGTGCTCCTCTTGCCTGATTACAACAGGCCCTTCACACTCATCATGGATGCAAGCGATTACGCAATAGGAGCCATTCTGGAACAAGATGATGCCTTTGGCCAGTCTCACCTGGTAGCTTACTACTCGAAATCTCTGCAACTGGCAGAACAAAACTATGAGATCCATGACAAGGAACTCTTGGCCATTGTCCAAGCCTTGAAACATTTTCACCATTACCTACAGGGTAATGTTCACCAGACAAAGATTTTTTTGGACCACATGAATCTCAAATATTTTACCACAAAGCAAATGCTCACATGTTGCCAAGCGTGGTGGTCCATCCTTTTGGGAACCTACAACTATGTCATCATTCCAAAGCCGGGCAAGCTTAATCAAGCAGATGGGCTGTCCAGGCATCCAGATCATAAAGAGGGGATAGCATCCAAGAATGCAGAATGGGTTCTGCTTGACCCCAGAAAATTCTTACTAAAACCAGAGCAATTCCACCTACAAGCCCTACATAACATGGCAATCCCCACAGGAATGGACGAAGAATTACGAGCAGCACTAGTCGAAGTTGTCGCCAAAGATAACTCCATGGGACTGGGACAAAAGCTCAAGGAGCTCATCACTAGTGGACCAAGACAGGTCACCAAAGGATTACAAGATTGGAACTACAAAAACAGATTGTTCCTTCACAAAGGACTGGTTTATGTACCAGACAACAAGAATGTGAGACGCAAAATAGTGCAACAGTTCCATGACAGTATAATGGGACATCCAGGACAGTGGAAAACTATCAAACTCATCACATGAGAATATTGGTGGCCCAGAATCACAGAATTCATCAAAGTGTACATCAAAGGATGCGCTACTTGTCAAACCACCAAAATCAAGCCTCCAGTCAAGGTTCCACTGAAACCAAATGAAATCCCCTTGGGAATATGGGAAACAATCACTATGGATTTCATCATCAATCTTCCAACGTCGAATAGATATGATAGTATCCTTACAGTCGTTGACCATCATAGCAAAGCTATCATCCTAGCCCCTTGTCACAAGACAATCACAGCTGAACAAACAAGTTAATTACTAATTGACTATGTATGGAAATGCACAGGTTTCCCCTTGACGATTATCTTGGACCGAGGACCACAATTCGCGGCACAAGTCATACAAGAACTTTGGAGAAAACTGGGAATTAAACAGAAATTGTCAACAGCATTTCATCCACAGACAGATGGAGAATCTGAATGCATAAATCAAGAAATTGAGCAATACCTTTGCATTTGTGGAAACTTCCAACAAAACGATTGGGCCACATTACTTCCCATCATTGAATTTGCACATAATGCATGGCTGCATTGCAGCACCCATAAATCCCCTTTTGAAGTTTGGTACAGAATACACCTGACCTTTAAACCTCCACTGCAGTTACAGACCAGACTGCAAAGTGTGGATGAACATGTCCAATATCTAGAAGAAATGTGCAAAGAAGTTATGGCTGCATTACATCTCGCAGCACGAGAAATGAGAAGTGGAGGCCCTGCTAAACCATTGCACACATTCCACAAGAATGACCTTGTCCTCTTGGAAGCCACCAACCTACAAACTACCCACCTGAAGGCAAAACTTGCACCACATCGATATGGACCTTTCAAAGTCATTTGGGCTTCACCAACAAACTGCAAACTTGAGTTACCACCACAGATGAGAATCCACCCAGTATTTCACAATTCCCTGTTGAAACCCTACATGGAAACTGCTGCACATGGACCTAACTTTGCACGTCCCCCTCCAGAAATAGTTGGAGAAGAAGAAGGTCATTACAAGATCGAGAAAATCCTCCAGTCACAACCTACAAGAAACTGCAAAAGCATGCAGTACCTAGTCCACTGGAAAGGATATATGGAAGCTGACCATACTTGGATCCCAGCCAAGGAGCTGACATACATCAAAGAACTTGTTGAACAATTCGAAGCTATGCAGAAAGCTGCGCAGAAATCCAAAGAGGGGATACGAGCCTTGCAGGAGCAAGGGAAGCCTAAAGAGGGGATACTGTCATGGACGAAGTCCACACCATCTAGAAACCCAGTCCAAACCCCTACAAGTCCCATGAGAACCACCCCTAAACCGAGCTATAGCCAAGTGGCTATCCAACGTCCTCCGGGGCCTGCAACAAAGCCTGGTCAATGACCAGCAACCAAAGAGAATCTTCGACCACATGACCCTGGGAAATCCCCACCATGTGACCTAGCATATGACTCATCATGTGACCTACAAGCCCTCAAGCAAGCATGTGACTTAACAGCACATGACTGTGGGAACCTAACACATGACCTACCAAGGGATTGGTCATCTGCACAATCACCTGATCGTACATGCTTTCTATGCATGTCTCATCCATTGATCAACATGTGGAAAACTGTGGGAACGATCAACAGTTGATTGAGAATCAATGAAGTCACAAGACTTACTGCAGAACTGCAGCACAGTCCGCAGTTCATCTATTATTAGTTCGTGTCTATTCTTAGCTCAAGTCTCACCCATCTCTTGTATTACTACTTGCCCTAAAGGGGCACGTGTCCACCCATCTCTCTAGATTATGCCTACCCTTAACTACGCACAGACCACCCTGTATTAGTATATAAGACCTGCGAATTTGTACGAACAGTCCTCAGACTGTTCTCTTGTCTACCCCCATACTGGAGCCTTACAAAGCTTCCTCATCATTAGCAGCTTGCCCCCCATTCTATACAGTCCCACCTCTTCTTGCCTTTTGCCTCTTCCTCCTCAACATCTCCTTGCTGCTCCTTTGGATCAGTCACCTTTAACTTCGTGCTGTCATTGAGTCTTGCTACCCATAAGTAGTGAGTTCCTGACAATACCTGCTATCTTGGCATGCTCCCCCTGACTTACTGGCCAATGCACTGACCCATTTTATTAGCAGAGCATACTACTTCCTCATCCAGGGAGGCTGGCTTTGGTGTTGATAGCATAACAGCTGGCACCAACTCTATGCTTGCCCTGCCATACAATACATACTTGTGCACAGTGCCCACGACAAACTTGGCCACAAAGGCTTCTATTCAACATGCTGTAACCTCCTCGACTGCTTCTGGTGGCCTGCCCTTGAGACCAACATAAAATGGTATGTTCAAACCTGCCACCAGTGCCAGATTTGTCAAACTACAAAGGTCCAACTTCCACCCACCATCAAGACTCCCGCACCACTGTTCTACAGAGCTCACATTGACACCATGTTCATGCCGCATGCAGGAGGATTTTAGTATATCATGCAGGTACAGTGCTCACTTACAGCCTGGCCTGAATGGCACGCCCTTTGTGTGTAGACTGGCCGGACAATTGGTGCTTTCATCTTCAAAGAGATCTTGTGCCAATGGGGAGCAGTGGCAGAGTTAGTGACTAACAACAGCACTGCATATGTCACGGCCCTCAATTGGTTACAGGACAAGTACAGGATCCGACACATTCACATCTCAGCGTACAATTCACAGGCAAATGGGATTATTGAAAGGTAGCATCGTACCATCTGCAAATCCATCTTCAAGGCATGCAATGGCAACAACTCAAGCTGGCCAACAGTTACTCCTTTCACCTTCTGGGCAGACTGCGCCACCACCTGCAGATCAACCAGACACTCTCCCTTCTTCATGGCACATGGGGTGGAACCCATTCTTCTGTTTGACATCATCCAAGCTATCTTCCTTGTGCCCAATCTCACCCAACCGCTTTCTACAGAGAATCTCCTAGCCATCTGTACCTGCCAGCTTCAGAAATGCCCAACCAATCTTGCCACAATCCATGACTGTATTACTGCCAGCTGCTACACCTCTGTCTACCAGTTTGAGAAGCACTTCAAAAACACCATTTGTGATTTCGACTTCACACCAGGTTCCCTTGTTCTTGTTTGCAACTCTAGCCTGACTATGGACAAAATGAAGCTGTGGTACTTAGGCCCAATAATTGTTATCTGGTGCACATACAATGGTGCATATTGACTTGGTGAATTAGATGGCACTGTCTTGCAGTTACGCTACACCACATTTCATCTTATTGCTTACCACACATGCTCACCTAGTTATATTTCAGTTACACATGTTGTGGATGGCGATGACCTCATGTCCTACAATGATGACGACACCTTGGAAGGAGGTGTGGGTTTATCCAGTGATGAGTCGACCTGGGAGGGTCAATATTTTAAGACCCCAGGAGGTGTAACGATGGCATATATGCTGAGCTCAGAAACAAGTCACATGATGCTGGGACCACCTTTATCTGCTGAGGGTAAACCCGCCAATCTTATCGATGTGTCAAGTCCCATGCAACTGTATAGAACCATGTGATGCCAAGAGTTCAGCCACCCATGTCCATCCTCCAGCCACCATCAAACATATTGGTCAGCCTCTGCCTTGTCATTGCCATCTTGCCTGCTCTCCATTTCCATCTGTCTTGATCCCTCTCCACATTGCTGTCCTCAAACACCGCTTGTCCAACAAACTCAAAATTGCTACTGTCACCTTTCGATTTGTCAATGTTTGCTGGCTGTTGCAACCAAATGCACACCACCTTTGACCTTCACACTCATGCCAGCTTGTCAAGCTTGTCCATGAGAGAGTCGGACACCTGTTCAGGATCACACCAAGCAGGTGATCAAGTAGGAATTGGTTATGGCATATTTTTGTCTCCTTTTCGTATGTTTTTGCTCTCTTCTTTTGTCTTAGCTTCCCCACCCCCTCCTGCTAGTCCACTTCCTACCTTAATCCAACTAGAGTTGGCCCTGTTTCTTTTCCTTTTGATGTCACACCCACTATTGCACTTTCAATCCCCTATTTGCTGTCTTCAATCACCTCACTGCCTTTTTCTTGCTTACAACACTGCACTTCTTGTCACTGGTAGGACCCAAGTATTACAATCCACCCTATTTTTCACCCTTCTTGTACTCCTCAGTGACCACTCCAAAGCCCCTAGCCAAGCCACTACCAGTCCTACTGCCATTGCCACCCAGTAATCCACCCAAAGATGCCACTATGCAACCACCTACACCGTCACTAGTCCAACCACCAGTCGAGCCCCTTGTCCCTATCCCCTGGAACATCCACCAAAGGGAGTACTCCTCAATGGAGATGTACCAAGAGCCACCCCTAGTAGAGAACCCACTGGAAGACCCAGACAGTCCCATGGAGGACGTGCCGCCTTTAGAGCCAGAACCAGTCATGCACTATGAACCCAATGTCCCCAGAGGCCAGATGCATACCCTATCCCCAGAAGAGTTCCCTATCAAACCCTGGCAAGCATACCTCACCCAGCCCAGCAGTCCTGTATCCCGCAAGCACTCCCTATCACCTACAAGTCCCTCATCTGCACCTATATGCCAACACACCAGTAGAGAAGGCAGCTACCAGTCAATCACACCTGCTGCCTTGTCACCTATAGCCAGCACCTTGCCCCAGAGTCAGGGCCACCAGTCGACCTCTTCAGAAGAGTCTGCAGACAATCCCTCAGCCATGCAGAGCTCCGCAGAAGACATGGATAGCGACATGGCCCTTAATTGGGTCACCATCAAATCCAACTACCATAAAGTGTAGCTGCTTACTTCAGATGCCCATTAGACTGTAACAGGCACACAGCAACCAGATCGCCTTGGATCAATCTCAAACTTCATTGTCATGATCGCATCATGACGATGCTTCCCTTCTCAGAATGACCCATCATTACTAGTACCTGGTTAAGGATAGATTAGGCAATTCCCCTGACCCCTGATTTGCTCTTGCTCATATCCCATTGTTCTACTCATACAGACCGCAGCACTGGGCTGCGGATATCATGACAGTACAGATAGCTTCTTCACTACTAGTAGTACCTCTCCTAGTAGTCTTGGTCCGTGCACGGACGTGCCTGTATATAAGCACTCAGTATTTTGACAGTCAAGCCCTAAGCTTGACTTGGTTTCCAATACAACCATTGTCAAATCCTTCACAGACCATCTCCTTATTTCCCAGTACACTCTGAGTCGTCTCTAGCACTACTAGAGACTCTCTACTTGTTTATTCACTTGCCACCAGTACAAGTCTTAGTACAAGTCATACTATCAAGGCCTGTTGCAGCCTTAACACCAAGCCCATTTCTTATTTTTCATTCCCTTTTTCCCCTTTCACACTCACCATTGCTTGTAGCCTACCATGTTCCCTAGTGCCTCTGAATTGTATAAAAACCCTTGCTGTCTGACAAGCAAAAGTCAGGCAATCATGCCCCCTCTCTTCTTGTCTCTTGTGTGTCCCTCTTGGCTTCTTTTCCGCTCCATAGTGTGAGCTCCCTCTTCAACTTTGGCCTTCCTACACTCGCTTCGACCTTAAACACAGCCAAACAATGTACATTCATGTTTTGCCCTGCTAATCGCTTAGGACCCCTTGCATGTCATTCAGATGTAACACATTCGTTATTGGCAGTTGAGCAGTTTAACACCCACCATCCCGCTTCATCATAGTGCCAGTACGTTCTCAGATTTGAGCGTACTTGGTTATATTGCCCAGTTAGCCTTCCTCATTTCTGAACTCTCACACAGACTTTCCATCTGCTATATAATGCAAATGGCATAAAGTCAGCGCTGTTAAGGCTTCAACGGGCCTTGATAGTACGACTTGTACTAAGAGGTGAACTGGTGGCGAGTATCTGAACAAGTAGAAGTCTCTAGTGTTGCTAGAGACGACTCTGAGAAGCTTATGTAAGAGATGGGGAAAGGGGAGGCACTTGGGGAGCTTTCAAGAACGTTGATATTGAGAATCAAGTCAAGCTTAGGGCTTGACTGTCGAAATACAGGGCGCTTATATACAGGCACGACCGCGCACGGGCCATGGTCACTAAGGTAGGTACTTCTGGTCAAGAGGGGGCTGTCTGTATCGTATGGTACTCCGCGGACAAGTGCTGCGGTCTGTATGAGTCGAACAATAGAGAATGAGCGAGAGCAAATGAAGGATCAGGGAATTGCCTAATCTATCCTTAACTGGGAGAACAATGGCGGCGGGTCATTCCAAGAAGAGAAGTGTCGTCATGATGTGGTGACGACCACGAGGTTTGAGGCTGATCCGAGGAGATCTAATCTCCGCGTGCCCATCCTGGTCTAATGGGCGTCTAGCATAAGCAACTACCCCTTAAGGTAGTCTGTATTGATGGTGACCCAATTAAGGGCCATCTCGCTATCCGCGTCGTCTGCGGAGCTCTGCGTGGATGAGGGATTGTCTGCGGATCCTCCAGGGGAGGCTGACTGGTAGCCCTGACTCTGGGGCGAGGTGCCAGCTACGGGCGATGAGGTAGAAGGGGTGATTGACTGGTAACTGCCTTCTCTACTGGTGCGTTGGCGTATAGGTGCTGAGGAGGGACTTGTGGGTGACAGGGAGTGCTTGCGGGACACAGGACTGCTGGGCTGAGTGAGGTATGCTTCCCAGGGTTCGATAGGGGACTCTTCTGGAGACAAGGTATGTGTCTGTCCTCCAGGGACATCAGGTTCATAGTGAGTGACTGGTTGTGGCTCCAAAGGTGGCACGTCCTCCATGGGACTATCTGGGTCTTCCAGTAGGTTCTCTACTGGGGTTGGCTCTTGGTACTCTTCCATTGAAGAGTATTCCCGACAATGGATGTTCCAGGGAATAGGGACGAGGGGCTCGACTGGGGGCTGATCAAGGGGTGATGATGGTTTGGATGGTTCACTAGGTGGTAGCGGTGGCAAGTCTGGTAGGACGGGTGGGTTCAATGGTAATGGTCGCTTAGGCGTGGATAGGGTGACGAGGAGGGGATCCGACGAGGATGAGAAAAATTGGGGTGGATCATAACAAGCGCCTTGCTTTGTGAGGTGCTCTGAGAGCAGCACATTGATATGAGCAAAAAGCTCTGCCATAGACATGACACTGTGCTGGATGCCCAGTTGTGCAGTGATGTTATCCATCATTGGTTGATGGTCATCGGTCAACTGTCAACTATCATTGGTCATCTGTCAACCATCATTGATTGTCTGTCAACCATCATCAGTCATCTGTCGACTATCATTGGTCATAATAGCAACAAAAAACAAGACTCCAAAGGTAGCAAAGCAACTGAGTCATAAAAGCTACAACCCAAGGAGGTTTTATGTGCTGTCTCATCATAGCTATAAGGGAAAAAGTGTCCGCACCCATAGTGATTAGGGTGTACCATTCTTGGCAATCTGGAAGCCAATGAAGCCATCAATGAGAAGACAACAATAGGTGGCTATGACCAGACCCATATATGCTGCTGCAAACTACTACAGCAACCATCCGAATATTGATCAGAGAGTGGCCCAAGAATAAACCATGCCTGCACTCACCAGATAGCTAGTGTTGGCAGTTGCAGCTATGACGGGCATAGTTCCTGTGGCCTCCACTGGGGAGGTCATCAGCCATGCCACCTCTGAAGAAGTGAGGCATCCATAATGCTCTACATCATAGGAAGGGTTCTGAGGGTGGGTGGTGGGCACTGCAATACTTACCTCTGCTGTCTGGCCCTGCGCGTTCTTGATCAATGTGGTCCAAGTGCAACGTGATGAGGCATATGCATATGGCATCAGTGATGCTGTGGCGAAAGCTGCCATGATGGTGCCAATGGCAAAGATGGAGGTTGCACTGGCATCAGATGTGTCCAGGGAGCCAGAAGTGGGTGTGGGATGGAATAGTATATCTGCCTTGAAGGGTTGGTGTGGGAGCCAGGAGCTCTATATGATGGTGTTGGCAAGTTAGCAGAGAACACCAGAGCCAAAAGAAAGAAAAAAGAAAGAAAGCAAGGGAACATACCACAGACTGCATCACTGCGTACCAGCAGTGGCTGAGAGGTCAATGATTATGGGGTGAGAGAGAGGGACATCTAACACTGGCAATAGATGGCATAGAAAAGCTTTGGCTGACACTGTACAGTCAAGCGTTGACCATCTGCACTGGCCCAAGTGGACTGTCGACCGTCCACTGTCAAGTGCAGACTGTTGGACTGTCTGCATGCAGATTGTGGACTGTCGGGACTACAGTACTTAGATGGCATAACACTAGCCATAAAACCAGTGATAATGCTCATAGTTGATGCTGCCCAGCTAACTAGTCCTACATACCTACAGAACAGTAATTGTAACCATGCAATTCACTGTAATTAAGTGCCATTAAAGTTCTTCCAAGTCATCACTCATCTTTACCAAAGTGGTTCAGAAGCCAGTCATTGAGGTTGCTGGTGGGGTTAAACTCAGCCTGAGGGTTTGTTGAGGGTTTGGTGTCCCCTTTTGCAAGTGGGATATATTGTGCTGCAGACCTGTAAAGATGGTTGAGCATCAGATAGACCCTGAAGGGTACAATAAAAACACACAATTTCTCTGTTGAAGTAGATTTCATGTTGAATGCCAGTTTGACATCAAGTAGGCTATGATTGAGGCTATTCAGGGACTTCAACCAGTTGGGATTGGAGCAGTTTTCAGGCAGTCCTTTGATGGCTTCGCCAGGTTTTGAGAAAGTAGAGTGAACACAAAGGTGCCTACTGTTGCCTACAGGTACCACAAAGCACCCCCTCCATTTCTCGCCACAGGCCAAGAGGTCTATCATGCAAAGCCATATAATGAATTCATCTGAGCGCCATTCTTCTTTTACAATCACATAACAGCTCCATCCAAGATTGGAACCATTCTCATGGTTGCTCTCATTGTCACTGAGGGCTGTATGCATAATTATAGACAGGGGTTTGACAAATTGTTTAATGCCATGGAAAGCCAAAGCATTTAGTTGACTTCAAAACCGCTGGTACTAACAGCAATTTGGTCAAATGTGTCAGTATGATTACATGTACAAAAGGGGGTTGACCTTACAGTTTTTTTGCATTCCTCAATCCTCCGGCACCTTTGGAACTCATCATCAGCCATTCCTCTGCCAGAAGCAGCAGTTCTAGACTTTCTTTCATGCTCAACTTGCAACGATGTTAAATGTTCCATGAAGAACCAGGACACCTCCTTCACTTCATTGATGAGAAGGCCTTTCTGTACATAGTCATTCATAAAAACCTTGACCAAGCGGATATTCTACAGGCTTCTTTCTGGATGGTTTTCTGAGAAATCAGGTTGGAATCAATCCACAGAGGGCCCATCCTTGACTTTCTCAGTCTGTTTGAAATGGAGAACAGCTACTTCAGGTGTGGGCTCAACCTCAGTGCCACGGGTTCTTCCGATCATTGTCCTTGCATGTTTACAAACTTCATCCTGCAGTGATGTTTAAGCAACAAGGTCTATTTGTTGAGATATGACTTATGCAGCGACAGAGTTCATTAGGATCCTTATGTTTGGGGGGCTTAGCACATGCCCTAAACCTTCTTATCTTTACCCCAGACATGTTCTCATTGTTCTTATCCTCTGGGTCCTGGACAGTAGATGATGGTGCTGTCTCCCCAGTCGCTCCAGGGTGACCATGCATGGTGTCCTCTGATCCAGGGATGGTAGATGATGGCACTGTCTCTCCAGTCATTCCAGGGTGGCCATGCATGATGTAGTTGGCCATCGAGTTTGTTAGCCTTGTATTCCTATCAACTGCAGCAGAAATTCTGGTCAAAAGATTGAAGCAGTGTCTTATCAAAAGTGAATGGTCTTGATCTGCTGTATTTGTGCTAAGGCTGCCATCTACATTGTTGCCAGGAGGCTGGAAGATATTACTATATGCTTGATTTTTAGGCAAAGGCAACATACCTCTTGGCCCAAGTCACTTGATGTCCCACCATCCATTGCTACATTGGTATCCTCCATGGGACGCTGTCCTTCCAATGCTGCTGGGTTATGCTCTGAGATCTACAGAAGTCCATCAGTATCAAGTCCATCTGCAGAGCAGAGAGAATAGACTGGCCTCCGTGTTGCGTGATCCCCTCCTATTGCTTGCAGAGTTGCCTCTGGTGAGACCATTGCTTGTGCTTGTGCCTCTGCTGCACCTGTCACTTATGGAAGTGCGATTACCATTGCTTGTGCTTGCACCTCCACTGCAATATCCATCTGAGTTGCTTCTGGTTCTGGTTCTGTCTCCTGTCCAGGTTGTCCTCCCCTTTGCTGTAATCTAGTCTGAGCAGCAATCAAATGGTCATGTGATGAAGCAACTCTCTGAAACTGAGACATTGTTAAGTACTAGCTTGGGAAAAAGGGGTCACTACACTCACTTTGTAGCCATTGGATGTCACTTGATCCTGGCATGGATGACTTGCCTTATGCTCCTTGTCAGCTCTCTCCTTATCCCGCTGTTGCTGTTGCTGTCACAAACCCATGTTGTAGTCACAATTAACTGCCTCTTGCACCTGTAGTTGCTGTAAGGCAGAACTCTGTGAATTTGGTCAACATGTGGTAACTGGTAACTGGTATACATTAAATTGGCATACCTTATGTTCTTGACTGGCAGCTTGCTCTGCTTCCTTTTTGCATGTGCAGTTACCAGACTCACCACCAAACTGACTAGGTGTTCCAGTGCGGCTAGCAGATGTCCCTGTGCAACCAGATGTTCCCAAGCGACCAGCAGACATTTCTGCATGGTGAGCAGGTGTCCCTGTGCAACCAGCAGATGTTCCCATGTGACTAGGTTCCTCTGAGTCATGCCTGACATTGGCTCTGTCAAGATCTTGTTGCTCTGGAGTGAGACTCTGATCCTTTGTCAATATAAGTCGAAATGGGACCATGTTGGCATACCTCAAATCCCTGGTTGGTCACCTCTTGATACTGTGGAACCAGATGTTAGCATTAATTTTCGGACCAAGACAAGACGAGTGACATACTGTCGGGAACTCACTACTTTATGGGTAGCAAGACTTGATGACAGCGCAGAGTTGAAGGTGACTGATCCAAAGGAGCAGCAAAGAGACGTTGAGGAGGAAGAGGCAGAAGGCAAGGAGAGGTGGGACGGAGTAGACTGTGGACAACAAGGGAGCTTTGAAAGGCTCCAGTGTGGGGATTGACAAGAGAACAGTCTAAGGACTGTTCACCTAAATTCGTAGGTCTTATATACTAATACAGGGTGGTCTGTACACAGTTTAGGGTAGGTATAATTACAGGTAATGGGGGACTGCACAGTTGATGCGCAGTAACTGCGGATTACATTATACATCTCGATTAGGGTCTAGCCCTAATGAGTCGTGTCTTTGTTGATCGAGTTGCGTTGTGTGTTCGTTGATTGTTTAGTGGACGCATCTTGTTGATCGTTCCCATGATCTGCCATGTGTTGATCAACGGTTTAGACGCGCGTCCAAAGCGCGTCTTGTCATGTGACATTGTTGATGACCAGTTCCTTGATAGGTCATGTGTTATCTTCCCAGG
>Ga0307510_10001384_pt1 | contig 26558 bp, 32 predicted proteins | sample 12_EM_MG_FD_207224 | JGI IMG/M metagenome (GOLD analysis project Ga0307510, IMG submission 207224) | Populus trichocarpa ectomycorrhiza microbial communities from riparian zone in the Pacific Northwest, United States - 12_EM | ecosystem: Host-associated > Plants > Roots > Unclassified | place... | reverse complement strand
ACCAGCGCATTCTTAAGTCTTAATATTATGTTTCTTAAATGCTTTCTTTCCTTCTATAGTCTATGTTATTCTTATCTCCCTCTCAGTAGGCCCTCTGGTAATTGTAACTATGATACAAGCTTTATTTTAATATCTCTCGGGCTTTATTCATCTTAATTCATATTTCAAAAACTCTATATTTAACAGGCTAGAATAATGATTTGGCATCTTTAACCTATAGTGCCAAGACAAATCCCAAGCATTACCGTTGCCGTTACTCCCAAAATTGTCACGGATTTTATGTGAAAACTCAGTCTACCTCTAGTCTTCCGGAACCATACTTCAGAATCTAACGTTGTCTATTGTGGTATCCAAGATCCACGCCAAGAACCCACAAACCCTGACCCTGATCTGCCGTTACGCGATCAGCCTTGACCTGAGATTGTTATCTCCGAACCCTCACGCCAAATGACTATTATCGTTTAGGACCTTCCTGTCGTTGAGTGCCTTGGACTAACGTCCAGTGCCAAGACCCCATTACATCTGGTACTGTAACAATGAATACATAAAATAAAAAAAAGTATAAACAAAAGACTAGTTAATACCATGTATAACTGTTAGGCACACGGACTCCCGTAAAGAATTTACAGCGCAAAGTTACCCAACCTTGACACGCACGAACTTCGAACGAAAATGATAACACTTGGCTCCAGCCCCGGCGTTGGGAGGGTGCATCATAACTGGCCGCCTGGGTGGTTGTGTCCCAACACCAAAGACCAATATCAATGGAACACAGCTTATAACACCGTATACATCGCGGCCGTCCGTCGGACCGGATCCCGTTCGCAGGGTATAGGAGGGGAGACCTTCGGGCACCTAATGCAGGTGGAGGCAGGTGAATCGGATAACGGCGGATAAAGCTAGAGACACTTGAAGAGAGGTAGTGGGAAGAGTGCATCGAGAGTAACGGGACCTTTTGCACGAAAGGTAGTCCCCTCGTACCTACAAACACGTGTAGAGTATGCAGGAGGTAACTATGCCCAGTAAGTGGATTGGGTGCATCCACAAAGGACAGGTTGGTAAAGGTTGGAGTCCGAGGGAAAAAACCTATAGGTACGATCCCGAGGACAAGTTGTGTAATCCCGGAAGACCAGAATACAACATGCAGTTGCATGTCGAATTCTCCACGGAAGCAATCAAAGAAGATGGGCCATCTTCTGTCCAGCGAGTTAGACTATCCTTGGTGAGCACGAGGGCAAGATAATTGGTAAACCATCGTTGTTAACGTATAAAAGGATGAGATGACACCTGACGTGGTCTCCCCACTATCAGGAATTACTGAAGCGCAGACTGATAAGTTGGCCATGGGAGCAAAAGGTGTGGTAGAGACTTTTCCGGGTCTACAAGTGTTCGCACTCAGGTGAAGTTCGCACAATCGCGGGCAAGATACTTAGTTAGTATACAGTTAGCATGTATACCACGATTGCTCAGACGCAGAATATAAATATTCAAGCATCTTCGTTGCTATTAAAGAACAACAAGTACGGAGAAGAGATCTTATCAATATAATAAGTTATCTACACTTTTATATCGTTACCAATACTGCGAGTATCTATACCGAAGTCAATTATTGTATCTAGCATACATTACTCCTGTCTTCTTAACAAGTTCTCCCATATAATTACGATTAAGGTCCTAGCTGTCGGAATACGTCACGTCGAAGCTACCACCTAACATTATATTGATACTTCTGATCCTTACTGAGATGAATATTTGGCAGAGACACTGATACTCCCAAAGCCAGTATCCTTTTCGAACCATGACGATTGTGGACTACCTCAATAGATCAAGTCCTCATCTCCACTGAAGACCGCGACGAAGGGATGTTAGAACCCTACGACGAATCATATTTCTACTGCGTAAACCTAGAACACACCGTCATACTCGAAGATATTGCCGCACTATATCGCTACTAGTACGGCAAAGACTTCACATATAACACCCCTTCAGAGGAGTCACACTCCAGTTGGTACACTTGGTATCCAGCGACAGAAGGGAACTCAAGTCAAGACTTTGAGATACCAGGAGTATGGGGAGGAAACAAAAGATAAGTCTCCTATTAAGAAGTCGAAGAGATGGCTTCTGACCACAAAGCCCTTGAGGTTATGAATTGCCAAGCAGGCCAGGAGGAAGGAGAAGAAGAAGGGGATGAACTATCCCGATCCTCGGCCCCCAGTATGGTGACGACGGTCATTCACCTCGACCGAGGGCATTCCGCAGATCGGACACCTCGATTTCCCATTGGATTAGGCTTCCTAGTGAAATATGGAAAGGCTCCAAGACAAGGTCGCCAAACCCCCGAACCTACCAGCGAGTCCCTCATCACCGTTTGGATCCGAAGATTAGAACAGATCTTCTGCCGATTTGAACCAAAGCTTACCGTCAGCTAAGATAGAGAGCATCTTGCATTCAGTTCTCTCCCTCCAGACATATTATGAATGGCCTAAGAATAGGTAACTGTGAAAAATCAATTAAAAGCACGTGTCCAGATAGTCCGTCGAGAACTCGCCGGAATCGACGAGCAAGTTCAACCTTTCGACTTCGAGACTCAGAAGGTATAAGAGAGTTTAGCCAATCAAGTCGCTGAGCGACTTGGCGAAACAAATGAACAACAGACCAGACACGACGGTGTCACATCCCAGCTCCATGAGGTGGTGCAAGGAACGGGCGAACAGTCAATGCACCGAGACACACTCTTGGACCAGGAGATCGCTCGAATCAACGAGCAACACAAATGGGAACTCAAAAACCATAAGATGAGCATTAATCTCATGAAAGACGAGCTGAGACAAAACCAGCAGTCGCAACAGGCCAAAGATGGTGAGATCACCGTGCTTAAGGCCCTGGTGGAGCAGAGAATGAGACAGGTGAAGGGGAAGACGTTGGATCCGACACGAGAGGCGTCGGGAGCAGGAGGGAGAAACCGACCGTCGCCACCACGAGGAAGGGCTGCAGGAGCCCCAGGCGGAGGAGGAGACCCTGACGATAAGGGAGAAGGCTCTGGAAGGAAGCCAGAAGGGAGGAGGAAAGGAAGCTGGGACGAGAGACCCGCACCACAACGCGAAGAGGATGACTATGACACCGAGAATGATGAACAGTTGAACCTGTTCTCACGGGTCATGGCCAACGCCTTGGGACAAGAGACGAGAGTCCCAGCACAACCCCCTGCAATGTTTAGAAACGAGAACCACCAAGATTTACGTATGTAGCTCCTACCATGTACGGATTATTTTGGCCAAAACAGTTGGCAGTGTGAAAACGAGGCACAAAAGATCTGATACGCAATAAGCCAAATTGACGGGAAGGAAGTCGCACCGTTTGCGTTCACCTACGGACGACAAATGACTGGAGAAATAGGTTATACGAGACAAGAACGATACGAGTTATGGCATCTCGTTGCAGCACAAGCCCTTCAACGCTTCGGTCCCACACATGAAGTGGAAAAATCCCTAAAAGAAATGGGATCGGTCAAATATCGCTGTGACGTCGCCAAATTCTTGATGGAAATGGAAAATCTCAATTTCCATGCAAGAGTCACAGGAATAGCCTGGAGAAAAATGATTGAAGATGAACTTCCCGAAGAAGCATTGTGACGGCTCTCACATAGAGAATATGTGGACAATGGGGAATGGTTGGAAGCAGTCAGGACCGTAACCCGCGCAGATGATGATTTCAAGGAATGACAAGATCTTTGGGTGGGCGGCCCCAACGGTGCGGCCAGGCACAAAAAAAGCAACTTCGAGGTTTCAAAGACCACGGTCGCTGCAAAGGGTCTAAAGAAGCAATACACGGCTCAGGAAAAGGCGGCCTATCAGAAGAAGAAGGCTGGCGAAAGAAAGGTGAAGAAAGAAGGGTCAGTGGCACCGGCAGGGGAGGTTAAACACACAGTGTGGGCAGAAGCCCACAAGGGCGTCGTTCAAAAGGTTGTCGATAAACGCAAAACGGACAACAAATGCACGCGATGCGAGATGAAAAACCACCCATGGAAGTGCAGTCGAAAGCCGCTACAAGTATAGGCTGTATATGGAGGGCAATCGAAGCCCAAGCCACAGTCCGCATTCACACCAAAGCGACGCCCCCAGGTAGCCACTCTGGCCGTAGATGGCCAGGGAGACAGCTCGAGACGAGCGGTTCAAAGGCACCCAGCTTGGGTCTTTGAAGATGACGAGATTTTATAAAAGGTCTTCCAGGTACCGACAACAACGGTGTTCGGGTAGTGAGGTTGCCGCCTCGAATCGAAAGACCTGCGGCGTAGTCTGTGACGATATCCCACCGGAAGGCTAAAAGACCAAAGGATAGCGGTTGCTATTTTACGTCCAAAAATGGATACTCCGTGCTTACCAAGGGAGCCATAAAAATCACCAGTGAAGAAAGTGGTCGACGAGACTAAAAGGGAAAGAGAAGAGTATCATTCATCAGAACGGGGCTTGAGTTGCACAACACGCGAAGGGGAGTCAAAATCCAGGGCAACCTGACTTGCTCACCGGGTAAAATGGCTAGGCAAAAAGAAGCTGGGGGCGCCTCTATTGTGGACAAGGTTCATGCCTGACGAATGATGTCAGAGGGGGTCTCGGGAGTAAGACCAAACTCGAAGGTGAAGGTACCGTGGACTCCTCGCAGGGGACGGACTCATATGAGGGATAAGTCGACAATAAAGGGCCGCGCACCCTAGTCACGAACTCGAGGGGTACTCTAGTGAACCACCACTCCTGTAATACCGGAACTCCTCGGCAGGAGAAAAAGACCACTCGTAGTGAGCTGCCTGATATTCAAAATATAGACACTTATTGTAATGGTTTCTCTGAGGAGGCTTCAAGAGCCGAAACTGCGCAGGCGCGGTAACAAACCCCCACGCTATTTTGTCACCGGACGATGAAAATATTTCATCAAGACCTGAGCGAAAGCTCAAGACCTATTAAATAATCTAAGCATTACGCCTGCCCAGAAGGGAAGGCATTTATTGAATTCAAAGGACAAAAACACGCGATAAGCGTAGTCGTAGATTCTGGTTCAAATATCTTTCTCATCAACCAAAATACCGCACGACGGCTCGAAATTCCGACCGAAGGTAGGGATTGACCGGTAAAAATCACAACCTTCGATGGCGAAACCGCGCCTACCGGAGGAAGGTGCTATACCCATCCTGTCCTCTTGGAAATTGGTGCCAACGGCTACCGAAGCCTAATATCCTGCAAAATCGCGAATGTAGGAAGATATGATCTAATCATACCCGTTGGGTGGTGGCATAATGAACACCCCCTCAACAATATAGCAGACCCAAGTAAATGGGTCTTTGAACAACCAAAGTGCCACGCTCATATAGCTGAAGCGGTGGCGGATTTGTTTGAGTGGGATGAAACTGTAGCTTACGACAAGGAAGTACAGTATGTAGAATGGATGGAAAGAGAAGAAGAAGGGGGAGTACAGTGGGAGACCCTGCCACAACCATATTGGCAGTATAAGGAGCTTTTTGAAGAGAAAAAGGCTGAGATGTTGGCGTGTCAAAGAACCTTCGACCACGCCATCAACCTTAAAGACGGGGCCGAACCGCCTTAGGGTCCAATTTACCCGATGTCGGCACACCAGTTGAACGTACTGGATAAATATCTCAAGACAATGATGGCAGAGGGTAAAATAGCGGACAGCGAATCCACTTACGGCACTCCAATTCTTTTCGTCGCAAAACTGGATGGAAGTCTACCACAATGCTTAGACTATAGGAACCTCAACAAACTGACGATCTTAAACAAATACCCCTTACTGGTCATGGCTGAACTCGGAGACCGCGTTGCCGGGGCGAACGTGTTTACAAAGCTTGACCTAAAAGATGGATATTATCTTATTCGAATGAGGAGAGGCGATGATCATAAAACGGCTTTTCGCACAAGATACGGACCGTACAAATATAAAGTCATGCCTTTGGGGTTCGTTAACTCCTGTGCAACACTGTAGACAATGATGAACAAAATCCTAAGGGAATTCGTGGACCACGGTGTAGTCGTCTACCTAGACGATATCCTGATATACTCCGAAAACATGGACGACCGGGTCAGACTAGTCCTGAAGGTCCTTGACAGGCTCGAACAACCTGACTTAGCTGTCTCATTGAAGAAGTCGGTGTTCCACCAAGAAGAGGTCGAATTCTTAGGATACATTGTCAAGACTAGCGGAGTCACCATCGGTGATAGAAAAGTGCAAAGGGTTCAAAATTGGGCACACACGGGATCGGTTAAAGAAGTACAAATTTTCATTGAATTTGCAAACTTTTATAGACCATTCATCAAAGATTTCTCAAAAGTATGCAAGCCAATAACCAAAACGTTGAAAGGGAGCCCGAAGGATTTTCACAGGGGAAGAGAACAAGAGGAGGCATTTGAGGGGCTGAAAAAGAGGTTTACAACTGGGGCAATTTTATCGCATTTCTACCCAGGAACAAGAACGGTGGTCGAGAGGGACACAAGCGACCTCGTGCTCGGATGCGTTCTATCACAGTACCAAGCAAGGCGGCTTCACCCGGTGGCTTTGCATTCGCGGAAGTTAAACAGCGCGGAAAGAAATTACGAGATACATGACAAGGAATTACCAGCAATAATGGAAGCGTTCAAGGAATGGAAAAGATACGTCTGGGGAGAAGAAGAGCCAGTGATGGTATACACGGACCACCAAAACCTACAGTCCTTTTTAACCAAAAAGGTCGGCAACCAACGGCAAATTCGATGGGCACAGGAGTTAACCAACTATAACTTCAAAATAGTCTATAGACCAGGGAGCTGGGGCGGGAAACCCAACGCGTTAAGTAGACAGCCGGAATACCGTCCTGAGGAGGGAGCTCGTCACACTGAACAGTCAATTTTGAAAAATGAGCACTATTAAATTTCTGTAATTCATCAAAAACGAAGTGCAGAGACAGCCCTTAACCCTGAAAAACGCGAACCCACAAGCCTCTGAATAATGAAACGTTCGGACAAGGCTATAGTACCAACAAAAAGATCACGGTTTGTGGCCCGTCATGACATCTATCCCATGACAAACGGATTCGTACCGGCAAAAGGACAGCCAATGGTAGAAATGAGTATTCCGATGGGGTTGCCGGAAGGAACCTCTGGAAGTCTAGCGGCAAGGAGTGGTATGGCTAGCAAGATGGGAATGGCAGTGGGCGGAGGTGTAATAGAGGCGGATTACACCGGAGAAGTTAAGGTCATACTTCGAAATCATGGCGAGGCAGACTGCGTATTTAAGGCAGGAGATCGGATAGGGCAACTCATAATAGAGAAAATTGCCAACGCCGACGCCATGGAAGTAGACGAACTAGGTGGAACCGAGCGAGGAGAAATGGGCTTTGGATCAAGCGATCTAAACCCTAAGAGATCAATCACTGCTATAGAAGAAGAAGTAAAAATATATGTCCTTTACTCAGACACAAGCGAAAATGAATTCTTTAGCGTAGCTGATATCGGCTATCACCGTCGGGTAACGAAAGAAAGAGAAATGTTATCAAGCACTCACGTCAATGCAGCCCTGACGAGAAGAATGAATGATTCATTTCAAGACCAAATTAGAGTCGCTGGCAAAGCGGATGAGAAGTGGCTGGAACGGGGCAGTGAACTGGTTAGGTTAAGAGGAGGTGGAAAAGCGATGCCGGACCAATGGATAGAAAAGGACGGGTTATTATATGACAAAATCGTTTGTACATCCCCGAGGACGAAGCCCTTCAAACCGAGATAGCCCAAGGCTGTCACGACTCTGTAGTGGCAGGGCACTTCGGACAGGAAAAAACGATTGAGATAGTAACAATGGACTTCTACTGGAAAGGACACGCAGATTGGATCAGAGATTATGTATAATCCAGCGACCAATGTCAACACAGTAAATCCCCACGGCATGTTAAGTACAGATTACTTCAACCTTTAGAAGTGCCGTATGGTGCCTGGACCTCCATATCGATGGACTTCATCACAGAATTACCAGAATCTCAGGGAAAGACTCAGATAATGGTAGTAGTAGAGCAGTTCACAAAGATGGCTCATTTTATCGGCCTCCAGGAAAATGCGACTGCAACCGATGTCCCTGATACCTTCCTTCAGGAAGTCTGGAAACATCACGGATTACCGCCCGAGATTATATCCGATATGGACGCCGGGTTTTGTGGCGAGTTTTGGGCATCATTGTGCAAAATGCTAGGAGTTAAAAGACCCATGTCAACGGCGTACCACCCTCAAACTGACGGACAAACGGAGAGAACCAACCAAGTGCTGGAAGGTTACTTACGAACATTTGTCAATTACGATCAAAACGACTGGTATCAACTATTGCCGTTAGCAGAACATGCCTACGACAACTCGGCTACCAACGCACACAAGATGACCACAGTCTTCGCCAACTATGGCTTTCATCCACAGCCGGAATGGATGAAAGAAAGAGAAGCTCATAACCCGGGGGCGACAATGTAGGCTCACAGGATGCAGGACATACATCGACAGGCGAAAGAAACTCTGGAGAGTACACAGGAATCAATGAAGAAATATTATGACCGGAAAGCGATGAAACAGCCTAGCATTAAGGTCGGCGACTTGGTAATCTTGAATGCCAAAAACAGACGTACCAAACCACCATCAAAGAAGCAGAGTCCAAAAGTGTATGGCCCTTTCAGAGTCTTGGAAAGAAAAGGCAGCAGGGCATACAAGTTAGAAATATCACCGCGGTGGAACATTCATGCTGTGTTTCATGTTTGGCTGTTGGAACCCTACCGAGCCTCGAACCGACCAAATCGTGAACAACCCCCACGAGATCCTGAAGACATCGACGGAGATTTAGAGTGGAAGGAACAAAGGATCATCTAGAGCGAGATCATTTCCTACACGCCAAAGGTTCGAGGAAGGAATAAAGCGATGAAAGAGCTTCGGTATTTTGTGCAATGGAAAGGCTGGGTGGAGGATGAGAATAGTTGGGGGCCACCCAAAGGTATGAAGAAGGAGCAGGAAGAGGGCGTATCGTTTCATAGAGAAAACCCAGAGATGCCGGGCCCGAGAGAGGTCGAGTGACATAAGAAAGGTTTTCCATCGGTGGACAAGTAAACGCTGGTGGTTTTGACCCCTACTATGTGGAGCTCGAGATGGAAGATAGATTGTATAATAGACATAGAGTATTCGGGACGAACCCTTTGAAGAGTGGAGCGCGTGTTAGGCGTACGGACTCCCCGAAAGGATTCACAGGGCAAGGTTACCCACCCTTGAGATGAACGCACTTCGCAGGAAAAAGATAACACCGCCCTCCAGCCCCGGCGTTGGGAAGGCGTGTCATAACTGGCTGCCTGGGTAGTTGGGTCCCAACACCAAAGACTACTTTCAATGGAACACATCTTATAACACCGTATACGTCACGGCCGTCCGTCCGACCGGATCCTGTTCGCAGGGTATATGAGGGGAGACCTTCGGGCACCTGATCCAGGCTGAGGCAGGTGAATCAGACGATGGCGAATAAGGTTACAGACACTTGAAGACAGACACTGGGAAGAGTGGGTCGAAAGTAACAGGACGCTTTGCACGAAAGTTAGTCCCCTTGTACCTACAAAGACGTGTATAGTATGCAGGAGGTAACTATGCCCAGTAAGGGATCGGGTGCATCCACAAAGGACTGGTTGGTAAAAGATGGAGTCCGAGGGAAAAAACCTATAGGTACGATCCCGAGGACAAGTGGTATAATGCCGGAAGACCAGAATACAACATGCAGTTGCATGTCGATTTCTCGACGGAAGCAACCAATGATGATTGGCCATCTTCTGTCCAGCGAGTTAGACTATCCTCGGTGAGCATGAGGACTAGATAATTCGTAAACCATCGTTGTCAACGTATAAAAGTATGAGCTGACACGTGACATGGTCTCCCCGCTATCAGGAATTACAGAAGCGCAGACCGATAAGTTGGCCATGGGAGCAAAAGGTGTGGTAGAGACTTTTCAGGGTCTACGAGTGTTCGCACTCAGGTAAAGTTCACACAATCGCGGGCAAGATACTTGGTTAGTATAGAGCTAGCATGTAGACCGCGATTGCTCAGAAGCGGAATATACATAGCGAAGCATCTTCGTTGCTATTAAAGAACAACAAGCATGGAGATGAGATCTTATCAATATAATAAGTTATCTACACTTTCATATCGTTACCAATACTTCGACTATGTATACCAAAGTGAATTACTATCGCTAGCCTACATTACTCGTGTCTTGTTAACAAGTTCTCCTATATAAGTACGATTAAGCTCCTAGCTGTCGGAATACCTCATGCCGACGCTACCACCTAACAATAACCTCCCCTTGCCTTCAATACTGCAGCTACTCTATCCGGCATTGATTTCCACAATTTTTCAAAAAGATCCGCAGAAATTGTTTCCCATATCCAAAGTCCTACTTGTTCAAGCCTCTTCTTAACCGTTTCTTTTCAACCCGGGGTATCTGCAATCCTTGGATACAGCTGGTATCGTTAGTCTTTAAGCTGAACCCACCCATGTTCAATAGGATGTAAATCAGGGGAGTAAGCGGAGTGATCCAAAAGTTCAATAGAATGTCTCTCCAATCACTCTATAATATTGTAAGCCTTGTGAACAGGAGCATTGTCTTGCCAAAAAAGAATATCTTCAAGTTGCATACCAAAACAAATCCTTTGAGTTATAACATGAAAATGATACCTTCTTAAGAGTCTAATATACCTGGTTTTATTGATAATTTGAGTAATAGGAACTAAATGACCTTGTCTCTTACCCCAGAAGCACCAACATACTATAAGCGAAACTCTCTTATCCTTTTCCTTTGGGTGAATGCAATCTGCTAGCCACTTCTCAGTAGGTTCTCTGAACACCCGGTGTTGCCTTGGATCCTTGGATTTCTCCACACTGCACTTATCACTCATAATCACACTCTCAAAATCCTCCACAATCCAATCCCTATAAGCTGTAGCCCATCTCAATCTCTTAGCAATATGATCATGTTTGAGTCTAGGTCTTGATTGGGCTAGCATTTCTTGGCATTCCCTTCTCTCAGTACTCTATCCACTATTGTCATTTTAATGTTTGCGACTGGCAAGTGGAATCATATTCTACCACTCAGGGTGGCACGAAAGCTCTGTGTTGTTGTTTGTTCCCTGGTGAAAATGAAATTCCGGGCACGTATTTATCTCGAACGCCAGATATGGTCATCGTGTGGTCGGACCTGCCTTGCTGGATAATTGTACGGTCAGACATGGCTTGCTGGATAATTGTGCAACACTGTCGCTCACTGAGAACAGGTGGGTTATAGGGACCAGGGAGGTTATGCAGTGATTGCCACTCATAGGCTGGAGGATCAAAGCTTTTAATTGTTGCCCATGGCCGACCAATAATGTGAGCAATAAGGGTAGTGTTCTAGAGGTAGTAGAAATGGCAATTGTGATCTGCTTTTCAATATTGAACATTTATTCTCGTAAGGTGTGTCTGGTTGGCTGTGTTTTCTTTTGCTATTGACTTTTCAAATCCGGTAGAGTTAACGATTAGAAATTATTTGGGGTATTGTGGCACGATGAGGTGGTTGTGTAAAGAGTCAGGGCCACGATCAACTCAGTTATGTGGCATTTTTGGCCAGGTGGCTTAGTACAGAGTGTGACCAACACTTCTCACTAGGGACTCTATGATGATAATGCGGATAGCTGTAAATCACAGGATAGGAAACAATCAGGGAGCTATTATTCTCCTATCAGAAATCTAGCAACTAGAGGTAAAGTCGTTTTACAACACAAGAATTCAGGCTACAATCCACCAACCAGATGAAGCAGGCAATTCGCTACATTGGGATTCAGACTCTGAGCAGCCAGGTAGAGGTATCCGGGATTCAGATACTGGGCCTCTGAGAAGAAGCAGGCTAGAGTCATAAGGTCTATTTGCTTACAATGATCGTCTGATTACAAAACAGTTCAGAAATCCCAAGGCAGAGGTAGTGGTACCCAGATGTGAATCAGCAGGCGTGGCATGCGAGACTAGAGGGCATTATGACCTGGGGCATGGGCACCGTGGTACTGTGGACATACCTGCTGCCCAATCAGAACTAGGAGAAGATTGCCACATATATTGGGCCAAGTTCCCCACTCTCACAGCTGAGACCTTTGCACGAGGAGCCTCCAGCTCCACTCCTCGAACCCCTTCTCTTGAAACGACCATTTCTCCTGCTCCTATGCAGAGCGTTCCTCATAGTATTACAAATTGCCACCCACTCTAGCTAATTGCAGCAGGGGAATATTGAGATACCTTCCCCCTAAATACGTCCAATACCCATCACTCTGCCACCTCCACATCCCACAACAAACCGAAACCTCAAACTCACACCGCTCCCCGATGTGGGTGAGGTTATCAAGGGTGTCACAAGATAGGATCATTCATACCACTTCTGCCTGTTGTCTTTCTGTCCACTGACTGAATCTCAGAATACATGAAAGTCTACACCCATCATATTCTTATATGTCCCCTATTCTCTACCCTTCCTTGTTATCTACCCTCTTCCTTGACATCTGGTTTTCTTGACATTGTTGTGCTGCTATTACCTGTATAATAGACATCAATGCCTTGTACTCTATTACACTGGCATTAGTGGCCGATATTAGCTACTTCTGGAATAATCTTGCTCATTATTTGTGCACATCAAGTTACTAAACATGATCCGTCGCGAAATATTCAAAGGGTTGTATCCCGTCATTCAGATTTAGAGGTGCGGAGTGCTGCTGATTCGGTATTCTGAGAGGAGCGCAGATACTTCTGATCCTCTTTTGTCATAGTGTGTGTTGCTCATGCAACCTCATCCTCAATCAATACTCCTTGCAGTTAGCTTTCACCTAGTATTGACCTTAGCGGTACTATCATTCAGCAAATATTTTCAAACTGCTGACTCGTGCATGAGGGGTCATAAAGGCCAAGGATATTAGCTCCAAAGTCCGACTTGAACAGTCACGATCTCAAAACCCTATTTTGTAGAGAAGTCCCGTCCTTTGTACTCTGCATTCCTTATAACTCTCGCGATAATAGTATGATGTGTTCTAAGAATGTTACTCTTGTCTTTGTTGCAGATGCTCCTATGATGGCAATCAGTGTAATCCCGCCAGTTTGCGATTCTTTCACTCTCCGACCAACACATAGTTTATGTACAGTTATATTCAGTCTGATATGAACTGCATGCGCCAGATTATTCCTAAGGTTGTATTCCTCTCATACTGTTTTTAAGGTCAGGAGAGGTGCTGATTCGCAGTGCTGAGTTGAGAATAGATACTGGCATGACAACCTGTCAATTTGCTGCCAGGACCTACACGATTGCCTACCACTTTACTGTCAGCTGCACTCTCCCCACCCACTATCAGCAGTGAAGGCTCGGCGCTTTGCCCATTCCAAGACTATCAAGCAGGCCACAAAGGACCACTGGAAAGAGTTTCTTGCCTGTCTTGGAACCCATGATATCTGGAGTGGTAGGTGCATCGTGACCCATGGCTAACATTATCGCTTGCCCTCATTCCCAGACACATCCACACCCATCAAGATTATCTCCACCCTACTATCCTATTTCTTATCAAAGAAGCACCCTACCTCTACACCCAGTGTCCTGCACCCATTCAGGAATGTATCTCCGGTTTCCCTTCTGGTCAGTTCCCTGGCTCTCTCCAAATCCTTCAACTCCTCACCCCCCGGTCCTCATCAGATCCCTTATAGCATATGGCAAACTATCAACAAGACTAATTTCTCTCATGTGCTATTGCTCCTTAGCCCACTACTGGTTGAGTATCGTAGGGTACGGGCAACCACCCGAGTTATGTTATGGAGAAGATAGGACGGCGTTGAGAGTAAACCACTAGTTGCGCACCTAGGTTTGTTAGTCCTATTTAGTTACCAGCGGCGCACATCTGACAATACAATCGGTTCTCTCACATCTACCACGTCCACCCATCCAACAGGTTATGAGCCTTTGCGTTCCACGCAGCCTAACCCAAGGAGAAAATTAGTGCATTTGATAGGCGGCTATCTACCTCGTGTGCCTTTTCAAATGGTTCTCCTCATACAGCTTGAGTGAAGGAGAAAAATCGTCTATTTGATGGGCCGCTATCTATGCCCCGTCGTTTTTCGAATTTTTTTTTCACCTTTTGTTTTATCGATATTTCTCTCTCTCTCTCTCTAGTTCAACTCATCTCATTTGTATAATGACCAAACTTTACAAGTCTATGCAGTCGAGCCATGTGTTGTTTCTTCTCTTAGGAGATAATAATTTCGGGCCTTGGAGGCAGAGAATGTCTGATCAATTGAAAGTATTGGACATATGGTGGATCGTATCGGGTGGTGAAAAGTCACTTGATAAAGATAGCACCGATCCTGCAGTGCAGGCCGCGCACACCAAGCATTTCCGGAAGTGTTTTCAGATTACGGCAATGATTCGGAACACTATGGAGCCACCGGTTTGTGCCCAATACACGTTGGCTGCCTACCATGAGGATCCAGAATCCCTATGGAAGAAGCTTGAAGAAGGATATCGCAAAGCTCTGGGGATAGAACTCTACTCGTTTAGGAGATCTCTCTTTGACTACATCTTCAACACATATCAGCCGGCAGCAGAATATGGGCACGAGATCAAACAAATTATAGAATATTTGAGCGAGGCAGAGGAAGAGATCAAACCTCACGAGAAAATCTTTTACCGGTTAAATGCTTTACCGGCATCATGGCACGAATGGCGTTATCTCCAAGCCACGATTCTTAAACCTGCCAAACAGGAGGATTTGATCGCGGCTATCAGAGTGAGAGAATCAACTATGAATCGTGACAAAGCGGGGTCTACTGGTAACGAAGCAGTTCTGGCAGTACGAGGGAAAGGACATGGCTATTGCTCTTCTGCTTTGGGGTCCGGGGGAGTATCTACTTGGCATTTTCATAAGTATCCGGATGCAGTCGATTAGCTTGGCGCCAAGAAATCAGGGGTGGTAGGTGGACACGCGCAGCTGTCCTGTTGGGAAACTATTATCGATTCAATACCATACTCTGTGGAACCGGTTGCTGTCATGACACGTGCTATTATCAAGCGAGGTAAGATACACATACTAAAAGGCAGAAGGAAAGTAGGCTAACTGGGAGTGAACATTTTCATTTAGGAAAGCAGATAACACCCCGACGGCGGGCTGTAATAATCGCTTTTCGGAGTCTGGAGCAGCCAATGCCCTTTCACAAAATCAAAGAAATTACCGGTGTCGCTGCTTCGACGGCCAATGACATTTGGCGCCATGCGGTGAAGAATGCACGACAAGCACGAGTGACCAGTGATGAGTCCAATAATTACCCACTCTCGCTTCAAGAGCTCATTACAAGCTCCGCTCTTGACGCCAATCCTCGCTCTGGACGCCCACGACTTTTGGATACAGAGGATAAAGACAAACTGATCGGGTTTGTAAAAAAAAACTTTGAAACACGGAGAATGACGCTGAAAGATCTCCGCCGAGAGGCAGGATATACCCATGTCAGCGATACTACCATTTATCGTGCCCTTTTGGAGCGGGGAATCCGGGCCTACCATAAAGAATTCAAAATTATTTTGAAGGAAGAAAATAAAAAAACAAGACTTGTAGGTTTATCTCTAAACTAATGCCTACTACACCATGGCAAGTCTCCGGCTAGCGAGCTATCTGCAAGTTTAGGCAATGCGGTTGGCCGAACCTGAGTCCGGATTTAAATAGTGGTCAGTATTTGGATAGATGGCTCGCTATGCTGGGCTCTGGCTATAATGTGGTAAATGTGATTACCTATATGATTGCTGATTGCTTATAGGAGTATTGTGAAACGAGGGAATACTGGCTACGTAGTCGGAAGTGGGCCAATATTGCCTTTACAGATGAGATGTCTGTAGAGGTAGGAGCTACATTTGGGACAAATTTGGTTTGGCGTGAGAAGGGTGAACAATGGCACGAGGATTGTGTAGGAACAAAAAAAAAACAAGGAACATCGGTAATGTGCTGGGGGATAATAAGCTGGAATTGGAAAGAGCTGTTCCATGTTTGGTCTACTGAGACTAAGGAAGAAAAAGAGCAGGCCAGGAAAGAAATTGCGGAATGGAATGCAAATTCTGGCGAGGAGGAGGAAGGGCTAAATAGGGAATGGAGGACAAGCGAGGAGTTTAGGCTCTTAAAAGAGGGGGAACTAAAGGCAGCAAGAGAGCTACGTGCTGCAGCACTGGATCGGGGAGGAGAAAAATTAAAAAGCACGCAGTCCTGGCGTGGACAAAAATACAAAATTAAAAAACTGAAGCCAAAGGATGCCAAAGGGGTAGACTCTTGGAGATACGTTACCAGTCTCTGCCGCCCTCTCCTTTGGCCAACTTGCAGGGAGAGATTAGCTCTCAATCCTGGCTTTCTCCTAATGGAGGACAACGCACCATCGCATAACTCAGACTTCACGAACTTGGAAAGGAGGAAGGAAGGAGTACAAAAGATTACCTGGCCCGCCAACTCCCCCGACTTTAACCCTATCGAACACATCTGGCGACTAATGAAGATGCGCATTCTCCGCCGCCGTGGGTCAGAAAGAATCCAATCACCGGTAGAAATGAAAATTGTACTGGAGGAAGAATGGTTAAGGATTACGATAGAGGAGATTAATCATGAGATCGTGAAGCTTCCTGATATCATGGTACGATGTATAGCCAAAAAGGTGGGAATAATTTTCAAGCTTGATGCTTGTTCTTCTTCCCTTTTCTCTTTTTGTTTCCTATTGCTGGCTTCTTACTCTCCTTTAATGATTAATTTTAATCAATTGTATTATCAACTCTCATATTGCATGCCCGCTCAGCACCCCCGGTGGCTGGGCCTTGGCTCCAAGCTAATCGACGGCATCCGGATACTTATGAAAATGCCAAGTAGTAGTCAGGCGAGTAGAGGGAATGGACAAGTGATGTATGGACCGTCGATTGTTTGTTAATACTGTTAGAAGCAGGGTCACCAGTGTAGTGAATGTCGGAAACTCAAATTTGATACAGGAAAAGGGATTCGTACAGATAAAGTCACGATTGCAGCTCAAGTGGGTTCGACAGATGGATCAAAGAACTCTCCATTTCCAGCTTTCCGTGCGACCGGTATACCAACGAGCCAGCATCAATGGCTTTTGGATCGTGGTTGTAGTACCCACGCTACGGGTTTGCGGGACTGTTTTACCACCTACGAACGAATTCCCAATCGCGAACACAGGATTCGTTTTGCCAACAATACAGAGATCCATGCCCTCAGACGAGGTGATGTCACTCTCTTGGTATAGGATGATGGAAGGCAATGGGAGATGGAGTTAATCTTGAAAGGCGTCTTGCATGTTCCAGCTTGCGGCGAGAATGGTCAACCTTCAGCTCCTCAACTACGACGCTGGGGTATTTTCGTCGAGTTTCCACCGCGTGGGGGAGCTACTATGAGATATAGTAACAGCTCTTTAGTTGGAGTAGCAGAAGCGAATGGGCTCTATGTACTGAGACCTATGAGAGGTGATGTATTGGGACACCTTAAAGTGAATAATGCGGTTGCTATGAACACTGGCAAAGGAGCAGCCACGGTGGCTGCACAGTGGCATTTCAGGCTAGAGCACTTGGGAGCAATAGCTGTGCCTAGGCTGTCGCTACAGGATAACGATATTCCCAGTATATGGAAGGTACCACGTTGTGTTTGCACGGCTTGTATGGATGGAAAAATGGACAAGAAGCCGGTCCCTTTAGTTTTACCATTGTCGAAAGCGACGCAAGCTCCTGAGATTGGTCACAGGGATATAGCAGGACCGATCGATCCGATATCACTTGCGGGAACTGTCTCTCTCCTCCTGTTTACGAATGACTTCACCTGGTACAAGGTGGGTTATCTCCTAAAGTGCAAATCGGAACTATTTGCTCGCTTTATGGAATATAAAGCCTTGGTAGAGAAACAACAAGGCAAAGTTATTAAGAAACTCCGCAAGGATGAGGGAGGAGAATATACGTCAAATGAATTTTGTCATCTCTTACAACGAGCTGGAATAGAGATCCAAAGAACGACGGCATATAGGCCTCTATCCAATGGAGTGAGTGAAAGAGCGAACCATACCATCATTGGAACTATGCGTCCACTTTTAGATGCAGTCAGTGCCCCTATGCGATACTTGGCTACGGCAGCGATGACAGCGATCCATGTCTACAATTGGCTTCCTACACGCACGATTCAGACTGGTTTTACATCATACGACCGTTGGCATGTAAAGAAACCGATGTACAAGCATCTTCGGGTATGTGCTTGTGTAGCCTATGGGCAGGTTCTGAAACAGACTAGAAAGAAGGTGGACAATGGGCCACGGAAATGCATCTTCATTGGATAAAGGGATACTACCATGGAATATCGCCTCCACAATTTAATTGAACAACGCCTTGTAATTTCCCATGATGTTATCTTCGAAGGGTCTACGCCGTACTACAATACCACTGATAAGGTGGGTCAAGAATCGAGACGCTACTATCCGCTGGAGATTCAGCCATGGCAGCAACAGCTGGCATAGGGTGACGAGTTTGACGAGGAGGAAGTGCCTGAGGAGAAGGTGCCTGAGAGAAGAGTGAGGGAAGAGGAGCAAGAAGGAGGATTTGATTGGGGAGACGCCGAAGAGGTACTGGCGCCCTTGCACCTACACAAACCACAGGTCGAGTCGCCATCCGGAGGACAATCCTCCAATTGTGGTGATAGTGATACTGATGATGATAATGATACGGACGGGAAAGACATGCAGTTTGTTATGACGAGAAAGAAGATGACGAAAGCAGACACTTCAGGAAGGCTTACAGGGCTGAGAGCAGCATCACTAGCTCCTACTGGAAATCTCAGAGAGGAAAACTCCCAGCTACCGAAGGAATGGGAAGTATACATTCCCAGAGTGAGGGCTCTGGAACATCAAACACATGTACAAGTGATGCGATGGTTCCGGCTGTCTACATCATGGAGGCAGGTCCAAATACGGATAAGTCAACTATGGAGTTGGATGAAGAATGCGAATGGCAGGAGCCTATTGACTCTGAGTGTTCATCTTTGGAGAAGAATAAGGTGGCATTGGTTAATGAGATACCAGAAATGAAGAAAGAGATCCCTACAAAACTCATTTTACAGCGAATGGTCAATCTGGTTGGTCAAACAGGGTGATATAAGGCATGCTTAGTGGCACAAGGCTTTCGCCAGGTGGAAGGCTTAGATTTTGGAGTTAGTTTTACGCCTGTAGCGAGTCGGTCCAGTGTTCGTGCTGTCTTGTCTATCGTAGCAGCAAAGGGTTTTGCAGTACGTCAAATGGATGTAGTCACAGCATTCCTAGGCAGCGAGTTGCATGAGGAAGTGTATGTGTCCCCACCGGTTGCGGTGTTTTGACGAGAGAGGCTGGCATGTCTTAATCGCAGTGTCTATGGCTTAAAACAGTCTCCACGATGCTGGTACACCATGATCAACAAGTTTCTAATCACAAAAATGGGGTTTCGCCAAGCCAGCTTTGATTGCTGAATATATACCCATGACAATGGAACGATACTGGCACTCTACATTGATGATATGCTCATTGCGGGAGCATTGCGACAGGTGAAGCTTGTATGTGATAAGTTAAAAAGCAAGTTTGGGATGGTGAGTTGCAAGCCCGTAGGAACACCAATGGAAAAGGACAAGCCAGGCATGAACGGAGGGGGAGACAAACGGTGCGATCACACTCTCTATTTGCAGCGTATTGGAAGTCTTGACAGGATTGTGATGGGTACTTGTCCTGATATTGCTTTTGCGGTTTCTTACCTTAGAAGGTTCAACACGGACCCTGAAGCTGGTCACTGGCTCGGTGAGAAACGGGTCCTCACATATCTTGCAAGAACGAAGAAGCTGTGGCTCAGTCTGGGGGGAGAAATGCGAGAAGGGGTACGTTTAGCTTGATTTGTGGATTCAGACTTCTCGAGTGATACAGGAATGGTGAAATCAACTTCCGGATATGTCTTTCTTCTGCGAATCGGAGTGTTTCAGTACTCTATATAGCGACAATCAGGCCTCACTTTCTACCTTCAAACACACTGCCCATAAACCTCAGAGCAAACACATTGGCATTCGCGTGCATCACATCTGAGAATTTATAGAAGATGGAAGGGAGTCACAATGGATTATTGCAGGACAAACGATATGGTTGCAGATTGGTTGACTAAACTCCTTGTACTTAGCAAGCATGTTCTGTTTGTGCAGATGTGTGGATTGTCTTGATAGCTTTCTACTTTTGCCTTGAATTTGTTTTAGATAGCTCATATAAGGGAGATACCCAACCATGAAGTGTGGGGGAGTATTATATGTGCATGTATATGGGTGGCACCCTTAGGGGGAGTGCTGAGTGTAGTAGGCAATGGGCAACCACCCTAGTTGTGTTGTGGAGAAGATAGGACGGCGTTGAGGGTAAACCACTAGTTGTGCATACATGTTTGTTAGTCCTATTTAGTTAGCAGCGGTCCGCATCTGAGAATAGAATAAGTTCTCTCACATCCACCGCGTCCACCCATTCAACATTACTCACTGATCAGTTTCACCCCTTCTCAATGAAAGAGGCCAATGGGATAGACATATACAAACCCGGCAAACTTGACTATTCAGCCCCCTCCTTCTTCCCTATCCTAATCTAACTCCAGACTGTTTGAAACATTGAGGAGCGGATTGTAGCATCTCAACTCCCCTCTTACACAATCTGCTCACCTGTTAAGCATCAATCAATGCTGTTTCCTACATGGCCGCAGGACAGTTAGTGTTTGTGACTGGACGGGGCGGGGCGGGTCTTCACTTCCGAGACCCCGCCCATAAACAGGGCTGGGGGGCTATTTTCGCGTAATCCCCACCACGCTCCCGTCTGGGGCCCACCCACACTCATTCCCTGGATGGGGCCCGTTTGCTACCACCCATATCCAATGGGGACCCGTTTGGGGTATGGGTGGGATAGGGGAGTTAGCGGGGACAGGGGCAGGGAATGCCGAAAAAGACCTCGCCCTAGGCCGTTGAGTGGGGCGATGGGGGGAAAAGGCCTCGGGGCCAGTGCTTGTTGGGGCCCTGTCCGCCCTGTAACAAACTCTAAGCACCCTTGATGCATGTGCTGCCCTAACCTATGAGCTTTGCACCCTCCAACACCACGTCTACAAAGCCTGCACCCTCTTTCTTCACATTAAGGGTGGCTTTGATGATATTTCATTAATTCTACTATCGTGACATCTGCGCGGTATAGGCATTCCCCTTTGTTTAGATTCGTGGGTTCATTTGTTTTTGCCAGATCACAAGTCCTGCTTGCTTTTTCATGGCTCTCCCAATATATTTCTGCCTTTTCAAGCTGGTCTCTCACAAGGATACTCTGTCCCTGCTTTGTTGTTTCTCATCTATATTTCAGCACTGCATCTCTCGTCCAATTATGTTTTCTTATATTGATGATTTTACTGTTACTGTTCGTTCATTGTTATACTGGAAGAACTGTTAGATATTTCAGCATGTATATGCTGCACAAAAATGCACAGAAGCCATGATAGGTGTCTCCTTCTGAGTTCTCAAGACTGAACTCAGACATTGGTGTACAGCAAGGGATAGCAACACTACTTCACACACGCCGGTCTCACTAGATGTGACTCTAGTCCACCTATCCTCCAGCCTACTATAGCTTGCGTACTTGTTCATACCCTTCTTGGAACCATCTACCCACTTTCACAAACACCTAGCGCGGAAACACTGAGCTTTCTCTATTATCCATGAACTATCCCTAACCGGACTGGGTCTGGTACCACATCTGAATCACGGACTCGTATCGGCATTGACTCTCCTGACCCTAATCTACAGGGCAGATCTCCTTGCTCCTAATGGGCCCATGTCCGTTACAATGGTCGCATTCTCGAACAAGGTCCTCAGATGGTTCACCACCTGCTTCTACTCAACACTCGTGAACATCCTCCCTTGTGAATCATGTCTATCTCTACTTGACTTCCAACTCCCATTCAAGAGATTAATGCCGGCCATTAGGATAGCGTGCTGATCGACTTTTATCAACCCAGCAGCAGCCACAATGCCTGGACCCTTCCCTGAACAGAGCCAGAAAAGGGCTGCCGACTCGCTTTGGCCACTACTTGTGAGACTAAAGCAAAACTTGATATCATTATGCTGAGACCAATACAGGCAGGTCCCTCCAGTACAGACAGACTTGCCAATAGATGCCATTTGCTATATCAGTGAAAATAATACCTTGTGTTCGGTGCATTCTGTCCATCTGACGCACCTGTTGCTGGGACGCAAATCGCGAATCAGGACGAAACAACCCTACCATGTAACGTACCTGACCCAACTGGAGGCAGCACCTGATCCTGAGGGTGCACCAGATACAGCACCGAATCCTCAGGATTCAACTTGACGTCGGACCACCTTTTCTGGATACAGCGCATTCAGTACTCATCTTCCTGAGATAAGGAATCTTGAAGGGTTCCCCCTTTACTTTTTCCTGACCTGGGTCACCATGTTTTTCAAGCTCTCAATTTATCAAATTTGCCTACTACTACTAGTGTTCCATTGTTCTAATATACAGGTCCGATTATGATATTGATAAGCAACCCCTGCCCTCCCCGCAACTAGACCTTTCCCCTCTACGCTACCCCTACCTTGGACCCTGTAACTTCATGAATTAAAGTCACAGGGGGAAGGGTGTTATGTCACTATGATGCCGGCGTCGGAACCAACAACCTCCCGAAATTTGCTCTAGAATCGATGAAGCAGTCGTAAAGCTATCTGACATCGAGCTTTCACTGCATTAGTATAAAGACCACTCACAGATGGTTTGGTGGATTCATGAGTTTTGATGTGACAGAGACGTATCCTATACGATTACGTAACAGGCATCGGGCCCGACAGCCTCCCGGAAACAGAATCAGAATCCATTGAGCTGTTGTGGAGCGATCTACCATCCAGTAGAAGATCGCCCAGGCTACAATAAAGATCCACTCCACAGAAGACAGCCATTTCCTGAGTTACGATATGACAGTGAGGTACCTTATACCGTTACGTAGCTGGCATTGAGCCCAACATTCTCCTGCAAACCGATCTAGAATCAGAGTGCTGGTCATGCAGGAATCAGCCAGCAAGATCTAGGATGGCCAGTAGGCCATTTAACAAGGTAACTTCATGAACTAAGGTCGCGGGAGCAAGGTTCTTATATTACAGTCAAGCCGGCATCGGGGCCAACAATCCCCCACAATCAGATCCAGAATGTAGAGCTATCTGTAATCAGGTTTTCCATTACTCAAGTTGAAAGAGAACTCTCAGAAGGGTTGGCAGATTCATGGGTTTTGATGCGACAGAGACGTACTGGATACCGTTGCGTAGCTGGCGTCGAGCATACCACCCTCCAGCAAAGAGTATGAAAATCCGTCAAGCAGGTCTCACAGTCCACTGGTAAGATATATGTTGGGATAACTTTAGTGTTCTTTCTTTGGTACACGGTTGAAATGTGGGATTTCGTTCGTGATGAGTGCGACAAATTGTATTGTTTCCTTGGTTACGCAGATATGGGACTCACATTAAGGTAGGAGTCAGGCGGTAAAGGCTGTGCTAGGATTTCCTTCTATATAAAGGGGGCTCTGCCGCCGATCTTTTTGACCCTCTGTGGCATGCTTAGAGCCAAAGGGGTCAACCCGGATCTTGTGTCCTAGACCAAGTCTTTCCTGTCTGGCAGATCTTGCCGGCTCCTATACCAGGGGTCCCCCAAAGTGTTCGCCCCAGTTGCAGTGGGCACCCCTCAGGGGTCCCCAGTCTCTCCACTTTTGTTTGTTATTTAGGTTTCTTGCCTCCACTGCGAGATCCCTCATGGTCTCTCCCTCTCTTACGTGGACGACTTCGGTCTGACCGTATCCTCCTCGTCTTATTGGCGCAACATCCAGATCCTACAGGCGCAGTACGCCAGACTGAAGTCCAGAGGGGCCAGGCTGGGCGTCGGCTTCTCAGTCCCCAAGACGGAGCTCATCCACTGGCGAACGAACAGGGACAGAGACCCCATCTCCAATGCTCCGGTCCACTTGGATGGGTCGGTTTTCGACCCCAAAATTGAGGTCAGGTGGCTGGGCTACTGGTTCACCTCCTCGATGTCCACCACCCCTCACTCCGTCAAAAGGCTGGCCAAAGCCCAAGCGACCTTCGTGGCGGTCAAACGACTCTCCCCTCCACGGATCGGCCTCCCTCCCTTCCTCTGCCATAGACTGGCCTCCTCCCTCCTCTTCCCAATCCTCAGTTACGGTGCCGACGCCTTCTTGCCCACCGTCCACATAACGAGGAAGCTCTCCGCATTCTGGCCCAAGGTCCAGAGATGGACGACCAATTGCTTCATGAGTACCCCCACCGACATCCTGGCCATCGAGGCCTGCCTCCCGCCGCTCAAGCTTCTCCTTGTGTACAAACACCACCTGGGTTACCTTAGAATACTATACTCCCCACCGGAAATCAACCCTGCAGCCGCGAGGCTTCCTCCCTCTATGCAGACTCCGTCTCTTCACCGCCACTCACCAGACCACAGGGCCCTGAGCGCAGGGAATGCGGGCAGTCGCCTCCCCCTCCCGTGGACCCAGCCAAGACCACCCTCGAAAAACCGGGCCCACCTCCCCCTCGACGCCCTTCCGCACTCCATGTTGTTCCTCCTGGGCCCTGATGTGCTCGGCCCCCTTCCAGTCACTTCCCAACACCTGCTCTGCGAGGTCTACCCCGAGTGCCCTCCGGGCCGCTCCTATCCCCAACTAAAGCTGCAATGCAGGAGCCTCCTCAGGGATGAATGCGAGAAGGCAGCGCCAGATCCGGCCAGATACCTATACCGCCCCTCGCACAAGCCCCACCCGTTTATGGGACTAGACAAGTTCTCCGCGGGCCGCCTCCACCAGATGAGATCTGGGAAGAGCTACCTCCGCGCCCACCCTTCTTGCGACAGTGACGCCCCCACTACCTGCCCCAGTTGCCAGAGTACCCCCGAGACATTCGAGCATGCGATCCTCCACTGCTCTGCCAAGGAGCCTGCTAGGACCCGCCACCTTCAGGGGGTCCTCGACATAGGCCCCAACGCCCCCATCTGGTCCTCAGCCGCCCTCCTGGGCGCTCTCGCCGGCTTCATTAGATCTACGGCTAGAGCCTTCCCCCCGGGCATGTTTTCTCGCCCTACATCCTCTGTTTCCTCTGTTTCTTCCCGTTCCTCTAATGTAGTTTCCTTTGGGTACTTTATGTCGTCACAGGAAAGCTAGGTTTATATTTTTGTTTTTCATGCTATCCGCTGGTTTAAGGAGGGTTTCCTTTGGTTTACTTGGTGGAATTTCGCGCCAGTATGTGGGCCTGGGACCGGTACGGACCCCAGTTGTAGAGTTTTTGGTGCCTGATGTTTCCTTTGTTAGTATGTTTTGGATTTTGGGTTTTGTTTTCGCCATAGCTAGCGCTCCATGCGATTTCTTGTACCTTAACAACGAATATATGATATAAAAAAAATAAAAATATAAAAAAGCCGCCTATCTTTTTGGTTCTGTACGCTTCCTAGTATTTCTTTCACAACTCCTATACTTCAGAATATAACCCCTTATATTCTGATATCCAAGTTCCACGCCAAGGACCAACAAACCCTGACCCTGATGTGCCATTACCCGATGAGTCTTGACCTGAGATTGTCATCTCCGAACACTTACGCTAAACAACTGTCATCGTTTAGGACCTTCCTGTTATTGTGTGCCTTGGACTAATGTTCAGTGCCAAGCCCCTGTGACACAAGGTAGCTTCCAACAAGGATCCAACCCACACAACATCATGTCTGGACCTATCGAACTACCGCCCACCAAGTTAACTGCCTTGACCTAATTGTCGGCAGTTACCAATGAACAGTTTAATCACCTATCTGAAGACCGAGTTAGACAACAGCTCCGCACCCCATGCAATCTCGCTATTGAACTCAACGGGCTCACCCCACTCTCTCCCATTTCCAGACAAGGCACCCCTACACCCCTCGAACAAATGAACTCCCGCTTCCAACAATTACAGCAACGGGTTCAAAACTTGACCAAAGAAAGGGAAGTGCTTGCCGAGGAACGGGATGCACTTACCGAGAAATGGGAGGCTTTACTTACTGAGGGACAATGCTTTATGGCAAGGTACAGAGCCATTGAAACGGAGCTATAGCATGACTGAGCCACCCTAGTCACTCTCAATACCGCCTTGACTAACAAGAATACTGCCCTCGTAAATGCAACCGCTGCACTTGTGAACTCAAGGGGACCTGCTCTGCCAGGAGGGGAAGGACCCCCAAAGTGAGAGTCGAACCCCAAACCCCAAGAATTCAATGTATCCCGAGACCAACTTTGCCCTTTTATCGCACAATTACTTACCCAGTTCCTTGGAGATGCCTACAAGTTCATGGATGTTCAACATCGGTTGGCTTATGATATAGGGTTCTTGAAGGGGAAAGCCTACAAACACATCCTTCCCCTTAATGATGAGGGAAACA
>Ga0307510_10001383_pt1 | contig 26573 bp, 41 predicted proteins | sample 12_EM_MG_FD_207224 | JGI IMG/M metagenome (GOLD analysis project Ga0307510, IMG submission 207224) | Populus trichocarpa ectomycorrhiza microbial communities from riparian zone in the Pacific Northwest, United States - 12_EM | ecosystem: Host-associated > Plants > Roots > Unclassified | place... | reverse complement strand
TCGCGGGTAAGTCATTAGTGGCTTTTGCGCGTCTACATTCCTTAGTTGTTGACCCATAGGCTCGACGTGGACCCCTACTAATCCTCCAAAGACTATTCCGTACAGGCATGAACCGGGCTCTTTCCTTGCATCGGTTAACTGACATCTGGTCTCGCAGCCTCGAAACGATGACGAAGGATTTCGATGTTAAAGCAGATAAACCATCATGGCCCCTTTCATCTTATGGACCTGCGAAGAACGAGAAAAATCTTTTACCACCACTCGATGAATCGCCTGAAGAGCTGCGTTTCAAAGCAGTCACTGCTATACGAAACGGAAGCATCAACGAATATGTACGTTCCCCCACTCCTTTCGGTAAAGAGATTCCTTGATCTTATGGGAGAAAGCTTCAATATGAGCAAACTGGATTCGCAAATGCGGACCAAGTATTTGCTCATGCACGCAATGACATCAAAGGCGCCTTCGAGGCCGCCAAAAGAAACAGTCTTGGAACCGACGCACTTAACAACACGGTCGTAAACCAGGCCCCGGGGTCGAGCTCCCCATTCGGTGCATCAAATGCGTCTGCCTTTAGGCAGCCATCAGCCTTTGGTGCGCAGAGCTCTAGTGCAACGTCGGCATTTGGCCAGCAGCAAGGAACGTCTTCTTTTGGGACACCTGCCTTTGGTGCCCCTGCCTTCGGCCAGACTCCTGCCTTTGGTCAGCCCCCCATCGCTAAGCCTGCTTTCGGCAGCACATCCGCGAATGGCGGAGGATTTTCTTCCTTTGCAGGACCGGGGCCATCAGCATTCGCAGTTGCTGGGGCCAATCCCACTACGTCGTCTGGATCAGTCTTCGGACAGTCCGCGTTCGGCGGTTCTGGTAGCGGGGCGCAACCAGGTCAATCAGCATTCGACACCGCAAACTCTGCCTCTGTAAATTCAGCCTTCGGGAGACCCAGCGCGTTTAGCCCAACCTCAGGGACCGGATTTGGACAAGCATCTCCTTTCGATGCGACCAACAACGCGGCCTCTCCTTTTGGGCAACCTACGCCCACCGCAGCTCCAGCATTTGGTCAAACCTCCATATCTTCCACTTCACCGACTGTATCGCCATTCGGCCAACCTGCACCAAATACCTCAGCATTTGGTCAACCAACGTCGGCATTTGGTCAGCCTACCCCCGCCGCTTCTGCCTTTGGCCAGAATGCCACAAATAGTCCATTCGGTCAATCCGCGTCTCCCTTTGGTACGCGAGCGCCAGCTCAACAGTCGGCCTTTGGCGGAGGCGTATCACCTGTATCACCAAGCGGACCCGCTGGTGGAAACAAGCCCCATGCAAAGTCTTCTGCCCCCGATTTTGCAAATGCGAAGTCGACGTACAAGCCAGGCTCAAATCCGTACGATGCTCTACTCCCACCCAACTATTCCTCACTGTTGCCCGACAACGTACGCGCTGCCTTCACGGCCCCACGATTCTCTTGGGATAACGTCCCCGATTGGATCCCGCCGTTAGATATGCGGTAGACTATCGTGCATGCACGGCCTGGGATATTAATTCTGCGATATCCATTGCTTATCTGACACCCGATCAGGACGTCCCACCTCACGCGTGTGACTGCCTAGGCTCGCTTTCTCATCTATAAGATATATAACACCCTACATTAAATGGCTTAGACTGTTTATGTTCGCTGTACGAGTAGGCCACTGCCCGTGGCGATTGGAATAGCACGTATTCTTGAACCTGTCATACATATCCTCTGGCTCGAACCGACGGTCGAACGGGATCTGCGTGAGTGGGCCTTACCTGATGATGATCGAGGGTGTACCAACGCAGATCCTTGGCATTATAGTCTATGCCATTGTGGCAATGTGGGATATCCAGAAAACCCAGCCCAACACATATCGACAGAGCTTATATACAATTATATCCAAGTAAATATGAAATCTGAGCAAGCGGAGAGCAAAGCAAAACGACACATCGAGTAGCAGCGAGACCAAGAGCATAAACGAAGGGTTGTCCAACCCAAACCAAACACGTCATATTATCATTCATCATCAGAGTTGCCATCCCTTTCATCGGTCTCTCCTTCGTCATGCCTCTGCAAGGGAGGTTGCCCTGGCAGTCGCTGAAAGAATTAAGTGGACGCAGTGTCAAAAAGCCCTCTGAACTTACCCGGAAAATGAACTTGCAAACAAGGAAACCGCCACCGTTTAAGCCTTGTTCCATCCACGCCTGTGTAGAACAGATGAAGAAAGGTTGCGCTTAATGATGCATAGAACCTCACCTGCTCAACTATGTAGAGACCATCATATCTGTATCTGTACTCGTATCAGTCGTCAGCGCTGTCGCACAAGAGAAAGCAGGCCGCACCCTTCCAAGGGAGCGTATGGGGAATTCAATTTGTAACCACGAATGACCCGGACAGGTTTTCCTGTCTCCGAAGATATCTATGCGGTGATCAGAGGACTGGGTATAAAACACCCGGAAATGCTACCTTCAACGCCTTGTTAAATGAATGTTCGAAGCTCTGATCCGAGCTCTGTGGTGCAGTCCGTAGCTAAAGGTGGGGAAAATGCCGTCAAACTTTTCAATTGCCTCCCGTTGAGGGATTGCTAACACACATTCTTGGGATTCGCTTTGGTTCCCTTCAGAGCTCGTCCACCTGAAGATATTCTCAATGGGGTTAATTAGCCACGAAGTTAGGGCTGTACCTGATCCAGTGAAGGTGCTGGGATAACGTCAGCGGGGACAACTTTACCCAGAAAACAGGCACTCACAAACAATCACCCAAGTCCACGTCGTCCTCGTATCCCCCAGAGAGGGCGACGGAATAGGCCCCATCATTGGAGCCAGAGATCCCAGCAACCCAAGGGCTGTTATTTCACGTCAGTGCATGACTCAGTGGCTACAAGTTCCTAGCGTACGCATGAATAGCATCATTGCTACAATCTTCCCTGTATCGACTGTCAGTCAACCACGAGGACAAAAGGGGGTGATTATGCGTACCGAGTTTCCCACCATGTCCCGATTGGAACGCCTGGAATGGCACCAAACGTCTTCCTGTGTCGCATATGGTATCAGCGAAGATACTCCCCAGTCACTTGGGGGCATCAATCGTACGGGTCATGTGTTCGCTTTCCAGAGCGCCGATTTGGCTCTCTATCATGGTCCACGCCTATTTTTGTCGTAACCAGACGGGGCAACTGTGTCTGTGACTCGGCTTGATAGTCGGGTGGTGTCTTCCCTGCATGTCTCGAGCTACGGCGGAGGCTGAGCTGTGGCGTTTCGGTACGTGCACGTTTCGTCGGGCGAGGGTCCTCCCTCGAGGCACCATTAGAAGAGGGTGGTGCACGCGGTTTTGGGGGCGCGCTCCGTTTAATTGAGATACTTTTGCGCCCTGCAGTTTTCCCCACTGTCTGCTTGGCAGCGGCTCTGGTGTCATTTTCTTTATTGATTCTGCCCATTAAATCATTGAGCAATTTTCTGTTCCGAGCAATCTTTTCTTGACGTTCGATCTCGAGTTTAGTCGGCATGTTTTGCTAAGCTAAGACAGCAGAGGATATGAAGGAGGAGATCCCCGAAAGGCAGGTTAGGACCAAAATACAGAATAACCGTGAGAAGCGCGACTAAAGAGTGGCATACGTGTCACATGACTGTCACATGTCACAGCTCGCGTGAATGTGACGATTCGTGAATCCCCCCACGAAATGGGCACATGCTGCCAGTGAACGGGGCACAGGTCGGGGCGGGGGGTTGGGTTGGGAAGTGTAGGCAAAGGGACAACTCTTAGCCCTCTTCTTCCTCCATACCATCTTCCTCCATGTCTACTACATCGTGCTTTGATCCACCCTTTTCCATCAGGTTCTTCACACTCACGCGGATGTCGCTGTTAGGGACAACCTTCCGTGCATCGATGTCCCAGCGAAGTCTGCTATCGAAGAATCTTAACCTGTTCGATTTGTTGTTGCCAGCTATTTCGACGTTGCCTCGGTCGTAGTGGCCGAAGTGATTCAACTGTGGCACTTCGTACCATTCATTCGACATGATGCTCATGCGCTTTTTCTGTCTTGAGCGTTGCAGCCGGCCTTGGCGACTACGGCTAGCAGAGGAATCGGCAGAATCATACCGATGAGACTCGATGTCTTCAGATTCGTCCGAGTCAGGTTCACGTGCTTCTGTTTCCTGCATTTGATATACGTAACGCGCGTGTTCTAACGAGGCTTAGCACAGACGGCATTTAGCAAATACTAGTAGTGGGTAACTCACGAGCGAGCTTCTCATCCAGCTCATCTCTTGATGGTGTTTCGTCGTCTGTCATGAGCCCGAGGTGTTGACCGACGCTCTCGCGAGGAACGTCGTGAAGTCCTACTGAGGGAGCAGCTTGTAGCTCCGAAAGTTGCTGTAAAGCTGCTTCTCTGCTGTGGTTGAGAAACCATGATGACACCAAGGTTTTTCGCCTACCTTACTCTATCCAAGGACCCATCCTTCAGGTTTGTATCCTCCATATTGTTCTCAGCAACTTCGAGTCTGTACCGTGGTCCAAACCAATCGAAGAACTCGTTCCATGGGAGATTGAGGTCGATGTCGTTCTCAATCCCCAGAGCGCAGGCTGTCTCAAATGCCCACGTCCGTGAGGCATTCTTCACAGTGTATCCACCGCCCCCCAGTAGAATGAACGGAATGTTCATGTCACGAACGAAGTGAACGCAATGAGCGTGGCCTTGCATAGTCACGTTGAAACACCCCAACTTGTCACCAGCGAGAGAGTCGGCTCCACATTGAAGAATGATCACAGAGGGTTGAAAAACTTCTACCGCACGGGCGACGACCTATGGCTAACGATTACCTCCGCTGGCAATGTTATACTGCATGGAGCTTGCTCACCGGCTCGTAAATAGTCCTGAAAGACTCATCGTTGAGGCCATCTTTCAGCGGGACGTTGATGGCATATCCCATGCCCTTGCCTCGCCCTCGGTCTTCCTGTGTCCCTGTTCCGGGGAAGTACTCCCCGAACTTATGGAAACTACAGGTCATGACACGGTCTGTCGTGTAGAATGCTTCCTCGACGCCATCTCCGTGGTGACAGTCGATGTCGATGTACAATACCCTTGGGTATGTTCGCAGTAGTTCGAGTATCCCGAGTACGATATCATTGATGTAACAGAAGCCAGACGCCTCCCGCTTCTTGGCGTGATGTAGGCCACCTGCCCAATTTATTGAAATGTCTGCTGCGCCCGATGTGATCCTTTTTGCAGCAGCTAGCAGAAGGGTGAATGACGTCAGGCAGTGACTATGGAAATCATCAGGGACTCGCGTACCGATGGTACCACCTGCTGAAATGGAGCAGAACTCAAACACGCCTTCAAATGCAGGGTTGTCATCCCCAACAAGAACTTGGAGATTGGGCTCAGCTGTCTGATCGCACTATCACCGAAGAGTGACTCACATCGCGTCCCATTATACGTTAGCTCTTCTGCGGTATCTGGAGTAACCCTGGCAAGGAAATGAATATATTCATCGGTATGAAATGATGTCATGGCTTCAGGAGTTGCACGTTCTGCTCTCTATCCCCGTCTTCAAGTAACAGTGTATGGAGAAAGGAGTCGCTTACTAGGACATCCATTTTGTCTAACATGTTGTATGCAGTGAGTAGTTCATGGGTGATCCGCATGCGGAGAGGCTTCATTGGGTGGCCCGGACCATATGAGTATGATCCAACATCCGCTGCAAGAATAGTCAGTCAGCAATCGAGGAGGATAGTTGGATATCTGACGGTCATAGTAATAGGATACTCGGCGTTGAGGCATACGTGTGTATGAGTTCAGTGCTTGTGCGTGATGCGTGATCATCGATCATCAGTTGGAGGCACTATCGGGACTGAACGGTCCGGTGGCGGCGGCCACATCGCCTCTTCCTCTCATGGTTGACGACTGGTCTCAAGCAATACAACATGACGTGATGAGAGTTTATCGTGCCAAGCGCGATGAAGCTCATCGCACCGTCCAAAGCAAATACATCATTCTGGGTTTTATCTCCTCCGGAACTTATGGCCGAGTGTACAAAGCACAGAGCAAGGACGAGGAAGCCAAGCTCCATGCTATCAAGAAATTTAAGCCTGATAAGGATGGAGATGTAGCAACATATACGGGCATAAGCCAGAGCGCAATTCGCGAAATTGCAGTTGGTGTATTGTGTTTGTATCGCGTTTCTGACGTGTCTCATGTGATACGCGATACAGCTCAACAGGGAGATATGCCACGAGAACATCGTCGCTCTGAAGGAAGTGATCTTGGAGGAAAAGTCTATATATATGGTGTTCGAGTATGCGGAACACGACTTTCTCGTGAGCTCTACTTTCTCGACCTCATGAGTGTCACTGATATAGGCTCCAGCAAGTGATTCACCATTATTCTCAGACTCTCCGCTCGCACATACCTCATGAGTTGCTCAAATCCCTCATTTATCAACTGTTGAATGGCCTTCTATACCTTCATGATTCTCACATACTACATCGGGACCTCAAACCTGCGAATATTCTTATCACCTCCACCGGAGTCGTCAAAATCGGAGACCTTGGACTTGCCCGTCTCACGTACCAGCCTCTGCAACCCCTTTTCGCGGGAGATAAAGTAGTGGTCACCATCTGGTACCGTTCCCCGGAGCTTCTTATGGGATCGAAGCATTACCATAAAGCAGTCGACTGCTGGGCAGTAGGCTGTGTCATGGCAGAGTTAGCCAGCCTTCGTCCCATCTTCAAAGGCGAGGAGGCAAAGCTTGACTCGAAGAAAAACGTACCCTTTCAGAAAGATCAGCTCCTAAAGGTCATCGAAGTGCTAGGAAAACCTGATGGTGAGCGCCGCGTTTTCCTGACTAACACTGGTACCATTATTGAGTGTTGCAGAGCGGGAATGGCCAGGAATGAGGAATACACCTGAGTATCACAACGTGAAGCGATTGGACGAGTACATCTCTTCCTGTCCTTCGGGAATAGTATTTTTGAAATATCCTTTACTTTCAGCTCCCCGAACCGCCTCGATGCCTGGTGTAAACAACGCTCTTTGCCGCCTATGGCCGTTAATTTCCTTAGCAAATTGTTTATTTACGACCCTGACAAGAGAATGACCGCTAGAGAAGCCTTATCACATAGCTGGTTCCAAGAGGATCCGCAACCCACTTATAAGTCCGTCTGGTTTTCCTTTTGCGGCCCTATGGAAATTGAAAAGCGTCCCACTAGCGTGTTTCAACAGCAGCTCTCCAATCCGTCACAGCTTCCGCCGCAGCGTCGGACACTTGATGAGGCGCCGTCCATGATGCCTGCTCAAGCCACACATGCACAGCAGTTACCTGCGCAATTTACACAGCAGCAACACTTGCAAGGGCAGACCCAAGGAAGTGCGGCAAGCTTTGCAAGTCTAAGTGGGGGCCATGCCGGGCATACTAAGAAGCGTCGAATCGGTTAGATGCTGGCCAACGTAAATGCAGACGTCCCGGGTGGTGAATCGAATAGAGCAGTGGCGTACATCGTGAGGACTCCGCAACCTCGTACTTCATTCTTACCTCGGTGTTTGTGACTACTGTATAAAAAGCGAAAGCCACCACAGCGGGGGAAGGGGGCTCAGTCGCGTACTCATCGCTCGAAGAGGCCCACCTCAATAGATGCTAGGTCTGAGGGCGGGTTTCGTTCAATGTCCCTATTACACGTATCTGAAGTTCTCGTACTGTATTGTATGCCGAGAGTTGATCCGATGATGACGTTTCCAGTTTCCAGTAATCTAACTTTAAGAGGGATCCAGCGCTTTTGACAGACAGACACTCTTTTGACACGACCGGCCCACATCCGCATCCGTGAGAATATTCTGTAGGGACTACACGTACTACTGTACTACACTCTCACTTTGAGACAACATCCACGACACCCTCAAACCCTTTTCAGTTACTCTGGATGTCGCTCCATTCGCCGGATAGTTTCATGTTTACTGTCGGGAAACTGGGTGCGCACCTCGTCATTATATCGCGAAACTCATGAATTGAGTTGTGTTGCAGATGCTGGCATGGCCGTGAGTTAAGCACATTTTAAACTCACTGTTGATTCTCACTTCGACGGTCTCACTTAGATTCTCTTGGGAGAACGTGCCCACCTCATCGAGTTCCCTTCCCTCCTCCTCCCACCTGGCGCTACTACTGGTTCGATTGTGAACATTTCCGTTACACAAAATACCGCAGAAGAACACAAAAGAGATCGCGAGTTCTGGGAGCTACAAAGCGAAATCTTGGAAGAGTTTGGTCGAAGAACACCGAAAGCCCCTCAAATCAGTGTCGGTTCTCCACTTTGCCAATGAAACATTGCGCTAATGCAGTAACCACAGCTTCGCAATGTTACCCAAACGTCCGTGACACTAGAATGGCCGCCCCTCGAACTAGCAACGGCTTCCCTGCGATCCCTTGACATATACAAGAATGGCCAACGTCTTGCGGCCATACCGTCCCCTCTCCAGAACACCTCTACGAAGCTATCAGGTCTCGAAATTAATACCGACTATTCATTTCGCCTTGTCATGCGTACAACTGCTGGGATCTTCCAGTCAAATCTTATTCGCGTCCGTACTCACACCATGACCGACACGTCTGGCATATCAGTATGCTTCGGAAACGTCCAAGATTCAGTTTTACTGGAGAAAGCGAAGCTGACATTGCAGGAGATGCAGGCCAAGTGGAGTGATAGGATCCAGATTGACACCACCCACTTCGTTTGTACCAGTCCTGCCGCCATTCCGACCGGCGCGCAGACCTCTGGCAGTATCGCTAGCGCTCCTGGAGTGGAGTATCAACGGGCACTGCAGCTAAGTATACCCATTGTTCAGCCTGAGTGGATTCTGGCATGTTATGCCGAAAAAAAGTGGGTTGCGTTTGCTTTCTTCTGGCGAATGATCTCACTAGTTAAACCCTCAGAATGGTCCCAATATCGGGTTACTATCTTGGTGCTACTCACTCCACCCCAATGAACTCAGCACCGTTCACACGCCCGCAGTCCATGTCACAAGCTTCACTTCCTCAGAGTGCCCAAGCAGCGAAGGCTGCGAATCGTGCCTCGATGCCCGTGCCATCTCGGACACCTACGTCTCCTGGCACTACGCCTGCAGCCAGTTCCGAATCGTCGTTAAAAGCGTCGCGCAAAACCTTCGAGCCAACACCAGAGGAGAGCGGGGATGGAGACGAATCACAAGACACATCACCGCAAACACAGCCAACGAGGACTAGAGGCCCCTCGCGTGTAAGGCATGGAACTATGGATCGAGAATTCAAGTTCCCTCCGGCCACTCCACCTGAGGAGTCGGACATTGCCTCGCGTGGCTGGCAAGCTACTGGCACTGGATCAGGAAACACACAGCGTGTCCCCGACGATGCAGAGGAAGCCGGGTTGACTGCAGTTGATATAATCGCCCCAAGCGTGGAAGTACCTCCGCCGCCGCCTATTGATAAGGAACGACCACCGACTAGTAGTCATGACGACGGCGACGAGGACGTTGGCGAAACCGAGGAGATCTCGCTGAATTGAGATTATGTAAGGGTATTTTCGCGTTGCGGAGGAATAGCTGACCACAAGCACCTCTCTCGGGGCATATAGCTATCGGAGTGCCAGACGGTTAAACCCCGGCGTATGCTGCGGAGCTGGGAGTGATGCTGTTCAGTTTCCTACTTTAGTGACGTGCCTGTTCTTGTTGAGCACGTGCCAATACCATCACTCCATGCCTCCTTCAGACTTTGCGAAAGCTGATATCGATGAAATCATTGACAAATTGTCCACGGAAGAGGCTGTAAAGCTGATTGCTGGGGTTGGATTTTGGTACACGGCCGCCATCGAACGGCTTAGCATCCCAGCTATCAAAGTAGGGCCCCCCTATCGTAGATGTGTTCATGTCGTTTAATAAGGACTCGGAACAGGTCAGCGATGGTCCGAATGGTGCGAGGAGCTTTCTTGTTGACCACTCAGGTACTGGACTCATCGATGTGCGTGCTTAAGGCATTCGTGGTAGTAGCTTCCTCATGGGCACGCCGGCGAAATGCTTACCAGTGAGCTTCACTACAGTCTTTTCAACTTGTATTATTAATAACAATAATTAGTGTGCTACGGCTTTGGCGTCCACATGGGACAGCAATCGTATCGAGGAGGTCGGGCTCAGACTACTGGCCTCCGAGGCAAAACTCAGGGCCGCGTCCGTCATCTTAGCCCCCACTTGCAACATCCAGCGTGTGAGTGAGTTGCGTATCACAGGCTTCATTATTGATCAGAAATCTTGGTCATCTTCCAGAATCCACTTGGGGGCCGCGTGAGTATATACTTTCAACGACGCGGTTCTAGATCTAATGCTGATGCCATGCATGTGCTTCGTACCACAGAGCTTCGAGAGCTTCTCAGAGGACCCACATCTTTCCGGTAACATATGCTCGGCGTACATCAGAGGAGTGCAGAGCGGAGGCATAGGTGCAACCATCAAGCATTTCGTGTAAGGTCATTCGGGCGGGGAGACAAGTGCTAATCCGAATCCCATACAGAGCCAACGATAAAGAGGATGGACGTATGCAATATGACAGCGTACTGAGCGAGCGCGCTCTCCGAGAGATCTATTTGATGCCGTTTATGCTGGCACAGAAATACGCGCAGCCCTGGGCAATCATGACAGCGTACGTCGGAGATCTTACCCCGAGACGATCGGCTGGTCCTGACGACAACCAGTTACAACCGCGTCAATGGTCCTTATGCCTCTGAGAACGCGCACCTCCTACAGGATATTCTCCGAAGGGAGTGGAACTTCGACGGATTGATCATGAGTGACTGGTAAGACTTACTACAAGCGGAAGCTATCCGTCTTTCTGGACCATTTCCAGGTTCGGCACGTACAGCGTGGGTCCCGCGATCAATGCCGGGCTTGATCTTGAGATGCCCGGGAAAAATAAGCGGCGCACGTTCGAACGAGTTGAGGGATGTATCGCGGCGAAGCAAGTCAATGTCAATACCGTCAAAGAACGGGCGAAGAAAGTTCTCGAATTGGTTCAGAAGTGTGCAAAGGAAACACCAGAGGTATGTGGAGGTGATATTCTGTGACTTGACTGGTGTTGAATTCATGACTATAGGTGCTCGACGGTGACGGCCAAGAGCGCACGGAAGACTCAGAGGAAGATAAAGCATTGATGCGTAAACTTGCTGGAGAGTCTATCGTCCTGTTGAAGAACAAGGATGCAACTCTTCCTCTCCGAGCTCACAGCCTAAGGAAAATAGCGATTGTTGGAGGAAATGCCAAGGGACTAGTTTATTCGGGAGGCGGTTCTGCAGCGCTGAAGCCGTCGTATTTTGCATCACCATATGCCGGAATTGCCAACGCGTTACCCAAGGGTGTACAAGTTACGTACAGTGAAGGGGCTAGAGGTCAGTCTATTTATTTTTTGATCTGTCGAAACTCGGCTGGAAGTACACATCGCAGCATTCATGAAAATCATGGCACTTCCCACCCTTGACTTTGATATCGTTACCGCCACGGGACAGCGTGGATGGTTGGGATCTTGGCATAATCACGAAAGCGACGATAGCATGATTGTCGTGGGAGAACCGGTCCACACCAAGGTGATTGGCGAGACGCGCATTTATCTCGACCACGCTGTCCCAGGAGTCGTCACACGCAGGTGGACGCTGAGGCTGCGAGGCCAGCTGATACCCCGTGAGAAGGACACGGTCTTTGAGTTTGGACTTATCGCCGCGGGCAGGGCCAAGGTAGTTTCATTCAACGACATCTATCAGAAAATTCCCTAACAAACCATCTATGGATTCAGCTTTGGGTAGATGACAGACTTGTCATCGACGACTGGACAAGGCAACGCCGAGGAAGGGAGTTCTTTGGTTGCGGCACGCTGGAAGAGAAGGGAACCGTCCAGCTCGTTGCTAAAAAAGCACACGGTATATACGTGGAGTTCTGCAACTTACAAGGACCCGCGGATGGAGACGAGAACGAGACAGTGATGGAGACGGCTGCTGGTATCCGCTTAGGAGGAGCCGAAGCCCTGGATCCCGAAGAGCTCCTCGAAAGTGCTGTTGAAGTCGCGAAGGACGCAGATGCCGTTGTTGCCGTCGTAGGACTGAATGCCGACTGGTACGGTCAATCGCCAGTTACTTTTTAGAATTACTCTGATGCTTCACGGATATTAAGGGAATCAGAAGGCTACGACCGTACTACGCTGGATCTGCCTGGGAGGACCAATGAGCTCATCCAGAGAGTAGCTGAAGTTAATCCAAAAACCATCGTCGTCACACAATCAGTAAGCCTGAGAGCCGCCGCAACAGCAAATTTCTTTCTCCTGCGCTCACTTATCACTGTCTAGGGATCAGCAATCACCATGCCCTGGGTAGACACCGTCCCTGCCATTGTCCACGCATGGTATCTTGGTAATGCGACGGGAGATGCCATTGCGGACGTACTATTCGGCGACGTGAATCCTTCAGGCAAGCTCCCGCTCACATTCCCACGCCGATTGGAGGACGTCCCATCTTTCGAGCATTTCAAAGTCGATAACGGAAAAGTAATCTTCTGACCCATCGCACATGTTCTATGCTCACCTTGGCGCAGGTTCGATATACCGAGGATATATTTGTGGTTAGTGGCCTTCTTTGCGAAGCTACAACTGCCTTGAAATACTCAGTCTCCTAGGGATACAAGCATTATCAACATAACGGCATCATCCCTAGTTTTCCCTTCGGGTACGCGAGTTCTTGGTATTTTCGCATTTGATTGTCAATGGCACCACAGCCATGGCTTGTCCTACACGACCTTCCAGTATTCGGGTCTGACAGTGTCAGAACCAAGCACAAGAGAGCATGACATCGCCGTTACGGTCAAATTCACTGTGAGGAACAGCGGAAATATAGCTGGCTCCGAGATCGCCCAACTATACATCTCTTGGCCGTCGCACTCAACCTTGACCCATCCTCCGCTCACCTTGAAAGCATTCTCAAAGATATCCTTGGAGGCTGGTGAAAGCGGGCCCGTGGAGCTACGCTTGGACAAATATGCGGTATCATCATGGAGAGAGAGCTCAGATAGATGGGTCGTGGAGAGTGGCAGCTATACGATCTCCGTCGGCCCTAGCTCGCAGGAATTGCCATTGACTGCAACGATGATGATCGGATCTGGTTTTGAATGGACTGGGCTGTAAGGGACTTGGGCCAATCGAACACATGGGAGTAAAATGTGGGTAGCACAACAAACAATGTATTGATAGGAAGGAATATAAAGAGGTCAGCATCTCACTCTCCGTTCGTGGGTTTAGTCCTGTTCGAATTCGTCATCGCCGGAGGTAAAGTGCTCCGTTCCATACAACACAGCTGTTGCAGCCGTAGCTCCAGAAAGGGCGAGAGAAAGTCCGCTGCGTGGAAGACGAACGGATCGTTGAAGACCAAGTGAAAACTGCTCGAGAACAAAGTAGCTTAATGACCAAGCTGTAGTTTCCAAGTCAATATACGGAGCAATGAAGTTCAGCAATTCGATGTGCCGTTACCTGTAGCAATGCCGCTTCCATTTCTCGAGTCGCCCGAGGCCAACACATAACCCGCACCAGCAAATATTGCGCCGAAACCGACTCGCATGACAAATGGTGGTGTATACGTCTGAACACGCAGTCTAGGGGGAAATATTGCGGAAGTGAAGACTTGAAGCGACAAGCTGAGCAGACTTAAGGAGTGAGAGGTAAGGAAGGAAGGACACACAAAGAGCACTCAGTCCGAAACACGGTATTCTGTGAGAAAATGGTGTTGGAAATATATCATAAAGTTGGTACATACAACGCATAAGGGCACTGACGAGGACTGAGATATTCTCTGCTCAGATGTCAACAAAGCTTGATGACTCGGTGATTGTGAATCTCGTGTGACCATGGCAAAGGGAGAGGCGCAAGCTGCCTGTGCGACCCCGTTCAATTTGGTAAATAAGCCAACTTGAAGTGGGCGCTTGCTCTAATAACGCGTCCATCTCATTTCACGCAAACCCCATTGGGTCCACGCATTTCTCATGTCTACGGACGACCATGACCAGACCCACCCAAATGGCCATGGAGAAGATGTAGACATAGTCACGGAGAGCCATGCTCGTTCCGACGAAGCGTCCACCTTGACGGTCATGAACACTGACACACCGGAACATGTCCCACCACGTCCCGACGATCACGCATCCGATAATGGAGCGGCCAATAATGCTAGCATTTCTCCCGTCGTGCAACTCATACCCCAAGCTGAACCACCGCACGCTGAGAGTAAACCGGAGCTGTACCACGACAATACAGCAAACACAATGGAAAGTGGGTGTCACAGTGAGGACGAGGGAACAGCCGAGGAGGATGACGATGAAGATGAAGATGAAGGCGACGAAGAAGAAGAGGACGAAAACGAAGAGGAGGAGGATGAGGAGGATGAGGATGAGGACGAGGAACCGACATTGAAGTATGAGCGGTTCGGCGGCAGTGCGTATCAGGACCTACTCAAGAAAGATTCGGCATCTGCTCTTGCAGTATCCAACAAATTCCTGGTATCGTATACTATCCTTATTTAGCGGACCCAGTTAACATTGCTATGCAGGCCCTCGGTACACATAATGGATTCGCACATATCCTGGACTTGACGGGAAAACGCACCAAGACATTTAAACCTCATACAGCGTCGGTCGTGGACATGTGTTTCGATGCGACGGCGGATTTTGTTGCCACAGCCTCAATGGACGGTGAACATTTGAGCCTTGGTTCTCTCTCCCCGCCTAATGATTTAAACTAGGACAGGTGTTCATTCATTCCATTTCTGGTTCAGAGTCTTATGTTTTCAACATGAAACGCCCATTGAGAAGCCTAGCCCTTGAACCGAACTTCTCGAAGAGAGGGTCTCGTGCAGTCGTCTGTGGAGGCATGGCCGGTACTCTTACGATGCATGAGAAAGGTTGGTTGGGGCATAAAGAGACAGTGTTGCACCTGGGAGAAGGCCCTATCTGGCACATCAGATGGAAAGGTAGTCTGATTGCATGGGCTAATGACCTTGTCAGTGTCCAGACTCCTTACTCAAGAAGCATACAATTCAGCTGACCGTACAGGGTGTTAAAATTTACGACACTGTGTCGCAAACAAGAATAACCTATATCGAAAGGCAGCAGGACGGCCCACGTCCGGACCTGTTCAAGTGTACTCTCCATTGGCAGGACGATTCCACGCTCCTCATAGCCTGGGCGGATACCATCAAGGTCGCTCGGATTCGATCCCGGCCTCGAACTTCGACCTCAGCGAACCTCCCCCCCTTGCTGGTCGAGATCACCGCCGTCTTCCAGCTAGATTGTATGATAGCTGGTGTCCTTCCTCTGTCGCCAGTGATGACGGATCGCAACCTCCCTGCGCCCGGACATACACGCAATGCCAGTACCTCGAGTTCTTCATCCGTGCCTGCTCCCACATCCCTTCTTGTATTGGCATATACCCCCACAGATACTTCGTTCCTCCATGAGGCTACGGATGATCGCGCCATGCAAGCGCGTAAGACCGCCGAGCGTCCAGAACTCAGAATCATTTCTCGAGCGGGCGAGGAGCTCTCAACTGATGCGCTTAGCCTCACAGGATTCCAGTCCTGGGGTTGCAATGACTATATTCTAACAGAGTTCGACCAGGATAGCACAGGGAAGACCAAAGGCTACCTCGTACTTAGCCCCAAAGATGTGATAGTCGTTCGCCCTAGAGACCGGAAGGACCACATTGCGTGGTTGGTTGAAAGGAAGAATTATGAAGAGGCTCTGGAGCAAATCGAAATCATGGAGAGCGAAGGCGCGGAGACAATCGATGCAACAGAAATCGGACAACGCTATATCGAGCACCTTGTCGGTGAAGGCAAGGACATACTTACATCGCGATCAGGGCTTCTCTGAACCTTTCACAGGTGATTTTACCAAGGCTGCTAAGCTTTTCTCGAAGGTCTGCGGACAGGATACTAAGCGATGGGAAGATTGGATATTCGTGTTTGCCCAAAAGCAACAGTTGCAAGTCAGTGCACAAGTTGTTGAGATTCACGAAGTAGCCCACTATTGATGTCGCAGGCGATCATCCCCTATATCCCAACCGACAAGCCAAGACTTGGTCATCTCGTGTATGAAATGATCCTTGCTCACTTCCTGGCGAATGACCGGCAGGTAAGGGAAACCGCCTAGCTTGATATTTCATTATTGAATGTGTTTTTAGGCACTCCGGCGAACAATTCATGATTGGCCAAAGGACATCTACGACATCTCGGCAGTAATTGTAGCGATCCAGTCTGAGTTAGACCGTTGCGTTCCGTCTGCGCAGAAGCCAATTACTTTTCCCATGCAAGCGGTGCCTGACGCCGTTATTCTGATGGAGTGTTTGGCGGAACTGTAAGTTAGTAACTCAGGTTTTTCTCATCCCTCACTGACGTGTTGAAGGTACACCGCTAATCGCCAGCCAGCGAAGGCGCTCCCTTTCTTCATCCGGTTGCGGCGACCAAATGTTTTTGAACTCATTCGCGAGCATAATTTATTCACTGCAGTGCAGGATCAAGCTTTGCTTCTCGTCGAGTTCGACCACGAGCTAATGAGCAAACAAAAGGGTGCAGACCCGAATGAGCGGGGTGCCGCAATCACTCTCCTTGTTGATCATTTTCATTCCATCCCAGTAAGATGCTTTCGCTGTCTTCCTCATAGAGCACACCCCTTACGCCGTGCAAAGATAGCGAGGGTTGTACAGCAGTTACGCAGTCGCTCGCGTTTCCTTTTCCTTTACCTCGACGCTCTGTTCGAAAAAGACGCGTATTTAATCTCTGACTTTGCCGATACACTGGTGGAACTCTACGCAGAACATGCGCCAGCGAAGCTCGTTGATTTCCTGCGTGCAAGCAGCTCGTACAACCTCGAAGCGGTAAGCCTAGAGTCTATTGTCCTGCCTTTGATCAACCGAAGCCGACCTCCATATAGGCATACAGAAATTGCACAGAGCGTGACCTTGTACCAGAGATGGTGTTCTTACTTGGTCGAATGGGCGACAATAAGAAAGCACTGTACCTCATAATTGAACGTCTAGGAGATGTTAATAGGGTACGTATGTGGATATCATCATGTTCCTTGTCTTCACTGATCGCCGTAGGCAATCGATTTCGCCAAAGATCAAAATGACGATGATCTGTGGGAGGATCTACTGAAATACTCGGAGACTCGGCCACGTGTGTTACCTCCATCAGTTTCTTTATTCTGTTTCACAATCTTGCGCAGCATTCATTCGTGGCCTGCTCGAGAATGTTGGGGCTGAAATCGATCCTATTCGCCTCATACGCCGTATCAAGAACGGCTTGGAGATTCCTGGACTGAAGCCTGCGTTAATCAAGATACTGCAAGACTTTAATTTGCAAATATCGTTGCTAGAAGGTTGCCAGGCTATCCTGCATGGCGACAGCGCTGATCTGGCGAAACGACTACACCGTGATCAGACCAGTGGTTTCCTCATCACAGGTGAGCTTTCAAGTGCCTTCGTCCTTCTCGTGGTGGTTCACATACGTTATCAGCGAAAGCACTTTGCCCTATATGCGGTCTGCCACTACAAGAGTCGTCGCCATCCGTCGTATTACTTTTCCTATGTCGCCATGCTGTCCACGCTCGTCATGTGGACTGTGGCGATGAATTGCCTCCTCCCCCAGATCCTGTGGTGGCTAGTATGACCCCCGGGGGCAGGTCCAATAGGGGTATCGGCAACAGGATCGCGTAGTGCGTATTCTCAAAAATTTGGATGCTTCGTTTTACACTGACGATCCCGCCTCCATTAGCACGGCGATGGTTCGTTCGAAACTTAGGCAGGGTTGTCCTGTGTGTAACAAGGAAGGAGAACGGACATGACTTACGATCGCTACTCTGATATACCGTAGCATTGCATTTACGCATTCACTAGCCTACATACAGCCTACACGCGTGCACACCATATATCCGCCTTTCACACAGTTGACTTTCTGTACTTCTTTTTGATACTGTCGCAGGGTTTTGTTGGTAGTCTCAAAGGCGTGGCCAGGCCCAACGGTTCGATGAATACGGTAGCAAAGCTCTTTTTGAGGTGACAATGTGAGTACTTTCGCGGGCTGAACAAACGAGAAACGGTCTGCACCGAACTACTGTAAATTACCGAACCTGCGTCCCCAGCTGTTTCACCCAGAACCAATCCTTTGTCCCTCCACAAAAGGTATCCCCTGCATTTCATTGCTCACGCTTCGTTTGGCGGTTACATAAGGCAGGTGAGGATGGTCGACCTCAACCAGTTCCAGCCGCTTTCGCCCATCTGACAACGCCGTCTTCACCTCCTGTAACAAACGCGATCGAAGATGTCGCCGCGGAGGAAGCCTGCCACGACACGGCCCAGACTTCTTGTGTGTCCGCGATGGTTGAGACAGCTGCACGAGCTGCCAAATCCCAAACCTTGACGGTCTTATCGGCAGAACTATTACAAATCGTCAACGAGAATGTCAGACTTGGTCGCCGATAAACCTACCCGGATAGAGCCAGCCGTCCGTCAGGAGATATATCTGAACTCAGGACCCACGAGGAGTGCCCAGAAAGTGAGGCTACCGCCCCAGAACTCGGCCGGCCGGATGACGTTGTGCGCACGTCGTGCAAGATAAGGCGTTTGTCCTCGGAAGCTGAGAGGAGAAGCTGCGGCGTGGCTCAGCCACGTAGGTGATGTATGCGTAGAGGCACAAACCTGCGAATCAGGGGACCACGACAACGAGCGAACAGCCATAGCATGTGATGTATACGTGGATGTGAGTGCGCTTGACGCAAGGTCAAACACGAAGATCTGGCCACTGTCAACGGATAATGCAACACGAGAGCCATCGGGACTCTATACGGCATCAGCCATGTCTCAGGAGAGATGCCTAGGGAATACCTACATGACTACACCGCATCCCGAACTTACCACGCCCACTCTGGAGGATAGCACGTTGCTCGCCAAATGTTTCTGGCTCCGCTGAATGGATAGTAACGTTTCCTGACCCACCAGTGGCTGCATACGTGCCGCCTTTGGGATTCAAGGATACCGACCATGCTGTCGAAAGAAAGCAGGTGAGGCAGACCTTCAGAATTACGCAGAGATGGAGATGACATGGCATGGACACAAGACTTACATGGTTCTGACCCCGAACGTGTATAACTCTCATATTTGCCAACGACCGCACCGCCTTCTAAATCCCATAGGAAAGTTGTTCCGTCAATGCTGTTGTATAAGGCATGTCCTCCGTCGGGGGAGACGGACAACGAAACGAGACCAAGGGTGTGGGCAGGAGCCGTGCGCATGACTTGTCCAGAAGTCGAGTTCCAACGCTTGATTACCCCGTCGGCTGAAATTGATACGACCGCGTTATCCTTTGCAGTCCAACAAATGTCCCATACTGCATCGCCATGCGCTTCGATCGAGAGGAGTTTGGAGTCAGGAAGAAGGGAAGTCGTGAACGGTCGAGAGCACCATACGTTCAGCACAGACGGTCGTATACACATAGGACAGGCTCTATGTAGCGAGGTTAAGCTTCTCCACAACTTGTCACTCTAGCGCTTGTGTACGGACCATTTTTAACAATTAATCTGAGTTGTAGGAGCAAAGCACGAATATCTGCCCGCAATCGCAAATCCGAGGAGGTGATGAGAAATCGTGCGGAGGTGCATGTCGGTTTGTGCCGGGCTGTGTTTGAAAATAGATGCATATAGTACCGGGCGTCCTGAACCCTAATTTTCTGTCATATCAACGAAGGCGGACGAAGACATCACTTGTAGCCGTGTTTTAGCTTCCAATTGAATCAAAAAAAAGTACGCACTCCTTTGTGCGACCATCTCTCTGCTATATCGTCGTGACCAACCCTCGCGTTTAGGATGTCTGACGCTGGAGATAATGTCGAAGTTGAGGCTGCTGAAGTTGCTGAAGTTGCTGAAGTCTCAGAGGCGCCCAAGGGAAAGTTGTCCGTTGAGGAGGCACTCGAGGTGATCAGCACTGTTTCCCACCCGTTACGTGGCTTCTGAAATCTCTGGCGATGATTAGCAAGTCTTGAAGAAGTCTCTTAAGCACGACGGTCTTGCTCGTGGTCTGCGCGAGTGCGCAAAGGCCCTGGATAGACGCCAGGCCCACCTTTGTGTGCTCGTTGAGACTTGCACGGAGGCGGAGTATATCAAGCTCATCGAGGCACTTTGCGCCACCCATACCATTCCCCTCATTAAGGTCGGAGACGCGAAGGTCTTGGGCAAATGGGCAGGTCTCTGCAAGATTGACCGCGATGGCAATGCCCGCAAGATTGTCGGTTGTTCCTGCGTTGTTGTCAAGGAGTACGGAGAAGATTCCGAGGCTCGTCATGTCCTCGATGAGTACTTCAAGGCTCGTTAAGGTGTGTCTCACACCGTTTCCTACTTTTTGTTCTGGCGCCTTCGGGATGACCAAAAGACTCCCTCTACGGAGATTTTCATTGAGGAAAACCCGTCTAACCGGAATCGTTATATTTCTGATTCATATCTTTCGCCGTGGAAGGTCTTCACATAGATGCTAATGACTGTTTTCTGTTCTGTAGCGAAAATGTAGCCCTTGTGTCTGCTATTGTATCCGTAGATACCGCGAAATCAAATTCTCTTCGGTCGGCCCAGGAACAGGAAGGAACTCACGTGCACGTGATGCGAATGAATGCGGCCCTTTGGTCGTCCTCCATTACACTCCCCACACCTCAACCTGGCTTGTTCACTGGCAGAAAGGATTTTTTTCACTGCTTGCCGACACCACAATTCTTCGGAGCTCTCATTTACGCGGTTTCATTGTCTATACTAAAGGTTACTCCTATGGCTCGACTATGTTTGTGCGCTTCTTTGATCCGAAATGGACAATCATCTCGCTCGTAGAGGTTCTGTATTTCCTAGTCTTGTCTCGCTCGTCATGCGTAGCTTTCTATCAGGAACAGTCAAATCACGGACTGCTGAGCGGCCACCGTTGTCCGCATTTTTTTTGGTTGTCCGACCGTAAAGCCAGATAGGGTGTCAGATGATGACATACGACCCGATGACAAACCCGATCTCGATCTGTCTTCTTACGGTGGGTGGGTGTGAGTTACACGGCGGAGGTTGCCGTGGTCAAGGTCAAGGGTGGGTGAGGTCTTCATCATGCAGCAGCATTGACAACGCGCGTAAGAGTTGCGTGCCCACGATCCCGATTCGTCCAGTGCATCGTTACTATGGCTAAAACGATCGAACGTCCCACCCAGCTTGGGATATTCGTAACTATTTTGCGACCTACTCACACTCTACCTCGCGCAAATATCACATGCGAGATGGAATACAAGGTCGTGGATCAGAAGAGGCGGGTGGAATGAGTGTGGAGTGTGGAAGGACTGACAGGTAATAAGTTGCGCCTTGAGCGGATGATCGAGCGATTCATCATGAAAGACGGGGACAAGGCGCTCGCGGAAAGTACGGCCACTTAACCTTCCTTCCTCCAGGTATCGGTCTCAACCACCTTGGCATCGACATTGGTCGTAAAAGAGACATTGAGTCTGTTTTCTCCTCAATCCCCGCCATCAAGACCATCGAAGGTGCTGTGTTACGACTTTATTTTCTCTGTAGGGGCACTGGATATAATGCATCGTCCTCTGCAGGGCGGCTGTAGAGATGCGTGTTGTAGACGCTCATCCACATCCACACCATCACCACTCGTCACCACAACCATACCTACCCCCATGCCCGTGCCTGTGTCCATGACACCACCATCCTGGCCAGCCGAATAGGGTGCAATGTGCCTCCGAGACGTTCGGGTTATCCTTACAAGAAGTCTGTGGGACGTCAAAAAACCCAGAGTCGAGAGCATGAGAGGGACATAGGAGGACGCGTCGATATTACTTGACAGCTGACCTAATGTTGAGGCAATGCTGTTGTGAACCTGGGATATTTGAAAGGAAATTACTTCCAGAAAGAAAGATGCGCCCCCAGTCGTTGGATCATGAAAAATGTTCTTCGCTCCACTTTCATAACACCAGTGATTCCTCCTCCCACCCCCCTTTGCTTCCCCTTGTGATGCTCCCTTCCCCGTGTCAACGTGGCTGTACCGCTGGTTGACCGAAGGCGCTGCAAAAAGCCTCCCCTCGATGTGATGCGAGTTAGGGTGAGGATGAGGATTAGTAGGACGTTGCACTCTGTTGCGAACAGGAGTGAAAACAAGGGGCTTTCCAATCCCGGCAGAAGGCTTGGCTTTTCTCATTGCCGCGATTGTAGTGTTGTCACAGGAGACGGGAACGGAAAACAACCTAGATAACACGAGGACCGGTATCTCTGCTCGAGCTTGAACGCCACAGACGATGTGGTGTTTGTCACCTACCTCTTGACTCACTTCATGAATCCAAACCCCGACAACAGAACCCGACTTGTACAACCCTTCGCGGACCTCGTGATGACCGTCAGCATTCCAACGAGAATATCTTTACCAAGTGTGATACGGTCGCTATATTGAACCAGGACTAATGGAGAAATGCAGACATCATTTGTTGATCTGTGATGCGATAGCGTCCAACGGGTGTGCATCGAATGTCCGCCTGCACGTGAGGCGATGATGAGCGGACATTGTGAGAAGCAAGTGGCCTAACTAACCAACGGATCGACAAGGGCACCTGCAGTGCCATACATTACCCAGGAGGCCGGGGTCGGGAAGCCATCGAAGAACCTTCTCATTTGGCAAGGGACGTCCCCCTAAGTGAATCTTGCCTCTTCAATCTTCAACCCATTATTAGGCGGCGATGATGCTGCTAGGGGCTCCTGCAGAATCCTGATACCTTTCGGCACCCACGTAGCAGGCCGATCGAACAGAGAGGAGGCGAGGGGAAGAGTAAAAGCAACAGCAGCAACTAGTCCGCTACTCGGTGAGATTTAAGGAATCGCCACGCGATGAACCGGCTGAATGCGTGGCAGGCAGGCACTAGCATACGCGCGACGGAATTTCCAAAAAAAGCACTCGGAATATATGCGGCGGTTGATCTGGCCTGTGCAACTAGGAAGAGCCACGTATAGTTAGCCGATTTTGTCCCAGGCGAAGAACTACTCATGTCAACTGACTTTGGTTGGAGGCAGTATACTAAAAGTACAAGGACATGAAGAATAACGAAGATGAGGCACGACAAGAGCACTTGTTCCATGCAAAAGGATCAGGCATGAAAGGGCAAGCGCCAGAACGGTCGGACACTAGTATGTTTCTGTGCACTAGCTTGGGACGCAACAAGCGTGAGATCAACACGCTAAGGGGCCGAGAATATCCCGAGACGAGACGAGGGCGCGATTTGACGAACTGACCCAATTTTCAAACGACGACGCCACACCTTGTTTTCGGCGCCTACGGTGCAGCGCAAAAAAGCTTTCGCGTGGCTTCCTCGTGGCTTCCTTCGGCCCCTTTGGCTTTGGCGCTCCGACCACTTTTTGCGCGTGCCTCTGTTCATGCCTCTCTGAATTCAACAGTCAGGAGATTTTAGCTCCCGCTCATCTCCCATCTTCGACGCGATCCGATGAAGGGCTTGAATCGAAACGCGGCACAGACGTCACGGACTAGTATAACTTGGCGCTTAAGTCGAAAGAAAGCAGTAGGAATCCTCATATTATCCGTACTTGGGGTTCAACCCGTACAGTAACAAGACAAGAATTCGGCCGCGTCAGCAAACATACTTCAAACTGCATCATTATGGAGGTGAGCAAAGTGCGGAAAAGCGAAACGATGTACCGCTGGTGACTAACATGTGATAGCCATCATCATCACAGCCAGTACCGGTACAACAGGTGCCACCGACTAACTACGAAACATATGTGCTCGAGGTGTTAACCTTGATGACGGCGAGGTCATCGACGATTGACCAAGCCGCGCTTCGGCAGTGCCTAGGGCTTTCGTCCTCGTACCTAGTCTCCGACACGACCACAAATCCCATTGGCGGAATCGCTTCGTGGACTGCGGGGCTCAGTCGGCTCGTAGATGTTCTCACTGCGCTGCACTCGCGCGGAGAACTGGAGCTAGAAACGGTCAACGCAGCATCCAAAGCGTGTTCGGAATGTTGGACTGCGTCGACGAATTGGAGAGGGTTGGATGAGTGTAAAGAAAGTATAAGGAAGGTTGCAGTTCGGCTGAAGAGGCTTCTAGACGAGAACGGCAGGACCTTTGGTGGCGAAAGAGTGTATGTTCCCTGATAAACCCAAGCGACTTTGTAATTGCGAGTTATTGATAGATAACCGGATCATCCGGTCCGTATGTACCGTTTATTGACGTCCTCATAAATATTCCCTTTGCGCGCGTCTTCACTTGTGTGACACTATGCAGTCAGACGTGGCCCCTCCTCCTGCCCCTGCTCCTGACAATCCCTCTGACCACCACGATTCATTCGAACTAACTCCAATAAGAGCTCACTATCTCAAAAAATATCTTATTCAGCTTCAATTTACTCGGGAAATACAGGCAATCACCTCCGCAGCAAACAACTCCACAGCTTCTACTCTATCATATCTCGGGCCCCCTTTCGCCCCACCATCAAAGGATGCCCCTTTAATCGACTTGCCATTCGTACGATATCTCTTTCGTCAATATGTCCTTACATTTCCCTTCCTGGCCTCCGCTCCTAAAGACTTCTTCCCTGACAAAGTGCAACCATTCATTTCTTCTCTAATCTCCCGGAATCTTAATTCTACCCCCGTACTCGATGATGAATCGGTGGACCCAACAGGCACCTCAAAACTCATTTCCAAGGCCGAGCGCAGCTTTGCGTTGTTCTTTAACTATGCTGTAAAGACCGTTGAGAAAGAGGAGATCGTGCGATTAAGTCAGTCCGACCTAGACAGGCTTGATATGATAGCCCGCAGGCGCCATGCAAAGCTCATGAAGCAAAAGGACGTTTTTGAGGTCAATATAGCTTGTGTGAGGACAGTTGTTGATAGAGGGCGTGTCAGGAGTAAGGTTCATGAGGTGCGCTCGCATGCTTTGCACGCACCCCCTCCGACCTGACTGTGCTTGACTGTAGGAGTTTATTATTCGTACGCGACGGTCACATTTCAAAGACGTGTACGTTTCCCGGAGATATGGAGACTTTAGGACGCTGTATAACGAGGTGAGTTTCGTGGCTGACCCATGTCCCTTTTACACTGAGAGTCCAACTCAGCTACGCAAAGCCCACCCTGACGAGGAAATTCGACCACCTCCGGCGAAAGATCGTACTTATGTCAGTTCACGAGCACCTCTCAGTCCCACAACCAGCAGCCCTTCAGTCTCCTTTGAACTCCCCGCACCTGGCAACAATGACTTTCAGCCACCTTCCCCTGTTCCTCTTGCCCCTCCTTCACACCGCCTTTCCCGAGAGAAGAACCGGTTAACTTTGAGAGCGTATCTCCACGCACTGATGTCTTCAGTAACAATTGCATCCTCTCCCGTCATAAGGTCATTTTTACTCACAAGCCCCACCACTCTGACGGACGAAGAGCTCGAAGACGCTCAGCGTCGCGAGGAGGCAGACAAAACGCGGGATGAAGGTCGCAAGCAATTTGCTAGGGAAGTGTCCGCCCGCGTTGACTCACTACGTGGCCTGGTCAAGGGCGTGAAGGGCAACCTCCTTGGCAAAGGTCAATTTCCTTCTCGCGGCATGTGAAGTGAGTCTGACCACGTTGCAGATGGTTTAACACGTATGTTTGCGGTCATCAAGACAATCGACAGCGTGCATGACCTTCCTCCCGATTTGAAGGCAGTCCTTGAGTGGGGGAGAATATCGTTGGTGAGCTACCGTTGACGAGGCGGCTCCCCACTTATGTTTCTCTTCTCCAAGGATGGCTTCTACTGTTTTCCATCATTACATTGCGGCAGATGACGCGTCCGAATCGATTACTGGACTGAAGCGCGTCCATGGCTACATGCCGTACTTTATGCTTAAAGCTGCGTTGAAAATCAGCAACCCAGTCGCTATGATTCGAAGTTCGCCCTTTGTCTTTCGCACTATCTTCGTACCAAACCCCTGTTTACTTAGGCGTTCTTGACCTTTTCCTGGCACAGCCTTTTGGTGGTCGAAGTCTGCTTCAACGGTAAGTGGTTAGGCCGTTCCCAAGACCCGATCACTTATGATTCATAGTATGTTCACGAGTTCGCTTAACGAAGAAGTGAAATCCCTCGAAGAGGATATCGAGGCTGTCAAGGACAAGGTGGACGATCCTGTGATCTGCGAGAAAGTCCGTCAATTTGTGTATGCGCCGAATGAAATCCAGGCCATATATAAAAGCGACTCTGGTACGGTCCTATCAACCAAACGAGAGCACATAAAAGTTAATTCGTTCATTCATCCCAGCTAGGGAGAATATACATATTCTGGCCGCGGTCCTCCGTTCCGGGGAAGAGCCTACCCTCTCTCGCGCACAGATGCAGCGAGTTGTTCGATCGCATAGGGCACACCAGGAATACTTGAAATGTCGCGAATCATTGGCGGACTCGGATGATGATGACGGCCCACAGAATGAGGATGCATGGCTTTTTGAGGACTTGGCCATCTTAACTAAGTTATACTC
>Ga0307510_10001382_pt1 | contig 26578 bp, 33 predicted proteins | sample 12_EM_MG_FD_207224 | JGI IMG/M metagenome (GOLD analysis project Ga0307510, IMG submission 207224) | Populus trichocarpa ectomycorrhiza microbial communities from riparian zone in the Pacific Northwest, United States - 12_EM | ecosystem: Host-associated > Plants > Roots > Unclassified | place... | reverse complement strand
AAATGCAGAGAGGAGAAAAAAATGTTGTAGTTGGCAATTGATGTGGTACTGATTGGTGGCTTAGCCGGCTTGGCAGGCCCCAAGCTGGCTCAGTGGCAGTTGACTAAAATGGCAGCTTCAACCACACGCGGCTTGGCTTGGTGGGTATTGCCGCTGACTGTGGCTCTAGCTGTAGCCAGCAATTAGCCAGAGCCGCCGCAACACTAGCCAGTACTCTCCACCCTCTGATCACTGCGCCTCAACTGGACAAGCCAGAAGAACCGCCCCCACACTTCCAATGGCCTGGAGATGCCAAAACGCACATGAATGGATTAGGGAGGGTTATGTGTAGTGTAACTTTTTTGAGTTACAATGCTTTTGAAAGGTCACCTACTTTTTTGACAAACACAAAAAGCACTAAAAAAAGTAGAGGACATGGCTTTTTTGTGCTTTTTTTTACTTTTTACATAAAAACCATGAAAAATCACAAAAAATCACAAAAAAGCATGAAAAGCATGAAAAAGTAAACTAGGGGTTTTCCTGATGTAGTAGTATGTGAGCTCACATGTGCTTGGCGCGCGTTTCGCCACCCGGGCCCGCCACAATTCCGAGGTCTCAGGTGGTCCAATCACACATTATCTCATTACAGTATCGCTCAACGCCTGCCCAGTCGACACAGTTGCTTATTCACAACGCTCACAGCATATCAAAAGGCACATGGCGCCGATCTATCCCCGGAAACAAACACCGGTTACTCTCGGGGACATATAAATAAGACTCTTAGAGGTCAACCCCTGCCAGTGAGGCGCCATGTCCTTTACAAACGCAATACTTCAAGCGGGAGCGCTTGCAGTGCTTACAATTATCCTTCTCTTCGTTTCACGGCGCCGATACAACTTGCCGCCTGGCCCGCCTGGGAATGTTGCGGGTGAATTCAGAAATACGCCAATGCCAGAGGTCTTTGACAAGTGGAGGCAAAAGTATGGTACGTGAAATGGCTCTCCAGCGATGCTCATCAGTCATCACCAACCTGATCATGGGAAAACCTCCAAGGTCGGGTATTCTCCTTCAAGCTCGGGACAAGACTTGTCGTAGGTACGCTGAACAAATCCTGTCTGCTTTGTTGACAGAGTCCTACCTCACCAAAGTCCTTAACGACATCAATGCCACCTCTACTCTACTCGACAAGAGGGGAGATATCTGTTGTGGCGTATGATGCATGTTATGTCTATCCAGGTCCGCCCATAAACCCACCACAGGCACGAAATTTTGTCCGGCGGAAGACGTGGTCTCTCCTCCCCCTACGGTGAACATTGGAGAAGATGGCGCAAGGTGAAACCCGGAGATGGTCGGTAAAATCATGGGCTGACTATAATCTTTGGAGTAGCTCCAGCACATCGCGATGAATGGGAAGATCGCGCTCTATTACCGCGAGCAACAGACATTAGAGTCTGCTATCCTCCTACGCGAAATGCTTGCAAGTTCTGATGGCCATGACAAAGTTATCCAGAGGTGAGAGCTCACACTCTCATAAGCCTTCTCCCGCGAAAACTGGCATTCAGGTTTGTAACATCTATCGTGCTGGGGATTGCGTACGGCCGCCGCATTTCCGACTTGAAAGACGATATGGTCACCTTTAACTATAACTCCATCTTGGGTAAGCGTCATGAGGCTTTTCCCGAAGAGCATGACTTAAATTGCTCTCCTCAGAGTTCCAGCGGTGAGTTTAATTCGGGTTTGGGTACCATATGGCAACTGATGGGATTTGCGCTGATGACTAGTGCTTGGTCAGTACATCCACGTAAGCTTACATCTAGCCTGCTCATCTCTCTCGATAAATTCAGCACCCCAGGAAAGTATATTGTGGAAACTGTGCGCGACATGTATCATGTCGTTTACTACTACTCACACCTAGAGCATAGTGGCCGTCGCTTCTGTGGCTTCCCGTATGTACTACGTCTTTTCCTGGCTGATGACCTAAGGGACAACTTCGTCACCTTAGCGGCCATTGCAATGGTTCCGCCCAGCACTTGATGCCCTTGAGAAGAGACGCGACAAAGACGCGGTGACGTATATGACGTTTTACAATAATGTCAAACGGCACAATGAAGCAGGGATCGCGAAGGATTGCATGGCAACCTACAGCTTGTCTAAGGGCGGCAACCTGGGGATGACCGATGTCGAGATTGCCTATGCGCTGTCTTCACCGTTCAGTGCGGGCGTCGACACCGTAAGTGGGTCCTCCTGTGGGGACTTTGGCGTTGCAAAATGATCAAATGTCATACACAGACGCTCACGACCATTAAGTGGTCTCTTGGTGCGTATCGCCAGAGTTATAATTATGATTGCCCCATCGTCTTATAACCCATCAGTTGCTGCGCTATGTTTCCCCGAGATCACAAGGAGGATCCATACGGAGCTCGACAGCGTCATTGGACGAGATCGCTTACCAACGTTCGATGATGAATGTTCGCTGCCCTTCCTGGGCGCGTTCATCAAAGAAGTGACTAGGTGCGTCTTCTCCGTTCTTCGATCCCGCTCCCCAGTGACATTGTGAATACATGTGAAAGATGGCGCCCCGTAGCTCCGCTCGGCATACCACATGCAACGAGCAAGGATGATGTCTACGATGGGTATGATATCCCCAAAGATACTACCGTGTTCGGCAACATCGAGTACGTTACAACTTCTCCATGTTAGAGCAACCTTCGTGCCCAATTGAGGTCGCGACCTCATAGCGTGATTGTCAAGGACCCAAATTTATTTGAAGATCCAGAGGCGTTCAACCCTTCTCGTTTCCTCACTCCTCAAAAGGTGGCAGGAAGTTGGAATGGCAAGGTCGATGGCGACTTCACCATCCCCTTCGGGTTCGGACGGCGCGTCTGTCCTGGCATGCATGTGGCGCTCCAGTCGGCGTTCATCTGCATGGCACGGTACGTCCGGGAGACAATTGTCTTGTACAACTAGTGCGGGCTCCCAACTTGCGATTACTAATTGTGGGTCTACATGGCAGCATTTTCTGGGCGTTTGACCTCCTTCCCGCGACGGATGGCAGTACAATCGATCCAACAAAAATGATAAACCTGGGGCAAACACGCGAACCAGCGCCCTTCCAGCTCCGCGTGCGGGTGCGGCACCCTGAAGTTGAGCGTAAGATCGAGATCGAGAGCGCTGATGCCGACCTCCGACTCAAGGAATGGGAGTATTAGATTGTCGGTGGTTCCATCCCACAGACCCGAGTATGGCCGCGTTTGTATGTGATGTAGTACGAGTATTGCCGTCGACTTTGCTGTCCTCGAATGTCGCAGTCTTCATTTTCTGGCCCTGGTGGCAACGTGTTCGTGTCCTTGTTCGTCTGCATCACACATTTTTATGTTGAGCCGCGCCCGTTTTACGCCTCTTCCGATCGCATCTGCCGCCCACCGTTTACTCTCCTTTCTTATGGCCGCTTTTGGACGCGGCAATCTTGGTGTTATGATCCTCTGCGAAAAGTCTTGTCTCCGTTGTCTCCACGAACGAGCTCCTCTGTCACCACTTCAGGTCGAATCCGCAAAGCGCAGGTACAAGGGGAAAGAAATGAACGAGTACGGGAGTATCCCACTGCAGGAACATTACGGGTGTAGCCTTCCTGGTTAGCGCCAGGGACGATCCCAGGGCCCTCTGCACGTTTTCCAGGCCTGGCACCTCGTTAAAAATATCCGGGTCGAGACATGTATGATCGACTGGAACAATGACTAAACATCAGTGATGCGAGCTGAGTTTGAGTGCTGTCCCCTGATCACCATAGTAGTGCCTTGTCTACGTGTATTCACACGCGGACAGTTAGATGTATGTTGTATTTTCTTGCGGTCAATTGATAAGAACGACCCTTGTGTAGAGTACACGTCATTGATGCAGCTGGAGAAAATGCGGCATCGTTGATATAAATCAGCGGTACGTAATCGTTTCAACCACGTCCCAGTTGAGCGAGGGCACCATACTAACTGAGCAACTTGGAGGAAAACAGAGCGACATTCGTCACACATTTTCCAGAATATGAAGCGGGGAATGGCCAAGTAGGAAAGCGTGTACGATCGACGCTAGGCGCCACCGACTCGGGCATTTGCCGTGCGATCGCTCGCTCGCTCAGGGCCTTCATTCGTGAGAATTCCACAGCGACGCAGTAGAACCCACGCTATAGGACGCATGTGTGGCCTTGCAACGAGGGTGCTCTAGCCTTCCTACCGGCTCCTTATCGTCTTATTCCTGTGTTCGAAATGTGTCTAGGGCCCTGATGAAGAGATCACACTGGCATGCACTGGCGGGCCCCTCAGAGAGGTGCATAAGGGAATGGGATAGACAGGTGGGTGGAGTTGGAAAACGATGGATATCACAGGCTAGCCCTCTGCTGGCTGATAATTGACGTCTACCGGTTCACTGGACAAGCTTGGGTGGTGTGACAGGGTTGGTGCGAGCCATGCATGATGGAGAGGACGCATCCAGCATCCCGACGTAGTATCCAAAGGCATACAGAACCCCCCAGCTTTCAAAAAGTGTCTAAAAATCCCGGAGCCTATGTCGCTGTTAGACTGACACGCGTTTGTCGTGACTGGGAACATGAATGGTGCTTGTATCGTGGCAAGTCGTGGACACGACTCGGATGGAAATAAAAAGGTTTATTACGTCATAATTCTATTAATTGGCCGCCAAGAGTTGCTCAGCGACGACAGCCTCACCAGGTTTCAAGGGACTCGGACGACGATCATCTCGGATGCGTGTTAAGTTGTTGTGCTGGATACTGGACGACAAGAAACGCCAGCGTATCCTACGTGTAATCTACTGTTGGGTCACGGTAAGTTTTTTTTTCCCCTTTTGTCCGACTCACGTTCTCAGCCCTAGTGGCCCATCCCCTGCGACTCTCCCCGCGGGTCTGGTACCACTTATGTGCTCAACCTATTTAGGAACCATTGCTTCATGGCCTTCTGGGTTCAGACAAACTTTGCTGCGCCTTGTCCTTTTATTTGGAGTTAAGAGAAGTCGCCACCGGCGGTTCAAGGGCCCGATGACGAAATACCTTCGGAGTCCCTCGGCGACGGCTCGGTCATGGTTTGGGTCAGTCGGTCGGTCAAACGCCTGGTACTCGCCGATGCCGTTCCCATCTGTCTCTGAATATGCCTTTACGAACACTCCAGCTCTGGCAATGACCCTACGCCTAGTCATCCCGAACCACAGCTATATATTCTTTGTTTTTATTGAGCTGCATATGGCTACATTGGAGCGAAAGTCACGAACGTTTTTACCGGAATCAGCTCAACTTTGGACAGGACGCTCCGATCCCATCAAACTTCCCCCATCCTCACACTTCCTCACTCGTGTGTTATCTCAACGTCGGTCATAGTCAGTAGACCGCACGAACGCGTTTCCCCATATCCAATGTGCGCCCATGATCCGTGATGTATTCGTCTTGACCTATGATACCACAAACGTAGAGAAATATTCCAGCAACATCGAAGAGATAACGATGTCAGACTTGGTCCTTGTGGGTCACATACATTCTTTATTTGCGTTTTATGCCGCTTTCCCGACACTGTCGCCTTCCTGCCTTTCAGGTCACAGAGGCATCGGGGTACACTGGGTCGCACATTATCGAACATGTGCTGGAGGCTGGGTACCGCGTGCGAGGGTAAGTCCATCTCGGAATGTAGTGAGTTCTGAAATCGATGTGGCAAGCTTAGGGTAACGGTGCCTGAGACTGTTTTACACCTTCGCACTGCATACTCGCAATACCGTGATAGATTTGAAGTCGTAGGTATCGCCGATCTCGATCATGACGATTTGACGGAAGTATTCAGAGGTTCGTGTAAAAGTCTGTATCCATATCCCGCTTATGCTTACATTTAGCTTGGTATTCATAGACGTAACTGCTGTCATACTAGCTAGTTTACCACCTGTGAAGGGCCAGGTAATGAAGGCCGCAAAATTGATCGTAGAGTCGGGAAGCTCCGGGACGAAACATGTCCTTAAATTCGCGCGGGTAGCCAACGTGACGAAGGTCATCTTCACAGGCTCCTTTTCGAATGTGCTGCACCCCGATGATTCCTGGAACCCAATTGTCGTCACCGAAAGCGGTAAGTGACGGAACGACAGATCTGCGATCTTATCGACATCTCCCCCCTAGACTGGAATTCTCAGACCACAGACGATTGTAAGAAGCTCGGATTGCATCCTTGGTGCTTGCACACTGCTGCACGAGCCATCGCTGAACGCGAACTCTGGACTTTTGCTGACGCCAACTCGCACATCGACGTCACGTCTAGTATGTTTGCTTCCCTACTCCATCTCAATATTACCCTAACCGTACGACTCTGCGCAGTCCTTCCCGGATTCCCATTTGGGCCGTATGGCCGCGGACAGGCGGTTGATCAGCACAGTACTGGTACCTTTGCCTGGGTCTCTGAGCTCCTACACGGCCCACCCGGAAGACCTATGATACCCAATGGCCCACCTTTCTCTCCAAACTATGTGCACATCACAGACGTCGCACGTGCGCACGTTACGGCCCTGCGCGTCGGTCCCCTCGATCCTCCACAGCGTAAGCGCATACTCCTCGTTGCGGGGCACGTGTTGTGGTCCGAGATCGTCGTACACCTTGCAGAGGCGATGCCCGAGATCAAAGGGCTACTTCCGAGCCCAACGTGTGGTACAGGACGGCGGCCTACGGAATACGCGCAGTTCGAGGCGAGGAACGCGAGGGAGATTCTGGGAATAGAGAAATACAGGAGCTGGAAGGAGGCAATTGAGGATGCTGTGAAGGACATGCTGAGGGTGGAGTCGACCATGCCGGAACCTCCAGTTTAGGTTTGATCTTTCCCCCCTTCTCCAGCGTGGGACACTGATTCGTACCGTAGGGCCGATGGCACATATGTAGGATATCAGATCATCACTAGAAGACAATAATGGGAACATAGTATGAGGGACGCGAATACGATAGGAACATGATTATCGGTCTCATGACCATCACGCACGTTCGACACGCAAACGACAGCCTTGAGTAAGTACGAAACCACAAAGGTTTTTCCAGGAAGAGTTTGCCGAGGCGCTTATTACCATTTCAAAACCGTGAGTGCTGATGTGTACGTGAGTATGCAGGGGAGCCATGATCCGCTTCAAATGGTTAGTCTCAGAAGTCATGGTTGGGCTGCTTCTTGGTCCACCCGGCGGCGGGGTCCTGTCGCCGCTTGTACATCATGTGAACATCCAAGCGACAAAACAAATATCTGCGTATTGCATATCACAGGGATGAGGACGTGCCCCTTGCGCGTTGCCGTAAGCTAGTGGGACGATCAACTGTCCAGGTCAGGGCTTGTAGTACTGCTGTACAGCACACTGCTGGCTGGAATAAATGTTCAGATATAGAAGTCGGGTGATGGTTTCCCGTCCCCAGAAACAACTCACTTCCATTCTGTGAAAGAACTCCCGTTCTGGCCTAGCTCTTGCGCCTATTCAGGAGTGAACAAGGAGAAGGTATTGTCAGAGCAGAAACAGAAAGCTTCTGAGGTCAGTACTACTTCCGTGATTGGAATGAATTGGTCCTATCACGTACACGTGACATATCATGATCGCGTGATCCGTCAGGTGTCGACAAATTTTCGCGTTCGCGTGGACTCGTCCTCTCTCGGCTGTTTCTTCCTCTTTCTATCACCCGGCACCCCGGCCAATGTAAAGGGGCACATGGAGACGGCTTGGACAAATAGATCTCATGGATCCTAGGAAATTGAAATGTCGATGTCGTCCAACCGCCACCAGTCTCTCAGTGCCCTAGGAAGCCCCTTCCCCTTGATTGGGACGGGATCTTCACGAGAACGAACACTAATCCTATTCTGGCGGCATTGCTCGGCTACAGAGGGGCAGGAGAGAATTCAGTAACTTGAAGGATACCCTGTACCTCCGACGCACTCCGAATCCAAGAGTGCCTCCGGGGGCTTTATGGGTTCGTAACGTGCCCGTGTTTTTCTTCATCTTGGACCTTGATGAGGTTATCAAGTCCTCTGTGCTATTTTCAAGTTCTCGTGTCATGGCAATGATCTGCTTAGACTCGTCTGTCGTTGCTCCGTCGGCGAAACTTCGTGTCATTCGGGCTTACTCATGAAGCCGCTCACCTTGACGAATCAATTCACACAAGGATGCTCCCGAATACAAGGAAACCACGCATCCCGGACCAGGGTAAGCTACTCCAGTCCGAGATGCGTGGCTCCCGCACAACAGTTGACCAACTTGTTGGAGTCGACTTATTTTTGGCGGAGAGATTCACATCGCACACTGAACCAGGACCTCGAAAAATCACTACCTCTTTCCTACTAGACACAGAGAGAGAAACGGACAGTGATGAAGCACAGGCTCGCTATGCGATGGGGCCATTTAGTCATCCAATGGTGAAACAATGTAATCTTCTGAATTAATACGACGATCTCACTTTGCAGATTCAAGAGTCAACAGGATTTGAAGACTTCTCAAGGATTCCGTCTTCAAACTAACGATCTCTGTGCTTCCGTTACGCGCAGGCAGTCATCGTTGTCATTCACTGTAGAGGCATTCTGACGCTCTTGCCCTACTTTCTCGCCTCAAATTACTTTTGTCGCCATGTAGATGAACAAAGGGACAGATTATTGAGCGTACAAACCTGATACAAATGGCTTCCTTCAACGCGGTAACATCTCTACGATCATACATTCCATCGTCTTCTTTACGAGCCGACGTCATGATTCGAGCATTAATCTCGTGTTTGGTGAGTATATAACCCCCAAATTTTCTGTTCCCTACCCTACGACATGGGCCTATTCCCCCGAATGACGGAGAGGCGTGGCGAGTCTCAGACCTACTATCTGTTTTTATACCCGAGGCTCTCAGCCTTCTAAAATCCCTGATTTTCGGAACACCGACATTGGATTAATACTAACGCATCTCTCGCGAGAGGGGCAGATGGAGGGAGGTAACAAGTCTTATTTCGGGATACGCATCGCATTTGGGGCTTCATTCGGGGCTCTCTACACCGTGCAGAAGCTGCGTCGAAAGGGGTGGCTCTGAAGCTCTGTGTAAACCCCGTTCACGGTGGCTCGTGCTACAGAGGATTGGTTACCTGGTGCTTGTAGGCCTGTTTTGACGTGCCATGACGCTAACCTGTGTATTGCAAGGCAACATGGCAATCCAAACTAGTTGAATGCCCGGAGCAATCAATTACTCTCCTAACCATTGTGCAGAGTCGCCGGCTAATAATCACGAAGGAATCTTCGATTGTATGTTGTTTCGCACCATCAGGCCGTTGATGTAGACACGCACGAGGATCTGAAAGAAGTAGGGACATCCCTTTCACACCCTGGACGAATGTTTTGCTGATTGAACCAGAATTAATCAGGAAGCATTCTTCTAATAGACGAAAGTGAAAGCCTGCTCAGTGCGTGCGCCATCTCCTGGCACCGCTGATGGCAACTCAGTAATGATATTGGAAAAATATCGATCGATGTCCTTGAGCCCCCTGTCTGCTGTGCTGTTCAGGAATGCGGTGTTCCATATCTGGCTCCAGCTCCAATCGATCTCTTCTACATATCTGCGCTGCAGCATGTATTCCATGTCCGAACCTGCCCTGGCGCCGAGTGAGTAGATGTTACACAGGCGTGTGAAGGAGTATCCAGCTTGATTGTTGTCAATTCCAAGCGCCGCCCCATGTCCATACCCGTCTCCCCCGTCTCCGCTCTCCCCGAGCTCCGTTTCCCCGTGTTCCCCGTTTCTTGTTGTTTGGTGCGCAGATCCGGGATGCCCAGATTGATACTGGGAAGGGTGAGTCGGTGGGGATACTGGGCCGCAGTGCAAGTCCGATCACTAGGTTTCGTATAGCCCCGTCGTTCAGAATGCGCCGGTGCTGAAGAAAAGGTACTGGCATCTGGATCTGTCACGTCGTTCACATGTTGCGTGATCCCATTAGCCCTCATTGGTTTGTTCATTCCTGTACCTCCATCTGTTTCCAAGTACAGCTACGCCGTGCTACATTCTTCCCCATCGAAAAGAAAAAAGAAAAAAAAATTGAGAGGCACACCATGCCGGCACGCAGAACAGCACCACAGGAGATTGGCTTTGGGCAGTGAGTGGTGGCAGGAGACGCCGTGAACTTCGGAAGGGACGCCGTACTGGAGGCGATTTGCGTCCGCAAGTGCCGATATGCCGTGGCATGGGCGTACTACCACTACCACTACTACTACATGCTGTAACTACACCCCTTCTGAAATTTACAGGGTTTGAAGGACACACGTGCTCGAATTTAGCCTTCTTCCGCGAATGGTATGTGTACCCCATTCCTACGCTCCATCCAGTACGCCCCACCCACGCAATATTAATGATGATGGGCGAATCACATAGAATCACACATACTGTACTGGAGAACTGGTACCCCACACGAGGAGACGGAGACAGGAGCGTGCTTCTTCCGGCATGATGATAATGATGAGAAGTATGCTTTAATTTGGAGGAGAATCGTCCAGACGGGTGAAGACACTCCCCTCCCGCTGCAGCACCCGAGTTTTCCCCAGAGAAGACCCGACGAAGCGCTTATTATTACCCACCACGAGGTTGAGTGACATGGGGGGGATATCCCTAAATTAAAATTAAACACGCGCGTCAGGGGTCTCTCAGCGCTTACCAGTACCTTACGATTGTGATTGGTTTACGGCAGGCAAGTTCGCAACGTCTCTTTCGTTCATTAATGGCGTGCTTCAAACTGTACGCCGTAATCTGCCTTGTCGTCCATGAATCATCTAGACCCGGTCTGAAATCACACAAGCATTGCTTCATCGCAACACGGATGGCCATGGCTTGGAGCCCCTAAGGCATCGATCCGATCCTCGCCCTCTACTCTATCTACCGGAGTGGAGGCACCACATGTCGAATGTGCTCTCCCCTCCCTCCCAACTTTTCTGTGCTGGGGCATTAAACGTAACGCTGTACGTGAACCGATGCGGCCAGAATGCGGTTTTTAGCAGCGAGGCACTGGGGTTCCCATGCCCCTGCTCTGCGTTTGAGACGAGAGACGGGACAATGTACAAGAAGTACAGTTCGAGCGGTTCTCTTGTTCCAATTCATCATCCATCAACATCCTGCTCAATTCATTCATTCTGACGCAGGCAAAATCCGAAGCGAAATCAAACCTTCTTTGGGGGGAGGGTGGACTGTGAGAGTAAGTGCGTTGTGCCGTTGCTGTTACTGTACACAGTAATAATGCTTGCAATTAAAAATTCTCACTGTGACAACTGATAAATGCATATGTAACCGGGCGCGGCAGACGCCGCGGTCGTCGTGGTTGACTGGAAGCCGCCTAAGGAAGATCAGAACCCTGCATGATGTCCATCCGCAACCGCAATTTGAAGCTCGCCGGACGGGGCCCTTGTGTGCGTGCGTTTCTACAGTAGGCGCTGCCAAGGGAATCCCCCCCAAGCAACGTGCCTGTGGGAGTAAGCGCCCCTCCGCAGTCTGCATGCACAGTTACTTGCGCGCTTTGATAACCCTACCGGATTTCTTGGAGACCAACGTTCCCTCGGTTATGATATCGTTTCGTTGGCAGCAGTTCAGTGGGTAGTGAGTCGTCGTGGAAACGTCGAAACTTGAAACTCGAAGGCCTGAAGGCCACAAGTCCGAGTGCCAGCAACCTTAACTACATGCGGTTTTATTTTCATGTGGCAAATAGGTTGCTGGGAAGAACCGCGAGAATCGAAGGCACCCAAAGACGATGGGTTAGACGATGGGTAGATGATACATGCATGGTCTCAACGAAATTCAACAATTCTTACAACGCTTCTCCATATCGACGAAATACACATCTTCCCGCCCTTTTTGATTTGCTGCCATTCCTTACTCGCAACCGTGCAAGAATTTTAAAGTTTGTGGCTACCGCACGCCTCGGTATAACGACTCTCGGCTTCATCGAAATTGATGACGTGCCAAATGGCATTGAGATACTAGCAGATGATCGGTTCAGCGAACAGATGGGAATGATGAAAAGACGTGCTAAGGACTTACATCGACCTTTACATTGAGATACTGCAAGTAAAAGGCATGCTCCCAAATATCAACACCGATGATGGGGACGTGAGTGAGAAGCGGATCTTGGTTGGCTGTGGTGACGATCTCCAGTTTACCAGAGGATGGGTTGAGGCCCTGATGGTCACAAGTGGTCAATTTCGGCATTCCTCGAAGACCCCGGGCCATTTTGGGGAGCGTATGGATCGGAAACGTACGAGCCAGCCCCACCCAGAGCCCTGGATGCCAGCAGTAGTCGTGTTGAATTCTTTCTTGAGGTTATCCACCGTACCCCAACGCTCGCAGATGGCAGTCTTCAGAGGGCCATCCTTGAGCGCGCCGCCGTTACCCTTGCGCTCGGTCGCAGATGGCGCGAGGTTCTTCCAGAAGAGAGAGTGGTTGATATGGCCTGCAGACGCACACGTGATATCAGATTGACAGATAGATTTGTAAACGTGGCATTGAATGGCGGAATCCAGTCGGAACCCGCGGCGGCAAATGAAAAGGCAAGGCAGACAGGTTGATCGTTGATCGACGGAATGTAGATTTTTTACGTACCACCGCCGTTGAACTTCAGGGCCGCTTGGAGGGCGATGCGTTCCTTGGGGGTGGCAGCTTTGGCGTATGCCTGCTCGGCAGCGTTGAGGGCATTGACGTAAGTCTGGTGGTGCTTCTTGTGATGGAGTTCCATGATCTGCTTTGAAATGTATGGCTCCAGGCCATCGTAGGGGTACGGCAGGTCAGGGAGAGTGTGCGCAGCCGACATTGTTAGAGGGTGTGTGTGGGTGATTGATAACTCGGGCTGTGTGTGGGAAGACGAAGCGCGATGACCTTTGAAAGGGGCTTTCTATTTATCGCGGCTGATTGCATCAGTGATGACGATGACGCGAGTCCCGACATGTGACCATACTCTACTCCCACCCGAATACTGGCCCGCTTTCCCTGTGCGCTCTACCTACATCGGTACCATCGATGTCCCCGGATTGGCTATGAAGCTGTCAGTCGCAGTCGTCTGCAGCTTCAACCCCAAATCGCTCGAGCTTGACTCTTCAAGTGGAAGACCCCAATAATTACCTGATTGTCTCACCCAAGATCTGTGGCTCGCAGCCCTACGGCCATGATCATCGACTATCATTTCCAAATCGCATGAGGATCCCATAGCCGAATTACGTATTACTTACTGTTTGAACTGGGCGCCGCAAAGGGAGGGAGCCTTGTCCAAATTCACAATCGTGGCGGGTGATGCGCCAGTATCAATACAGTATTAATATTTCACCACTGAATCGCGTACAGAAAAACCAGCATGTGAACACAGATGTACAGAAAGGTGAAGGCATCTACCAGTTCGAAACTTTGATAGGGCAGGGCCTATGTTGCAAATTCTTCTGGCAATTCGATCACTTTCCCCCCAACACACTTTAAGGAAATGAGATAACTTGTATTTTTCGTATTCTTCTGCCATGAAGTACAACAAAGGGCCGAAGGGTGTCGCGCTGGTGAGTTCGAGAAAGAGAGCGGAGAGGGAGGTTGACCAAGCGTTGCCGGGCACACAAATGGTTTCGTGGATAATATCATGAGATCCATTCGCGTACGGCCCCCCATGACACTGGCAGGAAGAACTAAGTTGAATACAGGAAGCGCGTACTAGCCCATAAGTAGCGAGTAAAGGTGAGGTGTTCCGAGTCGGCGAAACCATAAAAGTACAACAATAACAAGTAAGACCGGATGTCCAGGAATTAAGTGGAGACAAGAGGTTCGGGATGAGGCTGTACTACGTTTGTACTAACTATGAGGTCCATGACCATACTGGACCCGCCAGTCATTTGCAGTTTCGGTTTGGGAGCGCCGATGATGGAGGTGGAGGTAATGATGATGACGATGATGATTATGCGATCATGAGCGGGAGTGGAGTATCTGGCAAATGGTGATGGTGATGTCATGGGCGCAGTCACCCCCAATCGCTCGATCTTTTCAGCAGCACAGGGTCTTATCGAGTTGGGAGATCATCCCGGCAGTTATGATTGATAATGGCAATGAGGGTGAAGACGGCACCGACAATAATGACGGTGGTTTGGCCATAATCTGATGATGAATCTATGACGAGAAGTCCTGCGGTGCTGCTTGGCGAGGCTAATGGTATGCTGATATACCGAAGAGGATCATCTGGTACTATACAGACGCCATGGTCGTCCACTTAATAGAAGGAAATAACGTATTATTGTTGGCCACGTGTTGAACTAGGCTCCTCGATCTAAACTACATCACATATAGAGAAACGACATGCGGACACAGACACATAGATAGACAGACAGATTAGACATAAGTCGAGAAAAAGTCTGTTCATACAATAATTTGGTAAAATTCTTCCAACATGTTCTTGCGACAACCGCATTGGCCGACGCGTATCCTCCTCGAATGACGTGTTGGTCATGGGAATCCCGTCAAGCCGTGGTGGAAACACTGTTTCCTAAGCCGCCGCGGCCAACGGTCTCGACGAGATGAGAATGCGTCGCGTGCGGGTGGTTTGCGCCGTGCGGGTTCACACCACCCTTGGAGTATGGCAACTCGCCTGCATTGAGATTGCCGTAGCCTCCACGGCCTGCCGAGTGCCTGAAAAGAAAAAAATCCCAGTCAGGTCGTTTGCAGATGCGGATTAGAGGTTGAGAGACGTACATTCCCGGCTCGTGCGAGTGGACGGAGCGCTCGGACTCGTCTTGTTCCTCAATAGCTTTCTCAGATGGCCCACCGTGGACCATGTTCCCAGTGCCTCCACGTCCGGTGGTGTGCGCCGCCGGCTCGCGGGATCGGGAACGGGACTTGGACTTCGAGTCCGAGTCGGGACGGAGCGGCGAATGGGTCATGTTGCCCGCGCCACCGCGGCCGGTCGAATGCTACCAAATCAAACGTTTCAATTTATTGCAGCGACAAACGAACTCGAGATGTCACGTACCACACCGGTGTCATTGGCAAGGTCGATGCTAGCGATCGTTTCCTGATCATAGGAGCGCTCATAGGCGCGACCACGGCTGAGAGACCGCGCGGGGGACACGCCGAGACTGGCGGTGTCTCCAAGTCCGGGCTCGCGCGAGGGCGAGCGAATGTTTCCTCTCCCACCACGTCCGGTGGAGATGATCTGGCGCCAAACTGTCAGCGGTAGGGTCGAGGGAGCGTCAAAAGGTCCTTACCGCCTCGGGATCGCCCGAAGGGACGGGCTCCCTGCCGCGAGTGTCCGAGTAGTCCTCGGGACCGTTAGCCGCACGGTCACAAGACGGAGAACGGTAGTTGCCCGCGCCGCCACGGCCGGTCATTTGCTGTTTAGGAGGGCCGATAAGGATGATGCGATCATGAGAAGACGAATCCCAGGGACAAGGAAGAAGAACTACGCACAAGAACACGACCCCGCGAGGATGATCGTTCGGTACGTTCGGTGGACATATGAAGCGCTGTGATAAGGAGATGGAGGGGTTTTTGGAGATCTGGGGTTTTACTGGAGGCGCTGAGAAGTGTACGATCTGGTACTGAAGTGGGTTCCAATCGGTGGTTGTGAGATGTGAGATATGCGCTGCGATGAGCGGAATAAAAGCAAAAAGCGCTAGGCACAGCTCTCAGGAACCCAGCTTGCCGGATCCTCTTTTTTCGGTGTCCGTCTCCCCTCGCTGTCTCCTCTCGCTCCAGCGATGAACCGCACCATTGTACCACGGGACCATTGTCACCCGAAAAAATTTCTGTCTTCTCTCTGCCTCCGTCTCCATTCCATTGGCATTGGAGTGGCGATGCGCCCACGCCCCCAACTACATCGATGGTCAACTGAGACGCTCCAAAGCCAACAGCTTTTTGTCGTAAAATCCGCCAAGCTGCTTTCTCCCACTGCTAGTGCCTCCATTTGACTTCAAGCTCGCGCGAAGGGGCAGTTACGGCATGCCGCCTTTGCAGATTCGCGCGGCGCAGTCCGCGCCCCGCCATACAAGGGCATATTGAGGGGCCACCACGGAAGGAACACGCCCGGAACTCGGCTATGTTCGGTAAAGGCTGCCCCCGAGTATCCCAACTGACCGCATCCCATGCTCCCTCGGTGTCCCGTGGGGGGCAGGGTTACGGCGGGCCCGTCATTCCGCAGGGGCATCCATCGATACCGGAGTCGACACTGCCGTCGCCGTCAATCCAGTGAGATCCGAGAAATTTTTTGCAGCACCATATTTCATATTTCGCTCGAGCAAGGGGCGCGGCACAACGTCCGGGGCATCCTTGTAGAGTACAGTTACGAGAGGGTGCCACCACTTTCAAGTTTGAGACCGCCTCCGGGCTGGTTACCGATATGCCGAGACGAGGTCTTTTCGCTACCGCACGGAGCCGGGCCTGGTGGGCCTCGATCGAGGGTCGCGACTGTCCTGGACCCTGGTGCGGAGACCTGTGGACCCCTTTCAGGGAGGTCATATGATGTGCCTCGGGCGCACTCCGGACATGGGCATCTGATTCTGTGACTCTACCTCCTGTAAGTCCGCTGGATGACTCCCGTGCAGCCATGTGGCCCCCAAGAACGACACCATATACTACAGCAGCTATTGCCGGGCCCCATGCCCGTTCGATGGAACGTTTTGCCCCCGTTCCGAGTCACGATGGTCTTTGAACTTTCTCTTAGATCTGTTTCACTCGGAAGTCCCCACCGCGTTTTGCGCAGCAGTCGGTTCTGTTGGTCAACCCTGGCAGGGCGACAGAGTCCTGGCTGCGCAGACCACAGACCGGACGATTATGGGCGCCTATATACCAATTCACTATTCACCACCGGCATGCTGCAAGCCCTGCTAACGTCACTCGAAGACGATAAACCACGGATCGACAGACGGATCATGGAACGTGGGCACATCTAAAGTTCTCATAACAAGAGGAGAAAAAAAAAGGAAAATTTTCACCAAGACAGAAAAAGTACCCCTACACACGCCTCTACTCTCCACCCTAACTGTATTGTACAGTATTTTCTTTTCTTTTCGAGCCTAGTTTTCCGTCTAAGAGCATCATCGCCGTCTATACCGTATATGTTTCAAAATATCCGATTCCCGATCCCGCCTTTCTACGGCGAGGTAAATGAATCGCGTCATCCATCCGACCGGTTTCGCCACCGGAATGATCTAGAAGAAGCGCAAAAAATTCCACGTTTTTCTATTGAATGATTGCGTGATTGTGTGATTGAGTCGAGGACAGATAGTCTAGGTCTTTTGCCTGCGGATCATTCGCTGAATTCCCCACCCGCTCGAGCAGGAATGATGTTAGGGATCCACCGATGAAACGAAGCCGCGGCGTGTAGATCGCGACTTGGCGCTGTAAGAGTGGCGTCATACGGGATCATCAAACCCTACCCCCAAACACAGCGACCGGGCAACGCGGAAGGTGAAAGCACTCCCACACAATCGTCTCCATTTCGGCCTGGCGCGGCCGACGATGGGATTTGCCTCAGATAACCCCAGGGATAAAAAGAAGAAATAAAAAACACCACAATCCCTCATGGTCATAATGGAATCGAATTATGGGGTTGGATACGATGCCATCAAGCCACCTTTCAGGGCCTTCAATTGCCCTGAACTTGAACAAACTCGCAAAACATATATATTATATTTAAGATATTTAAGATATTTATATTGCTTTCTAATTGGGGCTACTGGAAGGAGAGCCGTCAAAGCTGTTCGGTGTCATTTCATCGGGGCCTGAATGCACTCGCCAGTAATTTGGTAGTACCGAGGGGGCACAGTCAATCACACGGGGGCGTGTCGTATCAGTAGCGGCGTTGGATGATATGTACTGCCTGGACGTGTGCTGTTACTTGTGGGAATCAAACGTTAATGGCCTTATTATCGGCGGTGGCTGATGACTACCACTAGTACTGTTGCCCACATGCACCTTGGATCGCAAGAAACCAACAGACGTCAGACGTCACTTCTCTCATTAAATGAATTTGCTCCAAGGGGTGGGGAAGGGTGAAGAGCATGGATGGGGCAGTTGGCGCGGAAACAGAAGCAGCAGATGCGTACAGAATTAGGAGGATCGTCACTCCCACTTGGGGTGACCCTTCCGATTCTTGCCATCTATGGCGGCACAAACCCCCATCTATCGCCTACAGATCACGAAAACGAGCCACCCTCGTCCCCCATTTCCAAAATGTCGGACAAGACCGGAACAGGTGCGCTTGCAGCGAGTTGTTGGCGTCACCAACAGCTGCGCGAACCTCGAGGCGTCAAGGAACACGCCAGGACTAAATGTGGCACACCCAGTCAAACTCCAACCAAACCCAATCGCCCATACGGGCGTGAGGGCGACGAGTCTCTGTCGCGTGTCCGGCGTGCTGCGGGCTCGTAGTATTTATTTTTCGCAAACTCGAGGCATGCAGGTGAAAGGAGTGAGATGAAATCTCACCAAGCGCTCAAACCCAAGTCAGAGGACCTAGCAGACCCATTTCGAGAGAAGTGAGAGCGCTCGTCCTGAGCGCGCAAATAACTGTAGGCTTTTTCCTGCCTGCAGGACACCATGTGTTATTGCGCCTGACGGATCCCAAGTGTTTTGCTGGTGGGGGCCTTGATTCTATGAACAATTTGGTTGCATTCCCTGGTCCACACGACCAGTAATCGCGTTTACCTGCCTCTAGCACCTAGCTCAGATCAAGAACACGGGGGCGCTAATCCAGCGCAGCATGCAGTGAAAGGAATAGGAGCAAGGAGAAAACGCAACACGTCACCGAAGGGTGACAAACGGTGATATAAGTTGGGGACTTCAGTTAACTTACAGTTTAAGGTGGCCCTGGGAATCCCAGCTCGGCTAAATCGTTTAGTCATGATCACAGGCTATGGCGGGGAAATATGAAGGGGGAGTGTGAAGAGTCCAGGGTCGGCTAGAGCTGCAGGTGCAGGCCCGCAATGATAATGATTTACGCCCAAAAACGCTGTTGTCATGCTTACCCTCGTGGTTAATCTTGCCTTGCCTCGCACCGTCGCGATGGCTCACACAGGTCAGACGTCCAACGCACCTTGGATCGGGGGGCTGATAAAGCGTGTATAACCCACTTGGGACTGTCTGAAAATGAGGCGCCTATTGAAATTACGAGTAAGCGCCCTTTCGGGGCTAATCACAGTTTGATGGCGAATCTACATGAGCCGGAGTTGAAAACTTGACTGGGACGATAAAGATCAAGGTTAGAATTGTAATTGCTGGAAAGATCGATTATGCGTGACTGACCTGTCACTTGGTAACAGCGAGGGGAGAGAGATTCCCAATAATGACCGAGTTCACCACAGTACGTGTTTCATCGACCCTGAGGACTGGGACGAGCCATCGGGTATCGAAATGTTAAAGAGGCGCACCGGCAAGGGAGAGTGTGACGAGGGCACCTCGAGGCGACTCCTGAGATCCGTTGCATTTATGGGAGGGAACATGAACATGAGGAGGCCTTACGATGGCGATGCATTTTCAAAAGTGAGGCCAGAAACCAGCGAGACTGTCTGATGCTATCACGCGCACGCGTCCAATTGCAAGTGACCCAAAACTATGTTTCCCACTGGGCGCGAATTTTGTAACGCCCATGTGACGGGTGGGAATCCAGTCGTCTAAAGGAAGGTTCATTTTTGTTATCTGACCTCATTGGTGCCTGCAGTGAGAAGTAAGGCGCTTGGTTCCAAGTTTATATAAAACCATCAGGGATATTATCGAGATCATATCTAGCCGGCCAAGGAAGCGAGAGCGAGGCTCGTGACTGGGACTAACCCTTAACCGAGGGGGGGAACTAGAGCTGAGCTCGATTGGTTGGGCAGGGGTTGGGTGCGGGAAGAGGGAGGGGAAGGCAGGGAGAAAGCCGCTGCTTGCTCGGTCCGACGAGTTCGCCACGCAGTATGATAACGCAAGGTCCAGTATTGGAAACCGCTACGTTGGGGAGTTCCATGTCAGTCAGGCGGTTATGCGCACGCACGGAAGCGTCGTTGGGCGCTCTGTGAGAGATTTCGCTGGGTGGGGATGTAGTGCATGGTATACGAGTGGCCAGATTGGGGGAAACGTGTGGAGAGTGAATGTTGCGGCGTGCAGCTGACGTCGAGAAGACGAGCACGTTACGAGTAACAGTAATACGGTACGTGGGGGAGGGACAATACAGTCGAGGGTAAAATACAAAATAAAAAATAAAAAATACAGGAAAAGGGATAAGAGAATAGATTGTCGGGGGAGGAGCTCGACCGGGTTAGCTCAGGTTCATAACGGGCGAAGGAACCTCGTTTATTACATACTGGAAAGGAGAAGTGGGCAAGTTGAGTCCCAAATATTCTACACTGGAGGGTGCACGTGGAGCCATCCATTCAATCATTCCCCTTCAGTCAAAAAGCCTTGACGTTCTCCTCTCCTTTCCTCTCCTCTACATCACCCACATCCCTCCCTCCCGCTCTCCCCCACCGTCCACATCCCTCCCCATCCCTTCTCCCCCACAATGCAGTCCTATCCTGATCATCGATACCCAGACTCTCTTGCAAACTCCGCAATTCCCCAAGCCACGGCCTTCTGGCCCCCTGGTGGCCCCGACGGTTCTCAGTCTGCCGTAACCCGCAACCCGGAGGACCGCTATGGTCCTCCGCGCCTACGTGCCAATCAATTATCCTCCTCCGCCTACGCGTCCACCGCGGCTTTTCCCATCGCACAACGCGACTCGTATCCCGCCCAGGCCCAAAGTGACTGCTCTGGTCAATACCCATACCCCTCGCAGCAGTACATGTCGAACGTGAACTATGCTGCTCCCCCATTCGATTTTGCGGAGTACCCCGTGAGTAACGATATCCCGCTCCGCACTGCCGAGCATTCACCGCGCTCTCATCAGATGGTTCCTGGTGGCAATAATTACCACAGCGGCCAGTATGCGACCCACGTTTCATCCACGACGACCCGCTTCGAGTACCCTCCCTCAGATCCCACTCCCTTTCAAAACATCACCTACGACTCCGTGGGGTACTTCTCTGCCGACGGCCACTACTGTTCGCCGCTTGATGGCCAACATCAGCAAAGCCTAGTATCAGATCCTTCGGGCTATTCACGTTGCGATGGCTCTTTTGACCAATTCGACGCCGTTTCCCAACACTCAATCGTGTCGATTCCTCCCTCCTCCGGCTCTTCTGAGCTTGGTAACGCCCTCCTAGAGGTTCGCGCACCAGAGACTCAGCAAGTGGGCCGTACCTCCATTGCACTGCCCAGTCTTCCTGTCTCAACCCAACCTGCCCCCAAACACGAGTCGTCCGAGAATGCAGTGGGGCTAACCACCGTAAAAACCGAGTATGGCACGACCGCTAATGGTCGATCCTTCTCGCCGATGACACCGCTGGACCACAGCCCACCACTTACCAGTGATCGTACGCCATACATAAAGGAAGAGGAGCAAGAGCAATGTCACGTTGGTAACTCGTCAATGCAACGCCCCTCATCTCCTCTGCACGGCCACGGTTCCCTCCGTCACCGACAACACGCGTTAGATTCGTTCCGTCTGGTGCAAGACCCCGCCGCATACCCGGGATTTGCACAAACCAAGGTTCGTTCCTATCTCGCGATAGCTTACTCATACTCAACCAAGTATAGAGGCATCCCCCGCCACCGTCCCTATCCATTCCAGGTCCGCTCTCATATTCCCCCGGGACGCCTCTCTCGTCGTCGTTCTCGTCCTCCGACACGGGAACACCAACATCGGGCGTGAACCTCATCGAGACCGTTGCCGCATCGTCATCGCTCTCGCAGGCGACGCCAGTCCCCAACCCAAAGGCAGGACAGGGCGTGTTGAAGTTGCCGTCGACAAAACGGAGCGCGCGGCGCAAACCTGCGATCGCCTGCCTTTTCTGTCGTGAGCGTAAGATCGCATGCGGAGCGCCACCGGTTGGAAGTGCTGATACCACATGCAAGTACGTTCACGCCCCTTGATTCCTGATCGGGGAAATTGGAAAGCTCACGCGGGTTTTTTTAGTCAATGTGCACGGCGCTCGCGTAAGTGTGAATATCCCACAATGTCGCGGCGTGGGCTTCATAAACGTCGTGACAATGGCGGTGGTCACCACAGGGAGTCTGAGGATGCAGATTATGTGCCGACCACATAGTAATTAGGGATTCCCCGGTGCCACCATCAGATACAGTTTCACTTGCTTGCTCGCCCGTTCGCATTTACACACCATGTCTATTAAGCATTGCATTTTGACCTCAATTCTTCGCACCCCCATTGGCTGTATATAATATGATGCCCGCCCGCATCTCCCGCACTGTGCTTTGTGATCCACTCCGCCCCGCTCGCATATAAATAATTTGCTGTATATATACAAACAGATACCTCCATACCACTTTCAGATTTAGCAATCATGTTGCCCAATTCCTATACATTCATGTCCCTTCCTTTGACAGGAGAATCGTACGTCTTATCGCGAAGAGTCGGTTTTTGCCACTTCAGGACCTCTTCTTAACCTTTATGGGACCTTGCCCGTGAGCATCGGGCGGCCAGCTGACAACCCGATAGCATTCTCTCAATCAAGAAACAATAACATTTGGGGATAACCCCTAGAGCTGGCTTTTACGTGGACCGCCAGGTTCGTCAACTTTCGTGGTTGGTGGTAAACGGACTTCGGTGTATACCCCAAAATTGCGGAGAGAGAGACCAATTCCCAGGAGCGGCGATTACGATGCTCGATCTGGCGAGTCTTCTCGTCTTGTCATTAGTTTGACAGGGAAGGAGAGTGCCAACCATCGGAGCCACACTAAAACTAGAATTTGGGGCCTCAACTGACCATGTCCCCGAATCGCGATTCACGATAGGCCATAGAAGGTTCCTTGGACGGAAGTGAAGAGAAATAAGTCTCGTATTAAGAAATGACACCGGTCATACTACCTGTAAGTCGCACAGTGTGTGAGCGTGTCAAGAATGGCGACGGAGGTCACTTTGTTGCTCACCTTGGGTGCCAAGCTAACTATCTTTCCCCACCCCTTCATCCGCAAGTCCGCGCTCACGACGCCACCGATTCGCGTGCCCAACATCTCGCGCTTGTTGTTCAGCAGTACCGCCGCGTTGTCGTCGAACCGCACACACCGTCCGTCCGGTCGCCGCACGGACTTTCGACACCGCACGATGACCGCGCGTCGCACGTCACCCCGTCGCACCTTGAGCGCGTTCGAGACGGCCTGCGCGCCCGCGCCGGGGCCAGTACCGGGCCCAGAGGCTATGGGCCGCGCGCGTTTCACGATGCAGACGATCTCGTCGCCGACGCTGCCCCAGCCGTTGTTGACCTTGTTTTTGAGCACGTTGACGCATTCGACGAGTAGCGCACCAGAGTTGTCTATGACCTATCATTATTATTATTATTTTGGTTGAACATGAGCGGTACGCAAAGATGGCTCATGATACGTACATTTAGGGTGCTCTTGAGACCAATCATTTTTCTTTTCTTTTCGGTAACTGGTGAGAGTGACGAGAGTGGAGCACGAGCCGTTTTCCGACAAAGGCGCCGTCGATTCCCACGAGTGATTTTGGAAGGGAAGTTTGACGAGTTGCTTAGCTTATATACAAAATTCTTCGTTCCCTTTCCACTTATCTATTCGCCATCTCTCACCCGTCTGCCCAAACGTACTCATCGCGTAAACATTATCCACCATGCCCAGCTCAAGACGCGGAAGTGGCAGCGTTACGCTCCCAAGCGGTCAAGTTCTCGCGATCCACACCCGAACTCACGATGAGGAGGATCTGCCCCATGCGACCAAGAAGTGCGTGCACCCTGTTGCCTGACAGGCGATGATATCGGGATATAGATGTGCGCGCCCCGCAGAACCATGGCCGATCATCTGAGGAAATACGAGAGCATGTGCGCCTAAATGCCATACCCCTTTTGCAACCTCTGGAATTTCTGATCTCTCCCCACCGTTTCTCTTTCTCTTTTTTTTTTTCCGTCTTTCGTTCCGCATGAAATTAACAGTTTTACTCTCACTCCTCCCCGCATGCGGATGATCGTCGATGCCTTCAAGGATACGTTGGAGCTTGGCCTCGAAAAGCCGAAACAGGTCGTGGTACGTTTTAACTCACTTTGGACCCAGCCCCTACGATTGGAACCCGGGGATCGTTTGAGCGCGATACCGCCCCCCACCTTCTGATACGAAAACGTGGATCCCACCCTTGCGGCTGTTGAGAGCCCCACTCACCGTATGCGGTATATGACCAAATGCGTAGCAGCCCAGCCTGGGCCACACCAGCGCATACAGGATGCGCGCACTTCCCTATCACTCGCAACGGCAATCGCACGTGATATTAACGAAATGCGAATGTGAACAGCCGATGATTCCAACGTTCGTTTTTGGCTGGCCCACGGGAGAGGAGACGGGCGAATTCCTCGCCGTCGATCTGGGTATGTGGTAGTGGTAGCTTCGATTCGAGCCCCTTCGGCGCTGACCTCTCCCCATCACCCCTCGTGGGTGCTCCGTCGTTTTCGCGTGGAAAGGTGGGACGAACCTGCGTGTGTGCCTGGTCACTCTACAAGGTAACGGCAAGTTCGAGATCACGCAATCCAAGTATCGTCTTTCGGAAGAACAAAAGCAGGAAGACGGCCAAAAGCTATTTGACTTTTGCGCCTCGTGCCTCAAGACGTTCATCGAGACTAACCTCGACGAGGGCGCCGTGAAGGAGGGGGAAAAGTTACCATTAGGGTTCACGGTGAGACCTTCATTCCGTCCTCGTTGGCCAGCCCTTATCGCCTTCCTTGGTCCGCTCCGGTTCCCATCACAAGAGAAGCTGACCATCTGGACGTAAACCTCTCTAGTTCTCGTACCCATGCTCGTAAGTTCGTGTCATTACCGAAATCGATCGTGTTCCCAACGCCGTGAATTTGGCGGTGATTAGGCAAGAGCGCATCGATCACGGCGAACTCATTCGCTGGACAAAGGGTTTCGGCGCGCCCAATACCGAGGGCCGAGATGTCGCTGCCATGTTTCGTGAGAGCCTGAAGAAATACGTCCGTGTTCGTTCCTCTTTCTTCCAGGACGTTGTTGACGTGGGATCGCCCCAGAATGTGCACGCAGAGCTGTCCGCGCTCATCAACGACACCACTGGCACGCTCATCGCATCGTCTTACGTCAATCCCGCCACACGTATCGCGGTGATTTTCGGTACTGGCTGTAACGCTGCCTATATGGAACGTGTTGGCGACATCCATAAGATCAAGAACCTAGGCATAGACGACGAGGCGTCAATGGGTATCAACTGCGAATGGGTATGTCCTTTCTGGGGATGCTGAGTTTGTGACGACCCTGATTACTCCTTCAAGGGCGCGTTTGATTCTTTCGAACACGAACACCTTCCGAGGACAAAGTACGATCAGATAATAGACGAAAAGTCAAACAAGCCCGGTGAACAGGCCTTTGAGGTATCCACACGTCATATCACTGCCCGCATCGCATCCTCTGACGAATGTCACGAAGAAACTGATCTCGGGTCGTTATCTCGGCGAGATCCTTCGTCTCGTCATCTGCGAGCTGATCGATGAGGGTGTGCTCTTCCTGGGTCAGAACACGTACAAGATCGAAATTCCGTATGCGCTGGACACCGCGTTCCTATCCCTCATGGAAAGCGACCCGACAGAGGAACTGCTGATGATCATCGGCATCTTCTCCCACTTCTTTGCGCTCGAGACGACCCTCGCCGAACGTCAGTTCTTCCGCGCACTGGCCAAACTGGTGGGACGCCGCGCCGCGAGGCTGAGTTCGTGTGGCATCGCTGCGATCGTGTCCAAGATGGGCTACTTGGAATCGGGGTGCTCAGTCGGCGCGGACGGCTCTCTGTATAACGTACGTCGATCTCTGTCGATTTCCGCTGTGAGATGGGCATGTGAACCCATCGCTCCTGTTTTGTAGAAATACCCTGGCTTTGCGGATCGTGTACATGAAGGCCTGCAGGACATCTTTGGTGACAAGGGCCGGTGGGTAGCTTTATGCGGTGCTCGTCTCAGAGAACGTCGTTTTCACCCCACCCTTCGTAGCAACATCGTCACGTATCATGCCGAGGATGGAAGTGGTGTCGGGAGTGCCATCATTGCTGGTGCGTCGACTACCGACTCTTCTTGCCGCCATCCCCCTCACCTTCTCTTCCCACCCTAGCTATGACGAAGGCCAGGAAGGATAAGGGATTGTATCTTAACGTCTAAACTCATCCAATTTTTTGTTTCTTGTCGCAATGGCCTGGAGAAATGCGGGGTTCGGAAGGAAACGCGCATGATGATGGGTGATACGTCGAAAGAAGACGACGTGATCGTGGGCGGTTGTAAGATTACGATTTGGGGCAGTTCGACCTTTTGCAACATTAGAGAGACCTCAGCCTTGGCTGTTATGTTTTTTTTTAACTTTTGTTTTTTTTAAAATCTATTAGCGTTACATGTTGGCGGTGTTGTATGGAACCTTTTACGAAGGTGTCACGACACATTTGATTTGTTTGCACCGACTCGCAACGAATTCGGAACTGGGGGCAGAGGAGTTTTGATCGCGCAACTCCGAGTCGGCTCTATAATTAACCTGCACTTGTACTTGTAGACTT
>Ga0307510_10001381_pt1 | contig 26592 bp, 29 predicted proteins | sample 12_EM_MG_FD_207224 | JGI IMG/M metagenome (GOLD analysis project Ga0307510, IMG submission 207224) | Populus trichocarpa ectomycorrhiza microbial communities from riparian zone in the Pacific Northwest, United States - 12_EM | ecosystem: Host-associated > Plants > Roots > Unclassified | place... | reverse complement strand
AGGTTACTCTACCAAACAGCGGTCACTCCCCCCTCCCTCTCTCCCTTCGCACATCCCTCCCCACACACAGTCTCACCCCCACCAGCTACCTCCGCCTCAGGCCCAGCAGATGAACTCTCCTGCGTATTCCCAGTCTCAGCCTCCAGCCCACTGGCCACCTCTTCAGCAATCGGCTTCCTCATTGCCCTTACGGTCTGGTCCTCCTCAGCAGCAGGCCGGATATCCTGGACCGGTCCCTCCGTCTTTTCCTGGGTCCTATCCCCGGACACCTTCCCAGGCGGTCCCTACCCCGATCGAGGCCACGAAAACTGGTCATCTCGTTCCAATTCAAACACCCAAGCTGTCGTCTCCAACCACTGAATCTCGTCAAGCGTTAGTCGCAGAGGTATTTCTCCAATCATCCTCTGCCCCGACCAAGTGACTGATATTTCGGGGATCGCGCACAGATTACCTCGAACTGCGTGGTGCTCTATGAGTTGGCCAGCAGGTATGCCCAGCTACAGGCACTCCAAAGAGACATCAAGCCAAGCAAGGAAGAAATCGCCGACATGACGAAACGCGCGGCCAGAGTCGCTCAATCACTCAGGGATCTCAAAAAGATTGTGAACCCGAACTCTGCTTCTTCCGGCGATGAGAAGGGTACGGTGAGTGCCACGAGCAACGAGTGCAAGGCATCAAAACGTCCCTGGGAGGAAATTTCGAAAGACCAGCCCGAGTCCTCACATACCCCGGCGGTGAGTTCTGTCATCCGTTCAGTTGTGAAACCTGAAACCTTGACACGTCCTCCTCGCTTCTCATTCCCGCGTCTATGACACCTTTTCTGATTGCCGATGGAACTGTGGCCAACGACACTCCGCTCTCTATCTCCCCCGTTTGGGCCGCTGTTCTCTCCGGTTTCTACCGGACGTAGACTCCAAACCCTGGATATCAGAGGACCACGAGTCTATTGGAAAAATCCAGCAGTCAGCAGACCACCGCTGAGAGGGACTTGGAGATTATCAGGATTACAAGGGTTTTGTCTACCCGCAGTTCCAACGTTGGTCAACAGAAGACCAAGTACAAAAAACGAAGCGTGAGCCTGCTGTCTGCTGTCTCACCGATCTTCCTTCTTAATGTTACCTCCTGTAGAAAGCTCCCCCCCCCGAAAAATGTCACTCGTGTAACACCCGTGAGACACCCGAGTGGAGGAGAGGCCCGGGCGGTGCGAGGACCTTGTGTAATTCTTGTGGGCTGCGTGAGTTCATAATCTCCTTTCACCTCTGGGGATGCTTAGGTCCTTTCCCTGTTGTAGGTTATACGAAGCTGATGAGGGAGAGGTGTAAGGAAGACGATAAACCTGTCGACCTGCAGACCCTACGTGCATCAGCTATCCAAGCTCGACGCCGCACAACTGGTGCATTAGTCGATAGCGGCACTCTGCGTCCTGCGACTCCAACCAAGAGTAACGATGCAGGTTCTCCTTCTACTACATGCAGCCAAAGGCTTTCCATTTCATCCGGGACCGGACCAACTAACTGTAGTGGTAATGGTAAGGGTAGTCAGGTCTACCAGATCCATCAATGGCCCTCCTTCACCATCCCCTTCTGAACTGCCCCTTCCTGGGTACGTGCCACCGGAGAACAACTGCATAGCCCTGACCTCTTCGTCTGCATCGAACTTGCCGCTTCCTCCTTCGCAGCCGCCACAGCTGCTGCAGTCTTTGTCGGGTCCACCGATGACCCTTCATTCCCCAGCGTCGAATTTGCCCCCTCCCTCTCAGATCCTTGGGCATCACCATCATCATCAGTCTCAGTCCCAACACCCACCTCCTCAACTGTATCTGCACTCTCACCCTCACCAGCAATTACCACCACCCCACCTCCTTCCAGACCACTTGGACATTCTGGTTCATCGCCTGGTTCGACCGGAGTGATGCTAACTCGGCCGTCTAGATACAGACATGGAGGTGGTTTTGCAGGCATGTATAGAAGTGAACCTGATCAATAAGAGATTTCTATCCCTCGCTTCCCCCCATAATTCCATCCTCTCTGCTTTACTGGACAAATCATTTTACATATTCTATCCATTGCAAATCAAGTCCCGAACGACCCATTGCCCATGTATAAATGGATCCGAAATTGCATCTGAGGAAGTTAATGGGGGTGTGAAGATTTTGGGTCTTGTTTGGGACCGAATACGGTTTGATAGGTCTCCAGAAACCTCGGGATGCGCATGAGTCATTGACGCCGGGATGTCGAACCACATTGTTTGTTGGGTCAGATTAGTCGCGTGTGGTCAACTCCAGATAGATAAGAATGGAGGGTGACACACTCGTGGTTTTGATAATGAACCTGGTAGTTTCCGGGCAATTCTTAAGAGTGTCCGCGGGTCCGTAGTATCTGCGATCTTCGAACTTGCTCTGGGCATACTTGGCAGCAACGCCCAAATAGGCGTCCCAATCGCCACGTCCTCCAGAGAACAAGAAACCGGAGACTACGTGCAACCCAGCCATCGCCTCGCCCCCGTCGTACGACCCGCCTTTGCGTAACAACAAAGACTTGAGGCGATAGTAGAAAGTGTCGTTGTCGTTGGCAGAAGAGATGAGTGCAGTCGTTCCTCCCGATATTGCCACAGCGTAATTGTCTCTCACGCAGTGTCGATGAAGGGAAGACAGGAGGCATACGGCATCGCAAGCTGATGCACTCCTCTCTATCATCTGGCAGATGAACGGCCCGATCGACTGATCTGCTTGCATGTATTGGATCTTCATAACGTTTATCATGTAGTGGCGCACCAGTTCAAGCCGGGGATCTGGAGCCATGGTCATAATTGAAGGCCGCTGATCGTTCTCTTCAGGATACGGCGTCTCGTCAACAACCTAATCCTGAGTGTATGTGGGGGAAAATGAACTCTCGACAGTGGGCAAGAGAGCGATGGCGGATGAATTGTTAGAGGCATTCGTGTTGGCGTTATTGCTTAAAATAGACGCTAGTGTGTAGGAGGACGGCGGAGAGGATGACAATGAAGATTTTAGCCCTGTCAAGAAACGAGGGCGTTGAGCATTGTATAACATTACACACTGATAACAGTACGGGGTCCCACAGGACATAGAGGGCACTAAGCTATTGGGGGATGGTAAAACATTACTGGCAGGCGGTCCGTAAGGGTGTAGCGTTGTCGTTCGGAAAAGAAGGCCCCCGAGACGGAACAAAGGAAGACGAGTCTTGCGGATGCTGCTGCGAGTGGTGTGGTGATTGATGATGCTGGTGAGGGTGATGCATTTCCGGTAGGTTAGAAGAGTGCAACGCTAAAAGAACCGAGGCATCAGACGTTGGGAAATGGGCGCATATAAAAAAGAGAGGGACAAACAGGAGTTGTTGTACGATGGCTGCTCAAGGGGGATGTGAGAGTACTCGGCATCCCTCACATAGGAAGTGACAGGAGACCTGTGCCCGTCGCTCGATGAAGTTGCGGAGAGCGTTGGGGTCAGTGGGCTCTGGGGCTCAACGCGGTCTAGAGCATGAAAATTTGCAGTTGCTGGTCAGAATTGCGGGGCTCGGACCAGAATGCCCCTTGATCATCCCTTGGGATGCGAGGAAGGTCTTGATCTTTTTGCACAAGACAGGAACGCTGTCCGGCTCCTGTTCGAGAGTCAAAAACGGCGAAATCACGTCGTCAGGGAAATTGGCATGTCTGCTGCTGTCCAACTGAACGGTCCTCTCGTTGCATCCTTCACGGAGGCATGTGATGTAGCCATCTAGAAGACAATGGTGCGTTCGACGCGTGGAGTGAATCGTAGGGGGAGAAACCCACAGCCCGAGTTTGGTTGCCTCCGTATTATGAACTACAAAGATAGTTGGATGCATTTGGTATCCAACAAACACAGGGAATAACATACGTTAACCTCGCCAGGATTGGCTTCCAAAAGCCTCTTCAATTCCTCGAGATATTCTCCGGGCACCGTCGAATCCTATCGACACACCGATAACACAAGGAGTGATTAGGGGAACTGAATGGAGGAAGGGATGTCATGGCAATACGAGTTGCTCGGATAAATACCGCTGATGCGGAGCAATGGTATCAACGTCATTTAGAGTTAGGTCTCCGAGAGCAACTATTCTGGCTCATGAATACCGATCGCTGCCATGCACGCCTTGCCTCGCTCTATGGGTTCCCACCCCTCCCACCGCGTCCATGTCTCCTCCCCAACGAGCCAGAGCAGAAGGTCGAACCCTCAAAGCAGTCCCGATCAAAAATCATGATGGCTGCTCAGAGGATCAGGGCCAGTTTGTGCAAGGAGGCGCCTACGCGATCTTCATTCGCCCACCTCAACCAGCCCTCTTCTGATGAATGCAAGCTACCCCCGGTTGGACCGACAGCGCTGGTGGTTGGCACGCTGAGGTTTATTCCTTTGCCAAGCCTCGCGATCACCCTCTCCCTGTTGATGAGCTCGGATCCCAAACATGCTTACAAAGGCTTTGTTGCTTCCTCTCAACGCCACGGCAGCGTCTACTCGACCTTGGATGCTAAGTAACAGGCACCTCAGCCGTTGTCTGATGAGCACACCTTCCTCCCTCGCAACAAGACTATCGGCGAGCTCTACCCCAAGTAACCTCGCTTTCGCTCATCGTAGCGAGCCTCATACTTCGATGCACTCCTCCACCTGTCCCTTCCCCCATGGCCTGCTCATTGCCAACTTCTGTCCTGAGTCAACTGCCGTCAACCAGTAGCGACCCGACTCGACCTGACCTCCTGCGGTTAGCAGTGACCAAGTCGAGACCCAGCACTCGCCTCCCAGCACCACTGGTGATCTTTGTCTCCGGTTTGGCATCGGTTTTCCCACATCCAGTAACAACCTCGCCTCGACCCGGCTTTCCCCGGTTAGCAGTGACCCGGTCGAGTTTCAGCAGCCACCTCCTAGTAGTATGGGTGATCTGTCATATCTCCTGTTTGGCGTCGGTTGTTCCCCTTCCTCAACCCCAGTAAGCAGTTATCCTGTCCCAACCTGGTCTCCGGTCAGTAGTGAGCCCACCGAGTCGACCAAACTATCAATCAGCCCTGACCTCCTCCCTTCCACCATACTGCTTTTCGCTTCTCAGCCTCTTGGGTCTACTCAACCTCCTTCCTCGGGGCCTCCGTCCACGACTGGTGTCTCTCTACCCCTCAATACTTCCGCCTCCACCCCAAGGTATCTGTGCCTTTCACGAGACGGTCTCTCTGTGCTAACTTTTTGGATAGTATTGTCTTACCCTCCGAGGGTTCAGATCTCCCCCTGCCATCGACTCTCAACCCCTCGTTGATAAGTTCAAACCCTACTCCGGGGCCAACTCCGACCAATACTCAGTTTGAGTGGTTGAGTCAGACGTCCCTGATCTTCTTGAGCATCAGCGAATCGGTTTCCGATAGTCTGTCGCTAAAGGACTCGGACCGGGTTCTGATGGCCACGTCGTTCTTGACCGCCGGTACTCCAAGCCTTGCTCCCAGTAATGCTCCCCTCCCACCCGGAATTCCTGCTCGGATAATTCCTGGTGCCGGTGGTGTCAACCCCGATGTCGATGATTTGGATGGCTTTACCCTGATTGCCATCTTGTTTGATTGGGGATCGAATTGGGATACGGTTGTACATAATCCCGACTCTCCTGGTCAGATCTTCTCCTGGTTTCCGGCCCTAATTAGTACGGCATTGAGTATTACTGGTACGCGATCCTCCCGCTTTCGTCATTGGCCCCACTCATTCCCAACTATCCAAAGATCCCAGTGGCCGCATCCGACCTACAGGCACGAATATTTGGTGCGTGGTGGCACATCCGGATCTCACACCCCCCTCCCACGTATCTCATCAACCCGTTGCCATCCGTCCGGCTCATGTAGAAATTCAGGAGCTCCGTTACAAGTCCCAAGGTCATCTGACACATCCGGTGCCAACAACGGGATCGATCAACTACTTATCAATTTTGATGAACGATTGGACACGGTTTCAAAAGGCATCGAGGCCGTCAAGGATGCTCTCGAACCACTTCTCAAGACTCCGGTTCCTTCGGGATTTGATGTGGAGGGCGAGGTGGCTGCAATGATAAGGAAGCATGCAGCCCTCACGGCTGAATATGGGGCTACAAAATCGGAGAGCGAAACGCTGAGGGACGAGTTGAAGGAAGAAAAGTGGTTGATTGTGTTTAGGACAGTGACCGAATAGGTTTGGAGAAAGGCGTGAATCGGTATCATGTGCGTCTTGCCTCATGATATCCTCGTGCGGTCGGTTATCCAGCTCTATTACACAGGACTTCGTAACGCAAGTATATCTGAGAGACAATAAACGACGATCGTCAATACGTTCGGATAAATCTCCGCCTACCTTGGACTCGTATTTGGTGCTTCTGTAATCATACGAAGCCAAGTATGGCGTGGCGTCCCACCCTGTTGTTGACATAGAGGCTAGACTGTTCTCTTCAGGCACTATGTTTCAGCTATCACGAAGGTGCTTTCCGTCCTCGATAAGGGCGCCCAAGATTTTATCGCCAAGAACAGCGAGTGCTTACGACTACACGCGGAGTCCACACAACACTGGAGGAACCTTCGGGAGCGGATACAGCGGACCGACGACTCGCGACATGGAGGAAGTCTGACGGATACTTCAAGACGAGGAGCAGACACCCAGTGAAACCGGGTCAGCTCTCTCCGCGGCCGCATCTGGATCAAAAGGTGCAAAGTCGACAAAAGGGGTTGAGAAGGCCAAGTCTCCATTCCGAAAGCTCGCGCAGAGAATCAAGGGTTCTCCTAAACAACTAGCACCCCCGCAAATTACACCCATGATATCCAAGATTGGTGGGGAACCATCCTCTGAACCGGCCCGCACACTGCAGGTGCGATCTTCTCTCCTCTTCCGCGGCAAGAGCGAGGAGCCGTCAACTCCAAAGCGCCCAGGTCGCAAACACACGCAGAGTCTGACACAGTGATATCAACACTTGGAGTGACAGAGGTTCTTAGAAATAAACCGAAGTGGAACGCATCTACAAGGGTATATTCTGAAGGTTACCGTTCATGCCGAGGTATCCTTCCAATGGCGCTGGTAACCAGGAAACTTCGCCTCATAGATCACCCAGTCATCGATGTTCGCAAGACCCCCCTCGTGTATCCGCCCGTCCTCCCGCACTGCACATATCCCCCCATCCCTAGCACGACCACCATCACGCTTATAACCGAATACCCCTGCAACGACAAAAACAATCACACCCCGTGCACATCCAAAGGCGCCAAGCCACATCCCTGCCCCCTCTATCCGATTTCTCTGATGGGGATAGACCCAATCCGTCCCCAACCTCTTCAATATCATTCGGGACCTTCTCGAATTTTGGCCGGGAGACTTCCGGAAATCCCCTTGGGCCGCAATCACGTCCTCCCAGTCTCCAAAAAAACCTCTGTCTTCCGTCAAGGACCTCACCCGCAGAACCCCGAAATTCAAGAGAAGCATGAAGGGAAAAGAGAAGGACCTGAGGCACGAGGCAAAACAACGGCCTATCTACACCGAACTGAGGGTCCTCGGCACCGGCCAATCGCCAAGCCACTCCAGACTTCCTCGTTGCTGTAACCGACCCCAACGCCCGTACTGCCCACGCAGGATACGAGAACCGTGTGCCCAGAACCCTAGATGAATTTGCAGAGCATTACCGTAAGTTGAACATCTGGCAGATCAACGAGGAGGGCATGAACACTTACCTCCGCCAGTTTTTCGGCAAACCCAGTCGCGCCTCGGCTTACTTACATGGGGAACGCACGGGTGGAACACGCCACGACCTCCAGTAAGGAGAGTGCCTACGTCATTTCGATCGCCATGCAAACAAAGGCGGTCATGGTCAGAAGGCCCCAGATTCCAAGGGTAGCGCAGGAGGTCAGATTGCCAACGTTGTGGCGTTTATGATCCAAGCCGTCGTGGTCGGACCTGTGTTCCTTCGGATTCCGAATGCGACAGCAACTTTCTTCTCCAGGGGTGATGTACTTTACTTGTTCGTCGTCCGCCCTCCCTCCTACTTCCTCTCCCCTGACCTTTCATCTTCAGTGCCATTCTGTTTGCCGCTCTGAGTTCCATGTCTGAGATCCCCACCTTATACGTTCATCGTCCCCCGGTCCTGCGTCGTCAAGAGGCAGCGATGTGCCACCCATCCATTGAAGCCGCCGCAATGACCCTCGTTGATATCCTGATCACTTTCGTAATGCTCACGGTGTACTGTGTTGTGTTGTATTTCCTTGTCGGGCTTCAAGCGAGCACTGGTCAATTCTTGTGAGTTTCTTCCAGGCCATTTGCTGCGAGTTTATCGACTCACACTTTGAGTGCAGCATCTTCCTTGCTGTCGTCATCATCTCTCCGGTTATGAAGGCCTACTTGTGTGCCACCGCCGCGTGGTTTAACAGTCCAACTCCCGCTCAATCAGTTGCTGGTGTCGCCCTCTTAGCTCCCACCTTGTACACCGGTTACAACATCCCTGAACCGTCCATGGTTGACGCATTGAGTTGTATTACTTACATCAACGTACGCATCTCTTGTCGTGTTTACTCACTGTGAAATTGACCATTCGTTTTTTTTTTCAGCCACTGAAGCGTGTGTACGGGATGGTATACATAGCGTAATCGATAATCAGTGCGGGAAAGCTCAGAAAAAACAAAAACATTAATGAGAAAATGTGACATGAGAAAGGGACAGCATAATAAAAGCCGGCGAACCAGCGCAAGGATGACAGCAAGAGGTGTAAGACACAATTGATTATACAGGATTAGAAAAAGAAACATGGCTGGCCGCAAGAGGAGAGAAGAAGAGTGCATCTCGTGAAACAAAGACGAGCCATAGCATCCATATTAATCGCCTTTCCTTGTCGACGCCTTCCCGGCTCTCCCCCGCTCCGAATAGAACATAGGGCCCCACTAAGTATCGTCATCAATGATCATAGGTGATTTGTGTTCCAGTTCCAGTGGCGGATAAGGGTACTGTGAATGGTGTCCCGCCGCTTGGTACTGACCCATGTGGCGGTTGTTTGTTGGGCCGGCAGCTACAGGAAGGGGATTAATCGGGATCGTCTGCAAACGATGTGGCTTCGTTGGCTGGGACGGAACCTGCGTCCTCCGATGCTCACTTGGTGATTGGTGTTGAGACGGAGGAGAAACGTTCCAAGAGGAGGAAGAAAAGGAAGAGGATGGAGAGGATTGCTGTTGCGATGGCGGCAGCTGTTGGTGCAGAACAGCAGAAAGTTGTGGGGGGTCAGCTCGAGCCTTGCCCTTTTCCTGCCCGAAGGAACCACCCAGGGCTTGGTTCGTATAAGGGACATCGATGTCGACTTGAACTCGGAAGAACGAATTATCACGAGAGAAGAATGCTCGCTCCTGAGTATGGAAGAAACTCGAACCAGTACTGTAGGGTATTTGAGGTGCGAGGGCAGGCCACATCTCCATCAGATCGTGAGCAGTAGGCGGGGTCGGGAAGCCAGACTTTCTCTCGCCACTGAGGTTGAGTTCTCGGATGAGATGGAGACCTGCATCTCTGCTGGGGGGGTGTTGTGGTGGAGCGGCGGTGGTCATAGGGTGACCGGTGACGAATCAGTAATCGACGGAGGGAGGGAGGGGCTTTGCTCAAGATAATCTGGAGGAGACACGAACGCTGAAAACGGGGTGCCAAACCTTGTTGGGGTTCCCGAGGAATCCGAATCATCTGACGAGCAGGAACTCCGCTTCGGGTTGCAGCCGTAGGGGAGCCCGAGAGCGCCGCTGTCAGAGGAAGCAGTGGGAAGCACGGTGCTTCTGACTTCTGGGGCCGGGGCCCGCAGAAGGTGAGGTGATGGCAGAGAGGAATCGGCGTGTCCTTCGCTCGGTCCCTTCCCATTGGTTCTACAGTAAGGACAGGAACAAGCGAAGAGAGGTTCCAACGATCGCGAAGCCCGAATACGAAACCATCAATCGGAAGCCCAAGGCCAAAACCGGAGGCCCCGGCGTCATGTCGAGTTTGATGGGCAAATCGATGACGGATGTCGATTTGATTTGGGTCGTCCCTAAAGTCAAAGATCTCGAGTATCCCCCTGGCGAGCCGATCGAGCCGGCCGAGGTTATCATCCCCGGAGAGACTAGTACGTCTCCTAAGGTAGGGGGGGGAAAGATCTGACCAATGTCCGCAGTCGTTTGTGACAGAATTGTGACAGGAATTCCACTAAGCTTCCGAATTTTTGGCCTGAGGTCACGCTTGGTCACGCGCGCCCGCATATGTCAGATCTTTTCCCCCCCTACCTTACTATATCGACAAGGAGGTCGCGGTCATCTTGACTCGAGAGTTTCAAACATTGGGCGAGGAAATGAAGATTGTCCTACCAGCGCCACTGGAAGGATGCCTCGATGTGGACGGTAACCTTCCGAGTCTACCCTCGTAGGTGCGTTCCACTTCGGTTTATTTCAAAGGACCTCTGCCACTCCAGGTGTTGATCTCCCTGGTGTCAGACTCTGCGTGTGTTTGTGATCTGGGTACTTTGGAATTGACGGCTCCTCGCTCTTGCTCTGGAAGAGGAGAGAAGATCGCGCCCGCAGTGTGCGGGTCGGTTCAGAGGGTGGTTCCCGACCAATCTTGGATTCGCCGACCTTCTTCAGTTTGCCCTCCGAATCTCCACTCCGGGGTGTGTTGCATGTAGGACAAGTTTGTCTAGTCCGTTTGTACGTCGCGTAGTAGTGGATGCGAAGTGTTCCCTCGTAGTTTTGGCTGTAACACATGATTCCACAAAATACCGCCTTGTGGCATACAGTACAGCGGAGGGTATCGTTCGGGAAGGTGTTTGCAATGTAGGTTTGAAGCTCTACGGTGGAACGAGTTGTGAGAGAGTACCTCCCCGGCCTGTATGTGAGAATCAAAGAGTCAGCCTGAGGTTGAAACAATCATGACAGTTGATTGGAGTACGGACTTGCTCTTGTATAACCATCCACGAGCAACGAAAGTGTCCAACACGCGCTCCACATGGGTCTTCATGAACATTACCTTGGAAGATTGGCTTTTTCAAAGGGCTGCCATCGACGAAAGAGAACCTTGAAATATGCCAACTCTGCAAGTGAGTAATCCGAAGCCAGTTGTGTGATTTCATCTCCCTTCCGGTTCGCCCGGGTGGCAAGTGCATCAGTCCCTCGGTACGAAGAGAGACGAATCGATGCGTGGACAAACTGGGATGTAGACTTGGTCCCCCGTGACCCCATCCACGAAAGGGACAATCTCCAGATCGAGTTTATCCACAGACACGTTGAGATTGATCACAAACGTGTTGAGCGAGTCGTCGTTATCCGTGATCCGGATATCCAAGTCCCCTTTTGCGGCTGCGCGACTCCATTAGATCCCATAAGCCGGAGATAGGGTATGAAGACGGACCCTTGACGGCTTCTACGCACTTCTTCAGGAGAATCTTAGCGAGATCCCTCGTTACGACCCCTCTGGACACGAGGACCTGGAGGAAGAGTCGCTAGACGTCATCCGCAGACCCCACGATCACGGAAGTGATTAGTCAGCGCGACGCAACTCGGCCCGGTGCGCCTCCTTTTGGCCTCTATCGCCTCTCCGCACTCTTCACCGTCGGTACGAGAGTTATTCCCTGGCTACAGGGTTATTGCGCTTACAGGTGGTTTTCAATAAGTGTACCTTATCCTGGTTGTGGTCTATGTACTTCAACCCCATGGAAGGTACTCCGGAACCCGGGTCGGAGATTCACCTTATTCACTTCACGCCCACATTTGTGTCCACTTTCCCGGTCCAGGTGTTCGGTTTCACCTGTGCCCAGAATGTAAGTTCGGGTGGTCGTTCCGTCGGTGCTTTTATTCATGCTGTACTATGTAGCTCTTCCTGATCTACAATATTAATGAGTTGATCAACAACACACAACGTCGCATGAACTTCGTCATAGGCACACCGATTGGCTCTGCTATTGGTATTCACGAGATCATTGGAGTGTTTGGTTACCTCATTTTTGGTTCTAAGGTCTGTGCAGTTGCTTCCGAGCCACAAGCACATTCTCACACCGTGGCAGGTCGGGGCCAACATTATTGCGATGTACCCATCCATTTCGATCTTCATCGCTGTTGGACAATTGGCCACTGCAATCTTTGTCATGTTCTCGTATCCATTGCAGGTTCACCCGTGCCACAATAGCCTTGACAAGATTTTCTATCCAGGTAACAAGGTAACGAAACCTGGCACAACCGAAAGCGACGACGAAGACGACGACCTTTCGGTTATTGATGACCATGGAGTTGAAGACATGTCGACATTCAAGCATACGCTCCTCACGGTCACGATTACCCCGAGCGGGTTCATGACTGCTTACTTTGTCAACGATCTGCAAATGGGTGAGCCGGTTCATGTAGCCGCGGACTAGGCAAGGGCTAATTCTACCACAGGGTCGACGATGGTTTCGTTCTGGCCTCTGCTTCTGGAAGCTAACGAGGAACGATCCGGGAATAGGAAAGTTATTAAATTGGTCTGCACTATGTCTTGCGATATGCGGAATGCTAGTAAGTATTCCTGTTCTGGTAAGGAACTCTCGATCCGGTTCGAGCTTGTCGTTGACTAAGTTATAACATTTATAAGGTCGTCCATTATTAATCATTCTTTGGGGAACCGCAGGGGTCTTTAGAGTAGAAACCACTAATTACTTCGCTGTTGCAATGTCTATCACCACTTATACAAGTCATTTCCTTTGTTTTGTTTGCTGGGGGGTGGGCGTCTACTGGTGACCGGTGGTGCATGGTGGCCCGCCTTGATCTTGATTCCTAAGTCGCCCTCATTCGCCAACACTGTCGGATGTCGGAATGCTGGCCGACACGACCACAGGCGATGACCTCAACGGTGATAATCAGGATGCGAGCCACGTCTCACCTGTGTGTATGCTCTCCCGTTTTTGACCCAGACGACGGGCGAAAGTCTGACTGAAACCTCCCCAACATCCCAGGCTGTGTTCCTCTTGTCCCTCTTCGTAGTTGCTGCCTTCCTTTAGCCCCACTCAGAACACCGCCGCTGCCAGCTAGCCCCGCTCAAGAGTGATTCCACCAATGGCCACCGTCTCAATCCTCACCAATCCACTCGCCATACTTCGTCCTCGGACTCCGTGATGCTGTCGGTCACGCAAGTCCGTAAGTGACGCCAACACGCTTTCCACTATTTTCGCCTATCGAGGCGAGCGTCGCAGCGTTCGCTGAGAAGCTCGAGATCGTGAGTACCGCTGAGATCTTCCCTGGTGTATCTGCTATGGACTCACGTCAACTGGGGTGACTTCCAGTGGCCTCGGTTTCCCGAACTACCGCCACATCATACCACGAAACATGAGATCCAAGATCTTCTGCCAGTCGAAGCCAATGAAGCACCGTCTACCAGTGCCAGGCGACTGGATCATGATGGGGACTAATCACGAGACCGGAGGACATTGCCTTTGCAGGAGGAGCGTCGGGGCGGTAGGTGAAACTCACAAGCGAACCGCTCGTTCTTGACGCTAAGGTTCTGTAGGAATGTGATTTCGGCTTTTCATCACCATTACCTCTAACAGAAAAGGGTGAAAAGTTTCTCGCTGTTCCCTGCGCCCTCTTGATTGGCCTATCTGCTCTACAGATCGATCGCGTCCATATCAACAAATCACACCCTTCCCATTTTCCACGTCCCACCCCAAATTTCTTCCCGGCCCCAAAGGAGTTGCCAATATGGGATCAATCTTGCTGTCTTCTTGGCCTGCTGTTTTTCCGGCTAGCATACGCTTTTGTGTACGGCATTTGGTATAAAACTCACTCATGTGAAGTTACAACACCCCACCAATCCGTCATTCTTTGGCCTCCTTTGGCTTTTTCATACCTCCTTATCTCTGCGTCATGCACAACACACTTTGTAATTTGTCGGCTGGCAGGGGTTTCGATGATCCCAGCAATGAAACCTTGGACAATTCCCAATTGACTGTCACCTCGGACTCTGTCCGAGGGTCCACTGTCTCGGTTTCAGTGACACTCTCCAAAACTTTTGAAAGTTCAAGAGAGCCTTGCAAGCCCTGCACTTTCTCTACAGCATGTGACGACAAGCCTCCACAACTGCCGTTCAGCCTCTTATTTTCCGCACATCTCGGATGGGGGACCCAAGTTACATCCGGAATCACGATCAAATGATTAATAACGACCAACCCTATTTCACAGTGCTGCGCTCACATTGTTTCTGGCGACAACCGATTCCGTATGTATCCCAGAGTTTATCCGGGGTTTCATTTCATTTCTTACTGTGATCTCGTTACTATATGCAGACAATCCTTTCCACAAGCTTGCCGACGATTGTCAGTGAATTTGGCGCTCTGCAGGACCAATACACATGGGTGGCCATTGCATATATGTTGACGCAGACAGCTGGTCAACCATTGTATGGAAAGTTTTCTGATCTCATCGGTCGAAAGATGGGAAAACTCTAAAAAAAACCTTCAACGGTTGTGTTGAAAGCTGCCGTCCTAGATGGTCCTCTACACAAGCATGCTCACTTTTTGTGTCGGTTCTCTTTTCAGCGGCGCCTCTAGGGTGAGTTGGCTCACGTTACCCCGTGTTTGATCATCTCTCGCTTATTTTCGCCCAGTCCATCACATGGTTGATCCTATCTAGGGCGCTCAGTGGTGTCGGAGGCGGAGGAATCGTCAGTTCCGTGTGGACCATCACGTCTGAAATTGTACCGGTACACAAGCGAGCCCACTGGAGCCAGGCTCTTAGCGTTGAGTCCCATATACTCTCGCATGCGAGCTCGGAAACTGAACCTTCTTGCTATAGCTCACCTGGGCATCTTCCGCCGTTGCCGGCCCCCTGTTAGGTGGGCTGTTCAGCAGTACGTGCTTTTGCTGTTGAGCCCAACGGCATGGACTTATCATCCTCCCGTTTGGAAAAGATAACAGAAGTTCGACCTTCAACTGGAGGTGGTCATGTACGTGTATACCCCGATCACCTGTTAGTAACACCATGGGTTCTGATGCACGCTTCGACCTTGAAAGTCTACGTGAACCTCCCAATTTGTTTATTCGCATCCATCGTGTTGGTTATATCTCTCTGGAATGTCAACCTAGAACGGGGCTCTAACACTTCGTGGCGGGAATTGGCCACAAAGTTCGATTTCGTTGGACTGTGAGTAATGCTGTTAGATCATTCATCATCGGCCTGAATACCCTTTAAGGTTCACATTCATGACCGGTACAAGTTTCATCATAGTAGGTTTCTCGTTCGTGACCCTCAGGGGCTGTGAGTAGACTCCAGTACTCGGTGCACAGGCCTCTTGAATCTAGACATTCGGTACCCAGGGATGACGCAGACTACACTGGGCCTCATAATCGGTGGAACAATTCTGTTGGCTCTCGGAGCGGCCTATGAGGTCGGAACCTCTCGAGAGGCACTGTTTCCGCCACAATTATTTAAAGATGTTTCATGTGGTAGCGTAACTTCCCCTTTCCATCAGATCTGGGATTCACAAATGACGCACACAGTTTCGATCCTTATCGTGGTGTTCCTGCACAGTTTCTGCTTTACTACTGGAACCTTCTATATCGCCATTTATTTTCAGGTGGGATTCTCACGAGTTCCGAGAAGCGGATCCGCCAACTCGGCGGTTTGACATTCCGTCCGCTGTATTAGGCTGTGGATGTGATGTCTCCACTCTCCGCGGGGATGGCTTCTCTTCCATAGTCACTGGGGTCCACCCTTATATCCATTCCGGCTGCATGGTTCATGGGCTTCTGGCAAGCTAAGCGGGGAAACATGAGCAGCCAAAAGTGGATGTCCTTCGTGGGGTTGATCATCGGTGTCATGGGTTTTGGTACGTTTATCAGTGAATTTTACTCTCGGCGGTGTTTTAACGTATGGTTCCTGCTCCACGCCTAGGCTTGATGATCACATTGGATGAACGATCGGGCCGTCCCACCAAAATACTCTTCCCCCTTGTTGCTGGAACGGGTCTGGGCCTGCTCCTTCACGCTCCATATCAGGTGTTTACAAGAGCGCTGCAATCGAAAGACATGGCCGTCGGGACTAGCGCCTTCTTCCTGATGCGCTTTACGGGAGCAACTATTGGTTTAGTGAGCACATTTTTGTGAACTATATGTCCCTTTCTCACGACTCAATGCACAGTCCCTTTCCGGAACGGTCTTCAACATCAGATTAGATAACACGCTGCCATCAGGATATACCGGAGACTCGAGCACCATTGACTTGGCCGCTGTCCAGTTGATAACGCCACCAGAGCTGCGAGGCGAGGTTTTAAACGCCATCGCACGTTCCATCCAGGTTTGTTACATATGATCAAGCTCCACCTTCAGTATTCTCATGATACGATTGGTCGTCTAGACGATCTGGACGCTATGTTCTCCGTTTCTCGGCCTAGCAGCTCTCGTAAGCCCTTAGATCCTTACACTGATGATGTAACGGACTCATTTCTTTACATCTCACAGCTTACGATACTGATGAACACCACGTTTGCACAAGGCGGTGGAAGCAACGAGACGATCGAGCAAACGCAGATACTACCGTCGAAAGAGAAGGCCGACACTGAGTCTACTGCCACCTCTTCTCAGTGTTAAAAATTCTTGTGAAAAGACAATGAGCTGGTTCTCGATGAACCTACTACTGGTTTGAGAAAAGTAAAAGTTCTAATCTCGGGGAACGGGTGCCCCAATAGACTTTGGACCATAGATGTATCACACAGCCTCTACACGGTAGTACCTCATACCGCGATTGCGGGTCATTTTTCCTGGGAATAGATTCGGGGTGCACAACTCGCAGTTGGGAGCATCAGAAAACTCATCGATGGGCGGAACGAATCCGACCCCCATGGGACGAGCTCACAGGTTGGCTGTGTAGTTTATAATGAAACTGTCGTGATACAGGGCCCATGCAGCGCTCAGGCGCGGTGAGCATGTGGTCTTGACCTGATATCGAAAAACCGCAAGTGTCGCCCGAGACTTGGAACGGTCCCCAAAGTTTGCGACGTGATTCCATTGTTCCTCAGTTCGCTGTCGAAAGGAATAGCGCGAGAAATAGTATAGATTCGAGACGGCATTCTAATATCGAAGAAAGTCATTACTCGTACTCATTAATTGTCCCTTTCGAATCTCACGTTCGCCGTTGGGGAGTTCAAGCGAGTGACAGTAATTAACCCCTGAGTACGAGTACTTGAGTAACGGTTTACATGTTACACTCTAGAGGGATGGGGTTCTCCGACTTACCAGGTTCCCCGGACCGTCTGTTATTGAACTAATTGGCGTGGTGACCGGCAATGTAAAGGGAGATTACTATACGTAAGGGTTCCGTTCTTTTTTCATCGACCTCCCAGGCCAGCCATGACGGTGGGGACCGCGAACACTCGCCCAGGGCAAAGTGGATTTATTGTGTGGGGGGTAAATGCTAGAATAAATCAATATACATGTTCGCCGTCAATATACCCAGGACTACAATATAGCTTCAGTAAAATACACAACCAGCAAGGACATTGGGACATATATTTTGGTCTGTAGTTTATCGGAGACAAGAGACTGGAGAATTTCGATAGCGAGGGGAAAAAAAGGCCAATAACGTGCACAAAATGTACAGTGAGGAGAAAGATTGGCGACCAAAACAAACAAGAATGCAAAATTTTTAAGCGAGGCATTGCACTAGCTTGTGGTGGCGTGGAGACGATGCAGCGGACATAAGAGGAGGACCATAGCGGATGCGAGCAAAGACGAAAGAATGTGATGGCGAAGAGTGTGCATGAAGCAGATAAGAGCTTATAAATCAGGTCGTGACGATGTCATCAATGCTCGTAAGATCCGGGGGTCCCGTCATTAGAGGCAACATTGTCGGTGGGATAGGGAGGATGGCGAGAGGAGGAATGTGGGTGACGATGAGGGTATAGGATGTGAGACAATGCGGTGCGATGCAGATGATGGTTCGATCCAATGCGAGGATGTCAGCGAGAAAGGACCGGGCTGTGAAGAGAAGGTTCTACCGAACTTCCTTGCTAGGGAAGAGGAAGAGCCTCTTGAGAGGCAATTCGATCTCTACTTCGACCTCCTGTTCGACACCGTCGACTACGCGCCTCTCGAGACGCCTCTCCGTCCTGACAGGTGGTACCATGCAGGGGTATGCAGGAACATTGTCATACGACCACACACATGTTAGAGAGGAAGTTAAGCACAGGTAAAAGGAGCATCGGTGAATGCAACTCACTCTCGACAGTGCGAGACCTGAAGCTGAGCTCATCCTCTTTGTTGACGCTAGCCATCGACCCGTCACTGAACTCGCTGGTCCTTTGGACCATGCGGCTGTTGCTGCTGGAGGGAGAGCCAGAGACGTTGACATACAAAGTGGACCTTCAACTTGATATCAGGGACGAGGGGCTTGCCCTCGGCTCCCTTCTTCAAGATGGGGACTTTCTTTGTCTTGATGACGGAGGCGACAGAGGTTGGTAATGAGCAAGCCATAGAGGACAGATGAAGAAGAGTGCATCGAAGTACGAGACTCGCTTGCGACAAGCGGAAGCGAGGTTGTACTTGGAGTAGAGCTCACCAACAGCCTTGTTGCGAGGGAGGGAGATGTGTTCATCAGACAACGGCGAGGTACCTGGTACTTGACATCCGAGGTCGGGTAGACGCCGCCATGGTGTTGAGAGGAAGCGACAAAGCCTTTGTAAGCACGCTTGGGATCTGAACCCTCATCGACAGGGAGAGAGTGATCACGAGACTTGGCAAAGAAGTAGACCTCAGTGCGCCAGCCATCAGTGCCGTCAGTCCAACTGGGAATAGGCTTGCGTTCCTCAGAGGAGGGCTGGTTGGGGTGGGCGAATGGGGATCGTTTGGGCTCCCCTTGCACAGATTGGCCTTGATTCTCTGAGCAGTCATCATGATACCCGATTGATACTGCTTCGAGGGGTCGACCTTCTGCTCTGGCTCGTTGGGGAGGGGATGCGGGCGTGGTGGGAGGAGTGGGAAGCAATAGAGCGGGGCAAGGCGTGCGTGGCAGCGATCGGTATCAGTGAGCTCGACAGAAGAATCTGTAGAGTTTGAAGAGTCGCTCTCGGAGACCTGTGAAACGGGGAGGGAGGAGAAAGAGTTGTGGGGGACGGGAGGTGGAGGGGGAGATTGGCGATCGGGATTGGAATCCGAGTCAACGATGCTGCTGGAGGCGTTGAGGTTGGCGATTCGGCACTCATTGGAGCAGTAGAGGGGTGTTGGACCTTGCTCGATAACAAGCCGTCGCTTTGATGGTTCGACAGGAGCAGGCTTGGAGGCGGACTTTTTGGAGGAGTTGGAATCGGAAGGTCGGATCGTACCGTTGGACTTTACATGACCAGTGCCGTGGACCAGACCACCCTTTCCATGTACAGCGTTTTTCTTCTATCGGATAGTAGTGGTAGCCCTGTCAGTCTGCTTTGTGGCTGTGAAATAAAGGCGAGAGACGGGCAGCAATGAAGGGTCGATGAGGGAAGTGGTGGCGGATAAAGGGGTGGATGACTCTGGCGAAGGGATAGTTGAGGGAGGGCGGTGGGAATTGGGCCGTTGGAACGTCCGCGAAAAGGTCCAGGACTGAGGGGGTCCAGTAGGCCAGGAAACAGGTGGAATAGCAATCGACGGAGACCCCTAGCCAATGCGCCGGATGGCATGTGCATGATCGATTGTCCACTGACTCACTGAAGGAAATTTAAACAGACGCGCCACCCACTGCCACACAAAAGTGAGGACCCGGACTGTGTCGAACTCCGCTTCACCCTCCAGTCCTCACTAGCACTCCCCGGACGAGCTCGATCGGTCCGTGTCTAGTGCAATAAATTCTATTGACCTCGTGAGTGAACTAGTGATGTACACTTTGAACCGTCCACTAAAATTCTCTCGATTGTAGGACGAGTGCGTTGTGGTTGTAAAATGGTTGGATTTCTCCGCTGCTCGAAGTCATTGGAGAACGCGGTCATGCGAGCCATTGAGAGAAGTGACTCTCGCGAAACTATGTTTTCTGCCGCGTTAGGCCCGCCGCCCTCTTTACCCGCACGATCAATAGCGCTGTTGGCCGCTGGCTCTCACCAGCTGCAGAGATTTCCTTCGCGCCGATGACAACGTTGGCTGTCAGGGCATCAAGGGGTTGTCCGCCCCCAAGGTATAAATTGGATGGTGAGTACCGTTCGTACGAGTCCCAGGCTCATCTACCACTTCTCAATTGTGTAAGCAGCTGGTCGAGGAAGTTATTATCGAGCTCAGCCTCGAGGAATGTGCTGATACCCGAGTCGGCTACGGACTCGAGAAGGGCAGGTGTCCCAGCGGAGAATGTTGGGGAGTCGGCGTTGCTGTTCAGATGCTCAGGAATACAAGTGCTCTATTCCTCGACGAGCCGACCACGGGATTGGACGCTATCAGTGCCCTGCACCTGGTCAAGACATTAAAGTATCTTGCGAACACGGGTCGAACGATCATCACTACTGTCCACCAACCCGGCTGGACATTTTCTCCCTGTTCGATAGGGCCACTCTCTTATCGAGAGCCAGCGTTGCGTATACAGGTCTAGCCAGTGATTGCCTGTTACGGTTCAACGGGTTACTCCCTGGAGAGTTGAGGCCTCGCGTCGACCCTGCAGACTACCTGATCGACATAGTTGTGGAGGACACCCGGACCAAGGAGGTGGAGGAGGAATAACAGACGAGAGTCAGCGGGTTGTTGGTTGCGTGGAACAGAGAATCCGTGACTTGGGTTGAATCCCAGGTCCGTGCAGAACAAGGCATGACCGGTCTTGGAAAGCACGGCCAGGATGCACGAATGATCGGGACTGCGGTCTCACGACACTGGGAACTAGCTTCTCAGCGTTTTCTCGAGGAGAATGAACACCGACGCGCCAAGAGAGAGGACCGTCGTTATGGATTGCTGGCTAACACCGTTGCTCCCAACGTGACGACAATATTACTCGCCGAGCGTATACTCAATCCAAGGTCACGGAAACCCTTCGACCTTCTACTGCACGGTGTGGGGGACCGGTTCCAGAACGTTGTTCACCATGACGAATATTGCAACCTATAACACCCTGTAGCTCTCCCCCAGGAACTCGCTCCCATTCCAAACCTGCCGGAACCATAGATACCGGGGTTCAAGCCCATGTGATAGGAGGGTGTGTTTACCATTGTTCAACCACGTTGGCGGGATTTACCTCGAGTCCAAAAGGTGAGACACAACCCCCGAGTCATTCGGGTTCACGATCTTGCTGCAGATGCGGCCAGTCCCCAGAACTACCCTTCGCAATCGGGGTTTCCCATCGGTGGTTGGTTCACAGTCAGCAGCACCTCCAGAAAACCCAGATGGACCGCTGTCTAGAGCCCACCAAAACCTCCTCACCCACCCCCAGAACCACCTCACGCTACAACGGTTCCTCTACCACGAAATCTATGTCTCGTTTCAGAACTCGGGCAAAGGATTTTGATTGATGTGCCCTTAGCTCTCGGCGTCGACGACGAGCAACCAAACATTCAGGGGAGCTGTAAGACATGCATTCGTCTTCGTCTTCAGTGCCTTGGCTTAGGTGTCGAGCATCCTGAATGGATGAGGGTTAGTCACTTTCCCCGACGACGCGATTTTGCCGTTTTTGACACTCGCTCAGGAGCCGGACAGCGTTCGTGTCTTGTGCGAAAAGATCAAGACCTTCCCCGCATCCCAAGGGATGATCAAGGGGTATTCTGGTCCGGGCCCTGCAATTCTGGCCAGCAACCGCAAATTTTGATGCTCTCAGACTGCGTTGAGTTTCGGAGCCCACCGAGTCAGTCCGCGGGTTTGCGGGGATCACACTATTACAGTGTGATATGCTGTATTTCGGATGGTGTGTATTATGCAAATGGCGCGAATCAAATGGCGTGACTCACGACGCGACATCCCCTTCCCTCTTCCCACAAACTATGTGAAGCTACCACGGGGCAAAACACATTGCAGAAGTCGCCTGCAAGGCGACTCTCTGTCCCAGTCGCTGTATTGGCCCATGAGCTGCCCACCTGCGAACGTGCTGGAAAATGTTTAATCCAAGCCTTCCGGGCGATCTGCTATGATCAGTGAGCATTGCGCCCGGGATGGTCCACTGATCTAACAGGATCCGGCGGCCGTCACGCCCACATGGAATCATTTAGGAGGTGAGCTGTCACCCCCGGTTCGGCTCTCGAGGCTCCGGCAAATGGGGACGCCCAACGCCTCAAGAGCGATGGGCGGGGGAGGGGGTTGCGAGCCACAGTTTTTTCTTTGTAATTTTACAGTACCAGGAGTGCAGAATGTTACGTCACCAATACTGGGGAAGATTTTTTGTGTTAACCAGGGGCTTCCCGGGGCCAAAGGTCCCGGGTTTTCAGCGTGCGGCTGGACCCCAGCGGCTTAAGGCGGTGGGAGACAGTTAAACCCAAATCATCACTCACGTTATCCATGAGGTCAGGTCGGTTACGCGGTGGCTCTCATGCCAACACCTGGTGCCTAATAAATGCTGAAGCAAAAAAAAAAAACCTGGTGCCTAAGGCCTGAATGCGGGCAGCCTCTAGTCATTATAAAACGTAGTGATGATTTGATGACTTTACCTCATGACTTGAATCATTTGTTCAACCAACACGCGCTTGATGACCGCGGAAAAATGGATGGGCGGCCCGCTATTCCCGGAGGACATGCAATGACAGATAAAACTGAAGCAACAAGCATGACACGGAAAAACAGCGAGCTTCGGATGTCGGTCCTCGTCAGTCGACTGGCGGTGGCCCGTGTCCGCGTTGGTGGTTATGCGGCTGTTGACGTTGTTGGAGGTTTTCCAGGAGGATCGTAGTTATCGTTTGTATGCCATGAACCTCAAGAAACAATCTGATGTAATTGCACCCCGAGGAGTCCGAAGCTCAAATCAAGTCAAATCAAAAAATCGAGAGACTGTGACTACGTTACATAAGCGATTTTGACTTGATTTAGTCCTTGATTTGCCAACACTGCTGGGAGAGGCCCGTGTCATCCAGTTAATAGCACCCAAGGGGCCACCGAAAGAAGATGGTTCAGGGGAAGAGCTCATGGGGAAGTGTTGGTCGCAGGCGGATCCTGGGTAGCACGCGTCCTGGCCGACCATGAGATGGACTCCGTTCAGCTCCGCCACATAGCTTGTCGGGTTGGTGGCTATTAACCCCTCCTCGTCACCCTCGGTCTCGTGTATGGCTCCCTCAACCTCGGCTTCGCAAACACCGGTGTTCAGTAGTCCGCCATCAACGCCCTCCAACTCATCCAAATCCTCAACGCCAGCATGTGCACTTTCATGTTCGCCAATGGCAGCCATGTAACTCGCAGTTGTACCAGTCACACCCTCGACGTCCATCCTCATGTAAATGCAGAGATGCTGGTTGGGATTGTCCTGTCGAGAGAACGTCTTGTTGCATCAGTGACACTGGAATGGCCATTCCATCGTGTGTAATTAAACGTGCCTCTCGAGATACTCCATGCGTTTGTACATTCTTCCACACGAGAATAACGGACAAACGAAGACCTTGGTACGGGTGACGTCGGCAGATGCACGTGCTGGGATTTCTGATGAGGGTGCATGGTCCGTGTATGGCCATTCACCAGGAAGAGTTGCTGAGTGGCTGTGGAAGAATTGAGGGGAACGCCAGAGTTTCCAAACTGGGAATTAGATACTTGGAAAGTGTTCCGGGATTCAAGACGTCCTCGTTGGGGATAATCTTGTTGGGAGGGGATAGAACTCTGCCGAGGAGCCACAGAAGGGACTGCATGAGTATCGAGCGAAGTGGCAAAAAAGTTGTCGCAACGAACGAGGCAATTGCTCATCCCCCTGTTCGTGAAAAAACTCACCATGCGTTTGCGCCATAAACATGTCTGCCGCTGACATCCTAGTAGTATCACAGAGGTGAGTGGAGGCGTATCCATCCACGCTATCTGCGCGGTCAACGTCCATTCTAGTCTTGTTCTTGGTGGTCTTCTTCCGCCGTTGCTTGTACGTGGGGGAGTTCTCGAAGAGTGAGAACATACTGTGGAGGTGGGATTGATGTGGATCGCTGACAGGCTCTTCTGACCGGTTCCCTCATCAGCGGAGGGGGCACTGTCCAAGCTCCCATCATCAGCGGCCAGTTCACCGGCACGACGGACGGTAGCCTTGAGCTTACCTTGGCCTTCGTAAACACCTTGAGCTTTGCAGAACTGCTCGTACAGTGATCTCTTGGGATCACAGGTGAACGAGATGGCAAGTTCCCCCAGCGCCGACCGTTGTTGGCTCAAGTCCCATCTTTTCTCGCTTCAGGTCCTGCTCCAAGGCATCTAAAAACAGCCTGACATGTGGTACAGAGAACCGGTGGGGGGACTGGGTCTTCACTGCAGGTGCTGCCGCTGTGGAGGGTAGTGGGACTGAAAACCGGCCGATATCTGGGAAGGGAGCTGATAGGTGAAAATTTCCATGGTTATAGGAGGATGATCCTGGACGAGAGTGATCTTGGTAGCGGTGAGAGACGAGTGGGTTCATGGCAGAGAGAATATAACTGACCGGGAAAAATGCGACAACAGCCAACGGGCCCACCCTTGCAAGTTGAGCCCAGCCCAAAACCAACACATGTAGTGCATCGACTGAGTCGAGAGCCAGATAGGTGGCCCTCGACACTCAAGATCGAATTACTTCAGGGGTGTTGGTGAAGGGGAATGTCAGCAACAGACCTGGCGGAGGTGGTCGTCTTGAAGTGGACGGAAGACTAGGTTGAGGGAGCAGGTGAAGGGGGAATTTCTCTAGTCACGTCTTCAGAGGCAGAAGTGCTAGCAAAGCAAGACTGGGAAGGTGAGAGGGGAGATACCACTGAAGCACGCTGTGGCTGGAAGCCAGCATTGGTCGCGGGGCAGGAGCGAGGAAGTACCACCTGGCACAGCCAAGGCAGGTTGTTCCAGGTCCTTTTTGCCCTCAGAGACAGGCAAGCGGGTGCTCTGGTGGTGGCTGGGGAGTGGGCGGCGGAACAAAAGTTTCAGCGGGACACATGGCACGCCGAATCCCGCGATCACAATCGGCTGGCCGTACATAGGAAAAAACGACGGGAGATCATGAGGTGGTTGTGACACATCGCGGGCATCACGATCCATGTAAGGTACTTAGGGGGGGAAAAGATCTGACACATGCAGGCGCGCGTGACCAAGCGTGACCTCAGGCCAAAAAACCGGAAGCTTAGTGGAATTCCTGTCACAATTCTGTCACAAACGACTGCGGACATTGGTCAGATCTTTTCCCCCCCTACCTTATGATCTTTCGTGATGCGTTAAATCTGCCTCATGATCTCCCATGATGTGTCATGACCACTCATGATCTCCCGTCGTTTTTTCCGATGTACAACACGGAATAGGAACTTCACGGCATCCCCACTAAACATTCAGGATGGCATACTACCGCAAACCTCAGAGACGGCGGGGGATGGCGGGACCTCTGTCTTCTCCAAGTCGAAGAAATATGAGAAGGGTTCGCAAGCCGGGGGTAAAAATACCCCTCAGTCTCTTCCTCCCAACAGAGACACATGCTCGAAGGCCAAGATGGCCCACAGAGTGTCAGCGTCGCCGGAACCACCGATGACGCTGAATCTCTCACTCTCTACATTAAAAGTTTGTGCTCCTGTACTCGTTGATTCCATGCATTTTGACAGGTATTTCTGTTCGCTAGCCCCCACCAATAACCTGACCCTCGTTTGGATGGCCTTCGAGATTGTCAAACCAGACAGGAAGCTGCGCAATACTCATCCCACCCTCCCTCCCCCCGCCGTAATACGCCAGACGGAGAAAACCGCCCATCCTTCCCCTAGTCTATCACCACCAGACATGCAGCAATGCCTTCCTTCTTGTCACCCGTTCCACCAAACGCATCTCGAATTCCTCACTCTTCGAAGGCAAGTTCGAGGCCATCTCTCCGTCCACTCCAAAGTTCCCAGAAGACATACACGCATTGGAAAAAGGCAAGGACGGAGAGGGCGACAAGGCCATGGCGTTTGGTTTGTCAAAGCTAAAGCCAAAATCTCAGCTTTCCTCTTTTATCACTGACACGCCGCATCTGACTCTCCGTCTACCTGGTCTCATCGACGAGAATGGCGATTCACTCGTTCCCTCGTTCAATGCACAGGCCGACGATTCAGATGATTTAATTTCAACGCGTTGTTCGACTCCCGTGGAAATGTTATTGATTGAGGCTCGCTCAAAGGCAATCACGGAACGCGGTGGTGAGTGTCCGCTTTTTTTGCACCTCGTTATGGGTGATTGAATATGCTCAAATAGGTCTTGAGACGCTTGGCGTGATGCGCCCACACTGGCACTCGGCTTCCCCACACCTCCAACGCAAACTTATTTTGTTCTTTATATCCCCACTGTGTAGAGTTCGGCTTATACACCTGTCCAGCGCACTGAGTCAGCTTGGCGCTTGCGTCTTAGCCTCAGTCGCACTCACCGCTATCCTTCGACAACCCTAAACACCTGCCCTCTGCCACGCTTTCGGATGGCATGTCCGAGGTTGGCCCCGCGGGGGGGGGGGGGGGGGGGGGGGGGGGGGGGGGGGGGGGGGGGGGGGGGGGGGGGGGGGGGGGGGGCCGCGGGCGGCCCCGGCCGGCCCCCGGGCGCCGCCGCGCCG
>Ga0307510_10001380_pt1 | contig 26607 bp, 23 predicted proteins | sample 12_EM_MG_FD_207224 | JGI IMG/M metagenome (GOLD analysis project Ga0307510, IMG submission 207224) | Populus trichocarpa ectomycorrhiza microbial communities from riparian zone in the Pacific Northwest, United States - 12_EM | ecosystem: Host-associated > Plants > Roots > Unclassified | place... | reverse complement strand
CAGAGGGGGAGAGGTTGCATTATAATGTGTGCAGGCCTACAAGTTTGTTGAAATCATGGTGGGACATTATTACAGAGCATTGTGGATATTGTGGGCTACATTACAAAGGTGCTACATGGACACCTCCAGTCCTTGCTGCTGAGAACATGTGTGTGATGAAGGTGCGATATGTTTTGCCAAAAGAGCATTCCATCTACATGGACGTGAAGGACATCAACAAGGACATTCGGGACAAGTTGGACAACACCACTGTCACCACTCCATGTGTACCCATTTGCAGTTTGATCACAACCGAATTTATTACAGGGAGGCCCAGGAGGGTGAGATGATAAAACAAAAAACACAACAAACAACTCTAACCCATCTGTTTTCCCGTGCCCCTAATGTGCAGTCCAGCACATGTATCAGACCAGGTCCACCTAGTTTGCCTTGTCGTTACCAGTGAGTGTGTGCATTTTGACATTGCAACAGTTAGAACCAACTGACGTGGTAACTTTACTAACTTACAGCTCATCTCTGTTCTGAATCCCACAGCACAAGTAGCACTCTTGCAGCCTTGCTCTCCCCAACTTATGCTGTGTGCCTGTTGTACCTTTCGTTCACCCTTCCGCTCCTCCTGCCTATACCCTCCCCTTTTGCACAGGTTTTTTTATTCACCTACGCCACTACCTTGAAGGCGAACTGTCCTACTGTGCACTTTGTTGACATGATTCAAGCCTTATTCAGCGTGACCACAAAGGATAGACTTGACCTTGTTCTGGGTAGAGATTATATAGTCATCTCAATGGTTGGACTACTAGCGCACTAGGGGCATATGGTGTATGGCTCAAGTCACTCTTCTGAATCCAGCAGAATCCTATGATAAATAGTGTTTCCGACACCATACACACCATTTTTACCCCTTAACATGTTGGGAGTTAGACAACGCGTACAAAAGAGAATGGTAGATAGTCAGGAGGTGGCACTGAACATATGAGTAGATGGAAAGTGGGGACCACTTATCAACCATTGACTTCCTCACTGTGGAACCAGTTCAATGTCCCCTCTGCCTACTATGGATAGCCACAGGGTGACTGGAGAGTTGTTGCTCTGCAATGAAATCCGCGATGGGTCCCTGGATAGGTTCCGATAGCTGAGCTCCATCTAGGAAAACATTCTGCAGCGTGGGCAACACTTGCGTCACCCTGTCACCTTGCAGAGCGGGCACGATACGCAGTGCAAGCTCTTCAGATAGGTGCAGGTCCCTCAGGACAGTAAAGGGCTGTAATAGTTCCAGCCATTCGGCGTTCTCTGTGTCTTCCTCCAAATGGGGATGCTGATGTTGGCCCTCAAAGATATAGAGCTGTTGCAAAGTTGAGAGGGGAGGTAAGGGAGGACGAAAGACCTGTGCCAGGGCTGAAAGTTGCCAAACCAAGCCTCTGCATCTGATCACCAACACAAGTGATTCGCCATCAACCGTGCCTCTTGGAGGAGAACTTGAAAATGTGATTTTGACATAGTCTCCGCGAAATAGTATCTCTGCATGATTGAGTGTGGTGAAACGTTCTGTGCGATTGATGAGCTGTAGGAGCTGGGGCGTATCAAATACAAGTTGGTTGAAAAAGGTCACAGAAAAGTCGTCAAGTAGAGGAGTATCAATGTGAGCCACAACGTCGTCCAAGTATTTGCTGTTGCCTCAAAAGTAAAATTGATTGAGGGCGGGAAGAGTAGTACGTGCGAGCGGAGGTGGTTGTCGGCTTGCTGGACTTGGGGGAGGTCAAGGAGAACGGAATCCGAGGTGAAATCTCTCGAGTTTGGCCATTACTGGGAGGCAAGTGGCGATCGCATCAGGTGGAATGAATCCAGAATTCGGAATGTCCCAAATGCGAAGATGGACAAGGTCAGTGGCGGACAAAAGTAGTGTTGGTAATGCCAGAAATGGAACATTGGCCAAGTCGAGTTTTCGTAGACGTGGTGCAGATCCGCCCAAGAACGATTCGGGAAGGATCATCGTCAATTCATCCTTCGTGGCAAGCTCAAGAGATGTCAGTTGCGGGAATGGCTCCTGCGTCAATTCCACAACCTTTTCCCACACCGTACTCGTCAGATGTGGGAGCGAGACTTCACATACGCGACTGCTGTGCTTGAGTGCGGCAATAATGTCACCAGCGCTTTGATTCGTTGGGTCACCATCGTCCTTGATGACGATGGGTAGAGCCGGCCAGGCACCGATCATCCCCGTTGCAGGCGATTTTCCTGTGCAGACAAGTCGCAGGTTCAGACGGTCCGCTGATGCGTCCATGGCATATCTCCACCTTCGGCACACACGTGCTAGCGTAGTCCACCTCTCCAAGTCTCCAGCGTCAGCCACATAATATCTGAAAACAGACAGGAGGATGTTGTCGGGTAGCACATTGATTGTAGATAGGTCTGGACCAGATGGGTCAGCGGCTGTTGCGGGATATTGTGCGAATGATCTAAGAAGACCTCGTTCTTCCACAGACCCTCCCAGGCGTCGAATGGGATGTTTCCGCGCCACCGTGTCCTCTTCGTCGGGTCTGACAGTCGGATTCGGAGCCGGTGGTGTAATTGATGACTGACCAACACTGGGGGATTGTACTTCAGTAGGATGACAGCCGACATGCTCTTGAGCAAGGCTACGTAAGACTAGATTAGCTCAGAGTTGGTCCGGTGAATTTTATGCAACGTACCTGAGATGGCTCATCAGTGCAGCGCCTGGGAGGAAGTGATTGCCTTGAAATTGTCCACCATGGGCCTGCAAATTTATAGGGAATCGATAGAACGAAAATGACTCATACTACACGGCACCGACGCGTGTACACAATACACCCATCCACTCTTGCTTCACGTGTCTCCGGACCAGTGTGGATGTTGGGGTGTTCACAACGACACAGCCACCAGTAGAGATTAGTAATCGATGAGTAAATAACGCAATGCCATTGTACGACTCCATTTTCGGTGTTCCTGGCTGGTAGCTACTCTAAACCCTCAGATTACGGACGATTTCATGGATATGCTTCATCTCTTAGCTCGAAACTCTATATCGCGAATGCAGTCGTGCCATCGACAGATGATCAATGACCAGCTACATGCACAGTAGCTGTAATAGCGCTCGACTCGGCGCTCTATAGACGTTCGGCGTTCGGAAGGTTGTCGGAAACCTGTAAATTGGCTCGTATTCATCACTTGCTAACGGGCATCCGTCCTCGAGTTCATCCAACTTGAACCCTATTCCCAGATCACGCGTCCAGGATGAGTGGCCTAACATTTTAGAGGTGTGAGTTGTAGGTATGCTAGATAAACGATGCCCACCGTAAGGAATCTTTCATATCATGCGTCAGTGCACCCTCGGGAGCCAGTCATTCTACAGGCGAACCAACTGAGGTGGTGGAGTGTGGACGAAGGCGAAAGTACTATGCGCGCATCACGTGCCCTCATTAGCACGATTGTTGAAATGCCCCGGAAATAGCCGTCTTCCCACACTATTGTCCTTCGCTGTCTGTTGTGGGACACTTGTGGGACTCGGAGGTGAAAACAAAAACGTATCCGTGGCTATAATGATGTCTATCCCACCTTTTATGCTACCTTTACTTATTCACTTCGGCTGCGGACCGGGGAGCTCATGGCAATGACTTGGCTCACAGACTTCCATCACCCTTTTGTCGCGGCATTTTGCCTTCTTGCGTTTTCTGTACAATGTTCACACATGGCTCTACCCCGATCCAATAATGAAGTTACCAGTTCCTCCAGGAGCACGCTTGTTTAGTGACCACGTGGTCGCCGTTATGGAGTAGGTTGCCTAGCCGTTCTTTGAGCGACTTCTTGTCCTGATCAGTGTTTCAGTGCTTCTCGCTCCCACCGCCTTCACGAGAGATACGTCCGAGAGCTGGACAGGAATACAAGGGTCTCATCCGGTATGTGGATATCCTGGTCTGTAGCTCAGTGAATGACCGATTATCCTCCCAGTGGGAGCCCCGCCTGCTTCCACTCGGCCCTGTCACGGTAGCTCACGTCTTGAAAATTTCGACAATCTATGATAAGCCCGCACTGTCCCGTAGGGTCATAGAAGGGCTCATCGGCTGCGGTATATAACGACATGCTTCGCAATATCAATCCCTTCATGTTTCCTGGTTCCGATTCAACCCCCTTGGCTGTCACGTGGACGCTATTCCTGCTGGCAAGACGCCCCCAGATTCAAGATCGGTTGCGTGCGGAGCTGCGAGGGATGGCTCACCCGGAAAACCTTGGTGATGAGGCAGTCTTGGCGCACTATCAAGAACTTGCCGTTTCACCGCTGCCTGACAAAGTTTGTCGGAAATCGCTTCGTACACCAGTGCACTCGTCACTCCGCGTCGCCACGCAAGACGATGTACTCCCAGTGTCAAATGGTGACGCTATCCGTAAGGCTAGAAGCAATGAACTTGGACCGCGAAATATGGGGAAAGGATGGGTGGGCATTCAAGTAAGTGCGGTCTAAAGTATTCCCATGGCTCCTGGAGGACGCTCTTTGTTGACCCGTCGCCGCGCAGCCCGAATCGGTGGGACAACCTCCCGGAGGTTGTCACTTCCCTACCAGGTCTCTATTCCAACACGTCGACGTTCTCTACAGACTCTACTGGTCCCCGCGTACATTTTTCTCCCCCATAAGTGGCTGTGGGGAGCACGTGACAAACGCGGTTTCGTTGTAGCCGTGCATAGGCCAGCGCTTCTCGCTGATTGAAATGAAGACGTTCCTTTACATCCTGATCACGAATTTCGTCTTCTCTGAGACGGACGAGAAGGTAATCAAAGGTAAATGCGTATGTCCCTTTACTTTTTCTTCGTTGAGGGACATGTCGCACTGAAGATGCTTGACTCCTCGGACAGGGCGCTCACGAGACCTTATCTCGAACGGGAGTTGAAGGAGGGAAGTCAGTGTCCGATGATAGTGACCCCGTACGTCCTAGCCGAAGCAACATAAAGATGTTTCGTATTACATTTCGATGCGGTCCACATTCCGTTGTAAATTTACTCCACCTGATGTCTCGCTACTGTGAGACGCTTGCGCGCGTTAGGTATGGAACGCCCCTAGCACCTCGTTTTCCCCGTCGCCCGTTCTCCACCGCCTTTCCCGACATAACCGGCACCCATAGAATACCGAGCGTGTATCCATGCTGCACGATAAAGCATCCCCGAACTCACACAGCGTGGACTTGCCGCTACAGTACTGGACCGCGGCACCTTTGTTGGACATCAGCGACCTATTTAAGCATATATTCCAGACGGCGTACCTCGTCTGGATTGAATCTGTTGAAAACTCTTCGATGTAAAATCTCACAAATTGCTGCAGAATCGTTCAGACCTGGTATGCAGAGTCCTGCATCCATATTAAGTTTGCATATCATACAAATGACCAGATCATAGGTAGCAACTGGTAATCAGTGTCTTCAGAGACGAATGACAGGATGCAAACATGGCAGGCCGAAAGTAGCACGTTGATGCCGTAAAACCAAAAATGGGTGAGATTCGGGAGGGCGATGCGCAAAAACAGAATGGCTCCCGAATCTCGCGGACGAGGGTGACTGAAATAGTCGCGGGAGTCGAATCCGAGCCCGAGGTTTTTGAGCCGGGCCAAAGAGGACAGGGACATGGAGCCCGAATCTGGGATATTCCAAAAGTAGTGCTGTATTCCCTCGATTGGGATGAATACCATGGCGCAGATCGACCAAGGAGTATATCGGGAAGGACCGGTGCCATATAAAGAGACAGATCCGTCGACGACTTGCATCAAAAGCGAACTTGGAATCTGCTCGAGTTCGATTCTTGTGCTCGATGGCCACCATGATGCCCACAAGCAGCGAAGGAGATGTGGAGCCGACACAACCAGACTATGCAGCTATAGGTATAGGGAAGGCCGACCAAATAGCCAGCCTCGCCCTCACAGGCAACACTCACTCGCTCATCCTCAAGAGCACGCTTCTCATTCTGTCGAAGGATCAAGTACATGTGAATGGAACATATTATTAGAGTTGACCAGACAAACGCGCGGTGCCGGCGGCGACAGAGGGTGGATTGTTCCAAACTCGACAGCACGTCCCACCCAACAACGGCGCACGGGCCGAGCTCAGGCTCGAATGTGCGTTAAGCACCACGAGAGATCACAGACTACGGAAATCAAACTACCAGCTGCACCAGCGTTCGACGAGAGAGAAATGAGTAGCGAAACGTGACGCACGGAAAATGAAACCCACGTTCAAAATGCCATACGCCTAGAGCGACTACTTTCCAAGGCAGACAGATGCACCGCTCTGAACGACTTCACGTCGAGTGTCCACGGCAGCCCTTGCGTCCCAAGCATACGGCTTTGCGATGTCGGGCACTGCAGGTCCTCGCCGACGTAAACGTGCTCGAGCTCCTCGCTCGATACGACCAGGTTGTATCTTATAGGTTGCTGAATTACTGATTCCCAGGGCAGGAAACAAAACGACACAAGAAAGCAGTCAGCTTGTGGGATAGACAAAGTAAAAGAAACGCACAGAGAGATGACGCGCACAGTCGATCACGAGAGAACCTGCATGTTGTGCGCCGAGCCAGCGTCGGCGGTGCGTTCATGACCGGTGACCAGGAGGTGCTGAATGTGACCTGCGTCCTGTTGTGCATGCTGCGGACATACAGGACTTTCTGCCGATGCGAAAAATGGCGAGGTAGCCGCCAGGCGCAATTGAGAATTAGAACAGAGCGTTGTTAGTTGCATTTTCCTATCAATTTGGAAAGGAGGTATGGTATGGTTGGTCATTGATAACCAAAAGGAAAAGAGGGGCGAACGACGACGTAGCGGAGCGGAGGAGAACGGAGAACGGAGAATGGCTGGTTTGCGGACCGTGTGGGCCGCATTGTAACTCCGAACCCCGACCGTGATTCTTCTGCGTCACGGCCTCTGTCGTTTGTTGTCCCTCGTCGTTGTCCCACTATTTATGCTACCGCTCTAACGCCAAGGCCGATAAGTGAGAGAGAGCAAATGATCCCATTCCGCCTTTTGCGACACTTTCGAGGTTTGAAACTAGAGAAAAAGGACACCGCAATTTTGCAAGACTTCCATTTCTTGCCCCCACCCCCTTCGTATGTTCGGTCCTCTCGCCCGTTCACGAGTAGACCCTACTAATAAAACACAGGTTCTGTTTCCCATTCCTTTCCTTAGATTGTGATATGCATTGCAACAGCACGGGGGCTTGGGGCTCCTTAATGGATTTGTCTACAGGGTCTCACGATGTGGTTCAACCAGTTGCTGGCTACACCACTCTCAGAGAACTCTCGCAGCACTCCCTGACAGACACCGCCTTCGTAAAGAGAGTTCAAAACTGGTTGATGGCCAATTTAAGCCTCTCGATGGCGACGCAGTTCGGAGCGACACTGCTAATCGCAGATCGGTTCAGGAGATTGGTTCCATGGGCTTCGCAGGGGATGCCCTCCTCCTGCCTTTCCATAATCTGACCGGCTTCGAATCCGGCACCCCCCCGAGTCTACAGCGCCATGGCCATTTTCCTACTTGGTTTGTCGTCAAAGGGCACGGGTGCTTGCTTCGCTATGGTGCTTGGCCAAATCAGCGTGTGTCCTGGGTTTCCAGAACGTTCTCCCTGATTGTATGCGACCTTGAACTACCCATTATGTGGGTACTGTGCCTAAAACTGACCATCGCGCGCACTGGTTTGAGGGGCTCGAGCAGATCCTCACCACTTCGAGTCACGCCCATCAAAAGACCCACGACCAGATCCTATGATCCATCCTCCTTGCAGAACCTTCGAGACATAGAATCCGGATCACGAGGGAGAGGTGGTATAATGGTACGAAGTCAGAGAGGCAACGGTGATTTGGTTTCCGATTTTGTGCCGGTGGGTCCAGTGTGCTCTTCTGACTCTGACGGGACCTCGAACTGACAGGTTCGCCCGCAGCGCGAAGGTAATGCGTTGTTATCCAAAGAGAGCACTTCGCCGAAATAACAAGTGTTTGTTCCGGCCCACTCAGGGTTGTAAAACGCATCAGATTTCTCTTCCCTATGTCAGTTCTTCTACGTTTTTCACTTGTCATTTAGAGGTCTTAGTGGGAATTGAACTCCCTAGGTGCTGTAATGTGAGCGTCAGCATCTACCGTGGACAACGTACGCGTTCGGGGATATCAATGCGATCTCGTCTGTCCCCCAAGCGTCACACCTCGTATCGTCCCCATTTGTCTCTTCGTCTACTTCTCGGGTCTGTCGTGTTCTCGCTGTCGATCACCATAACCTCGTCCCTCGCCTCACGTCCTCCCATTCCCCTGGTTCTCATCGCCTCTGTCCTCCTTGCATGCCATGTCTATCGTCATTCTCCGCACAGCCGCCTCACCATTCGCTTCCATGCGGCTCTCCCCATTATTCGAGAGCTAAGCACCAAGCAATACAGTCTGGCCTTGCCTGGGTGAGACGCGTCTGCTTGTACTTGTCCAGTGCTTCGTATGTTCTACTTCATAGTTTGTATCTACCGTACCTTGGGTTTGGTATATGACCAACTTGGAGGCATTATGCCCTTTGTGTGATTTCCTTTTATCCCTCTCGTGTCCTAATCGTGCTTATAATATGTCGGAAATTTGTGCTGGGTGAAAAGCGCCCTCCTTATATGCATGTGGGGCCTGTGATGTTACTTCTTGTAGTACCAATAACTTAGGAGCACGTCACAATAGGACAGGATCTCAATAAGGGCGGTGACTGAGCACAGCCACAGAACTTCCATTTCCGGTTAAACGACCACGCCTTGGGGGCATTGTACCCCCGACTCTGCCCGCTTCTCCCCTTCACGCCCATCATCCCTTCTGCCTATGTCCTCGATACTGAACTCCTCCTCCACCTTTGGATCCATTCTCGATACTGCGTTGTCCGAATATGCCAAACAAACGGGCATTGACCTCGCTACACATCCCTCTGCGCAAATCCTCCAAAATTGCAACTCCGCCGATGCGATCCTCGATCTCCTCGGAGACAAAGCAAAACAGTTCCAGGCATATCGCGATGGGAATCGCAACTTGATCAACTGTCTTAAACCCGTAGTACAAGTCCTTCACGCAGTTTCCGGCATTCTTGGTGAAGCGGCCGCGATGGTGCGCCTACCTAAATGAACTCGTCATATCTGATCGTATCCTTACCGTTCTTTCTAGGTGCCATTCCAGCCGACGAATGCGATCCTTGTCGGCGTCGATGTCCTCCTCACTGTGCGCACAATCTCACTTGAGGCAAGTATATCCTTGTGACATCTCATATTCCAGGCTGCTATCGGAATCAGTGCAAGTTATGACGCTTTAGTTGATCTGCTCGAATGCGTCGCAAATTTCCTCGACCGTTTACGAATTCACACCGAGATCCCATTTTCTCCGTCGATGTCTGGCATAGTCACAAAAATCATGGTGGAGGTCTTGTCGGTGCTTTCCCTAGCAACTAAGCAGATAAAGCAGGGACGACTCAGTACGTTGTTTCACATCATTACATTTGCCTTGTTTGTGACCCCGCCCTAGAAAAGTTTGCGAAGAAACTGTTGGGAGAGAGCGAGATTGAGGATGTTCTCCGTAGACTCGACCGCCTCACGCTCGATGAAGCTCGCATGACTGGAACCGAGACACTTCAAGTCGTACATGGTCTTATCAGCCACCTGAAGGTCGTCATCGGCGGTACGTAGCTTTTACTACGCCGGCTTCTGATAGCTCACAGGACTGTTCGGATAGACGGCACAACATCCATGCAAGACATATGGCAGGCTCTTGGTATGCTTGCCATATGATCTATTTTCATGAGACTGACTGTGGATACAAGTCACGATTCAAGCGACGACAAGCCAGACAAACAAGATGAAACGTGAGCTTCCACTCCTGCCAGTTGTGGGATCATCAGGACTGATTGTGCCTCACAGGTCACCATTTACAAAAGGACATCCGGAGTTGGCTCTCCCCACCAGATCCGTCCAAGAACCACAACATTGCTCATGGAGCCCAACACGATGGAACCGCCGAATGGTTCATCCAGGGCAGCTCATTCGAGAAGTGGATCACAACAGGGTCATTGTTATGGGTACATGGAAAGCGTATGTCTTTTTCATATCCCGGTCCATCGCTATTTTTGATATCTCCTGGCCAAACAAACTTGTAGCAGGATCCGGAAAGACTGTTCTTTGGTATGTTCTACCGCGAGTCCGTGAATTCGCAGCACTTTTATGTTGCCAACTAGCTCGACTATAATTCGACAAATCAAGACGAAATGCGATCGTGGACTAGCCCTGATGGGTTACTATTATTTCGATTTCAGGGATATCGCAAAGCAAGGCATCCGCGGCCTCCTCGCATCACTTCTTTCCCAGTTCTGTGCCACCTCCGATCCTTGCTATCAAATTCTTTCTGACCTATATTCGGAGAACCATGAAGGGTCGCAGCAACCAGACAACGAAGCACTCACTGAATCTCTGAACAAAATTCTCAGCTGGCCAGATGCACCGATGAGGTGTATCATTATGGACGGGATAGATGAATGTCCCATTACTTCTGGATTTCCAACTCCACGTGAAGAAGTTCTCGATTTTTTGGAGGATCTTGTCAGTCTGGGACTCCCGAATCTGCGTATCTGTGTTACAAGTCGACCGGAGATTGACATCCGGACCGTTCTTGAGCCCCTCACATCGCTCCACATGTCCCTCCACGACCAAAGCGGACAAAAGCAAGATATCCTCGATTACATCAACAATATCGTTCACTCTGACCGCCGAATGCGAAGATGGAGGCCGGAGGACAAGCAAACGGTTATTGACACGCTCTCGGCAAAAGCAGATGGAATGTGAGTAATCACAATCCTGATGTCCTGGAACTCTCGCTTACCGTACGTGCAGGTTTCGGTGGGTGTATTGCCAACTAGAAACATTGCGTCGTTGCCTACCAAATGCTATTGAGCATGCTCTGGATGAGTTGCCCGAGTCTTTGGACGAAACATATGAACGGACATTACTCAGGATCGAGAAGGAGAAACGAGAATTCGCGCACAGGTTGTTCCAGTGCCTGACTGTTGCCGTTCGCCCACTTCGTGCCGATGAACTTGCCGAGGTTCTTGCGATTCGCTTCGCCCCCGGACAGCTCCCTCAGTATCGGGCCAATTGGCGGTTAGACGATGCGCAAGGAGCCGTGCTATCGACATGTTCCAGTCTGATTTCCGTGGTGAATGTGGATGGATCGTCAGTGGTTCAGTTTTCGCATTTTTCGGTCAAAGAATTTTTGACATCGGACCGACTGGCCAAGTCAACAGAGGACTTTTCTCACTTCCATATTGTTCCCTACTCTGCACACACCATTCTTGCACAGGCATCCCTCAGCATCCTCCTCCATCTTGGTGACCACACCGACAGAGATACCATAGAGAAGTTTCCATTTGCGCAATACGCCGCACAGCACTGGGTGGACCATGGCAGGTTCGAGGATGTGTCGTCGAAGATCCAGGACGCAATGGCATTTCTGTTTGATGTGGACTCGCCATCATTTGCGACATGGATTTGGATTTATGACATCGACTATCCCTTCCGGCCACCCATGTTCGAGGATCATCCACCACGACCCGAGGCTGGCGGATTATATTATGCAACACTTTGTGGATTCCGGAACCTCGTTGAACATCTGATCCCCAAATATCCAGGGGACATGAACGCAAGAGGAGGCCGATATGGTTCGGCAGTGAATGCTGCACTTGCGAAGCGAAATATGGAGATTGCCCTTCTGCTCCTTGGTCAGGGTGCGGACGTTAATATCACGGACACGGATGGATGCACTCCATTGTACGTAGCGTCAGAAAATGGTTATCGTGACCATGTTGAGTTATTACTCCAACACAACACGGATGTCAACTTTCTGAACGGTCACCTCTCCAAGACTGCATTGGGTATGGCAGCACAATTTGGAGAAGTCGAGATTGCACGGGCATTATTACACCACGGCGCATCCGTAGACCCTCAGGACAACGAAGGCTGGACACCATTGTTCTCAGCATCGCGATATGGACATCTATATTTCGTGCGATTGTTGATCCAGAGCGGCGCAGCTGTGGACACCCCATCCAACGAAGGCTGGACACCATTGAAAGTAGCGTCGCGATATGGACACCTAGATGTCGTGCGGTTGTTGATCCAGAGCGGCGCAGCTGTGGACACCCCAGACAACGAAGGCTGGACACCATTGGATGCAGCGTCGGGATGTGGACACCTAGATGTCGTGCGGTTGTTGATCCAGAGCGGCGCAGCTGTGGACACCCCAGACAACGATGGCTGGACACCATTGTTTGCAGCGTCACGATATGGACACCTAGATGTCGTGCGGTTGGTGATCCAGAACGGCGCAGCTGTGGACACCTCAGACAACGAAGGCTGGACACCATTGATAGCAGCGTCGGGATATGGACACCTAGATGTCGTGCGGTTGTTGATCCAGAGCGGCGCAGCTGTGGACACCCCAGACAACGAAGGCTGGACACCATTGATTGCAGCGTCCAGTCATGGTCATCTCCGTATTGCACAAGTCCTGATCCACCACGGCGCCGCCATAAACGCCCAGTGCACTGGCCTCTCTACCCCTTTACACCATGCATCATCTGAGGGCCATCTCAGCGTCGTGGAGCTACTGATAGAGCACCACGCAGATGTGTACAAGCGGAACAACCACCAGCAGACACCCTTGCACCAGGCCACCTCCGAGGGGCGACTTGATATCGCACGTTTGCTTCTCAAATCCGGATTAAGCCCCGACTGTCAAGATGATAATGGCTCGATTGCGTTGCACACAGCAGCGCATAATGGTCATCTAGCCTTGGTGAAACTGTTGGTCGAGTCTGGAGCGGATGTTGACTTGCGAAATGGTAAAAACCAGGTTCCCTTGGATGTAGCACTTGCAAGCAGGAATCGTGAAGTCACGAGGTACCTGGCGAACCACATGGGTGTCATGGATCCTTGTGATGGCATGGACAACAACCCATTAGACAAGACCCCAGATGACCCTGTTCCTGACGCTACTCTGACATCGGTCGGCCTTGCCAAGAACAGCCATTCCCATGGAAGACCCAGCCCGAGTTCGCTGCATGATGCATGTGGGAAGGGGAATGCTGAGGATGTCCGGTCATTACTTGATCAGGGCGCCGATGTCAATGGACGGGACGCAAACTACGACACTCCATTGTTGGTAGCATCGCGCAACGGAAAGTTGGAGGTGGTGAAATTATTGATGAAGTACGGTACAGACGTGAATTGCCGAACGAAGACTGGCTGGACGCCGTTAATGTTTGCATCCCGATATGGATATCGCGACATTGTGGAGTTGTTACTTAACCACGGCGCTGATGTCAACGCAAACAAAGAAGACCTTTGGACTGCATTGCACCTTGCATCATCGAACGGATATCTCGAGATTGTAAAAGTTCTTCTCAATTCAGGTGCGGATAGTCATGCACGGAACATCGACGGTCGTACTCCATCTGGAATAGCGTCAAGAAGAGGAGAGGGAGATATTGTACAGTTACTGTCGGGTGTGAAAGTATAATCGCCAGTGGTATGGATCTTTTTCGTCACCTCGCCCCCCCACCTTGATATTAACGCCATCTATCTCTACATAGTGACTTCCCGGCAGGTCAAACCAATATGAGGAAATCAACGATGCGAACAGATCGGTCCCCGGGCCTGCAGTGAAGCTGGATGATCGTGCGGCGGTCATTAACCATGGTCAACGTGTTTGACTGTTTATGGCTCATGCCATGCGGAAGGCTGTAGGTGGTGGACAGAAGTGTGGCAGGTTGGGGGCTATCGCAGTACATTAACATCGAAATAATGTAGGTTCGCATTAATACGGAATGGTGTTGAATGGTTGTTAGAAGGTCTAAGCGTCCAAGAGGCGTACAGCCTGATGGTGGCACAGTTTTCATTTAGTCACACATACAGTTCATGACCATTTCCCAAAGCGATTCATAGTTTCCAGAGCGATGAAAATAGATGAAGAATGGGCAATGATGTCTCGTCAGGTGGATTCGTGCCCAGACTGAACGGTTATTCACAGAGCTGGAAATTACGAGGGTCCAATGTCGTCTAGATCTGATTACAGATAGCGAAAGTGAGGTTTCATCATACATGGAAACTTTAGGTTGTCTTTACCTGCGATGATGCTACCGCGATATCAGCAGATCAATGGAGGTTGACGCGACTCATGAGTAGAGAACAACAGTCGTTGCAGTGCAGGTATTGCCAAACATGGGCACCATTATTCCCTCGATGCACCGATCACAAGCACAATGAGCACAGTGCGGAAGTCTCGTGGGATTAACCAAGAGCACTTGAGCGCCAGATATACCATATGGAATAATATGAGGGAAGACCCATGTGGTCAGCGTGATGCGGTACAGCAAGCTTTGTAGTGTGAGCAATTTGGCACAATATTTTCAGCTCTTTGCCACCATGACAGAAACATGGTTGAACTAATTTACCTCATAACAACTGAATGTCCTGATGGGTGGCCAAGGACAGAGGTCAAAGATGATCTCGGATACAGAAGAGCGCGCTTAGGTGTTGTCGATGATTATCAACCTTGATGGGACCAACTCGCAGTGGCGGCGTATTGCAACAGATCTGGTGGCGTACTCGTTCCGAGCTCGACAGAACAGCTCGGGGTATGACAGCACATGTGCCCACCTCTACTCTACGTTATACACACCGAGCGACCTACGCCCCACAACCTTTCCAACTTGCCACAATCCATAACACGATCAGACCAAGCTCAGAGAGACAGAGAGGAAAAACTGGCGTAAATGAAACGCACTTTCAAACGCTTCGAGAGCGAACACGCCAGGACGGGTATACTCCCTGCTCCGCACGACCTTGTGCTAATAGACGAGCAAGAATGCGCACGCCCACAGTGTCCTGTACATCCCGAACATGGCACCGAGCGATGTCAACATCTAGAGACGCTCAGCGGGGCGACATGCTGGAGTACTAGGGGTGCCATGGCGAGATTGTTCTTGATCAGTTGTTGGCACGCAATATACATGTCACACAAAACAAATTCAAACCAAAACAAAGCGGAGAGTCAGTTTGGCGGATTCAGAAAAATAGATGGGGAAGAAAGGGAACGGACGACCGAGAAGACCAGAGAGTCACGCACCATGTGGGCCCAGTGCGCTGCATACGTATTCGCCGGCAAGCACGGCCGCGACTGAGTCTGCGCCGAGCGCATCCAAGGCCTTTTTCTGTGTGGCCTCTGATGACAGCGGTGTTGAAGCGAACCGGCGGGGAGCCCTCGCGTGGAGTCGAGCTGGCAACGTTATGAATTACATACCTCCTTTTGTACTTTTCTTGCTGCGCAGAGGGTTTCTATAAGTTAGCTCCTTTTGAAGGAATTCGGGAGGTTGGTGACAGACGGGGTCGCGGCTGTCGTCTCTATCAGTCAAAGTCGCGGTACTCAGTGGAGGCAAGCGAATGCAAAATTTCCCGTGGGAACGGAGTCCGGCGTCCCGGCATGCAGTATTCCTGTGGTTGTCTCAGGTTATCATTATCATTATCAAGACACTTGAGTGGTGAGAGTGTGTCCACAATCACAACCCCACCATGAGCAAAGCAAGAAAAGGGATACAACGCGGTGGTTGTAGTCCGCAGCCTTTCGTCTCTTTCGCCATTTATCGCCTACAGAATGTTTTCAAAGGGCAAGTAATTCGCGTTTTGCGCGGTCCGGCGAGCAAAAATGCTGCAGGATACACGATGTGGTCAAGTGCACTAGTCAAGGGCGCGATTGAGACTAGGTGCGCACACATCCCTGTCTTTCTTGTGCCTCCAAAAACGTCACGTACAGATATTCGTTTGGTGCCTTGTGTCTCTCCAGCCATACGCAAGGGGAACAATAGTGTGACTCGACTGCAACCCTTCATACCACCGTCCTTCCCATCTCCAAAGTCGATCTGTCCATCAATATCTGCCAATACACTGAAGAACATTACTCACTGTAAGGGGGTTTCTCGTCCTCTAACACACACTCTTCCCCGCCACCAACCCAACAATCAAACTCAAAGACGCGGCCCTTGCACTGGAGATTTGGCCCGCACGTGTTGGATCCGGCCCGATTGGCACTGCACCTTGTGGTGCACCGGCTCGCGTGGTCCACCCACCTCTGTGCCATGTTTGTGACCCTAGAGCAGCTGCGCTGGGCGCGAATCGGGACCGCAGCATCCGGCGTTGATAATACAGTGGCAGGACATAAACATGCGCTCTGGCGTGACGGAACTGGGAAGCGGTTCATCGGGGTCGAAGTAGCGCGCAAGCGAGATGGAGATGCCGCAGTGGTGCGGATAGCTGACCGATTGCGTGACCTTCTCTGTGTGAAAAATGTCTTATTTGTATGTCCTTCTGATGGTTCACATACACACACCCTCATCAAATGGATTTACGACGTGTTAGTTGGTGCCACCCTACAGTACCCCAGTCAGCTGGACCAGCAATTTGAGAATTTTGAGTGGGACGAATACAGGACATTGGTCGAGGTGGATAATCAGATGTTCAGCGCTTCAGCATGTCTGTGGACATACTGGGAGGCTGCGGTGCGGCTATCGCGGGATGAGGGACGGCTGGATTTTGGGGAGCAACACTTTGACAGAAACGGTGCAAAGGAAGTGCACGCGTGGGAGGACGCCAAGGCGGGACACCCGCGGCGGATGATCGATGATCAATGAACTGCGGAAGCTCTGAGATGTCCATGGAAGGTTCATCGAAGAATGTTATCCTGACAGAATGGAGTAAAGCGGCGTCAACATGCGCCAAGGGCACCTCGGGGGGCGATGCACGGAGTTACAAGAGCGGAATCCGAGCCCGAGGGTTTTGAGCTGGGTCAGAGAAGGCATGGACATGTAGCCCGAATCTGGAATATTCCAAAGGTCATGATCGATGAGGTCACTGGAAGACGAAAGTAGTGGCCGTATTACCTGGAATGGGATGGATACCATGGGGCAGATCCACCAAGGAGCGTATCGGGAAGGACTGGCGCCATCCGAAGGGACAGATCCGTCAACGCCTTTTTTTTTTTTTTGAAAGCGCTGTATTTCGATGCAAGTCTATGTCGTTTGCACCCAATAGAGATCATTATCTGAAATAAGTGATAAGCGGTGGGAGGATAGACCAGCCCCACTTATCGCGCTATAGCCGGACCGAGGTCCGGATGTGAGGGCAAAATGCAGTTACGCACACCCCTGGGTTAGGGGTAGTGTGGGGCTCAAAGTGTGGTGTTTACCCGCCTTACAGGCAGGCTCATCACACAGTCCTACCCACTAAAACCTCACGACAGTACATCCAGTTTGCCAGTATTTCCATCATTTTACTCAAGGTTGGTTCCCAGGTTTCTTCTATTAGCTTTGTGAATTTGTTGGTTTGTATTATTTTCGTCGTGGTTACCTTATTGATGGTGAGCCTTTCATTGATTGCATGGTGCCATCTTGCTCTGATCTCTCCATTGGAGAGGTTTTTCTCCTGTATGACTCTTTTGCATCTTAAAGTCCATATCAGGTACGCTGATTCCAATAGGAGAATTTGGAAGAGACAGGTTAGTCCTTTGTGAGCCACAGTATGTCGCCTTCATTGGTTTTGTCTTCCCAGTCTGCTTGGTTGCAGGCTGATGCTGCTGCATCCTAGGATCGTTCCTAGTGTTAAGGCTTCAACGGGCCTTGATAGTATGACTTGTACTAAGAGTGAACTGGTGGCGAGTACTTGAAGAGGTAGAAGTCTCTAGTGTTGCTAGAGACGACTCTGAGAGGCTTATGTAAGAGATGAGGGAAAGGGGAGGCACTTGGGGAGCTTTCAAGAACGTTGATATTGAGAATCAAGTCAAGCTTAGGGCTTGACTGTTGAAATACAGGGCGCTTATATACAGGCATGGCCGCGCACGGGCCATGGTCACTAAGGTAGATACTTCTGGTCAAGAGGGGGCTGTCTGTATCGTATGGTACTCCGCGGACAAGTGCTGCGGTCTGTATGAGTTGAACAATAGAGAATGAGCGAGAGCGAATGATAAAGTGACAAGTTGCCTAAACCATCCTTAAGGGTCGAACAATGGCAGCAGGTCATTCCAAGAAGAGAAGCGTCGTCATGATGCGATGATGACCACAAGGTTTGAGATTGATCCGAGGAGATCTGGTCTCCGCGTGCCCATTCTGGTCTAATGGGTGTCTAGCGTAAGCAACTACCCTTTAAGGTAGTCCGTATTGATGGTGACCCAATTAAGGGCCATGTCGCTATCCGCGTCGTCTGCGGAGTTCTGCATGGATGAGGGATTGTCTGCGGATCCTCTGGAAGAGGTCGACTGGTAGCCCTGACTCTGGGGCGAGGTGCCAGCTATGGGCGATGAGGCAGAAGGGGTGATTGACTGGTAACTGCCTTCTCTACTGGTTCGTTGGTGTATGGGTGCTGAAGAGGGACTTGTGGGTGATAGGGAGTGCTTGCGGGACACAGGACTATCCGGGGCAAGGTACTCTTGCCATGGTATGACGGGGGACTCTTCTGGGGACAAGGCATGCGTGTTGCCTCCAGGGACATCAAGTTCATATGGAATGAATGGTTCTGGCTCTAAGGGTGGTGCATCCTCCATGGGACTGTCTGGGTCTTCCAGTGGGTTCTCTACTGGGGGTGGCTCTTGGTACATCTCCATTGAGGAGTATTCCCGACGATGGATGTTCCATGGGATGGGGACGAGGGGCTTGACTGGGGGCTGATCAAGAGGTGACGATGGTTTGGATGGTTCACTGGGCGGCAGTGGTGGCAAGTCTGGTAGGGATGATGGGTTCAATGGTAATGGTCGCTTAGGCATGGGTAGGGTGACAAGGAGGGGGTCCGATGAGGATGAGAAAAATTGGGGTGGATCATAACACCTAGGGTGATGTCAGGCCATGGCGTGTTCCTGTGTGGCCATAGGTTCTTTGTGAGGTCCCATACAAGTTGAGTGCTCTTTTCCTTGCATTGTGTCAGTATGTGGCTCATTGACTCTGTCTCGTTGCACGTCGTGCACATTTCCCTTTCCTCGTATCCATTTATGTGTCACCATTGCTTCCTGATCATGTGAGTTCCATGTATCGTCCTGTAAAGGAACTGTTGTATAAGCGGTCTGATCTTCTTTTTCCTAGTGCTTTTCCATATTGCGTTGTTGGTTTCTATTTCACCTGTTACCCCTTTTATGGCTGTGTGGGTGAGTTGTATGTTCTTCTCAGTGGTGTTCCTTGGTTTGGGTTGTTTCCATTCTAGGATCCCTTTGTACGCAGTGGCCTGTGTTAGGGTTGGCAGTTTTGCCCCTTGGATGTCGAAATCTTCCAGGATCTCCAGGTTCATGGGGTCTGGGTGTTGTTTGTTTGCACCCTGTTTCACTAGTGCATTGCTGCCTTCGTTGCCTTCGATCCCGTCATGTCCCTTCACCCAATGCAGGGTGGTCCTTGTGGATCTATGTCTCATCAAGTGTGCCGCTTTCCTGAACATCTTGGCATTTTTTATGCCGATCCATCCATTGTCCTCCCAGGTTTCCAGATGAGTTGTCAGGCTGTCAATGATATATTTGGAGTCTGTGCAGATTCTGACCGATTGGTAGGGAGGTACTATTTCCATCACGGCAATGACTGCAGCTATTTTGCCAACCTGGTTGGATTGGGCGTTTCTGGGGATCTGAAGGGCTCTGTTCCTTGGGTCGCCCTGTGCGAACCAGACTCTGCTCCTGCAATGTGTGTTCTTTTTGCTGTTATTTATACAGGCCCCATCAGTGTACACCATGATCTCTTTGCATCGCGGGGTTGGTCCTCAGTGCTTATATCTTCGGGCCATTTGGGTGGGGTTTCTGTTTGGGTCTGTGAAGATCCGGAAGCATTTGGCAAGACTTTCTTTACAGGTGATTGATGGGTTGAAGGTGATGTCCCTGTTGGTGTGCCTGGCTAGTTCATTCCTTTGCTTTCATGACTTTGTCAGTGACAGCCCATCTGGCGGTTCCTGCTTTGTCGGGTTGTGTTTGGGGGGTATGAGGTTTAGCCTGGTGAGGGCTTTGGCAGCGCATTTGTGTGGGTTTCTGCATCCCATGTCTCTGTCTCTTGTGCATTCATAACATCTACAGTTCCTGTTCTTCTGGTAAGTCGAGTGTTGGTCAGGGTGGCAGAGACATGCTGATGACTTGATTAGGTCTGCAACTTTGGAGACGTTGTGCTTTTTAAGAAGGCATTTCGCCCTTGCATTGGCTATGGGTTTCTGTTTGGCAGAGAGATGGTACCATGCGGGTAGCTGTGCTAAGAGGTGAGGTGTCATTCTTATCGCGGTGAGGTTGACTTGGTACTTTCGTGCTGTTTTTAGCATTCTTCTTATGTCGCCGTTTAGGCGTTTTGCTCTTGGGCCTTTGAGCAGGGCCTTCCAGGTTTGCAGGAATGGATTTTCCCTTGCTTTCTCAACGGACTGGGGTGGTGCCGTGGCTAGTATGATGTGGTCCGTGACTGTTACCCATTTCTGGTGGGAGGGGGAGAAGTTCAGGTAGGCCTTTAGCCAGATGATCTCTATTGCCTCGTTTCTGGATTTGATGTCAAGAACGTTTAGTCCTCCTTTGTGGATGGGGCGTCAGAGGGTGTTCATGGCGATTCTTGGCTTTGTGCCTTGGTCCCAGATGAATTTACTCATGATGTTCGTCAAGGCATCTTCAATGTGTCGTGGCATTCCTTGGGCTTTGGCCAGGAACTGTGTGTGGCCACCTATCATTGCCTGTATGATGACATGTTTCCTGTTGAGTGTGAGGTGCGCTTTTTCCCATCGGTTCAGCTTGGATTTGATGGTGTCAAGTATCGGTTCCCAGGGTGTTTGGTCGTTGGTTTCATTGCCTATCCACATGCCAAGTATCCTTACTGCTTCCCCATCGCTGGCGATTCTGATCCTTGGAGGTAGTGGGTTGTCATCCCAGGGGTTTATCTTCCTGGTTACTTGTACTGTTCTTCTATGTGACTTTTTCCCTATTGGTATGACTTCCGTTTTCTCAATGTTGAACCTGGTTCCTGATACTTTGCACCAGTTATCCAGGGTTTGTTGTATGTAGTCCATCCAGTCATCCTTGTTCAGGAAGAGGTTGGTATCATCTGCAAATAATGTGATCTTTATCGCATTTTCAATGCCAGGGATCATGATTCCTTTAATGTTTGGGTCTGCACGTATGCGGCATGCTAGGGGCTCTATTGCTAGGTCAAAGAGTGGGCAAGAGAGTGGGTCGCCTTGATGGACACCACATCTCACTTTGAAGGTGTCACTGAAGATTCCATTTATTGCGACTTTGGTGCATGCGTTGTGGTATAGGGCTTGGACTGTCTGTATGAAGGGCTGTGGGATGCAGAACGCCTCAAGGGTTTTCCATAGGTAATCATGTCGTATTTTATCATATGCTTTCTCTTGATCTAATGCTAATATGGCACCACCTTCCTCAGATACTTCTGCATAGTTGAGAATTGCCTTCGCCAGGCATATATGATCAAATATTGATTGGTTGGGGATGAACCCCGCTTGGTCTGGATGTACAAGATGGTTGACATGGTTGAGCAGTTGTATTGCTAGGACCTTGGTGAGGAGCTTATAGTCTGTGTTTAATAGCGTGATTGGTCTATAGTTACTGATTTCAGTAGGGTCTTTCTTTTTGAAGATTGGGCACATCCATCCGGTCGTGAAGTCAGTCCTGTCATCGACCCCATGTTCCTGTATGTCTTGGAACAGGTAGGTGAGGGCTTTGATCACGTCAAAGCTTGGTCTGTTCTTGTATCTTAGGTTATTGTGATGCTTTTCTAACGCTTTCCATAGTTCGTATGGGCAACCGTCTAGGCCTGTCGCAGTGCCATCTTTCATGCGGTGGAGTGCTCTGCAGACTTGGTCCTCTGTGGTCTTCCAACTCATGGTCGTCCTTTCAGGTTCCTCCAGGCATTGGTTCTTGGGGATATTGTTCAGTATGTCATTGAGCGCAGTGTCATAATCTTCAAGTGTTAAGGCTTCAACGGGCCTTGATAGTACGACTTGTACTAAGAGTAAAACTGGTGGCGAGTATCTGAAGAGGTAGAAGTCTCTAGTGTTGCTAGAGACGACTCTGAGAGGTTTATGTAAGAGATGAGAAAAGGGGAGGCACTTTGGGGAGCTTTCAAGAACGTTGATATTGAGAATCAAGTCAAGCTTAGGGCTTGACTGTTGAAATACAGGGCGCTTATATACAGGCATGGTCGCGCACGGACCGTGGTCACTAAGGTAGGTACTTCTGGTCAAGAGGGGGCTGTCTGTATCGTATGGTACTCCGCGGACAAGTGCTGCGGTCTGTATGAGTCGAACAATAAAGAGTGAGCGAGAGCGAATGAGGGATCAGGGAATTGCCTAATCTATCTTTAACGGGAGAACAATGGCGGCGGGTCATTCCAAGAAGAGAAGCGTCGTCATGATGCGATGATGACCACAAGGTTTGAGGTTGATCCGAGGAGATCTGATCTCCGCGTACCCATTCTGGTCTAATGGGCGTCTATCGTAAGCAACTACCCTTTAAGGTAGTCCGTATTGATGGTGACCCAGTTAAGGGCCATGTCGCTATCCGCGTCGTCTGCGGAGCTCTGCGTGGATGAGGGATTGTCTGCGGATCCTCCGGGGGAAGTCGACTGGTAGCCCTGACTCTGGGGCGAGGTGCCAGCTATGGGCAACAAGGCAGAAGGGGTGATTGACTGGTAGCTGCCTTCTCTACTAGTGCGTTGGCGTATAGGTGCTGAGGAGGGACTTATGGGTGATAGGGAATGTTTGCGGGACACAGGACTACTGGGCTGAGTGAGGTATGCTTCCCAGGGTTCGATAGGAGACTCTTCTGGAGACAAGGTATGTGTCTGTCCTCCAGGGACATCAGGTTCATAGCGAGTGACTGGTTGTGGTTCTAAGGGCGGCGTGTCCTCCATGGGACTGTCTGGTTCTTCCAGTGGGTTCTCTACTGGGGTTGGCTCTTGGTACTCTTCCATTGAAGAGTATTCCCGACGATGGATGTTCCAGGGAATAGGGACGAGGAGCTTGACTGGGGGCTGATCTAGGGGTGACGATGGTTTGGATGGTTCACTAGGCGGTAGCGGTGGCAGGTCTGGCAGGTCTGGTGGGTTCAATGGTAGTGGTTGTTTAGGCTTGGATAAGGTGACGAGGAGGGGGTCCGATGAGGATGACAAAAATTGGGGTGGATCATAACATGAGGCCCCTCCTAAGGGAATCGTTTCCACACGATTACGTGCCTTGGCTAGCTGAGTCCTGAGTTGCTTATGGTAGTTAAGCGAGGAGCGTGCCCACTTGGCCTGACTGGGGTTAGGTAATGTGAGTCCTCTGCCTTTCAGCAGGTTGGTCGTCGTGAAGTAGAGCTGGGGGTGTATCCTGAGTAGATAGAGAGCCGTGTCCTTGTTGAGCTTCCTGAAGTAGATGGCTAGTGTCCGTGTCTCGAAGTGTCCTGAGTTGCGCTTCCACTTGTTGTCCATAGCGACGAAATCCTTGACAACTGACTTGAGGATTTCTTTCTTGAGTTCCATTTTACGGTTCTGTGTTTTCTGCTTCTGCGATGGCAAGGAGGACGTCCCGGTGGAGTAGTCCAGCATCAGTGTATTGGCTAGTGGTGTCACTGTGGTCATGTTCTTCTTCTTCTTCTGTTGGCGTGTCAGGTATTTGTTCGTTTGTATGATGAATTCCGGTACTGATGACGTTGGGGAGATTGTATTCTGATGGGGTGTCTGGGTTGACCGCAAATAAGGTCGGGTGTCTTGGTGACTGGGGTTCTGATCGTAGTATTTCTGGTCCCGTTGCGTATATGGGCGGGCGTTCTGATGACTCTGTGGGAGGTTGGGAATGGAAAGGGGGTCCACGATGGTAGTAGCGCTGTTGTCTGATTGAAGCGCTAAGGATCGGTTCTTCACTGTCAACTGGGACATCAATTCCATTGTGATTGATGACGGTTTCTTCTTCTCCTGGTTCCCAGTTGGTCCAGTGTAGTCTGACGGTGAAGTCGTTGCGTCTGATGAATGCGACGAAGAGGTGAAGGTTGTCGGCTTCCGTGTGTACTCTGATAAGGGCGATGCCATTCTCTGTTCCAAGGGTGAAGATGGTAGATGTGGGGAATCCTTGGCTAGGTAGGTTTGGATGTTGTGCCATCGGCTAGTGGTGGTAGGGGCAGTAGCGTTCTTTACAGAAGTGAGGGTGCTCGAGAGTGTGTTGGTAAGTGATATGGATGTTGTTCTGTAGCGATCCTGGTTTTCTGCCTGCTGGGATGAATTCTCTGAACCTATAGGGGTTTGGGTAGATAGCTGGGTTTCTGAGGAGCAAGCAGAAGAAATAGAGGGACTGCTTAGAGGGATGGGAGTAGTCTGGTCGGCGGGGCATGATGGGGGATATTCCTCTGTTGTTTCCATAGCTTTTATGCAAGTCCGAATGGCTGCGGGATGACTAGCGTAGAAGTCTGTGACAAGGTCTGCGGCGTTCATGTCTGATTCGTCGACCCATGAGTCATGTGAAGGTGAGTATCCTTTCCAGCGGACAAGATATTGCTTCTTTTTTGTTCTCCCAAAGTGTCTTGATTGGAGTACTTGCTCTACTTCCCATTCTGGTTCCCCTTCTATGATGTCGGGTGGTGGTTCTATCCAATTTGGGCCATGTGCTTCTGTTTCTCGGTATGGCGTCAATAGTGATGCGTGGAACACGTTGTGAATCTTCCAATGGCTTGGCAGTTCTATTTTGAATGCGGCGTTTGATATGACGGCGACTACCCGAAAGGGTCTGTATCGCCTTGGTGATAATTTTGGAGTGACGTTTGCTGGTAAGTTCAAATTGGTTCCTTCCAGCCAGACTCTGTCTCCAATTGCGAATGGTCTGTATCTTGGTTTTTGCTTTATCCAGCTGTCTTGTGCTTTACGTTGGGCCTCTTGGGCGGCTTCTCTGGCTTCTTTGATATTGGTAAGGCGTTTTTCAAGGGTAGGAATGTCGGTGGATCTGGTGGGCTGATGTACATGTGGAGTATATCCAACGAGGAGGTCGAATGGGGCTTTCTTTGTAGTGGCGGATGGCCATGAATTCTTTGTATACTGGGCTAGCGGTAACCAGGTGTGCCAGTTATTTTGCTGTGTTCCACAAAACATTCTGAGGTACTGTTCGAGAGATTGGTTAGCTCGTTCGCTGGCTCCGTCTGTCTGGGGGTGGTAGGCTGTGCTGATATTTTGGCGGATGTCTAGGAGGCGGCATAGCTCTTTTCCAAAGCGTGAGGTGAACCGGGGATCTCGGTCTGAGATTATCTTCTTGGGTAGGCCATAGTGAGGCAGGACGTGTGTCAGGTAGAGTTGCGCGACTCCTTCAGAGTCTATAGCTTCTTTGCAAGGCAAGAATATTGAGGCTTTGGTACAATCAGTGTCTGTGATTGTCAGAATCGTGTCGTAGTTTCCAGAGGGCGGTAGTTTTGTGATAAAATCCATAGCAATAGTCTCAAATGGACGAGCGTTTTCAACAGGAGTTATTGGTGATAAGGGAGGGTGGCTAGGATGAGTGTTCACTTTGTTCATTTGACAGGTTGCGCATCCTCGGATATACTCAGTTATGAAGGCTTTCATGTTGGGCCACCAGTAGTACAGCTGAATTAATTGGAGTGTTTTTGAAATTCCAGGGTGGCCAGCAGTTAATTGGTCGTGAAAAAGGGATGTTACTCCCCTCCTAAGGGTATTGTCTGCCACGACAACTAGAGCGTTCCCATGGTACCAGTGGGTTCCGTCTGCTAGGGTTATTTGTTTGAACGCTTTGACCCATTGTTTGAGTTTCTTCTGGTCTTGGTACTGTGCCAGTTTGATTTTACTGTCCAGGTTGCTTTCTAGCGTGTCCCAATCCATAACTTGGATGTTTTCGTTCTCTCCATCGGGCCGCCCGTTTCCGGGGTGACTCCCGTCCATGGAGGTACTTCGAATATTTGTGTGGTGCTTGCAGAAATATTTGCTGGGCCACACAGTGACATCTTCATTTTCTGGATTACTGCCATCATCATGGTCTTCACGTCTTGAGAGTCCGTCTGCTCGATTTGAAGCTCCTGGCTTGTATTCCAGGATCATGTTGTATTGTTCTTGTTCAGAGAGGTATCCAGCGACTCTTGGTCCAATTTTCCTGGGGTCGCGATAATAGCGGAGGTTTGCATGGTCAGTATAAACTAGTACTGGGTTCTCAGTACCCTTGAGGAGGTAGTCCCAATTCCTGAGGCCGCGCATGATGGCCAGGAATTCTCTGTCATAGATGGGGTAGTTTTACTCTGTGCTGGTAAATTTCTGGGAGTGGAAACCGCAGGGGTGCCGTGGTCCTGGCTTTTCTGTGCCATCTGGTCGTGTGATAGGTGGTCCTCTTTGATAGAGTATGGCTCCGGTCGCTATCTGTGAAGCGTCAACTTCCAGCTCAAATTGTTTGCTGGGATCTGGGCGAATGTGTCGCGAGCGGTACTCGCGCCCCCCAATCTCAGCTACAAACCCGTAACTCCAAGACCACGTGACCGTGGGAACATATCACATGATCCTGCACGTGACTCATCACGTGACCCCTTCGCCCCTCGTAT
>Ga0307510_10001379_pt1 | contig 26613 bp, 22 predicted proteins | sample 12_EM_MG_FD_207224 | JGI IMG/M metagenome (GOLD analysis project Ga0307510, IMG submission 207224) | Populus trichocarpa ectomycorrhiza microbial communities from riparian zone in the Pacific Northwest, United States - 12_EM | ecosystem: Host-associated > Plants > Roots > Unclassified | place... | reverse complement strand
CCGCGAAGCGCAGGACGAAGGTCGTCACCAGGGCGAGCGCGGTCGCGGACAGCGCCCCCATCCCGAACCGGTGGACGAACAGCGCGATCAGCGGGATGCGCAGCACCAGGTCGGCGTTGGCGAGCAACGCGAACCGTCCGGCGCGGTCCCACCAGCGCCGGTGCCGCCGCCGGTCGCGGAACAGCAGATGCTCGATGAGTACGAAGTTCCAGGCCACGCCGAACTGGTTGGCGACGATCTCGGCCGGCACGTAGTGCATGCCGGCCAGGGTGAGCACCCACAGCCCGAGCAGGTTCGGCACGAAGCCGGTCGCACCGATCAGGCCGAAGCCGACCATGCGGGCCACCGGCGACGCGGTACGCAGGCCCGCCAGGTGGCGCAGGAAGCGCATCCCCTCCTGGGCGCTGGACTTGGACTCCCCCGCGAACCGGTCCTGGAAGACGAAGGGCACCTCGGTGACCTGGCGCGGGCGGCTGCGTACGGCGAGTTCCAGCAGGATCTTGTAGCCGAGGGGCTGGAGCACGTCGGCGGTGACCGCGCTGCGGCGGATCGCGAAGAAGCCGCTCATCGGGTCGCTGATGCCGTGCAGCTTGCGCGGGAAGAGCGACTTGGTCAGCCAGGTCGCGCCGCGCGAGACGGCGACCCGGTAGCTGCCCGCGAGTCCGGCCCGGCTGCCGCCCTTGATGTAGCGGGAGGCGACGACCAGACCGGCGTTGGCCCGCTCGCCGGTGGCCACCAACTCCGGTACCAGGGACGGCGGATGCTGGCAGTCGCCGTCCATCACGACGATCCAGTCGGAGGAGGCCGCGCGGATGCCCTCGACGACCGCCCCGCCGAGCCCGCCGACCGGCTCGTCCCGGTGCAGGACGGTCACCGGGAAGGGACAGTCCTTGGCCGCCTCGTAGATGACCTCGGGAGTGTCGTCGGTGGAGTCGTCCACGAAGACCACCTCGCAGGGCAGCCGGGAGGGCACCGACTCGGTGATCAGGTGCAGCAGTTCGCGGATGTTGGCGGACTCGTTGAAGGTCGGGACGACGATGGTGACGGCACCGGGCTCGGCCACCTCCGCCGCCTGTACGGCCGGATCGTCGAGTTCTCCGGGGACGATGGACTCCTGGCTCATCGGACGCCTCCTACGGCGGTGCCGGTGGTCTGGACCTGCCGGATCTCGATCCGGTCCGCACCGGTGCCGAAGGTGGCGACCGGCTTCGAGTGCTGGATGGCCGCCTTGACATTGGGCAGGTCGACCGCGTCCCGCCGGACCGTCGGCGAGGCGACCACGTAGTCGATGTCCTTCCAGCCGCGCGGCATCGTCTTCGTCACCGCGGGGTCGAGGTCGGCCTTGTAGAACCAGATCACGCCGAGTCCGGGCCGGTACCCGGCGTGCACCAGGTCCAGCCAGAGCGCGTCGTCGACGAGCACCCGGGTGTCCTGCGGCTTCTCGACCTCGCTGCTCAGCCACTTCGAGGCCGCCCTGTAGGGGGCGTTGGCGTCGAGGGTGACGGCGGTGCGGTCGCCGTCGTACCAGCGCGGTACGACATAGGCGCCGGCGGCGACGGCGAGGACGGCCGCGAGGGCGTACCGCCCGCCGGTGAGCAACCGTTTCTCCCCCTCGCTCCGCCATCTGCGCAGCACGCCGTGCGCCACGGAAGCGGTGCCTCCGGCGAGTACCAGGGCGAGGTACGGCAGCGCCTGGATGACGTACATCGCGGGCAGGTAGCCGTTGGGCCGCAGGGCCAGGGCGGCGAGGATCGCCACCGTCAACGCCGGTCCGGCCAGGGCGCGGGCGGTGACCGACCAGCGCCAGGTGACCAGCAGCAGGAGGGCACCCGCGAGGCCGCCGAGCGGCAGGATCCGGTCGTAGTACAGCCAGGACTCCAGGACGCCGTGGGAGCCTGAGCCCTGGTCGAGGATGAACCCCGAACCGGGCCTGGTCATCTGGTACTTGACGCCGTCCCAGAGGGAGACATGGCCACCGCCGGGCAGCAGTTCGCCCTTCAGGAGGGCGAACAGCGGGTAGGACAGGCCGATCAGCAGACAGGCCGTCACGGCGCCGGTGACCGCGAACTTCCGGGTGTCGCGGTGGCTGTGCCGCCACATCGTCACCAGGAGCGCGGGCAGCACGACGAGCATCGTCTCCTTGGTGAGGACGGCCGTGGCCGCCGCGATACCCGCCCCGAAGTGGTGCCAGAGGTGACGGCTCGGGGAGGCGGCGAGGGTGAACGCGAGCAGCGTCCACATCACCGCGAGGTTGTCGAGGAAGATCTCCCGCTGGAGGACCACGGACAGCGGCGAGAGCCCGAACAGGAGCATGCCGAACGCGGCGGCCCAGCGGGGCAGGGAGAGGCGACGGCCCAGGACGTAGACCAGGATCGCGCTGATGCCGCTGACGACCAGCATCACCACGCGCATCGAGCCGACGGTCATCGAATCGGGGCTGATCAGCGAGGGTATCCAGGTCAGCAGGGCGAGCTGGATCCAGCCGAGCGGCGGGTGGTCGTACCAGTAGGTGTAGTGGGCGAGGCCCTTGCTCTCCTGGACCGCCCAGGCCTGGGCGAGGTAGGTGCCCTCGTCGTCGCTGAGCGTCGGGTAGTCGGCGATGTTCCAGCCCTGTACGACCAGGATCGCCACGAGGAGCAGACCGCACAGCAGCAGGTCGGAGCGGGAGGAGCCCAGTCGGCTCGGCGGGACCGTTCGGCCGGCCGAACCGGTCGTGGGTGCAGGCTGCCGCTGCGCGGGGACCGTGGGAGTGGTCGCCGCGGGAAGGGTGGAAGTCACGCGGGGACGTCCTCTCGGGTCACTTCTGAGGGTGTGAGATGCGCGCCGACGTGTGAGGTCAACTCCCATTCGGTACGGCCGCGTTGCTCACGCCATACGGCGCGGATGGCGGCGCCGGCGAGGAGCACCTGGTAGAAGGGCCCGCCCACGATGAGCTTGAGGTAGTGGACGAGGCGGACGCGAAGGCCGTACTGCTTGCCGAAGTCGTGCAGCCCGACGATTTCGAAGACGAAGGTCACCATGGCGGTGACGAGCGGCAGGAAGGTGACGAAGGCGATGCCCACGGGCACGTCGAGGAAGAGCGCGATCGCCACGTTCAGCGGGATGACCACACCGGTGAAGGCCTGCATGAACGGCGTCATCAGGGTGTAGCGCGCCAGTAACCGCTGCCCGAAGCCCGGCAGTTGCTTCCAGTCCTTCTTCCGGTACACCTGGAGGAAGCCCTGGTTCCAGCGGGTGCGCTGCTTCAGCAGCGACATCAGCGAACCGGGGGTCTCCTCCTTGGTCACCATGTCGGAGTCGTAGGCGACGACGACCTTCTTGCCGACGCTGGACAGCCGCACACCCAGGTCGCAGTCCTCGGCGAGGCAGTCGGGGTCCCAGCCGTCGGCTTCCCGCAGGACGTCCGTGCGCACGAAGACGGTGTTGCCGCCGAGCGGGATGAACCCTTTCTGCGCGTGCAGATGCAGTCGGGACCGGAACCAGAAGAAGTACTCCAGGCAGTTGCGCAGGCTGTACCAGCTGGAGTGGAAGTTGATGAGCTGCACCCCGCCCTGGACGACGTCCGCGCCGGTGGAGCGGAAGGCGTGGTCGACGTGCGCGAGGAGCTCCGGATGGACCTGGTCCTCGGCGTCGAAGACCCCGACGACATCGCCGCGGCAGTGCGGCAGCGCCGTGTTCATGGCCTTCGGTTTGTTCTTCTTCTCATGGGTGTCGACGACGACCCGCACGCGCGGGTCGCGCTCCGCGGCGTCGCAGGCGACCGCCGTGGTCTCCGGGTCGTCGTGCCCGACGATCACGATGATCTCGAAGTCGGTGTGGCTGGACTCCAGCAGCCGCCGGATGGTGTGGTCCAGCACGGCCTGCTCGTGGCGCGCCGGAAGCAGCAGCGAGAAGGACAGGTACTCACCCCCGTCCGGTCTGTTGAACCGGGTTGAGGCGAGCACTTCGGGCGTACGCCACGCGTGCATCTGCCACCACAGAGTGAAGGCAGCCATCCAGAACAAGGCAAGCGAAACGGCAGCGATAAGGACAGACGTCAGCAAAAGATCCCCCCAGATCCCAAAACCCCCTGCCGCGCGGCGGCGTGTCACATCGACGTGGCACGACCGCGCGTCACAGTGCAGAGATTAGGGGGGAACTGTGAAGCGCGGGAGGTGTTCCGATAAAGAGTGTGTTTCGGAACGGGGTGGCGACTACTGGGAGGTATCCGCACACCTGGCGCATTTGGGCAGCTCGAACGAACCCCTCCGTTCCAGAACCTCGCGGCTCAACACACTGTCAACGACGGCTGTCAGCCGCTCAGTTGCGTGCTCAGCCGGTCCGGATCGGTCGTCGGGGCGTCACATGTGAAGTTACGGCAGACGTACGCGGTCGGTTCACCGTCACGCAGCGGACGATCGGCGAGCAACGGGAACTCGCCACTGCCTTCGCTACCCAGGGCGACGACCGCACCCGGCGCGGTACCGAGAAGTGCCGTGCGGTGCAGGGCCCTTGTGCCCTCGTCGTCGAGATCCGGCCCCACGACCGCGACCTCGCGCGGCCCGTCGAGGAGCGCCTCGGCGACGGCGAGCCCCCAGCCGACGAAGCGGGGGACGCGCGGGCCGAGGGCCTTGACGACACCGAGCGCCTTCTCGGCCGCGGTGCGGTGCGGCTGAGACCCGGTGTGGGCGGCATAGCTCAACAGGGCGCCCGCGGCGGCGGTCCAGCCGGACGGGGTGGCGTTGTCGGTGGGGTCCTGCGGCCGGCGGATCAGCTTCTCGGCGTCGGCGGCGGTGTCGTAGAGGCTGCCGGACTCGTCGGCGAACCGGACGAGGACATGGTCCAGGAGGAAGCCGGCGAACTCCAGCCAGACCCCCTCGCCGGTGACGGACGCGAGCGCGAGGAAGCCCTCCGCCACATCCGCGTAGTCCTCCAGCACCCCCGCGTTGGCCCCGACCTTGCCGTCCTTGCTGGTGCGGGCGAGGCGGGCGTGGTCGTCCAGGTGCAGCCGGACGAGGAGGTCGGCGGCGCCGAGCGCGGCCTCGATGAGGTCGGGGCGGTCGAAGTAGGCGCCCGTCTCGGCGAGCGCGGCGATCGCGAGGCCGTTCCAGGCGGCGACGACCTTGTCGTCACGGCCGGGAGCGGGCCGCCCGGACCGGGACTCCAGCAGCCTCCGCTTCACCGAGTCGATGCGCTCGGCGTCGAACACGCCCTCCTGCCGCGGGAGTTGGAGGACCGAGGCACCCTCCTCGAAGGTGCCCTCCGCGGTGACGCCGAAGTGGTGCGCGGCGAGCTCGGCATCCGCCCCGAGCACCTCGTGGAGCTGCTCGGGCGTCCACACGTAGTAGGCGCCCTCGACGTGCTTGCCGGTCCCGTCGTCGCTGTCGGCGTCGAGCGCGGACGCGAACCCGCCCTCGGCGGTGCGCAGTTCGCGCACCAGGAAGTCGGCGGTCTCCAGGGCGACCCGGCGGGCGAGCTCGCTGTGTTCGTCAGCGACGCCGTCGCGGGCGGTGGACCGCCACAGGTGGGCGTAGGCCCGGCACAGCAGGGCGTTGTCGTAGAGCATCTTCTCGAAGTGGGGTACCGTCCAGTCGCGGTCGACGGAGTAGCGGGCGAAGCCGCCGCCGAGCTGGTCGTAGATCCCGCCGCGGGCCATCCGCTCACAGGTGTCGTGGGCCATCTGGAGCGCGCCCTCGGCCCCGGTCCGCGCATGGTGGCGCAGCAGGAACTCGACCACCATGGACGGCGGGAACTTGGGCGCCCCGCCGAATCCGCCGCGCTGCGGGTCGTACTCCCGGGTCAGCCCGAGCAGTGCCTGCGCGAGCTCCTCCTCGCCGGGTGCCTGGCTGTCGCCGAAGGAGATCTCCCGTCCGGCCAGATCCCGCACGATCTTCCCGGCCACCTCGGTGACCTCGTCCCGCCGTTCGGCCCAGGCCTGCTGGACTCCCTGGAGGACCTGCCGGAAGCCGGGCATGCCCTGGCGCGGGGCGGGCGGGAAGTAGGTGCCGAAGTAGAAGGGCTCGGCGTCGGGGGTGAGGAACACGGTCATGGGCCAGCCGCCCTGGCCGGTGGCCGCCTGCACGGCCTCCATGTAGACGGCGTCGACGTCGGGACGCTCCTCGCGGTCGACCTTGACGCTGACGAAGTGCGCGTTGAGGTAGTCGGCGGTCTCCTGGTCCTCGAAGGACTCGTGTGCCATGACGTGACACCAGTGGCAGCTGCTGTAGCCGACGCTCAGCAGGACAGGCACGTTCCGTTTCCGGGCCTCCTCGAAGGCACCGTCCGACCAGGGCCACCAGTCGACGGGGTTGTCGGCGTGCTGGAGGAGGTAGGGAGAGGTCTCATGGGCCAGTCGGTTCGGCATGGGGTCCATCCTGCCGCAGTACCCCGTCCCTCAGGCGGCAGGCATGTCCCGGGCGGGGGCATGGCGTCTTCCCGCGGCGGGCGTCGGCGGGCGCCCTCGTCCTCTTCCGTTTCCGTGATCACGACAATGGGCAGGACATCCCCTTGCATCAATTCCCGTGTGCCGCAGGGCGGTCGGAGACCGACCGCCCCCTCGCACCAATGCGCCGTCCGCAGCACACTTGACCAAGGAACGACCGGGAAGCCGTTGCCGCCGGAGGGGGACGTGACATGCGGGACAGTCATCGCGCGGAGGCCGAACGGCTGTTGGCGCGAGCCGTGGAGGAGGAGGTACGGCGCTCGGGCGGACGTACCGAGGGCGGTGTCCTGCTGTCACGGGCGCGCGGCTCGCTGGATGCCATGGCGCAGACGGCCGCCGAGGAGTACGAGGCCTACACCCGCGCCCTGGAGGAGTCGGAGGCCGGACAGCTCACCTTCGGACAGCGCTACGCACGCGAGGGCGGCACAACTCCGTTGCTGGTCGCGGGCGTCGGGGCGGTCGCGGCCACCGTCGCCGACCTGGCTCTCGGCACCGGCACGGGCACGGCGCTGGGCGTCGGGGCCACCGTCGGGGTGGTGGGCGCGGCGGCGACCGTGGTGAAGGTGGCAGGCTCCCATCTGCCCGCGGCGCACCACCGCGCGGGCGCTATTGGCCAGCCCGGCGGCCCCGAGCAGCTGCGGTTGCAGTGGCTGACGGCGTTGGAGGTACGTGGCATCCGCCCGTTCCTGGACCAGCAGCGGGTGCTGAGCGCGTCCACCGGGCCGAAGAAGACGGGCCCGCTGCTGAAGGGCGCGGACAAGAGCGCGGCGGCCCGCGGGCGCAGTGTGTTGCGGCAGTCGTTCGGTCAGCTCCCGGAGCCGGCGGGCGCGTTCGCGGGCCGGCGCCAGGAGACGGGCCGGATCCGGCAGTGGGTGCAGGCCTCCCGGGCGAGCACCGAGACGCTGCCGACGGTGGTGGTGCTGCACGGGACGCCCGGCAGCGGCCGTACGACTCTCGCGGTGCGCGCCGCCCACGACCTGAAGGACTACTTCCGCGGCGCCTGCGTGGTCGACCTGCGCGGCGGCAGCCCGGAGGAGCAGCCGCTGTCCACCCGGGACGCGTTGCTGCACCTGCTGAACCGGCTCGGCGCACCTCGTGAGCAGCTGCTGTTCCGGGAGCGTTCCTCCGCCGACCAGCAGGTCAAGCGGCTGAGCGAGCTGTACCACCAACACCTGACCGGTCTGCCGGTCACCATCGTCCTGGACGACGCCTCGGACCCCGAGCAGGTCCGCGCGCTCGTGCCCGAGCGCTCCGACAGCCTGGTCCTGGTCACCGCCCGCGAGCCCCTCGACCTGCCCGCCGGCCTCGCCGCCCGGGTGCACCGGCTGCCTGTGGAGACCCTGGACGCGGCCGGCGCGGAGGAGCTGCTGAGCGCGGCCGCCCAGGACGACACCGGGCCCTACGACGCCGAGTCCACCGACCTCATCAGAGAACTGTGCGGTGGTCTGCCGCTGGCGCTGCGCGTCGCGGGCTCGTCCCTGGGCCCTCGCTCACCGCGTCAACTGGCCGCCGACCTGGGCGCGTACGGTCCGGTCGAACCCGCCGAGCGGGTCCTGTGGCTGCGCTACACCGACCAGTCCGACACGGCCCGCCGGCTGCTGCGCCGGCTCGCCCTGGCCGGCCGCGCCTCGCTCGGCGCCGCCGCGGCCGCCGCGCTGCTGGCCACGGACGACACGGAGGCGACCAGGCATCTGGAGGCACTGGCCCGGGCGGGCCTGATCGACCACGTCCGCGGCAACCGCTACCGCCTGCACGACGTCGTACGGACCTTCGCGCAGGCCCGCCTCCTCGACGAGGAGGAACCGGCCGAGCGTACGGCTGCGCAGGAACGCCTGATCGTGAACTACGCCGACCTCGCGGACTCGGTGCTGCGTCTGGTCGACGGCAACATGTCGACCCGCTCTGACCGCTTCAGCCCGCACGGCTTCCACTCCCTGGACGACGCGCTGCGCTGGCTGGACGACGAGTCGAGCTTCATCACGGCGGCGCTGCGGCACGCGGAGGGTGTGAACCAGGCGGCCGTGCTCAATCTCCTGGGCGCTCTGTGCGACTACTGCCTGCTGCGCGGCGACCTCTACCGCCTGGGTGAGATCAGCGAGCTGGCGCAGGCGGTGGACCAGGGGCTGCTGGTCCGCTCCGTGCAGTGGCGCACGGGTATCGCGGCGCGGCAGCTCGGCGAGCTGGACAAGGCGCGCACGACACTGACGTCGGTGGTGGACCTGTACATGGAGGCCCACCACGACGCGGGTGCCGCCCGCGCGCTGTGCTCGCTCGGTATCACGCTCCACCACCAGGGCAATCTGACCGAGGCGGCGGCGCGTCTGCGCGAGGCCATGGACCTTCAGGCCGCCCCCGAACTGGCCACCGACCGCGCCTGGACGATGCACGCGCTGGCGGCGGTGGAGCGGGACCGGGCGAGGCTGGCGGAGGCCCTGGACCTGCTCACCGAGTCCCTCGTCCTGCACCGGGCCGGCGAGTCGGTGCACGGCGAGGCCTGGGCCCACTTCCAGCTCGGCCAGCTGGGCCTGCGGATGGGCGACGTGCCGCGCGCGGAACGGGAACTGCGCACCGCCCTCGATCTGTACGGCCGCACCCGCGACGCCCGTGGCGAGGCCTGGGCCCTGACCCAGCTGGCGCGGGCCCGGCTGGTCGACGGTGATTCCTCGACCGCGCTGGACGCCCTGCGCCAGGCCGCCTCCCGGCACCGCGACAACGAGGACGCGCGCGGCGAGGCCTGGACGGTCTACTACCTGGGCCAGGCCCTGGAGGAGACGGGCGACCTCGACCAGGCGGTCCGCGAACTGGAACGCTCCCGGACGATGTTCTCCCGTATGCGCGATGTCTACGGCCTGGCCTGCGCCCGCCACCACTCGGCCCGGGCGACCCGCGACCAGCGCGCCGCGCAGACGGGGTCGCTGCGCAACTCGGGCTTCGCCCGCCAGCTGCTGGTGGACGCCCGCGCCGACTTCCAGCGGATCGGCGTCGCGCACGGCGAGGCGTGGACATGTCTGGAACTGGTGGTCGTGGACGCGGGCAACGCACGCACCCAGCAGGCCCTGGCGCTGTGCGACGAGGCTCTGAGTCTCTTCACCTCGTACGGCGACCGCCGTGGCGAGGACTGGGCCCGCTTCCTGCGCTGCACCCTGCTCCCGTACGCCGCACCGGGCGGCGTGGAGATCGGGACGGCGGTCGCCCAGGAGGAACTCACCCAGCTGTCCCGCGCCGCCCACCCGGCCCGCGACGAGAAGCTGGACGACTACGTCCAGGCGTACCGACTGCTCCTGGAGCGCGGCATCAACCTGGAGTCGGGCTGGCAGGCCTGGCAACTCGGGATGGTGCCGGGAAGGCACGCACGGGAGATCATGGGGGTGGCGGTGGCCGCGGCGCGGTAGCGCGGCCGCGTGCGGTGTCTTGGGGGGCGGGTCCGAGGGCGCTGGCCCGAGGGTGCGGGGTTCGGTGATCGGTGATCTGTGCTCGGTGCTCGGTGCTCGGAAGCAGCCGGTGCCGCGGCGGCTGCGGCTGCGGCTGCGGCTGCGGCTGCGGCTGCGGCTGCGGCTGCGGCGACAGTGCATCGCATGAGCGGGGCACCTGGCCCAGGCACCCCGGGCCGCCGATCCCGCCGGGGCTGCTGCGATCCGGAGTTCGGCCGATCCGGAGCCGGGCCGATCCCGGAATCGGCCCGGGTACGACGGAATCGGCCCGGGTACGACGGAATCGGCCCGGGTACGACGGAATCGGCCCGGGTACGACGGAATCGGCCCGGGTGCGCCGAAATCGGCCAAGGTGCGCCGGAGTCGACGCCGCGCCCCCTCCGGTCTGCGCGGACCGGGTGCCGCTGCCCGCGTCCGCTTCGGCTTCCGCACCCCACCCGCCCCGCTGCTCCCCCTCGCCGGCCACAGTGCTGCGGGAGGTTCGCGGCGGGCGGTTCGCCGAGACGGTCAGCGGTCAAGCGGTCAGCGGTCAGCCCTGCTTGGCCCTCGGTTGGGCCGGGGTGCCCTCGGGCAGTGCCCTCCCGTCCGGGGACTCCTTGAAGTCGACCTTGTTCATATGGCGGCTCATGGACCTCATCAGGGCCCACACCGCCAGGGCCATCGCCGCGAAGACGATGAAGCCGAGGACGCCGGGGGTCACCTTGTCCTCGTCCACCTCCTTGGCGAGGGTGGCGAGGTGCGTCATTGCCAGACTTGCGCTTGCGCTCATGTCAGGCATTGTCGCGGACGCCCGCAAAGAGGTCGTCCTCGGGGAGGGAGGTATCGACGAGGGACTTCGCCAGCTCGTACTCCTCGGTCGGCCAGACCTCCCTCTGGATCTCCATCGGGACGCGGAACCAGCCGCCGTCGGGGTCGATCTGCGTGGCGTGCGCGATCAGGGCCTTGTCGCGGATCTCGAAGTATTCGGCGCACGGGATGTGCGTGGTGAGCGTGCGCTCGGTGCGCTGGATCTCCTTCCAGCGCTCCAGCCATTCCCCGTACGGCGACTCCAGACCTCGGTCGAGCAGCGCCTGGTGCAGTGCCTCGGTGCGGGGGCGGTTGAAGCCCTGGTTGTAGTAGAGCTTCTGCGACTGGTACGCCGGTCCGAACTCCGCCTCCGGGTACTTCTCGGTGTCCGCCGCGCCCTCGAACGCCACCATCGAGATCTTGTGGGTCATGATGTGGTCGGGGTGCGGGTAGCCGCCGTTCTCGTCGTAGGTGGTGATCACCTGCGGGCGGAACGAACGGATCTTCCTCACCAGCTCCCCGGCCGCCGCGTCGACGTCCTCCAGGGCGAAGCAGCCCTCCGGCAGGGGCGGCAGCGGGTCGCCCTCGGGCAGGCCGGAATCGACGAAGCCGAGCCACTCCTGTTTCACGCCCAGGATCTCGCGGGCCTCGTCCATCTCCTTCTTGCGTACCTCGTGGATGTGCTCCTCGATGTACGAGTCGCCCTGCAACTTCGGGTTGAGGATGGACCCGCGCTCCCCGCCAGTGCAGGTCACGACCAGCACGTCCACCCCCTCGGACACGTACTTCGCCATGGTGGCCGCGCCCTTGCTCGACTCGTCGTCGGGGTGGGCGTGCACGGCCATCAGTCGCAACTGGTCAGTCAAGACTCAATCCTCGTAAGTCGGCGCCCGGGGTGAGCGGGTGCGATTCGGTAGGTGCCGCCCCGCGGGTTCGTCGTTGAGGGGTGGCGGTCGGGCGGCGGGCGGGAGGCTTCTATAGTGACCGAATCCGGGGACCAATAATTCCGGGACCCGGCCTTGCCGAGAGGACGATCATGAGTACGGCGAGCACGCGACTGCCCGAGGGTCGGTACGGCCACTCCTCGGACGAGCGCGCCGACCACAAACTCAAGATCGCCGGAGCTGTCCTCGCGACCCTGCTGCTCGCCCTCGTCGGCTACTTCGCGTACCACTACGTCGCCCAGAACGAGATCAGCGCCGAGGTGATCACCTTCGAGCAGGGCAAGGACTCGGTCAAGGTGCATCTGGAGGTCCGCAAGGACGCCGACGCGAGAGGCTACTGCACCGTACGCTCCCAGGCGGAGGACGGCGCCGTGGTGGGCCGGGCCGACTTCCGCTTCGACGGGGACGCCACCCGCATCGACAAGGTCGTCACGCTGCGCACGACGTCTCCCGGCACCACGGCCGAACTCCTGGGCTGTCACGCCGACTGAGGTCCCCCAATACGTGGGTGATGACCTGCCCCGACGTGATTCTGATGGCTTATGTCCTCCCCCTCGCGCCCTTGAATTGTTAGGCTCGTGGTTTCGCCCTTCCATGAAGGAACATTCTTCTGGGTAGGGCGATGCTTTGTATTCCCAGTACCTACGAGGAGCACCTGTGACCCAGACCAGCGAGAACGTCACCTGGCTGACCCAGGAGGCGTACAACCAGCTCAGGGCCGAGCTGGAGCACCTGTCTGGTCCCGCGCGCACGGAGATCGCCGCCAAGATCGCGGCCGCGCGCGAGGAGGGCGACCTGCGCGAGAACGGCGGGTACCACGCGGCCAAGGAGGAGCAGGGCAAGCAGGAGCTCCGTGTGCGCCAGCTGACCCAGCTCCTGGAGAACGCCCAGGTCGGCGAGGCGCCGGCCTCGGCGGACGGTGCGGTGGCGCCCGGCATGGTCGTGACGATCGCGTTCGACGGCGACGAGGACGACACGCTCTCCTTCCTGCTCGCCTCGCGTGAGTACGCGAGCTCGGACATCGAGACCTACTCGCCACAGTCCCCGCTGGGCTCCGGCGTGATCGGTCACAAGGTCGGCGAGGACGCGGACTACGAACTGCCGAACGGCAAGAAGGCCCTGGTGAAGATCCTGAAGGCCGAGCCGTACAGCGGCTGACCACGACCGCCCTGGTAGTTGTGAACGACCCCCGGCGTCTCGCTGACGTCGGGGGGCACGTCATGCCGTCGCGGATCGGTACTTGCGCACGGCCAGGGTCCTGAACACGATGATGATCAGGACCGAGTAGATCAGCGAGGCCCAGACCGGGTGCTGCATGGGCCAGGCGTCGGACTGCGACTGCCCCGGGTTGGCGAACAGGACGCGGCAGGCCTGGACCGTGGCGCTGAAGGGGTTCCACTCGGCGATGTGCCGCAGCCAGGGCGTCATATTGCCCGAGTCCACGAACGCGGCCGAGATGAACGTCACCGGGAAGAGCCAGATCAGTCCGCCGGACGTGGCCGCCTCGGGTGTCCGGACGGTGAGGCCGATCAGGGCCCCGATCCAGGTGAAGGCATAGCCGAGCAGGAGCAGCAGGCCGAAGGCACCGAGGACCTTGCCGGCGTTGGTGTCGCCGTACGACCCCACCCGCCAGCCGACCAGGAGGGCGACCACGGCGAGGACCATGAGCGTCAGCGCCGTCTGCACCAGGTCCGCGAGAGTGCGCCCGGTCAGCACCGCGCCGCGCGCCATGGGCAGCGAGCGGAAGCGGTCGATGAGGCCCTTGTGCATGTCGTCGGCGATTCCGGCGCCCGCGCCCGCGGTGGCGAAGGTGACGGTCTGCGCGAAGATGCCCGCCATCAGGAAGTTCTTGTAGTCGGCGGGGCTGGTGCTGCCGCCGATCTGCATGGAGCCGCCGAATACATAGCTGAACAGCACCACGAACATGATCGGCTGGATCAGTCCGAAGATCACCATCTCCGGGATCCGGGACATCCGGATCAGGTTGCGCTTGGCCACGACCAGGGAGTCGCGCACCGACTGGCCGAGGGGGTTTGCGGGTGCCGCGGTCCGTGCGGCATCGGTCACGGCGCTCACTCGGAGGCCTCCTTCTGCTGCTTGGTGTCCGCCGACGCGCCGTTCTCCTCGTCCCTGATCTCGGCCACATGGCCGGTCAGGGACAGGAAGACGTCGTCCAGGGTGGGGCGGCGCAGGCCGATGTCGTCTATCTCGATGCCACGGACGTCGAGTTCCCGGATGACCTCGGCGAGGAGCTTCGCGCCGCCGGAGACCGGCACGGTGATCTTGCGCATGTGGTCCTCGACGGTGGTGTCGCCCTTGCCGAAGCCGGCCAGCACCTCCCTGGCGGACGCGATGTGCTCGCGCTCGTGCACCACGACCTCGACCCGCTCCCCGCCGGTGCGGGCCTTGAGCTGGTCGGAGGTGCCGCGCGCGATGACATGGCCCTGGTCGACCACGGCGATGTCGTGCGCGAGGTGGTCGGCCTCTTCGAGGTACTGGGTGGTCAGCAGCAGCGTCGTACCACCGGAGACCAGCTGTTTGATGACCTCCCACAGCTGCTGGCGGTTGCGCGGGTCGAGCCCGGTCGTCGGTTCGTCCATGAACATCACGGGCGGCGAGACGACGAGGGCGGCGGCCAGGTCGAGTCGGCGGCGCATACCGCCGGAGTAGGTCTTCGCGGGCCGGTCGGCGGCGTCCGTGAGGTGGAACTGGTCGAGCAGCTCACCGGCCCGGGCCTTCGCGGCCCTGGCCTTCATCTGGTAGAGCTGGCCGACCATCTGGAGGTTCTCGCGGCCGGTCAGGTATTCGTCGACCGCGGCGAACTGACCGGACAGGCCGATCGAGCGCCGTACCTCGTTGGGCTGCTTGAGCACGTCGAGGCCGGCGACGACGGCCTTGCCGCTGTCGGGGCGCAGCAGGGTCGTCAGGCAGCGGACGGCGGTCGTCTTGCCCGCGCCGTTCGGTCCGAGCAGGCCGAGGACCGTGCCTTCGGGGACATCGAGGTCGACGCCGTCCAGAGCCCTTACGTCACCGAAGGTCTTGACCAGACCTTCGGCATAGATGGCACCTGGCATATGAGTCTCCACGTCTTCGAGGATTTCTTAAAGCCTTGATTCATGCCCTTTGTTCCGCCCGATGGGCGAGCCAGCGATACCGCGACACACACCATAACGCGATGTATCGCGTCTCTCGATGAAGTTACCCGATCGAGTGACGAAAGAGCCCTGAGCTGGGGGTTGTGCGGCGCGAGGGCCTCAGTCGATGACCGTGTAGCCCGCGTCGCGGAGGGCCTGGCCGACTTCCACGCGGTGCGCCGGCCCCTTCGTCTCCAGGTGCAGCTCGACCTCCGCCTCCGTGAGCCCGAGCCGTGGGTCGGTCCGTACATGGCTCACATCGAGGACGTTAGCGTCCACCACTGACAACACCGAGAGAAGTGTCGCAAGTGCGCCCGGCCGGTCCGTCAGACGGAGGCGTACGGCCAGGTAGCGGCCCTGCGCGGACATGCCGTGCCGCAGGATGTGCTGGAGCAGCAGCGGGTCGACGTTGCCGCCGGACAGCAGCGCCACGACCGGCCCCTCGAAGGAACCGGGGTCGCTCAGCAGCGCGGCGACCGGGCTCGCACCGGCCGGCTCGACCACCAGCTTGGCCCGTTCCAGGCACAGCAGCAGCGCGGCGGACAGCTCGTCCTCCGTCACCGTGCGGACCTCGTCGACCAGGTCGCCGACGATGCCGAACGGCACGTCACCCGGCCGTCCGACCTTCATGCCGTCGGCCATCGTCGCGGGGTTCTCGATCGAGACCGGGCGTCCGGCCGCCAGCGAGGGCGGGTAGGCGGCCGCGCCCGCCGCCTGCACGCCCACGATCCGCACGTCCGGCCTGAGCGCCTTCACCGCGATCGCGACCCCGGCCGCGAGACCGCCGCCGCCGATGCCGACGACGATCGTGCGCACCTGCGGGCACTGCTCCAGGATCTCCAGGCCGACCGTGCCCTGACCTGCGATGATGTCGGGGTGGTCGAAGGGGTGGATGAACACCGCGCCGGTCTCGTGCGCGTACTCCTGCGCGGCGGCCAGCGTCTCGTCGACCACGTGGCCGTGCAGGCGCACCTCCGCGCCGTACTCCTTCGTGGCGCTGATCTTCGGCAGTGGGGCGCCCTTCGGCATGAACACCGTGGAACGCACCCCGAGCAGCGAGGACGCGAGGGCCACGCCCTGCGCGTGGTTGCCCGCGCTGGCGGCGACCACACCGGCCGCCCGCTCCTCCGGCAGCAGCGCGGCGATACGGACGTAGGCGCCGCGCAGCTTGAAGGATCCCGTCCGCTGGAGGTTCTCGCACTTGAAGTGGACCGGCGCCCCGACCAGCTGGGTCAGGTGCCGGCTGCCCTCCATCGCGGTCACCCGCGACACGCCCGAGAGCATCTTCTGGGCTCCGCGCACGTCATCGAGCGTGACCGACGGCACGGACTTGGCCTCGCGGTAGTTCATGACTCGAGTCTCGCAGTTCACACGCGCGCGTAGCCGCTGTGACCAACCTCCGAGACCGGTTTCCCCAGCGTCGGTACGGCCCGCCCCCCGGCCGCGTACCCTGTCCCCCAACCCAGCACCCCTTTCATGAAGTGAGCCTCCGGCCATGCCCACAACACCTGAAATGTCGATGGACATGACGACCCTCGGTGACACCGGTCTCCTCGACACGTTGCAGCACGAGGTGGCGGTGTTCGCCCGCCGTGCCGAACAGACCCGGCTCGGTGGGGTGGGGCAGGTGCGCAACTCCATGGACCGTGCCGCGTACCTGCTGCTCAACCGGCTCGACAAGGAAGGCCCGATGGGCGTCAAGGCGCTCGCGGCGAGCATGGGCATCGACTCGTCGACGGTCACCCGACAGGTGGCACCGCTCGTCGACACCGGGCTCGTCAAGCGGACCTCGCACCCCGAGGACGGGCGGGCCGTGGTGCTTCAGCTGTCGCCGCGCGGGCTGTCGCGTCTTGAGGAAGTGCGTTCGTCGAGGCGTCAGTTGATGGCCGAGCTGACACACGACTGGGCGCCCGAGGAGCGCGAGGCGTTCTGCACGCTCCTGACGCGCTTCAACAGCGCGCTGTCCTCGCGGATGGCGGCCCAGGGAGTACCGGGGGCGGAGCCGCCGTCGGCTTCCTGAACGCGCCCTCACGCGCGCGTGAAGGCGCGTCCCCGAGCTGCGGTCGCGGATCCGTCCCTGGCTTCGTTCCCGGGACCGTTCCCGGGACCTTTCCCGGCTCTGTTCCCGGACTTCGGTCGTGCTCGGCACTGCGCGGCTCTTGACCGACGGGCCGCACCTGGCCTCAGATGAGACCGGGTCCTCAGTCGTACGCGGTCGTGTGGTCCGCACGCGATGTGCCCACGCGATGTCCGTACGCGACCGAGGCCCGGTCTTCCTCAGGATCTCCCTCGGTCGGGAGGCACGGTGCGAGAACGGCATGCGGCCCAGGACGTCCGCCGGGCCCGGGAGTTCGAAGCGTTCGTCGCGGGCGCGGCGGGGCGGCTGCTGCACGCCGCCACGCTCCTCACGGCGGAGCCCCCGCGCGACAACCCACACGCGCGGCGCCTGCTGGCGTCGGCCCTCGCCCACACGTACGCGTGCTGGGACCGGTCGCGCGGTGACGATCCCTACGACCGTGCGCGCCAGTACCTGGCCACCCGGTTCGCCCACGGGGCCTGGCACCAGTACGGGGCCCTCGGCCGGCCCCGCCCTCGTCGCGCCGGCGCGCTGGCCCGGCTCAGCCCGCAGGAACGTCTGATCCTGGTCCTGCGCCTGTACGAGGGGGTCGCCGAGGAACAGGTGGCGGCGCTGCTCGGGCTGTCACAGGAACGCGTCCGGGCGATCTGCGACCGCGCGATCACGACCCTCCTCCACCCGCCCCGGGGCCCGGCCGCCACGACGGTCGGCGCGAAGGTGGTGCCGTCGTGACCCCGCGCCCCCGGCGCGAAACCGGCGGCCTCCCGGAGGGGGCACGCTGCCCGGACCCGAGGCGGTCGCACCTGCCCGGCACGGCGCGACACGGCGGCAGGAGGCCGGCATGAACCAGCCGAGGCGGGAGGCCGCCGTACGGCAGATCCTGGAGGGGCCGACGGGGCAGGTGCCACCGGAGCTGTACGCGGACGTCGTGCGGCGCGGTGGACGGATGCTGCGCCGCAGGAGGACCGTGCGCCGGCTGGTGTGGCTGCTGCTGCTCGCCGCGACCGTGGCGTTCGTGGTGTGGGCGCTCATGGTCGAGCCCTGGGTGGAGCCGCCCTCCACGACGACCCCACCGCTCACGGGCTGGTGAGCCCCGCGCGACGCGTGCGATCTAGCCGAGCGCCTGACGCAGGTCCTCCAGGAGGTCCTCGACGTTCTCGATGCCCACGGACAGGCGTACGAGATCGGCGGGTACCTCCAGGGCCGAGCCGGCCGCGGAGGCGTGCGTCATACGTCCGGGGTGCTCGATCAGCGACTCGACGCCGCCCAGGGACTCACCGAGCGTGAACACCTTGGCGCGGTTGCAGACCTCGATGGCCGCGTCCTCGCCGCCTTCGACCTGGAAGGAGACCATGCCGCCGAACGCCCGCATCTGCTTGGCGGCGACCTCGTGGCCGGGGTGGTCCGGCAGGCCCGGGTAGAAAATACTCGACACGCGCGCGTGCCGGGTCAGCATGTCGGCGACCTTCGTGGCGTTCTCGCTGTGCCGGTCCATCCGTACCGACAGCGTCTTCGTGCCGCGCAGCACCAGCCAGGAGTCGAAGGGCCCGGCGACCGCGCCCATCGCGTTCTGGTGGTACGCGAGCTCCTCCCCCAGGTCCGGGTCGCTGACGACCAGGGCGCCGCCGACGACGTCCGAGTGACCGCCCATGTACTTGGTCAGGGAGTGCACGACGACGTCCGCGCCGAGCGCCAGCGGCTGCTGCAGGTACGGCGTGGCGAAGGTGTTGTCGACCACGAGCCGGGCGCCCGCGTCGTGGGCGACCTGGGCGACGGCGGCGATGTCGGTGATGCCGAGCAGCGGGTTGGAGGGGGTCTCCACCCACACGGCCTTCGTCTTCGGGGTGATGGCGGCCCGTACGGCGGCGGGATCGGCGGTGTCGGCGACCGACCACTCGACGCCCCACCGGGAGACGACCTTCGCGAACAGGCGGAACGTGCCGCCGTACGCGTCGTTGGGGATGACCACATGGTCGCCGGGGCTGAGCAGCGTACGCAGCAGGCAGTCCTCGGCCGCCAGCCCGGACGCGAACGCGAGGCCCCGGCGCCCGCCCTCAAGGGCGGCCAGGTTCTCCTCCAGGGCGGTGCGCGTCGGGTTGGCGCTGCGGCTGTACTCGTAGCCGCCGCGCAGACCGCCGACGCCGTCCTGCTTGTAGGTCGAGACCTGGTAGATCGGCGGGACGACCGCGCCGGTGAGGGGATCCGCGGTGTTGCCCGCGTGGATCGCGAGGGTCTCGAAGTGCTGACTGATGTGCCTGTCGCTCATGGAAACTGAGGGTAGTCCGCCTACGGAGCCGATGACGGCGAGACGGTGAGCCACGTCGCCGCCGTGGGCCGGCGGAGGTTATCCACAGGCCGCCGACCGGGTTCGCCAATTGTCCGAGGCGTCTGGAACCCTTGGGACATGGAAATTCTCTGGGTCCTGATGGCGCTGGTCCTGTTCGGCTTCGTGCTGCTGCCGTTCCTGCGGCGCAGGCGCGGCATGTTCGAGCAGGTCCACCCGGGCCACCCGGACGCCGCGGACCCCGCGAACTACGGATTCGCGCAGCAGGAGGAGCTCGACATCCGGATGCCCGGCCCCGACCAGGACCTGGTGGACGTCCTGGACGTGGTGCAGCGCAGCCAGGACCATCCTGCGGCCGCCCAGCTCCTGGCCGGCACCGAGACGGAGGGCGAACTGCGCTGGCAGCGTGTGCAGGCCTTCGCCGGCGCCGCGTCCCTGGAGCTGCGGCAGCGGCCCGGCGGGGTCAGCGACATACCGGGTGGGCAGTGGCTGCGGGTGTGGCGGACGCAGGCGCCCAAGGACCCGGGCGGCGCGGCGGTGCACGCGGAGTTCCTGGTCCAGCAGGCGTGGCGGACCTCGACACCCGGCACGGACGAGTTCCGGATCATCATGGAGGAGGCCAAGGCGGCCTGCGGCGACGCGGCACTGCTGGCCCCCGGTGACCCGATCCCGTACATCATCGAGCTCTCCGTGGCACGCGGACTGGCCTATTCCCAGGCGGAGTTCGAGCAGCTGTGGCTGAAGATCCTGGACCGCGCGCCGAACCACATGGGGGCGCATCTCGCCGCCCTCCACTACTGGTGCGAGAAGTGGCACGGCTCACGCGAGCAGGCGTACGGCTTCGCCGAAGCGGCGGCCGCCCGCGCTCCCCGCGGCTCGCTGCTGGCCGCCATGCCGCTCTTCGCGGTCTTCGAGCACCTGCCCGAGGTGAACCTGGTCAGCGGTTTCTACCAGAGCGAGGTCGTCACGAAGGCGGTCCACGGAGCGCTGCACGCCGTGCACTCCTCCCGCCCCGACAACCCGATGCTGGCGCACGTCCGCCACCTCCTGGTCTTCTTCCTGGTCCGCTCCGAGCGCTGGGCCGAGGCGATGAGCCAGCTCATACACATCGACGGCCACGTCGGCGCCCTCCCCTGGACCCTGTCCGCCGACCCGGCCGCGGAGTTCGCGGTCTACCGGGCCCTGGCGGTCGCGGGCTACGAGGCGAACGGCGGCAGCCCGGCGACCCTTCCGCACTGACCGCACTGACGCCTCCCGGCTCACCCGGCGCGGGCGAGACGGTCCCCTGCGGTCCGCCGCCTGCGGGGTACTGCCTGTGTGCCTGCCGGACCGGGACGAGGGCGCCGTGGAAGGGTTGGGTACAGCGCCCCGGCCGAGATACCTCGGCCGGTCTGCGCCTCTCGCCGGACGGCCCCGTGGTCAGCCCTCCGCGCGGGCGGGCAGCCGCCATCCCGGGCGCGGGAAGTGGCAGGTGTAGCCGTCCGGGTACCGCTGCAGGTAGTCCTGATGCTCGGGCTCGGCCTCCCAGAAGGGGCCGACCGGCTCCACCTCGGTGACGACCTTGCCGGGCCACAGTCCGGAGGCGTCCACATCCGCGATCGTGTCCTCGGCTACGCGCTTCTGCTCGTCATCCACGTAGTAGATCGCCGAGCGGTAGCTGAGGCCGATGTCGTTGCCCTGGCGGTTCTTGGTGCTCGGGTCGTGGATCTGGAAGAAGAGCTCCAGAATCGCGCGGAAGTCGGTCTTCGCGGGGTCGAAAAGGATCTCAATGGCCTCCGCGTGCGTGCCGTGGTTGCGGTACGTCGCGTTCGGCACGTCGCCCCCGGTGTATCCGACCCGGGTCGCCGTCACACCCGGGTGTCGGCGGATCAGCTCCTCCATCCCCCAGAAGCATCCGCCGGCCAGCACGGCCCTCTGTGTCTGCGCCGCCATCACGACCCCTCCAATATCTGCCAATATCTGTCAGCTCGGTCACTCGGACTACTCGGCTCGCACACCACCGGCATCCCATTCCCACTGTCCTCAACGCTTGAGAGTTCCGAGCGATTCCGCGCCCGTCCAACGCGCCCTGCCAACCCGCCCTGCCAACGCGCCCTGCGGTCGCCGACCACCGGCCCCCGGCGGAACCCAGGGGCTCTCTATCAACCCGGCTTCAACCCGGCGTCAACCGGCTTCAACCCGGCGTCTCTCGTGCGCCGGGGCTGTACGCACTGTGGGCGGCCATGCCGGTGTGACTTGAGCACCCATAGGGTGCATCCGTGACTGCCACTTTGAGTTCCACGAGAGCGCGCGCCGCGCTCCGCACGTCGGCGCGTGTCTCCGCGGAGTCGCTGCTCATATTCCTGATGCTCGCGGTGACTCTGTGGATCCTGGGCCGGATGTGGTCGGTCGTCTGGCCGCTCGTGGTCGGCCTGCTTCTGACCACCCTGACCTGGCCGGCGGCCCGTTTCCTGCGTCGTCACGGGTGGAAACCAGCCCTGGCCGCATCGGTCGTCACCGTGCTGTTCCTCCTGGTCGCCATCGGCGTCGTGGCACTGATCGCGGTACCGGTGGCATCCCAGTCCGGCCAGCTGACCGACGGCGTGGTCGAAGGCATCCAGAAGTTGCGCGAGTGGGCCGCCGGGCCGCCGTTGAACATCGGTGACGCCCAGATCAACAAGGCCTTCGACACCGCGGTCTCCCGCGCGCAGGACGGCCTCGGCAGCATGGTCGGCGCTGTCGTCACGGGAGTGAGCACCGTGGTGAACGGCTTGGTCACCGCCGTCCTGGCCCTCTTCCTGATGTTCTTCTTCCTCAAGGACGGCCCGAGGTTCCTGCCCTGGCTCGCCCATCAGCTGCCCGGTCGGCTCGCCACCGACGTCCCGGCCGTGGCCGCGCGCGGCTGGGACACCCTGGGGGCGTTCGTGCGTTCCCAGGCGGCTGTCGGCCTGCTCGACGCCGTCCTGATCGGCCTGGGCCTGTGGGTTCTGGGGGTACCGCTGGTGCTCCCGCTGGCAGTGCTGACCTTCGTCTCCGCGTTCGTGCCGATCATTGGTGCCCTGTTCGCCGGTTTCGTCGCGGTTCTTATCGCGCTGGTCTCCAACGGCCTGACGGACGCGCTGATCGTGCTGGCCATCATCGTCGTGGTGCAGCAACTCGAGGGCAACGTGTTCCAGCCCATGATCCAAAGCCGTGGGCTCGGCCTCCATGCGGCGGTGATCCTGCTGGCGGTGACGTTGGGCGGCAGCCTGGCCGGCATCGTGGGCAGTCTGCTCGCCGTACCGATCGCCGCGCTGATCGCGGTGGTCTGGAACTATGTGCGCGAGCAGCTCCGCGAACCGTCACAGGATCCGGGGACCGACGAGTCGGAAGCCGGCGCCGCCGTCCCGTCCTAGGCCAAGGCACGGGCGGTTCGCCGGGGCGGGTGTGGGCGGCAGCTGGATCAGCGCGGGTTGGGTCCGTCGTTGCGGGTACGGCGGAGCGTGAAGGTGTCGACCGGCTCGGTCCGGCCGTACGCGCCGGTGACGGCGTAGTAGGTCACCGCCATCGTCGTGGATCCGCCGGCTCGGGTGCCCGGGTCGACGGAGAAGGCGACGAAGCCGTAGGGGTTGACGCGGTCGCGGACCGCCGACCACGGTGCCGCTTCGGAGACGTAGACGGGCGTCTTCTTGCCGTTGGCTCCAGCGGATCCGACGCCGGTGATGACGTTGCACTGGGGGGTGTCGAACAGCACGTCCATGGACGGGATCGAGGTGCCGCCTCCCCCGATGACCATGTGGACGGTTCCCGCGGTGGTGTCGACGAGGTCGGTGTGGGTGTCCGCCGGATCCGGTGTCATGGTGTCGTTGGGCTGGTGGCCCCGGATGGGATGCGATCGCTCGTAGTGGTGCTCGTGTCCGCAGACGACCACGTCGACACCGTACTGGTCGAACAACGGCAGCCATTCCTGGCGTATACCGAGGTCGGCGCCGTTGCCGGGGTGGTCGGCGGTGGAGACGACGACCTGGTGCATGGCGACGACGATCCAGTCGATGTCCCTGTCCGCCCGGGTGCGTGCGAGTTCCGCCTCCAGCCACCGTCGCTGTGCGCCTCCGGAGTAGCCCCGGATATAGGAGTTGCCGCCGTCCTGATAGGCGACGTCGTCGTTGGCCAGGCTGATCACCCGCACGGATCCGACGGTGAACGCGTACCACAGGCCCCTGGTCTCCGGATCGCCGCCGTTGCCGGGCAGTGCGAAGTACGACTGGTAGGCGGCGAATCCGATCGGCCCGTTGCCGAGCTCGTTCTCGTGGTTGCCGGCCGCGGGCATCCAGGGCCTGAACCGGGAGGACCGGCTGGTCATGTCGAACCAGTCCGACCAGGTGCGGATGCGGTCGGTGGCCAGGTTCGCGTAGCACAGGTCGCCGTTGATGAGGTGGAACAGCGGCGCGACGCCTTCCACCGCGGTGGTCACATCGCCCGCGTACGGCGAACCGAGATTGTCGTTGAGATACGTGAGCTTGGCGGTGATCTTCGGCGGCCTGGGCCCGTCCAGCCTGCCCAGCGTCGGCGTGCCCTGGTCGCCGAAGCTGGTGAACGTGAACGGAGCCCTGCCGCTCGGTCCGGTCCGGAAGGATCCCGGCTCGGGCGTCGCCCCGTCGTGGACGGCGGCGTACACGTACTCGGTGCCGGGCCTCAACCGACTCAGCCAGGCGTGATGCGAGTAGATCGTCTGCCCGGACCCCGCGTCCTTGTAGTACGAGGTCTGGGCCGCGATGTGCCTGCCCAGGCCACCGGCCGCGGTGCCGAGCAGGACCCGTGGCCGCTGCACCGGCACCGCCGTCTGCCAGGACACCACGACCTCCTGGGAGGCGTCCGCGCCGAACTGCAGGTGGAGGCCGCGCACCGGCGGCATCCCGGACCCCTCCGGGCGGACCCACAACACCGGTGAGGCGGCGGCCGGTTGGGCCTCCAGCACACCCACGCCGACGGCTACGGCCCCGGCCGCGCCGAACAGCCCCCGTCGGCTCACACCGTGATCCGCACCCGGTCGGTTGGTCGCCATCCCCGCACCGGACTCAGCTGCCCCTGTGCCGGTGTCTCGTCCGCCGCCTGTTGATGTCGTCGTCATGACGGCAACGTCCCACTCGCGGGCCGCCGTCCGACACCGGAAAGCCGTGAACATCGCGGCAACCGGCGCTACCGGCAGACGACCGGAAGCAGAACCTGGACAACTGTCTCCGCGGCCTGGTGCGCGGATTGCGACGCGCGGCCCCAGACAGCAGGCTGGCGGGGTGGACGAGCGAGCGAATACGGTGCGCGGACTGGATTCCGCGTTGCAGGAGCTACGGCACGGGCGGTACGGGTTGTACGGCCCCCTGGTCCGCGAGCGCTTCCTGGACGGGCTGCCAGGACGAGTCACGGCGACCGGCTACCGCGTGCTGCGTTTCATCGAAGCCAGCTCACCACCCCCACCGGCCCTGTCCGACATAGCCACCCTGCTGCTGACCGATCGCGCCCGCGCCGTACGCGTGGTGGACGGGCTCGCCGCGGACGACCTGGTGGTCCGGGTCCAGGACCCCGTGGACCGGCGCATACGCAGGGTGCGGTTGAGCGAAGCGGGACGCCGCCATCTCGCCCAGGCCGCGGCACACCGCTTGGGGTTGTTGGCTGCGGCTCTGTCGGACTGGTCCGACGAGGACCTCGAAGGTCTCACGGCCTACGTCGACCGGCTCAACGACACCGTGGTGCGGCGCTTGTTGTAGTCCGAGCACCGCTCGGACGCCGGCCGGTCGAGCACGGTGACGAGCTTCTTGAAGCTCCGGAGAGCAGTGCCGCAAAGGGTTGGTGAGCGGGGCTTGACGTGGGTCTCGCTGTCCATGCTCGGGTCTGGCAGGGCAGGGCCCCTGGAGATTGGCGAATTCCAGGGGCCCTGCCGCCGTTGCTCGCTACCGCATCACTTGGCGGGCTTGTAGAAGGTGTACGTGGCGGAGTACGGGACGCTGATCTGGTCGGTGCCGGTGCAGGCCGTGGTGGGGGCGACGCCGCCGTCGGTGTTGAGGCGCTGGATGTAGGAGACGTCGGCGAAGACCCCGGTGCCACGCGTGGTGGTGGCCTGCAGGAGGAGCTCGGGGATGGTCCCGGTCTTGGGGGAGTTGGCGATGGCGGTGGCGTTGACCGCGCTGCCGTCCACCGTGGACACCCAGACGGGGCCGCGGGAGTGGAGGGCGACGGGGCGGTGGGAGCGGTCGTTTCTGGCCCAGAGGGTGGCGGCGGGTTCCAGCAGCTTCCAGGCGCCGTCGGTGCAGGTGTAGGTCTGGACGCCTTCGGCGGAGAAGACGCCGGTGAGCCGGTTGCCGTCGGGGACCTTGAGCGCGGCGGGAGCCTTGACGCCGGTGTGGGCGGGCTGCGAGGTCGCGGCCTGGCCCGTCGTCGCGCTCAAGAGCGTGGCGGCGGTCACGGCGGCGAGAGCCGTGGTGGTGAGGATGAGACGCTTGGCGAGCTTCATCGGGTGTGTCTCCAGAACGTTTTCTGAATGAGGTCGCGGACGCGATCGCGGACGCCGCGCTTGTCCCGGTGCCGGAACGGCATGGTCAGCCGAGTTCGCGGGGCGCACCGAATGATCACGGGGTCGTTGACGTGATGACAGCTCCGGCCGTCGAGTCGAGGATGCGGCGCGATGACGCCGGGGCCCTGGGCCGGCCGGAATTTCCCGGTGGGGATCATCACGTCTGACGTGTAGGGAGTATGCCGTACGGATTCATGCTCGACGAGGCGCTACGGGGCATGCGAACGGGCACGCCGCCACGTCCTCGGGGCGTTTGACGGGCCGTCGGGGCAGCTGGGCCCTCCGGATCTCGGCGGACCTCGGCGAACTACAGCAGCCGGAAAGGGATGTGAGCGGGACTCGACGCGGATCGTGCGAAGGATCGGGCCCCTGCCGCTGCGGGGCGGCCCCGTGAACGCCCGTTTCCGGCTTGACCGTTCACTTTCCCTGCGCCCCCGCGCCCGCGCCCGGCACGCGCACCATGTAGATGTCGATCGGGTCCTGAGCCTCCACCGTGAACCCGTGGCGCTCGTACAACCGCCGGGCGGCGCTGCCCCGCAGGACGTTCAGACGGACGATCAGACCATCGGCGTCGGTCCGGTCCAGCAGGGTTCGCAGGACGGCCGAACCGAGCCCCCGGCCCTGGACCTCCGGTGTCAGATAGAAGTGCTCCAGCCAGTGCCCGTCCTCCGCCGGCCGCAACGCGACGCAGCCCGCCAGGACGCCACCCGCCATGACGACGGACGTGTGCTGCGGGGAGAAGCCATCCCGCAGCCGCTGCCGGACCCGATGCTGGTCGAAGCGGCCCAACCGCTCCAGATCCGGGCGCATCACGACGGCCCGGATCTCCACGATCGGCTCGACATCCGCCGGCTCCGCGGGGCGCATGGCCCATTCCACGGGCTGGTCCGGCGTGGAGCGGGGCGCCGGTCGGCCCGCCGGTATCTCGTCCGCCTGCGCACTCGCGTTCACGGCTGGATTATGGCAGCGGCCACTGTGCTGGAGCATGCGGCACTGTGCCGGAGCATGCG
>Ga0307510_10001378_pt1 | contig 26617 bp, 38 predicted proteins | sample 12_EM_MG_FD_207224 | JGI IMG/M metagenome (GOLD analysis project Ga0307510, IMG submission 207224) | Populus trichocarpa ectomycorrhiza microbial communities from riparian zone in the Pacific Northwest, United States - 12_EM | ecosystem: Host-associated > Plants > Roots > Unclassified | place... | reverse complement strand
CAGCGGCAGGCTCTCGTCATAGGTAAATGTCATCGGATTACCGCTTGGATTACCAGTTGAACTTCGACGGAAATAGAGGCATGAAGAAGACGCACCTCAGGACTTGGCGACCGACCTATCGCATACCCGAACGATGTCGGGATTTCGACCGCGCGAACGTTGGCTAGTGGGAGACAACAACCACAACGAACCAACGTGACATGGACTCAAGTCGATTTGCCCTTCCCTGCTCAGCACGAGGCGACCATCAACCGTTCCACCAAGCCCACCCAGGTCTCGATTCACCTCTGCGTGCCCGATGACCAAGAACACCTGCTTCCCAAGAGGAGGCGAGCACCGCTGTACCTGCCGCCTGAAGCACCGCTTCCGAGGCGCGGCGAGGTGATCTACCTGAGCAGCTCGTCCGCTTGGGGCGTCACGCTCGTCATTCACGAATGGCGCGCGCCCGCTGAGCTGCGGGTCGAGGTCTGGATCGAGCACGTGGGCAGCGCCCGCAACGCGCGACCTTCGGGCTTCATGTTGACGCAATGAGCCAGGCATCACACTGCCGCCTGCGCTTCGTCGGTCTGTTCGACGGCCTCAGCCGGCAAGATCACGGTGCCGCCGGCGAGGCGAATCAGCTCGACGCCCACCTGTGCAGAGACGTCCTTCGTCACGTTGGTGGCCAGTCGGCTTACCGACGGCTGCGTGAGGCCGATGGCCTGCCCGAGGCTCGCGGTGGTGTACCCGCGCTGCAAAAGCGCGCGGACGAGACGGCCAAAGTCGATACGTTGAAGCATGACGCGGGATGATACACGGACGCATCACCCTAGCAACAGGCCTCCGTGAAAATGCGTTGGTGCATAACGAATACTCCATACGCGAACCCCGCAAGCTGATCGAGGACTTGCGCGTCAAGCTTGGATTCGCCAGCATGCGAGCCCTCGCGATCGCGGCCGACATTTCGCAGCCAACGCTGTCTCGCTACATGGCGGGAACAACCGACACGATGGAGATGGCGAACTTCGTGAAGCTTGCCGCCGTACTGGAGGTGACTGTCAGCGAGCTCCTGGGCGAAGTACCGCTGAGCAGCGGCAGCAAGATTCGCGAGCTGGCGAAGATCATGGACTCACTGGCGGAGCCCGAACGAGAGGCTTTGCTGGCGGCGGGTCGGGCAATGGCAGGCGTTGCCAAGCGCCAATAGATCGTCCGGGGCTGTGAAGCCTCAGGTTTTGCCCGACGCCGACACCTCTGAAACGAGCTTCCGACCCACGGGAGAGTCCGTCGGGACCAACGCGGTCGACCCGCAAGATGTGCACACCTTCGCACGGGTCGTCAGGCGCCAGATCGAATAGATCACCCCCGGGATGATGAAACAGACCCAGAGCACGAGCTCGATGAAAATGCTTCCGCGCACTCGTTGCCTGGCTTGGCCAACGTGGCCACACGTGGTGCATACGAGCTCCGGCCCGGTCTTGACGCCAAATACGCCCATCACTACCCGGACGACGAAGTAGGCAATCGCAGCCAAGATGAGCAGAGTCAAAAGGCTTGAGATCACTCCTAGACCCATGGTGTTGTCTCCCTGTGTTTGTATCTCGATGCTACGGGCAGCATCCAACAAGGTCAAAAATTCCGGTTGAGTGATGCATTGATGTATTGACATGGCGTGATGCACTGACGCATCATCCGCTCCGTGCCCGTTTCGGGCCGTACGGAGCGAAGATGCGATCACATCCCCTGCCGCAGCTGCCGGCACCCAACACAGCGGCACCTGAACTCGACGTCTCCCGTCGCCCTGGCTGGCCCTTCCCGGAGCTGACCGACCAGCAGCGCGTCGAGCGCTTCCACTTCGAGATCGCCGCGCGCCGCGGCGAGCTGCGCAGGATCCCGACGTGCTTCGGAGATCTGCTGTGAGGCGGCGCATCGACTGGGTCGCCCAGAAGCTGCATGCACGCGAGCTCCTGCACATCCGTGCACACGCAGCTGCACTCGAATCGACGTGCGACGCGCTGAACGAGCGCGTCGACAACCTGAGCCGCAGTCTGGCTTGGGCAGAGGACCGCGCGGAGAGCTGGCACGACGACTTCATGCGCCTCGTCGACGACGAGGGCCTGCAGGTCGGCTTGACCGTGTCCGGCCAAGTCGTCGCACTGCCGCCGGCCGGGAGCGCCACATGAGCGCGCAGCGCACGCCCCGTGGCCATCTCCACGCCGAGGCCTTCTGTCTCATGTGGTACGCCTGCAAGTGCGGCCATCAGGAGCGCATCTGGAACAGCCGTGATGGTGTGACGCCGTTCGGCATGCAGTGCCCGAGCTGCGGCAGCCCGAGCGAGATGGGAAGCCTCATGCACGTCCGGTGGCGTGAGGACCTCTACGCCCCTGGCCACGTTCCCGCCCCGGGTCAACGCATCTGGATCGATATGACCTGGGAGGCCGCCGAGGCATACGCAGAGCAGCGCATCGCCGCCGCGGAGAACAGGGGCATCGTCATCGATCCCGCGCGTCGCGAGTCGTTGGCGCGAAGCATTCTCGGCGAGCACGGTGGATCCGCCCCGGATCTGCGCATCGTCGGCTTTGACCGAGAAACCGAGAGCGCGTCATGAGCGCGCAGCACACGGCAGGCCCTTGCTTCATCTTTGGCAACGGACATTGCATCGGCGGTGCCACCGACAACCCGGAGGGCTTGCCTCAGACCGCCGGAATTGCGCTCTGCTCAATGAGCCGTCGGAGCACCGAGGAGAACCAGGCCAACGCGCGGCGGCTGGCCGCGTGTTGGAACGCCTGCGTCGGAGTCTCGACCGAACGCCTGGAGCAGGCGCCGCTGTTCGCACGCACGACTCTGACCGACGCGGAGATCAGCACCATCTGCGCCGCGCTTGGCATCAAGTGGTACGTCCCCGATGACTCGGAGAGATACGTCTGGACTTCGATCAACCTCGACGAGTTGCAGCGAATCGTGCGCGCCGCCGTCGCCAAAGCCACCGGGAGCGCCTCATGAGCGCCCACCACGGACCCAAGCGATCGATCGGCCGCGATGCCGCGATCGCGCTCCGGCACACCGAGTGGTGGAAGGGCAAGTCAGACCGTGAGGTCGTCGAGTTCCAGATGACGACGGTCGAGCTATGCATGCCATTCGACCAGATGCATCGCGCCCTTGAAGCCGTACTTGGCCGCCCCGTGTTCACGCACGAGTTCGGACTGAACTATGCCGGCCTGCTCGCCGAGGTGCAGGGCACACAACCCACGCCCACCTTCGATGACATCCTTGCCCTGATACCCGCCGACAAGCGAATCTTCGTTGTCGTCGCCGGGGATGCCGCATGAGCGCGCAGCAAGTCTCCGAGCTGCCGGCTGCGATAGCCGAGCACGTCGACGGTTGCGCCTGCCCGCGCTGCGTGGGCTTGGAGCCATGCCCTTCGTGCGGCCGCGTGAAGCTCGACGCCGACTGGTGCTGGTCCGAGAAGCGGCTGGTCTTCGCACCCTGGGCACGTTCGACCTGGCCTTCATTCCTCCCCTCACGGATCGCCTCATGACCACAGTCCTCACCTACCTCGGCCTGGCCGCGCTCGTCGTACTCGTCGTCTGTGTGATTGCCTACGCACGCAGCAGGCCGCTCGACGAGCGCATCGACGAACAAACGGACGCAGACGAGTGAAAGCGCTCGCCTGTTTCCTGGCCATCGCGAACCTCGCGATTGGCTTCGCCATCGACGGCGTCCTGCAAATCTGCATCGGCGTCGTCTTCCTGGCCGCGCTCACGCTGGGGCGTGTGGCGGCCGCTCGTCGCAAGCAATGGAGGCCTCATGCCCACTACCGTCCCCGAGTTCGCTGACACCGAAATGGCCTGCAGCGTGCTTCCCTTCCCACTCGTCGGTGTCCCGCGCGACGCGCTCTCGAAGAGGCCGAGCGATGCTGCTGTCGCAGTCACAGTCAACACCGCGCCCCGACGCTCGCCAACTGCATTCGCAAAGAGCATCGCGCAACGCCTCGACGAAGCCGATGCGCGCGCCGCCGAGCAGCTGCGCCAGTCGCTGGCCATTCAGGCCGCATACCGCAACGGCAAGACCGACGGCTACCGCGAGGGCTTCGTGGGCGGCGCGACGTACCACCGCCTCATCGGCGGCTTCTACGGCGTCGTGGTCGTGGGCGTTGTCGTCGCGGTGCTGATGTTCATCCGCATGCGGCCGGGGGTGCTCTGGTGAGCACGGCTGTCGCTCCCGTCACCTGGGCCAGCGACATGACGGCCTGGGCGACGTTCCAGCCCCCGCTGCGCGCGTGCGACCTATGCGATCACGGCCGCGACGTTGGCGGACTGCGCTACTGCGTATGCACTGAGGTCGTGATGCCGAGCAGGGCGCAACCCGTGGCCGAGGCGCGCTCGAACGCAGGCGCGTGCGGCGCCGAAGCACGCTTCATGTCCGCGCCATTCCTCGCCCTTCGCTGAGCCCCAGCTATGGCCTCGAACGAGCCCACCGAAGAACTGCTCGAGCGCGCCTGGCGCGAGCTGTACCCGGATGCCGGCTCGCTCGCAGATGCACGACGTGCATACACGCGCTACAGCCTCGCCCGAGCACGCGCGATCGCGTTGGCCAACGCACGCACGCCCCCGCCGGCGCTCGCAGCGCCGGCGCCGCCTCCCGCGCCGCCGAGCGATGCCCCTGCCTGGTGGGGCGGACTCAAGGTAACCCACTCCGAACCCTTGCACGACCGCAAGAGCGCCGCCGCCGGCGAGCGCGAAGACGACTGACCATCACATGAACCTTATCGAACGAATCAACACCTGGGTGCGCGAGCGCCACATGCGGGCTCGACTGCGCCCCGAATCTCTGCCGTCACCACTCGTCGCGGCCAGGGTGCCGTATCCACCGCGCGAGATGATCTATCCCGGAGAGGGCTACGTCGCGCGCAGCGGACCTGGCGTCGACATGCCGATGCCGGGCCATATCGAGCCTGCAGCGCCGTCGTCGACGTCGCTCGCGTACTTCGGCGAACAGCTGGGCGAGCAGCTTGCCCTTGCGAAGAAGATTGCCGACGCAGCCGCACAGTCCGACATCGAAAGCTACTGCCCGTGCGAGCAGCTCGGCCGCTTCGGCTGGTACGACACCGCCTCGGCGCACCCGGATGCCGAGATCGGCCCCGCGCTGCGCTATCTCGAACTGCGCCAACGCTTGGTGCGGCACCCGATGCAGCGGCACCTGGTGAGGTTCCCCCGATGAGCGGCCCATCGATCCGCGAGTGCATGCAACGCCTCGACGCCATGGCTGACACGCCGGCGCTGATCGACAGCATCGACGAGCTCAACCGGGAGCTGTGGTGCGACCAACCCGCATGGGAGCTGACCCGCGCCAGCGAGCGCATGCGCGACTTGTATCGGCTCGCGCAGCAGTTGCTGGGCTATGTACGCAATGTCGGCACGCCGCCGGCGCCGCCGCCTGGTACTCCCAAGGGTCCAGCGATCTCCGTCCACGACCGCAGCAACGGCAAGCCTGGCCTTGCAACGTGGACCGAGGTGCGCACCGCTCAGGTCAAGTACCACGGCGCGGATGTGCCCCGCCCTGCTGCAGCGAAGCAGGCACAACGTCCAGCCCGCGTCGCGCCAGACGGCATGGTCGGCGTGCCCGAATTCGCCGAGCGCTTGGGCGTGAGCAAGTCAAGGTTCTATGCGCTGGTCTCCCGCGGCCAGCTGCCGGCGCCAGATCACGGCGGCGGCCGCAGCGGCTGCTCCGCGTTCTGGCTTGAGGCCTCTGTGGCGCGCAGCGTCGAAACGCGGCGTCCCACCCAACTATCCGCCGCGGCCGCGGCACAACAGGGCCACGGCCCAGAAAGTCTCTCCTCATGAACTATCAGTTCCGCAAAGGCCAAGCACTGGTTCTCGTCGGCCCTCCAGGCTGCGGCAAAACGCGCACCGCACTAGCAATCGCTGAGGCGCACGGGCCGTTCGCCGAGATGCGTGCCGAGGATCTCACGAGCCCATTCGTCCTGGGTGCAGTTCTGGCAGCCGAGCCGGCGACTGTCGTTGTCGAGGGCATGCCACAAGAGCGTCAGTTTCACGCGCTGAAGAGCTTGATCACGTCGAACGTCGTCCCGGCCAACCGAAAGGGTCTCAAGCCGAAGATGGTCAAGACGCCAAACTTCATCTTCTGCAGCGGCGACCTCGACGTGTTCAGCAATGCCGGCGATCGCCGCTTCCACGTCGTGGAGCTGCCCCCTCAGTCGGAGGTGCGGGCATGAACACACTCATGAACCTGCCGGTGCGCACGCTGATCGAGGGCGCACAGTATCTGCCGCTGAACCTCTGCGAAGCTGCGGATCTCAATCACCGCAAGCGCTTCCCGAAGCAATCGCTCGAGGAGCTGGCCGACAGCATCGAGAAGGTCGGCGTGCTGCAGCCGGTCGTGGCCAGGCCAAAGCCCGGCGCCAAGCCCGGTGGTCCCCAATACGAAATCGTCGTTGGCGGCCGCAGACTTCGCGGCTGCAAGATCGTCGCCGCGCGCCGCAAGGAAAACGACATCGCGGTGATTCCCGCCGTCGTGCGCGAACTCAGCGACTTCGATGCGCGCGAGCTGGCGTGCACCGAGAACCTGCAGCGCGAGGACGTGCACCCGCTCGAAGAGGCCGAAGGCTACGAGGACCTGCTGAAGCACCCGGTGTCGGGCGGCGAGTTCAGCCCGCCGCGGGTGCGCGGCTACACCGTCGACGAGCTCGCGGCGCGCCTCGGCAAGAGCCGCGGCTACGTGTTCGGCCGCCTCAAGCTGCTCGCGCTGCTGCCGGCCGGGCGCGATTCCTTCTACGAAGAGAAGATCATCCCGAGCGTCGCGTTGCTGCTGGCGCGCATGCCCGCCTCAGTGCAGCCCGAAGCCATCAAGGAAATCGCTGCAGGCTGGAACGGCGCGCCGTACACGTTCCGCCAGGCGTCCGAGCTGCTGGAGCGCAAGTACATGCTCAAGCTGTCGGCGGCGCCGTTCAAGATCACCGATGAAACGCTGGTGGCGAGCGCCGGCAGCTGTAGGGCGTGCCCCAAGAGGACCGGCGCCAATCCGGATCTGTTCGGCGACATCAAGGGTGCAGACGTATGCACTGACCCGAAGTGCTTTCATGGGAAGCGAGACGCGCACCAGGCGAAGCTGATCGCCACCGCGAAAGCAGAAGGACGCGACGTGATCGTCGGCGCCGCGGCGAAGAAGATTAAGCCACACCAGTTCGGTGACATGAAGGGCTTCATCGCTCTCGACAAGCCAAACTACGACGTGTCGTCGTCCGGCAAAACCACGGCCCAGCTGCTGGGCAAGGATGCCCCGCCCGTCACGCTGCTTGAGGATCCACACACCCACAACCTGGTGCCGGTGATCGCGCGCGATGTGGCGACGAAACTCTTCAAATCGAAGGGACTGATCAAGACTCCGGACAAGGGCAACAGCGAGGCCCGTCGCCAAGCCTTGGCAAAGGCCACTGCCGATCTGCAGTGGCGCACCGAGGTGGCCAAGCGCCTGCTCGCGGAGGTCGTCGACGACAAGTACGACGACATGGACTTGCACAGCTGGCTGCTGCCAGAGCTGGCGATCAACCTGTGGGGCTTCTACCTTAACAACGACCAGGAGGACCGTGCGCGTGAGCTGTTGGGCTGGCAGGATGTAGTCGACTTCGAGAAGCACATCCGCGGTCTGAATGCCAAGCAGTTGGACCAGGCACTGATCTGCATGACGATCAGCGAGCAGCTCAGCAGCGTAATCGTGGGCAAGCCTGCGCTGCTGCTGACGATTGCCGGCCGGCTGGGCGTCGACGGCGCACGTGTTCGCGCGGATCTTGACGCGGCCGCCAAAGCCTCGGCACAGGAGGCGAAGCCTGCAGCGAAGAAGGCGGCCGTCAAGTCGAAGTCACAGCCCCCTACCCCGGCATCGAAATATCTCGACTCGGCAACCGGCAGCACTTGGAGCGGCCGCGGCCTGCAGCCCAAGTGGCTCAAGGTCGCGCTGGCCAAAGGGAAGAAGCTGTCCGACTTCGACACGGCCGCGTCGAAGGACCCCGTTTCCGCGAGCTTGACTTTTGCTAAGGGGGAGGGGGGGAGCGAAAAGAAGATCGAGTCAACAGCCAAGCCTGAAGAGAAGAAGATCGCGACCGCGAAGGCGGTCGGAAAGCAAAAGCCCAAGACAGAACAGAAGGTGAAGCCGGCTGCGCCGGCAAGCACGATCACGCCTCGTGGCGCCTGGCCCTTCCCTACCGGCCCGCGACCCGACGAGGTCGCCAACGTGGCGGCCGGCGCCGAAGCGGAGGCGCAGCCATGAGCGACACGCCCATCACCTCAACGCCGGCGATCGCGCCCTGGCGTCCGATGGAAACAGCGCCGAAGGACGGGACGATTGTTCGCCTGCTAGTGGCGTTCACCGAGCACCCCCTGCAGGACACCAGCGACCCAATTCCCACCATCGGCGGCAACACGTTCGACAACACGGAAGGCGATGACGTGTGGCAATTCGCTGGCTGGAGCTGGCAACAAGACTGCTTCACTCAGGGCGAGGGCATGCCGATGGGGTGGCTGCCACTCGAGCCCGAGGCTTCAGCTGCGGCTGGGAAGTACGACGATGTGCTCAAACCGTTCCTCGCATTTATGGAAGCCGAGCTGCACGCCAACGCTGACAAGGGGGATCGCCCTGGCTGGCTGGCCACGTCGCACGATCAGGCGCTGCTCGAGGTCTACTACCACGTTGCGAAGCTGCAGAAGGCGGTTAGGGGCGGCACGACGGCGCAGATCCGCGAGCACGCCGCAGACGTTGCCAACATGGCCATGATGCTGCTCGACCTCTGCGGCGGGTTCGAGCCAGACGACGCGAGCAAGCGGCAGTTTCCGACGGGAGCAATCGCATGAGCAGCGCACCGTCGCAGTTCCTCACTATCGCTGGCCGCTGGGCCTTCGCATCTAAGCAGTCCGGCATCGATCGACTGCCGCGCAAAGAGCAGACCCTTTGCCTGCTGATGTTCTACGCCGGATTCGGCTGCGCGCTCGAGGCGACGACCGAACTCGCAGCGTTCGACGAGGCCTCGGCCGTCGGTCTGCTGCGCGCGCTGCATTCGGAGGTCGAAACCGTCGAAGCAGTGGCTACCCGCCTGTTCTCGGGAGCGACGCCGTCATGAGCCTAGATCAAGATCCGGTGAAACTCACCGGGGTGGGCACTGTGGTGATCCGGCCCTGTGCCATCAAGGGTGGCGTCGAGATCACTTTCGAGGGCTTCCAAGCGAGCGGCGCGACCTGCCGCGACGTTGCAGTCCTGGCGGCCGTGTGGGCCATTGGTGCCCTGCAGCGTGAGCTCATGAAAGACATCGAACAGCCTGGCGGCGGTTCGACTGCGATCGGCTGACCATGGCAGAGACATCCACCATCGAATGGACGGACGCCACTTGGAACGTCATTACCGGCTGCAGCGTCATCAGCCCGGGCTGCAGGGGGTGCTATGCCATGAAGTTGGCCGGAACGCGCCTGCAGCACCATCCGTCGCGCGCAGGCCTCACGCAAGCGACCTCGATAGGCCCGGTGTGGAATGGCCAGGTGCGGTTCAACATGGAGTGGCTGCATCAGCCGCTGCAATGGAAGCGCCCGCGCGAGATCTTCGTCTGCGCGCACGGCGACCTGTTCCACGAGTCGGTCCCCGACCTCTGGATCGCCGATGTGTTTGGCGTGATGCATGCCGCCTCGTGGCACACGTTCCAGGTCCTCACGAAGCGAGCGAGTCGCATGTGCTCCCTGCTAAACAGTCCGGCCTTCCTGGATCTCGTCGAAGAATCCGCCGCGCTGCATACACACACCGAAGTCGCGTGGCCACTGAGAAACGTCAGGGTAGGCGTGAGCTTAGAAGACCAGACGCGCGCCAATGAACGCATCCCGGAGCTCCTCTCGACGCCGGCGTCAGTACGCTGGGTTTCGGCCGAGCCGCTACTCGGTCCCGTTGACCTGGGCGCGATCTCCTATGGCGATGGCTTCTACGTCAACACACTGCATATGCAGAACACCGAGGACGTCATCGTTCAGCCGGCGATCGACTGGGTGGTCGCCGGCGGCGAGAGCGGCCGCAACGCTCGCCCAATGCATCCGGACTGGGCGCGATCGCTGCGCGATCAATGCGCGCGTGCCGGCGTGCCGTTTCACTTCAAGCAGTGGGGCGAGTGGGCTCAATGCTCCGGCGAACAGCAGCTCGTTATCGCTCAGAGCATCCGGGCCCAGCCTGAGAACCACTCAGTCGCGTGGCCCGACGGAACGGTCGGGCACGGCGACTCGAGATTGAACGGTGGGCCAGGGAGGCCACTGCTCAGGATCGGCAAGAAGGCCGCAGGCAGACGCCTCGATGGCGTGGAGCACAACGGTGTGCCAGGGAGCACGCGATGACCTGTGCACACATGAACTTCGACGCGTCGGTGAGCGTCGCTCGCATTGAGGACATCGGTCGATTCGTCGCCGAGGTGAAGATCCGCTGCGTCGAATGCGGCACACCGTTTCAGTTCCTCGGCCTCGCTCCGGGCTTCAACTACGAAGCGCCCACCGTCCGCCTCGATGGTCTGGAGGCCGATCTGCCCATCTGCCCGCAGGGCGTTCAGCCGACGCCGTTGCAGGGCCTCATGGGCTACGACATCAAGGGGCACAACTGATGTCACTCCTGCAACCTCCGGCGCCTTGGGATCACGAAGCGCTCGCGGCCGAGAGCTATTGGGCCGACAAGGAATGGAAGAAATACGCGGTCGACGTCAGCGCCGGGCCCGAGCGCAGGCCGACGTACCGGAGCACCTTCTACGCCCACTGCCGAACAGCCGACGGCGCGATCGCGGCAGTGAAGAACAACGGCATCGGCCTGCCCTCGCGCGCTCGATTCGCTGTGCGTCTTGCGGGGCCGCGCGAACTCGGGTGCGTGCCGGCCATCTGCGTGCCAGCAACCAACGGAGGTTCAGCATGCGAGCTCTGAGCATTCGCCAGCCCTGGGCCTGGCTCATCGTAAACGGCCACAAGGACATCGAGAACCGCGACTGGTCGACGGCGTTCCGTGGCCAGGTCCTGATCCACGCAGGCAAGACGATGAGCCGTAAGTACTACGACGAGGTGATGGCCGACCTCGCGCAGCAGTTCGGCCGCGACGCGCCGCCGGTGCCGGCCTACGAGCTGCTCGAGCGCGGCGGCGTCGTCGGCGTGGCCACGATCGCCGACTGCGTCACCGTGAACAGCTCGCCCTGGTTCCAAGGCGCGTTCGGCTTCGTCATGGCAGACGCCAGGCCTTTGCCATTCCACGCCTGCAACGGCGCGCTGGGCTATTTCGACGTGCAGGGTGTTCGACCATGAAGGCGATCTTCCGTCACGTGTGTGCAGCTCGCGCCCGAACAGGTTGTGATGCCGAAGAGATTGAGCTCGAGTTCGAGATTCCCTTTCTGCCGGCCGCTGGAATGATGATTGCGGCCAACGATCGCAGCGATCTGCTCAAGGTCGATGAAGTCTTCTGGTTCGCAGAGCGTCCGAGCGAGGTGGAGCTCTACGCCGTCGACGACGAGGAGAAGCTGCGTCCGTTCAGCTACTGGCGCAAACAAGGCTGGAAGCGATCATGAGCGCACCCGTGCCCATGGTCGGTTGCGCCGGTAGCTGCGGCAGGGAAATCCAGTCGGCCGCCGTTGAGAAAAGCGGTTGGTCGTACCTGCACATCACCGGCCGCTGGCGCTGCGGCGCCTGCGAGCGCGACTTGGCGCGGGCTGCGCATGCCGACGGTGCACCTGCCCGCGTCGACGCGGACACACTGCCGCCCCACTCAATTGGCGCGCTGAAAAAACTCCCTGAATCGCAGCCGCTCCACGAGAAGGTGAAGCCATGACGAAGAGCCGTGGCTTGCGGCCGCCGAAGCGCTTCTGGACTGAGGTCGAGGTCGAGCTGCTCAGTCGTAACTATGCTGACTCGCGCACGGAAGATCTCGCGATCGCGCTCGGACGCAAGCTGCAGCAGGTGTACGCGAAGGCGAAGAAGCTGCGCCTGGCCAAGAGCGAGGCTTATCTGGCCAGCCCTGATGCGTGTCGGCTTCGGCGCGGAGACAACGTGGGTGCCGCACATCGCTTCAAGCCTTGCCAGGTGCCGCCCAACAAGGGCAAGAAGATGCCGCCCGGCTGGGCGCCTGGTCACATGGCCAAAACACAGTTCAAGCCTGGCCAGCTCAGCGGAAGAGCAGCGCAGCTGGTTATCCCGGTCGGTGGCTATCGGATCAATGGCGACACCTTCGTCGAGGTGAAGTTCTCCGAGATCCCGGGCCCGTACACGAACCGCTGGATTCCTGTGCACCGAAAGGTCTGGATCGAGGCGAACGGTCCAGTACCAAAAGGCTTCGTGATCGCGTTCAAGCCCGGCATGAAGACGCTGGACCCAAAGCTCGTGACTCTCGATCGCCTCGAGTGCATCACGTTCGCCGACAACCTCAAGCGCAACAGCTTCCATCGATACGGGCCCGAGGTCGTCAAGGTCGTGCAGCTGCGCGCCGCCATCACCCGTCAGATCAACAAACGAGCAAAGCTCGAGGAACCACATGAGCAATGACATCACCGCGCTGCGCGAACATCTGTTCGCCGCGCTGCAGGGCGTGAAGGACAAGACCCTGGATCTCGACCAGGCGCGCGCGATCAACGAGCTCGGCAAGACGATCGTGGACACCGCGAAGGTCGAGGTCGACTACCTGAAGGCTGCAGGCGGTGGGGAAAGCACGTTCATCGACTCGGCCGTGGGCAGCGAGAACTTGCCGCCCGGCATCACCGGGCGCCGCGTACATCGCATCACCTGAGGCCAGCTCATGTCGCCCATCCGCATCCAGCTTAGCCGCGCCAAAGGCTGGCGCATGCCCGAGAACACCGTCAAGGTCGACCGCACGACGAAGTGGGGCAATCCGTTTAAGCCCACCATGATCTGCGTGACGAAGTCGCGATCGAAGGTGCTGGTCCAGGGCCAGCCGATCGGCGTGGCCGGCGCCGTCGAGGCCTTCCGCACGCTGATGCAGACCAACCTGCGGCTCGAGCCGGCGGCCACCAGAGCAAAGCTCGAGCAGCTGCGCGGGAAGAACCTGGCCTGCTGGTGCAAGCTCGGCGAGCCCTGCCACGCCGACGTGCTGCTGGAGTTGGCCAACAAATGAGCCACACATGCCACTGGCCAGGCTGCGGGCGGTCCGTGCCGCCCCAGCTTTGGGGCTGCAAGACCTGCTGGTTCAAGCTGCCGAAGCACTTGCGCGATCGGATCTGGCGCACCTACGTGCCTGGCCAGGAGATCGCGAAGACGCCTTCGCGTGAGTACATCGAGGCCGCGCGAGAGGTGCAGGCCTGGATCGCTGCCAAAAACCCCCCGGTGCCCACGCAGGCGCGGTTGCTGTGATCCTCCCCCGCATCCTCCGGCAGCGCGACGCACCTGGCTACCTCGGCATGGACCGAAGCCGCTTCGACGTCGACGTGCGGCCCTTCATCACCGAGATCCCCATGGGCAAGCGCGGCATCGGCTTCGATCGCCACGAGCTTGACGCCTGGTGCGACGAGTACATTGCGACCTGTGGGCGCCCTGGTCGCAAAGAGAAAGGAAATACATCATGCGAACCAGGACCAGAGGAATCCAGCTCCTCGACAACGGCGAGCGCCTCGCGGACAAGCATTACCGCGGGGAGCGCATCTTCGAGCGCCTCGGCGTCGTCTCCCAAGACGATGCCGAGGCGTGGCTCCGTCAGCAACAGGCAGGCATCGACGCCAAGAAAGCTCACGAACTTCGAAAAGGTCATGAGCACGCCTTCAGCGTTGCTGCTGCGAAGTACGTGATGGAGTGCAATACGGCAGATGCCCGATCGCTCGAAACCATCAGCGGCCACGTGCTGCTGCTGAATGAGTGGGTCGGAGGCCTGCCTATGCGGGCCGTGTGCAACGACTCGTTCGCCAAGTTCAAGGCCGACCGCCTGGCGGGACGCAAGCACGACGGTTCGCCGGCGCGCAAGGTCAAGCCGGCCACGGTCAATCGCGCGCTCGAGGTGGCCCGCACGGTGATGAACCGCGCGGCCCGCGTCTGGCGCACTGACGATGGCGAGCCGTGGCTCGGTGCGCCGCCGCTGATCGAGATGCTGGATGAGAGTGCGACGAAGAGGAAGCCGTACCCGATCACCTGGTCAGAGCAGGCGCAGCTGCTGCCGCGCTTGCCTGGCCATCTCCAGCGGATGGTGCAGTTCGCGATCAACACCGGCGCACGCGATGAGAACGTGTGCGGCCTGCGTTGGACGTGGGAGGTGCCGGTGCCGGAGCTCGGGCGCAGCGTGTTCCTGATCCCGGCCGCCGAGTTCAAGGGCAAGCGTGCACACGTGTTGATCTTGAACGACGCGGCCTGGCGCATCGTCGAGGAGTGCCGCGGGAAGCACGCCGAGTTCGTGTTCGTCTACCGGCGCGAGCGCGTGGTCAACCTCGACCAGGCGCCCGCGATGAAGTACCGGCGGGTCGACACCATGAACAACACGGCTTTCCAGGCGGCGCGCGATGCGGCGGGGTTGGGGATGATGCGAGTGCACGACCTGAGGCACACGTATGGCCAGCGACTTCGCGACGCCGGCGTGGCCGAGGAGGATCGGGCGCTGCTGCTCGGGCACCTGATCGAGGGCATGCCGCAACACTATGCGACCGCCACGGTGGCGCGCCTGGTCGACGCGGCGAACAAGGTGGCGACGACCATCGACAGGACCACGCTGCTGCGCGTGGTCAACGGCTGATCAGCAAATGGTCACGCAGGCAGTCACGCAGAAAGAAAAACGCCTCAGAAGCGTGAACTTCTAAGGCGTTGAATTGACTAGCTTTTCTTTGGTGCGGCTGGCAGGAATCGAACCCACGACCCCTTGGTTCGTAGCCAAGTACTCTATCCAGCTGAGCTACAGCCGCGCAGCCACGCAGTATAGCAGTTTTCTGAAGCGTCTTTCAAGTCAGCCGCGCTGCGGCCTCGAAGCATTCGCCGGCGCGGGCCGCGTCGCCATCCTGCTGCGCGAGCGTGGCGAGCGAGAGCCAAGCCTTGCGCCGGCCGGCGCTCGCCAGCGCCGGGTCGGACGCCGCCTGCTCGAGCATGCGGCGGGCCTTGCCCCACAGCTGGCGCTCGGCCAGCGCGCAGCCGACCGCCAACGCCACCGCGCCTTCGCGCGCGAACGCCGTGGCCGCGGCCTCGAGCCGAGGCAGCCACTCGGGGCCGATGCCGGGCAATGCGTTGACGAGCGCGAGCGACACCGCGGCCCGCTCGTCCACGCCCATGTCTGTGGGCTGCTCCCAGAACGGCCGAAGCCAGCCACGCGCATCGTCGTACGCGCTGAGCACGCTCGCCCGATCGGACGCACGCGCAGCGACGAAGGCATCGCGCCGGTCGACCGCGTCGAACTGCAACCAGACGCGGCGCAACTGGTCGATGTCGTGCGCGGTGTCGAGCGACTCGAACGCGAGCGAGCGCAGCAGACCTTGCGCCGCAATCTTCGAGAAGCCCTGGTGCTTGGCCAGCAGACGCGCCGTCTTCAAGGCCTCCTGCGGCTGCCTGCCCAGGCGCGTGGCCTGCAGCTTCAGGCGCAACGCATGCGTGCGCCGCGCGACACCGATCGGCAACTGGCCGATCAGCTCGAGCGCGCGCGGCGCATCGCGGTCGTCGAGCGCCCATTCGGCGGCGAGCAGCCGCGCACCCTCCTCGGCCGAACGCGCGGCGCTGCTGCGGCTGGCCAGCTCGAGTGCGCGCTGGAGCTGCTCGTCGCGCCCGCTGCGGTCCTGCAGGCGGTGCGCACTGCCGGCCACGAGAAGATGGCTGAGCACGGTGAACTCGTTGTCCTGCGCGAGTTCGGGCGTGTCGCTCTGGATCACGAGCGCCCGCTGGGCCGACTTCTGCGCGCGGCTGTAGCGCCCGCCGAAATACTGCGCCAGCGCATCGCGCAGCGCGGCCTGCGCGGTGCGGTCACGCCGCGCGACGCGCCACTCGCGCGCGCGCTTGGGCAGGTCGATCAGCGAGTTGAGCGCCTGGATCGCCGTGACGATCACGAAGCAGCTGCCCATCAGCGCGAGCAGAAAGAGGTTGAGCGAGACGTCGAGCCGCCATTCGCGCCAGTAGAACGTGGCCAGGCCATCGTTGGTGCCGAGCGTGCTGGCGGCGAGAACCGCCACCGCGAACAGCAGCACCAGCCAAATGATGTTCCGCATTAGCGCCCCGCGGACGCCGCGGTCAGCGCGGCCAGCGTGTCGTCGGGCCGCGGCACGCTGACCTGCCGCGCCTGGCCGACGACCTGGCGCACGAGTTCGGTCGCGAGCACGGTGCGCTTGGAGCCGCGGTCGAAATACCGATCGAGCGACGCCTGCGCGACCTGCAGATCGCTCTGCGCGATGTCGAACTGGCGGCTCAGCAACGCGAGCCGCGCGTTCAGCAGCCGCAGCTTCAGGTTCTCGCGCACGAAGAACGATTGCTCGGGCGCCAGCAGCATCGCATCCGGATGATCGATGCGGGTGACGCGCACCAGCGATTTCGCTTCGCCCCAGATGCGTTCGGAGACGAGGTTCCAGGCCTCGCTGAGCTTGCCCGTCCAGACCGACGCGGTGCTCGCCGACGCGCCCGCCGCGGACGCCGTGCTCGCGGCCCGCGTCGGCGTCGGCGCGACGCGCGCATCACGCACCGCGGCGTCCTTGCGCGTCTCGGCCACCGCCACCAGCGGCAGTTCGTCGACCATGCGGATCGCCTCGTCGAGCTTGATGCCGAGCGAGGAGATGTCGGCCACGCTGACCGCCTTGACGCGGTCGAGATCGCGGGCGATCGCGCGCCGCACGCCTTCGAGCCGCGGCTGCTTGTAGCGCGCCAGGCGCTCGTCGCCCTGCTTGAGCGTGGCCACCAGCGGCTCGGCGCTGCCGGTGATCGCGGTCTGCTGCATCGCGACGCGGATGGCCGCGTCGATGTCGGTCAGCAGGTTTTCATCGCGCGAGCGCGACAGCGACTGGATCAGGTCTTCGAGCTGGGTGCGCTGTACCGCGACCTCGGCCAGGCGGACTTCGAGCAGCGCCACCTTGGCGGCCGACTCGCTGCTCGTCTCCTGCGCCTGCTTCGCGAACATGCGGGCCTCGGCGACCTTGCCGGCGCTGTCCTGCTGGCGCCGCACGAGTTCCTGCTCCAGGCTGGCGCCGCGCTGGTCGGCCTTCCAGGCCATCACGAAGCTGGCGATGCTGAGCACCGCGAGCAGGCCGATCGCGACCCACCCGGCGCGGGACACGGCCGGGCGCGGCAAAGGAGGGGCCGCAGTCGAGGCTGCGGGGGCAGCGGTGGAGAGGTCGTCGGTCACGTTGCGATCGATTGTATGCAGGCCACCACCGCCGCCAGCGCGGGCCGGGACTCGACCACGTCGGCGAAGCCGCATTGGCGCGCCGTGGCCACGATGCGCGGGTGCGTGCCGATGGCCCGCGCGCCGGCCCAGCCGGTGCCGGGCGGCACCAGCGTCTGCAGATTGGCGATGGCTTCGGAGCTGCTGAAGAACCACAGGTGCGTCTGCGGCGAGGCCAGCGCTGCGCGCAGCGCGGTGCGCTCGTCGGCATCGAGGCGCGGCGCGGCGCGCCGGTAGGCCGCGAGATGGGCGATGCGTGCGCCGTGCTCGCGCAGCGTGTCGGCGAGCCAGTCGCGGCCGCCGTCGCCGCGCACGATGAGCACGTCGGCGTCTTGCCAGCGGTGCAGCATCAGCTGCTGCCACAGCGCTTCGGAGTCGAACTGCGCCGCATCGGCCGCCGGCTCGATCACCTGCGACACGGGCACGCCAAGCGCGACGAGCGCCTGCGTGGTGCCCGGGCCCGGCGAGGCGGCCAAGGTCGTCACTGGCCACGTCTGGCCAGGAGGCCGCGCCGCGAAGAAGTGCTGCGCCGCGTTCGGGCTGACGAACACCGCCAGGTGCTGCTGCGGGAGTGTCTGCCACGCGGCGCGCAAGGGCGCGAGGTCATCGACCGGGGCAATCGCGATCAATGGCAACGACACCGCATCGAGGCCGCTTGCACGCAGATCGGCGACCCACTCTGCAGCCTGCGCCGCGGGCCGGGTGACGAGCACGCGCACGGCCCGCCTCCGCTCGTTCAAGCCGCGGGCAGCAGGTAGGCCGCCGCGCCGGCGTCGCGCAGCGATTGCGCCGCCGCATTGCCGAGGGCGCGGGCTTCGTCGCCGGTCCGCACCACGCCCTGCTGGCTCGCACGCAGCAGCGGCGATTGCGGCGCCTGCGCATGGCCGAGCGCGGCATGCAGGTTCAGCGTGTCGCCATCGAAAGTGGCGTGCGCCGCCAGCGGCACGCTGCAACTGCCGCCCAGCGCGCGCGAGACGGCCCGCTCCGCCTCCACTGCGAGCCAGGTTTGCTGGTGCGCGAGTTGCGCGAGCTGGGCGCGCAGCGCGTGCGCATCGCTGCGCACCTCGATGCCGAGCGCGCCCTGGCCTGCACACGGCAGCATCGCGGTGGGTTCGAAGGTGCTCGCGATGCGCGACGCGAGACCGAGCCGCTTGAGGCCGGCCACCGCCAGCACGATCGCGTGATAGCCGCCGTCGTCGAGCTTGCGCAAGCGCGTGTCGAGGTTGCCACGCAGCGGCTGGATGTCGAGATCGGGGCGCACGCCGAGCAGCTGCACGACGCGGCGCAGGCTGGAGGTGCCGACCGTCGCGCCCTGGGGCAGCTCGTCCAGCGAGGCGTAGCGCGGCGACACGAACGCGTCGCGCGGGTCCTCGCGTTCCAGCACCGCGGCGAGCTCGAAGCCATCCGGCAGGTCCATCGGCACATCCTTCAGCGAATGCACCGCGAGCTGCGCACGGCCTTCTTCGAGCGCCGTTTCGAGCTCCTTCACGAACAGGCCCTTGCCACCGACCTTGGACAGGCTGCGGTCCAGGATCTGGTCGCCGCGCGTCGTCATGCCCAGCAGCCCCACCGACATGCCGAAGCGCTGGGTCAGCAAGGCCTGCACATGCTCGGCCTGCCACAGCGCCAGGCGGCTCTCGCGGGTCGCGATCAAGGTTGTTTCAGCCATGCGCACGACTCTTGCATGACTGATATGCCGACGACGCAGCACGCTGCGCCACGAGGCGCTGCTACCATCGAGCAGCCGTAACCAAATTACGAAAACTCAGCACTCGAGGTAACCATGGCCCGCTCCGCCCCGCCCTCCGTCGCCAAGAAGTCTTCGAGAGACACGCACCGCGATGCGGCCGAGAAGAACAAGCCGCTCGTCGACGACATTCGTTTGCTGGGCCGCATCCTCGGCGACGTGATCCGCGAGCAGGAGGGCAAGGCGGCGTTCGAGCTGGTCGAGCGGGTGCGCCAGCTGTCGGTCGCGTACCGGCTCAAGAGCGACGCGCAGGCCGGCCGCGCGCTCGACCGGCTGCTGAAGAACCTGACCGGCGACCAGACCGTCAGCGTGATCCGCGCGTTCAGCTATTTCTCGCACCTGGCCAACATCGCCGAGGACCGCCACCATGTGCGCCGGCGCGACCACCACGAGCGCCAGGGCCATCTGCAGGAAGGCTCGCTGGCGATGACGCTTGAGCGGCTCGGCGCGGCCGACATCCGCGCCGCCGACATCGCGAAGACGCTGGCCCACGCCTACATCTCGCCGGTGCTCACCGCGCACCCGACCGAGGTGCAGCGCAAGAGCATCCTCGACGCCGAACGCACGATCGCCGAGCTGGTCGAGAAGCGCGAGAGCGCGCACACCACGCGCGAGGTGGCCGAGATCGATGCGCTGATCCGCGCGCGCGTCACGCAGATCTGGCAGACGCGCATGCTGCGCACCGCCAAGCTCACGGTGGCCGACGAGATCGAGAACGCGCTGAGCTACTACCGCTCGACCTTTCTGCGCCAGATCCCGCGCATGTACCGCGACCTCGAAGACGCGCTGCCCGGCCACGCGATCGCGTCGTTCTTCCGCATGGGCAACTGGATAGGCGGCGACCGCGACGGCAACCCCTTCGTCACCGCCGAGACGCTGCAGATGGCGCTCGCGCGCCAGAGCGAGACCGTACTGCGCTTCTACCTGACCGAGGCGCACGAGCTCGGCGCCGAACTCTCGATCTCGGCCTCGCTCGCGCCGGTCACGGCCGAGATGCTGGCGCTGGCCGCGAGCTCGCCCGACCACAGCGCGCACCGCGAGGACGAGCCCTACCGCAAGGCGCTGATCGGCATGTATGCGCGCCTGGCCGCCACGCTGCAGGAGTTCACCGGCACCGAGGCGCTGCGCCATGCGGTCGTGCCGCAGCGGCCGTATGCGAGCGCCGACGAATTCCTGAACGACCTGCGCATCATCGAACGCTCGCTCGCCGCGCACCACGCGCAGGCACTCGCCGCGCCGCGGTTGATGCCGCTGATCCGCGCGGTGCAGGTGTTCGGCTTCCACCTCGCCACGGTCGACCTGCGGCAGAGCTCGGACAAGCACGAGGCGGTCGTCGCCGAGCTGCTGCGCGTCGCGCGCGTCGAAGACGACTACAGCGCGCTGCCCGAAGCCGCGCGCCGCGAGCTGCTGATGCGCGAGCTGAACGACGCGCGCCCGTTGCGCGTGCGCGCCGCGGCCTACAGCGAACATGCGGTCGGCGAGCTCGCGATCTTCGAGGCCGCGGTCGTGATGCTCAAGCGCTACGGCCGCGAGGCGCTGCGCCACTACATCATCTCGCACACCGAAGACGTGAGCGATCTGCTCGAAGTGATGCTGCTGCTGAAGGAAGTCGGCCTGCAGCGCGGCACGCTCGACGACTCTGCCGTGTCCGACCTGATCGTCTCGCCGCTGTTCGAGACCATCGGCGACCTGCGCAACGCCGCGCCCATCATGCGCGCCTACTACGCGCTGCCCGGCATCGCCGCAATGATGAAGCGCAGTGGCGCAGAGCAGGACATCATGCTGGGCTACAGCGACAGCAACAAGGACGGCGGCAGCTTCACCAGCAACTGGGAGCTCTACCGCGCCGAGATCGACCTCGTGCAACTGTTCGGCGAACTGCGTGCGCAGCACGGCCTCACGCTGCGCCTGTTCCACGGCCGCGGCGGCACCGTGGGCCGCGGCGGCGGCCCGAGCTACCAGGCCATCCTCGCGCAGCCGCCGGGCACCGTGAACGGCCAGATCCGCCTGACCGAACAGGGCGAGGTGATCGCGTCGAAATACGCGCACCCCGAGATCGGCCGGCGCAATCTGGAGACGCTGGTCGCGGCCACGCTGGAAGCCACCTTGCTGAACCCGACAAAGAGTGCGCCGAAAGCATTCCTGGATGCGGCCGCGCAGATCAGCGATGCGAGCTTCAAGGCCTACCGCCACCTCGTCTACGAGACGCCTGGCTTCACCGAATACTTCTTCAGCGCCACGCCAATCCGCGAGATCGCCGAGCTCAACATCGGCTCGCGGCCCGCGTCGCGCAAGGCCACGCGCGCGATCGAGGACCTGCGCGCGATCCCGTGGTCGTTCAGCTGGGGCCAGTGCCGCGTTGCGCTGCCGGGCTGGTGCGGCTTCGGCTCGGCGATCGAATCCTTCCTCGGCAAGGACGGCCCGCAGCGCAAGGAGCGCCTTGCGCTGCTGCAGAAGATGCACAAGCAGTGGCCGTTCTTCCGCACACTGATGTCCAACCTCGACATGGTGATCGCGAAGAGCGACCTGGCCATCGCCGCGCGCTATGTGGAGCTGGTCGAAGACAAGAAGCTCGGCAAGCGGATCTTCGCGCTCGTGAAGGCCGAGTGGCAGCGCACCGACGACGCGCTCTCGCTGATCACCGGCGAGAAGAGCCGGCTCGAATCCAACCCGTCGCTCGCGCGCTCGATCGAGCACCGCTTCCCCTACCTCGACCCGCTGAACCACTTGCAGGTCGAACTGATGCGGCGCTACCGTCAGCGCAAGGAAGGCGATCCCGAGAACGCACGCGTGCAGACCGGCATCCACATCTCGATCAACGGCGTGGCCGCGGGGCTGCGGAACACCGGATGAGGCCGAGACCGTGAACGATCTGGAGGCACTCGGCATCACGCTGCCGAGCCCGGCCTACATCTTCGGTGCGATCGTGTTCGGCCTGATCGGGCTGGTGGCGTTCCGCTACGGCGGCCAGCGCAAGAAGCCGATCACGCGCTGGATCGGGGTGGCGTTGATGTTCTATCCCTATGCGGTCTCGCGCACGTGGCTGATGTACCTCGTGGGCGTGGCCTTGTGCGCGGGGATTTGGCTGGACCGCGGGTAGGGCGTCAGTTCGATGGCGCCGGTGCCGAGGCGCGGCCACGAGCCGCCGCCGTTGCCGAGGCCGCCTGCTCGGCCTCGCGCGCACGCTGCTGCTGTCGCACGCGTTCCTCGGCGATGAAGTCTTCAGGGCGCTTGCCCGACTTGGCAATCCATTCGCGCAGCGCGCCCACCTCGCCCAGCGCGACATGGCGGCGCATCACCGCCAATTCCTGATCGACGAAGAAGCAGCCGAACGGGTTGACCTGCTCTGTCTTCGACGGTGAATGCGTCAGTTGCTCAGCGTATGCCGCCGACTCGCCGCGCATTCGATCGAGGCGGTCGGCAGGCCAACCCAATCGCTTGCCGATTTCGAGCCCGAATCCCCGGCCGAAAAATGACTCGGACCGTTCGGCCAGCGTTTCGGCCACCCCGCTGCACATCTGAGCGCGATTGGGGTCGCGCAGCGCGGCGGTGCCGCAGTACGACACGCTGACCTGCCCGTCGGACATCGCTCTGAACGCTTCGAAGTTGCTGGCTTCCATAGCCATCACCGACGCCGCGAACCGACCCGCATCGTCATCGGTGGCGGCCTCAAGAATAGACGCCGGCATCGCGAGGAAACCAGTGTCGTTGCGGCGCGCGCTGGCCATGCGGAAGAGCGCGTTGTCTTGCGCAGCGAGGTCACCTCGCGCCGCGGCGCGCGTCAGAATGACACTCCATGGTGCTGCGTTGTCGGGGTCCAGCCGGGCCCACTGCTCAGCGCTGAGCAACTGGCACGCGCCATCGGTCGCGTGCTTGTCGCCGCAGATCCGTATCGCGAGGGCATACACCTTGGGGTCGCTCGTTGCTACCGCCAGCCGTGCCAGCGCGTCGCGCCTTTGCGCAAGGTCGGCCAGGGCGTCTTCCGTCGCTCCACAGCCCGGCACCTCGCAGAGGGCATCGATCGACAGGAAAGCAGCGCGATGAGCTTCATCGCCACCGAGCATTTCCAGCGCCAGCGTCGACGCGCGCGCAAACTCACTGCCACTGGCGCGCATCTTCGTCAGGATGCGCTCGCGTTGTTTCGGATCATGCGCAGCTCGGTCGAAATCGTCGTCGTTCGGTTTGCCGTCTGGCTCGATCCTGACCCAGGCTCCACCGCACACCTGCACTTCGTCAACGCCATGCGCGTCGCCACTGTCAGGTGGGGCCGGCTCGTTGGCCGGCGTTGGAGGCGGTGCGACGTCAAAGGGCAACTCGACCACAGGCGCCGCGCCAACCGCCACTGCGACCACGGCTTGCTCGCCCGGCTTCGAGAAGACCACGAACAGCAGCGCAACCGCCGCCACCAGCGCACACCCCGCACCGATCACCCACCGCCAGCGCCGCGGCAGATCGACGAGCATCAGCGCCCCGCCGCCACCAGCGCCTCGCGCACGGCCGCCACCTGCCGGCGCGACACGGCGAGCCACTCGTCGAGCGGTGCCATGCGCACGGCCCAGCCTTCACCGCCTTCGTCGTCGCCTTCGCCGGCGATCACGCGGCGTTCGAGCGCGCGCACCGCGTGCCGCGCCACGAGCGCGTTGCGGTGCACGCGCAGAAACTGGCCGCCGAGGCGCTGCTCCAGATCGGCCAGCGCTTCGTCCAGCACATAGGTGTGGCCCGCGGTGCGCATGGTCACGTACTTCAGCTCGGCCTTGAAGTACAGCGCCTCGGACACCGGCACGCGCACCAGCCGGCCGCGGTCGGTGACGATGATGACGGGCAGCTCGAGCGATGCCGCTGCCGCAGGCGCGCCGGCACGCAGCAGCGCGAGCCGTTGCGCGACGCGCTGCAGCGCGGCCTGCAGCCGCTCGCGCTTGACCGGCTTGGTGAGGTAGTCGACCGCGTCGAGGTCGAAGGCGCGCAGGGCATGCTCGGCATGCGCCGTGACGAACACGACGGCCGGCGGCGCGGGCAGGCGCTTGAACTCGGCCGCGAGCTGCGTGCCGTCGCGGCCCGGCATCTGCACGTCGAGCAGCACCACGTCGCACGACTGCGTGGCGAGCCAGCTCATCGCCTGCACCGCGTTCGCGGCCTCCCCGGCCACCGCGGCCGACGGCTCGGCGCAATCGCCGACGAGCTGCCGCAGCCGCATGCGCGCAAGTTCCTCGTCGTCGACGATCAGCACGCGCAGCGCGGTCATTTGCACTCCTCCGCGCTCACCTGCACTCCTTCGTGCTGCGCACTCCGGCCTCGCGCTTGGGGCGGCCCGGCGCGCTCACTTGGACTCCTTCATGCTGCGCACTCCGGCCTCGCGCTTGGGGCGGCCCGGCGCGCTCACAGCGGCACCATGATCTGCACCCGGAACACATCGCGCTCGTGGCGCGTGTCGAACTGGGCGGCCACGTCGTGCATCAATCGCAGCCGCTCGCGCACGTTGCGCAGCGCCATGCCGTTGCCGGGGCGGGACTGCGTCTCGGGCACGCTGTTGGTGATGGCGATCAGCACGCGGCCGAGCTTGACGCGCGTGCGCACGCGGATCGTGCCGCCGTCATCGGCTGGCTCCACGCCATGGCGCACCGCGTTCTCGACCAGCGGCTGCAGCAGCAGCGGCGGCACGCGTGCGGCACCGGCTTCGGCATCGAGCTCCCAGGTGACCCGCAGGCGGCTGCCGAAGCGGATCTGCTCGATCGCGAGGTAGCGCTTGGCGAGCTCGATTTCTTCGGCCAGCGTGACCGACTCGGCGGTGTCGGCGATCGCCACGCGGAAGAGTTCGGCCAGGTCTTCGAGCACGCCCTCGGCGCGCGCGGGGTCGAGGCGCACCAGCGTGAGCGCGCTGTTCAGCGTGTTGAACAGAAAGTGCGGGCGGATGCGCGACTGCAGTTCGGCCAGACGCGCCGTGGTCTCGGCCGGCAGCGTGGCCTGGGCACGCAGGTGCAGCCACTCGAACACGGCGGCGGCCATCGCGCCGCCAGCACCGGCCGGCGCCAGCCAGCCCGGCAGGCCGGTGGTGGCGCCGCCCGGCCACCAGACGAGCACCGAGCCCGCTGCGCCGCACAACGCCCCGAGGCCCACCGCCAGCACCCAGCGCATCGGCACCGGCAACGCGCCGAGGGTGCGCTTGAGCCCGCACACCAGCACGAGCCAGAGCAGCACGCCGGGCAGCGCGCTGCTGGCGCTCAGCGCGAACAACGTGAGCCAGTTCTGCAGCGAGGGGGCGTAGAACAGCATGCCGACGGCGAGCACGCCGTGCACGAACAGGATGGCGCGCAGCACGACGCCGACATGGCAGACGTCGAACGGCGAGGCCTCGCCGCGCCCCGGGTCGCGCGAGGCCGCGGCCATCGCGTCGAACGCGGTCGATCCGAAGCCGGTCGAACGCAGGTCGTCCGCACGCGCCGAGGCGGCTGGGCGCGACGGCTTGGAGGGGCGTGACGAGGGGCGTGACGAAGAAGGCGGCAAGGGGCGTCGATAGAATCAGCGTGACCCGCATTGTCCGCAACCGAGCCTCCATGTCCATCAACCAATTCGACAAAAAGTCACAGGCGTGGTCGGCGCTGTTCTCCGAACCGATGAGCGATCTGGTGAAGCGCTACACCGCCAGCGTCGACTTCGACAAGCGCCTCTGGAAGGCCGACATCACCGGCAGCCTTGCGCATGCCGAGATGCTAGCCGCGCAGGGCATCATCGGCGCCGATGACCGCGCCGCGATCGAGCGCGGCATGGCGCAGATCACGCAGGAGATCGAAGCCGGCAGCTTCGACTGGAAACTCGACCTCGAAGACGTGCATCTGAACATCGAGGCGCGCCTGACGCAGATCGTCGGCGACGCGGGCAAGCGGCTGCACACCGGGCGTTCGCGCAACGACCAGGTCGCAACCGACGTGCGGCTGTGGCTGCGCGACGAGATCGGCGCGATCCAGGCGCTGCTGATCGAACTGCAGCGCGCGCTGGTCGAGGTGGCCGACAAGAACGCCGAGGTCATCCTGCCCGGCTTCACGCACCTGCAGGTCGCGCAGCCGGTGAGCTTCGGCCACCACCTGCTGGCCTATGTGGAGATGTTCTCGCGCGATGCCGAGCGCATGAGCGATGTGTTCCGCCGCACCAACCGCCTGCCGCTGGGTGCGGCCGCACTCGCCGGCACCAGCTATCCGCTGGACCGCGAGCGCGTCGCGCGCACGCTCGGCATGCTCGACGACAAGGGCAACGCCTGCGTCTGCCAGAACAGCCTGGACGCGGTGAGCGACCGCGACTTCGCGATCGAGTTCACCTCGGCCGCCACGCTGTGCATGATCCACTTCTCGCGCATGAGCGAGGAACTCGTGCTGTGGATGAGCCAGAACTTCGGCTTCATCGATCTGGCCGATCGCTTCTGCACCGGCTCCAGCATCATGCCGCAGAAGAAGAACCCCGACGTGCCCGAACTCGCGCGCGGCAAGACCGGCCGCGTCGTCGGCCACCTGATGGGCCTGATCACCTTGATGAAGGGCCAGCCGCTGGCCTACA
>Ga0307510_10001377_pt1 | contig 26618 bp, 13 predicted proteins | sample 12_EM_MG_FD_207224 | JGI IMG/M metagenome (GOLD analysis project Ga0307510, IMG submission 207224) | Populus trichocarpa ectomycorrhiza microbial communities from riparian zone in the Pacific Northwest, United States - 12_EM | ecosystem: Host-associated > Plants > Roots > Unclassified | place... | reverse complement strand
CTCAAAACTAGAAAATAATAAAAATAATTTTTTACTATGAAAACCCTCTCGCCTTTGACTTTTACAGCTAATCTTGTACTTCCAAACCATGTAGAAGTGAATTGCCAACGTAATGATGTATTGCCAATACACAGCATCTTCACCAAATTGACAAGACTAGAAATCAAATTTGTTTAGATCTGTATTTTTATATTTATAACAACGTAATAATGTAGCTAGCCTATCACCTTGTCGTTTAATGGGTGCTAGTGGTTGATACTCTTAAAAGCACTGGCAGGATAGGGTAGGATCCTTCAGAGTCGAAGCAAATGCAATGATTCCACAACCTTAACAGAGGCTGGCAGCTGACATCCCTGTTCGAAACGTTTTATTTCATGGATGGTGCCGGAGAAGAACGGTTATTTTTAATTCAGAAATATATTAAAATAATATATTTTTTATTTTTTTAAATTCATTTTTAGTATCAATTCCAAACACTATTAAAATGAGAGTTTGCGTTCGTTTGAGAGCTTGGTATTGGTGATGAGACGGGCCTTGGAAGGACCCGTTTTAGGAGCCGTAAGCTATTGCTTATATCGGAATCGCACGGGTAAAGAAGAAGGAAATGAAAAATAAATGAATAGGCGAATACTAATCAGGGAAATTTAAATGAGTGAAGGAGGTGACTACCAACGATCCCAGATACAAAATAACTCCCCTCCGATGCAAAAGCTTCCCTCAAAAAATCTACCCAAAGAATCCAACCGAATGTATAACATGTAGCTCAGCACAGGCGATTAAACTCATCACCGTGCAGGGGCTAAAATGGCAGCAAAATAATATATGTAGACGACCGCTGGAAATAATAATAATAATAATAATAGGAGGAAGACGAAGAACTGAGACAAAGAGATGACTTGTCTAGAGCAGCAACCAGAAAGTTGATCCGAGGGCCAAGCTCACGACCATCTTCTGCAATGACCACATCTTCTCCGCTCCACTCTGCAACAAATCGCATGTCAAATTAAAACATCAAAACGCAACATTTATAGGCTTGAAAGGCACCTCTAGCAATGCAATTAAGAAAGCGTGGGAACCAACACTCGCGCATATTCAAACCTAATTTAGCAGTTAACTTGGACCCACTAAACTTCAAGGCCCAAATATAAATCATTTGAGGCCCATTAAATGTAACCCAGATCAGGCCTTGGGGCAGTTATTCCAACCCCCTTCAATGAAGGCACTAAGATCAATTTAATTTATGTTTTAGGACGTATAACCCTGCAATAGAGCAGAGGAGGGGTGGTCCTCCCTCCAAGGACAGTGCAGGCAGTCCTTGGGATTCTGTGTCTCGTGCTCCTCGTCCACACAGAGACCCTTCAAAAAACTCCACGTTTCCTTGGCTTAAATTATGGTTTTTATTTCATTTTGTCAGCAATCACGTGAAACCACCCGACTGAGTTATTGCAACGACACTTGCTCTTTTAAGTTTTCCCTAAAAAGGGAGAAGATTTACCTTTGATTAAATAGCGTTGATTCCTCCACGTTGTTACAGCAAGGCCGATCAAATCAGGTCAAACACTGACTTTTAAATCAGGCCTGGAAACTACTGATTGGTTCACAACTCTTAAGCTTAATCTAGTTATATCCACACCGGATAACAGCCCTAGCAAACAGACGTATAGAACCAAAGCCAGAGACCGTTGAGGGCCTTGAGGCCGCTTTGGGACACCACAAAACACAAACGATACTCCAGCTTACAACAGCAAACAATACTATATTTTCTCTACATTACGCCGGTTCCTAACTAAATTAACTACTCCGTACTACAATGACACCAACCAGGTTTTGAAAAAAAATAACAACGCGATATTCATTTAAATGCAAGAGATGAGCGAGGTAGATCTGATATTAAAATCATAGATAAATTAATATGACTGGTCTGTTTTTTTTTCTTTCTTTCTTTTTAATAAATGAGTATTCATATTTGTTAAATCCAAACGGTAAAACAAATTTACAGATGAGTATTTCAAAAAAAAATGAGAACATAAAAGGGGATCAAAGGACTTACCAAATCGGTTCCTACGGGTCCAGGAGAAGAAGCACCCAAACTTGGAGCAGGAGCACCGGTTGGTGGAGCTGGAGGACTCGATGCCAGGGGAGATGGAGCTGGAGCCTTCAGCTTAGACTTGCTGGGAGCTGGAGCTGGAACAAGAGCTGGCGGAGAAGCCAAGGGAGCTGGTGGAGGAACAGCTGGAGGAGGGGTTGCTGGTGGTGGAGTAGCAGGTGGCGGTGTGGCGGGAGGAGGTGTTGCTGGTGGAGGTGTGGCGGGAGGAGGTGTTGCTGGGGGTGGTGTGGCTGGAGGAGGGGAGGCTGGTGGTGGGGCTGAGACCGGAGGAGGTGTAGCTGGAGGTGGGGATTGGGTGACTGGAGGTGGGGCTGACACTGGTGGAGGAGTGGAGGTTGCTGGTGGAGGAGAAGTAGTTGGTGTTGTTGCCGTAGGTGGTGCTGGTGTTGCTGTTGGTGATGTTGCTGGTGCTTGACCACTAACACCAGCAATAACAATGCAGATCAAAGAAAGAAAGATCACAGCGTTTCTACGCACCATTTTTGTCTAGTTCCGAGTCTCTCTCTCCCCGGGCTATTTTGTGTGTAGAGGCTTGGAGTTGAGGAAGTTGAGAAAGGAAGGGAGGATGATAAATAGAGAGCGCTAGGAAGGTTCGGAATTTTGAGAGGGATCAGTGGGCCCAATTGGGTACCAAACAGATCTGAGGCGTCTGATTACGGAGTTTGATGTGTGGGACCAACATGCATGTGATTTGGATATGAGATCTGGGTGACACGTTGATGGCCAGCTTGGTGGTTTTTTTTTTGGGTTGTTGTTTAGTGCCTTGGTTTTGTGTTAGTGTTAATGATGATTTTGGGCTTTTATTAGCGTAGGGGGGGGTGCCCTCTTAGAGGGAGGGGTGAAAGACAGGATGGTAGAGTGGACCTTTAATATATGATTAAAAAAATCTTGATCATCAATATGTTTGTTTGTTGGAATGATTTTATTTTGTCCTTAAAACGGTGATGGATTTGTCAATCACTGGTTTTAGAAGGGGAGAGGGCTGGGATGACTCGAATGTGACATAATATCCTTTTATTTTAGATCCTCGCTGATTAATAATCTGTCATTTCAAATCTGAGAATGGTAGGGTTAATATTTTAAATAAATGATTTTTTTAGTAAGTGGATCAATTTTACAAAATTAGCTCGGCAAATATTCTTTATTCTCCTGGCTTTGATTTCTCTAGTTTATGGCCTCCCCATTTTAATTTCTTTCGTCCACCCAGCCAAATTTTTTGACGATACATTGCTTGCATCTTAGTATTCGGCAATCTAAGGTTTGTTGAAAAAAAGGGTAGGGTTTTTTTCAATTCAAAAATGTATTTTTTTTTTACTGAAAATCAACCTGGAAAACAATCTAGAGATCTACATAAATCTCTTTATAATTTTAAATAATTACAAATCAGTCCAAAAACAAAGAATTAATTTCTAATCTAGAAACTTTCTAAAATATATCTTTTCATGCAATTATAAAATAAAATAACGTGAAAATTAAGTTTTTTTATTTATTTAAAGAAACTTATAAGCATCAAGAACGATATTTTTAATGGCTGGAATCATTATCAACTAAAATTTTTTCTTTTTATTATTAAAATCCAGTGATTTTTCTCTCTTATCTCTCAACTCAAAAATTAAAAATAAAGAAAAAAAATTTGCATCAAATTTGAATTCTTGAAATATTGAGGGACCTAAAAAAAAAAGGAGGGTGAAGGTGAATTTTTCACACAAATTTTTAAACCTGCTCTCTTTTACTCTACTTTTTTCACTTTGTTTCTCTAACCTTCAATTCTACCATTTCTTAGTAAATTGACTTAAATTGAACATTTATTTGGTCATAAAAGAACTTAATTGAGCTAGAAAATAATTTTAATAACCAAAGTGAAAAAATAAATCACTGTCCATAATAAATATTATATGCCCGTGTGATTTTCAATGATTTATCCACACTTTTTAGTGTTATTTTAATTTTTAATAAAATAAATTATGATTGCATTATGTTTTTTTTGGGTTCATGACACATCGTGCTATGGGTTTAAATTGAAGCTGGAGAGGAACCTTTTGTATAAAAATGTTGGAAAAATTATACTCAATCACTTGTATGATTAGTTTGTTGATTTTAGCAATCAATATTATCTATTTCTTAATACTTGATGTGTTTTTTTAATTAATTTCTATGTCTGATAGTACATTCTTTTATAATTGGATTCTTGGATTCAAATAAACCCATATCCAATCACAAAAAAAAAAAAATTCATAATGAAAATTTTTTATTTTTTTATTAACTCTTAATTTTCAATTAGTGTTAAATATTGTGGTACAAAGTTTTTTTAAAATTAATTTTTGCTTTAAATACATTATGTTTTTTTATTTATTTTATAGCAGCACATAAAAACATTAAAAAATACTAAAAAAATATTAATTTAATATATTTTCAAATAAAATATATTTTAAAAACATTAAAAAATTAAAAGTTACCGTCGTAAAAGACAAAATCTCTCAACTTTCTTTAGAAGAAAGGTCTGAACAATGTCAGTTACTTTGAAAATATTAAAAAAATACTAAAAAAATACTAATTTAATATATTTTCAAATAAAATATATTTTAAAAACACTAAAAAAAATAAAAGTTACCGTAAAAGACAAAATCTCTCAACTTTCTTTAGAAGACTTCTCCTGGTCCTTCAAAATTTAATCAGATCAAGATGCAACAAAACCTCCATCTTATTTTTTCTTGTCCCTTCTTTTCAACTTCTTACCCCATTGAGCCAAGCTAGCTAACACTTAACTTCTCCAGGCAAGAATAATGCACAGCATAATGACAGTTCTTCTTACTAAAGAAGCAACAGGGGAGGATTATGATTAGCGGACCCTGCCTTCCTTCATATGTGCTGGTCCTTAATCATAGCATCGCCACTGGACTGGCACTGGCAGTTGTATATTTTACGCTGAAGTTTTGTCTATAGTCCACCGACTGTAGATGCTATGTAGGTGCGCCGCCTGTTTTGTGGTGGCCCATGCTGTGCTGTCTCGCCGTGATAGCTGCCCTCGAATCAACTTGAATGCAGAATAATCTTCGACAATCTGTAATGTTAAGAGTTTGGTGTGGTTCTTAAAGAGGCACGTTTTCTTTATTTGATTTCTCGATTCAAATCTCGTGAATGGTATTTTTAAAAAAGATTAATATTTTTTTTCTGAATTCATCAAGTCAGTATAAAAGATGTGCTGTCAAAGTTATTAAAAAAATTAATTTTGATCAATATATAAACTTACATGATAATACTCTATAATAAAAAAATTATTCCACCTTGTCGAAGAATTTGAACAATAAACACTTATAAGTGGACTTAGAGATGCAAATCATACAGATAAACTGATGATAACGAGAGCTGAACTTGTAATGATTTCCAGCAACGTCGCTGTAACCAGGCCTCGCAGAACAACGCCCTTTTTTGGGTATGTCCTAAAAGCCTGTTGAGTGAGATGGATCATTAAACTTGGTTCACGTGTGTCGCCCAAAGTGGTTAAGAGTTTCGAAGAAAATAAATGATTTTTTTTAAAATTAGCATAATAACAATAAAAATTCCATAAAATAAAATCATTTTAAAAAAGATTTGATGATATAACACATTTTGAACCAAGTGTGACATGTTAAACTCCAATCTCCTACCTTAACATGTTGACCGGTTAAATCCAATTGTATTAACCGATAGACAATTTTACACAAAAACTATAATTTTATAAAGTATTTCTTCCAAATATAGTTTATGAGTTAAAATTATCTTTATCTAACTTGTAAACTCAAAAATAGATGCTAATTAAAATCTCAAAAGTTATTGTTCATATAATAGTGAATAATTTTGAATAGTCAAGTGTGAATCTGCCATAACTAAATATGAATTTACCCCCAAACAAATTACATAGATAACCTAGCAAATGCATTTATAGACCAGTGGGACAGGTCTAGGCTTAAAAGAAGGTTTGGTTACGTCAGACCAGAATAACAACTCAAAAAAATCATAACTTTTGATATGACTATTGAATCGCGCTCAAATGTTTATAGAAGCTTTTGAAGGTTGTTTCCTCTATATTAGCTATTGTGTCACTACATATACATTCAAATATTTAGATGTCATAAATCTTAACGAGGACCCTCGATTTTGACAGTTTTAAGATTTTTCTTGTTATTTTCGGAACCAATCGACTAGTTGAGTCATAAATAACATAGTTTGACCATGTCGTGTTTCATAAGCGTGATATTTATTAACACAATTGAGCTATAAATAACATAATTTGAACATATCGTGTTTCAAAAGCTGATATTTACTAAATATCGTTATTTCAAAACGCAACATGATAAACTATGTTATTTCTCTAAAACATTTTGGTCCTATATCAATTTATCAATTATTTTAAAATTTGTGTGCTATACCAATTTATATCAAAATAAAATAAATTTGGAAGATGATCTTTGCTCGTATCCCAATCCTTTTGTTTGATTATCTTTTTTCTGTAACATGATCATGGAAGAAGTTCATTTTCATAAGATCCCACAGAACTCGCCTGCATTATGATTACTAATTAATGGCTTAATTATGGGCCCTATTTTCATTGACCTATCACCATCGCAGAAGTCCTTGCAGGTTTGTAGGTTTTTTCTTCATAACAAACGTTTAATTATAATAATCCATTCCCTATTCTTTCTTTTTTGTTTGGAGATTGATGGTAGGAGAGCAGTGCATTCCGTCGCCACGGTAGTGCGTGGGCATGCACTGTTTTTTACCTGGAAATAAGAAAAAAAAAGAAAAAACACTCTTGCCTGCACATGTTGGTTTGGTGGAGCAATGAAATGTAATTTTCTTCGACAAATGATTGTTATTGTAATAATAATTGGTTTTTAAAGTAAAGTTTTAAAATATATTAAAATAATATTTTTATATTTTAAAATTCATTTTTGATATTAGCATATCAAAACGATTTAAAAATATAAAGAGAATTAATTTAAAGCTAAACAAATTCAAGAAATTTTAAAAGTGTGGTTGGACCGCAATGTTTAACTAGACCAAGATAGGATTGAAATTGATGTAGTGTTTGACATTGTAGTAGTGGTTGATTTTCAAAGTGTTTTTCATTTGAAAATAATATATTTTTTATTTTTAAAATTTTTTTTCTTGATTGCAGTAACATGGAAGAAAACCATCCCTATATATTAATTATATGTATTCCAACATATTTCAGGCCTCTATTTTTTTTTGAAGTACAGGTAAATTGAGATGGAATTTTATTGATATGTGTATTGGGTGAGAATGATTGAAAGATATAATTAAAAGGATAAGATATAATAGAAATCTTAATTACTGTATCTAATATAAAGGAATTGGTTTAATAGTTAGGGTTTGCATTGTTTTCTTGGTGATATATATAAATTCAAAATTAAGTGACTGCGAGGGGTACGTTACGTAGAGTTCTAATGACTCTTTAAATTTAGATACGACTAGTTTACACGTCAAGAAGAAAAGAAGTCCTACGCAAAAGTGAAGATTAATTCTACAGTTGCGAGAGCAGTAATTTAGGTGGTTAATTATTTTCAAGACAAAAAAAGCAGCGACTGACAGGGCATTCCATGAAAGCTCATGAAGTTGATATTGCTAGCACGCACCTAGCTAGCTCTTCCAAAAGTAATGGCTTCTTCTTCAACCCCTCGTCGAAACCTTGTCCGCATGCATCGAAATGCCATTACAAAGCCTGTCGAGGATTTGCCCTCTCAACCTCCTCGATAACTCCATTGACAGCAAATTAACCCCAGTTTTTCTTACGAGTACGCTTCGGTTGAGTAACAACATAAAATTCTCCTCGCATTTTACACGGCGAGAATATCATATCTTGAATGTCTTGGTCTGGATTGAAACATTGCCATGCCAGGCACGGTTCATGCTCGCACAAATGGTAGCTCCGAAGTCCATGTAGCCCAGAGTAGAGTAAAAGGGAGTGTGTGGAGGGGCCGAGTTTACTTTAACGAGAATTTCCTGCTAGATGAATGATGGTAACGTGCTATCCTCCTCTTGTTGGCCCATTTGTTTCCTTTCCTTGTGTTTAAATTGACCTCCTTCCTACCTCTTAATTAATTAATCGAAGGCTAGCTTTATAATAATGTGTTTCAACAGCAACTTAATCTGTACTGCGTGTTTTAATTATGATCAATTTGGCTAAAACGTGACTCGATACATGATCCCGGTTGGCTTTCACCGGTCGGAGAACGTAACAGACCATCGGAGAACCCCAAGGCCACCTCATGGGCTTATGCCTCCAGGGTATGGGCCCTAAGCCTGAATCATGAGCGCATGTCTTGGGGCTGTTGAGCCACCAAGAAGCCTCTAAGTCCAAATCTTGGCTTGTAGTCATATTAGGTCAGTTAGGGTTATTTGTATTTGGGTAAGCTTATGGATGTACAGTGATATTGGGTCCGAGGTGTCCATCAACATCTCTGTCTTTGCCTTGAAAAAAACCCCAAGAGAAAATAGAAAAAGTCCTCAGCTTCTTGTCAACTTGTTTGTTACGTAAGCCCAACTTGCATTTATTGGCTTACTTCTTTTTCAAATTCTTAGGAGCCGAACTGGATTTATATGCCCAGCCCAACTCCATCCTCCTACGGCCCATATTTCTCGAGGATGTCTGTCACGTCATCACACTTGGACACTCTTAACCCAACAAAAATCACATGATATCCTCTACAGTACCTGCCTAATAGAGGGTATGTAAGTCATTTTAACAATCCTGAAAAAGTTAAAAAATAAAGTAATAAATATTTGAAATTATAATAATGGTTGTTTTTTAAAATATTTTTTATTTTAATTGATTTTTTTTATATTTTTTAAAATGTATTCTCAACCTTATTATTTTAAAATAATTTAAAGACAAAAATAATTAATTTAAAAAACAATTTAAATTTTTTCGACGTAAGAAATAAACACTGTCTACGTCATGAATAAGGCGGGATCAGCCAAATTCTGTCTCCCACTCACTCACTCACTCACTCACACACACAAACCCTTATCTCCCTTCATATTCTATCAAAACACCAAAATTAGAAGCTGAAAAAGAACGAGAAAAAAAAATCAAGATAACTCAAAGCCCTCTACTCTCTCAGAAACCTAAGCATCTCCAAATTTTTTTTTTCAAATGGAAATTTCTTCAAGGACTTGCTTTCCTTTCCTATCCACCGAAACGGTGCCGCTTCTCAAGCCTCCATTTCATACATCCTCTCCTTCTCTCAGGATTCTGGCTGCGCGTCCTGTTAACCTGCGCATGGGGCGTACTGTTGTTACCTGCGCTACGGCGTCGACTGGCAACCGCGCTCCCAGCGGCATAATGAAGCCGAAGCGAGTCTCACCTGAAATGGCAGACTTTGTTGGCGCTCCTGAGGTCTCTCGCACCCAGGTTCTCAAGCTTATCTGGGCCCATATAAAGGAGCGCAATCTTCAGGTATATTTTGATTAAAATTCGGCATTTTTATTTAAAATTTTGGGTTCGTATTATTTTTCGTGCTTAATTTTTAATTAAATGTTTGGATAAGGTTGTGTTGAGACGGTAAAATGTGGGTTGTGTTTGTTCATGGGTTTTTATATTGTTGATTATTTAATTAATTAGCTGGAGATGTGTCATGTTTGTGGATAAGGTTGTGGCGGTGTCAGGGAAATGTTCCAGTTCCGTTTTGTGCTTTGTTTCGTTTGTGGTTTTGGATGATGCTATTGGCCTGTTTGGCTGCTGAATTATTTTGGGCTTTTGGGTAATGTTTGTTTGCTATCTTTTATGCCTCATCTATGATTTTCAGGATCCATGATGTTTTGTTGAGTGTGCTATATCCGAGTAGACTCGGATACATTGAATGTTTAGACTTTAGATTGGCCTTATATTTTTTATAGGGTGTCTTGGTTTGAAAAAAGACGGGGACATAGCGTGATTGCTTGAGTGTTTTTGTTGCTCTTACATGTCATGTGTTTTTGGATCTACTTGTTGTTGAAATCTCTTTCTATGCTGACTAGGCTTATCTGCTGTTGTATCTCGAGTTGAGTAATATCTTAGTGAGGTTTTTTCTCATGTTGAGTTGAGTTACTCACATGGCCTGATGATTATTATTGAATACAATGATGTATGGACAGGGCATCTCTCATGTTAGGGACGGATTTTATCGCATGAATTTGGGTTGAGACATGATTTTGTAGATAGCGTCAAGTTTGAGAAATGACTCCGAATAATTTCAAGTCTATAGTACATGAATGTGGGATGTAGTACTTTGTTGATTCAGCCACACGCAGCATGTTATGTATGTGGCTGAATTAGAAGTCACTAGATTTTACTAATGTGAAAATGCCAGGCAGTGGTGATAAAATCATGATGCCAACGCGGGGAATGGTTGTTGGCATGTTATTTCCAAGCAGCTATTGCCCTTCACTATAATGGTTAACTTCCGGATGAATAATTTGGTTGAAAGAAAAACATGACTTGGTGTCTCTTCTTCTAGCTGCTTCTGAGCCATTGCATAGAACATCTATAATGCATGCATATATGACTATATCATAAATTTGGAGCTGACTGGACTTGCTGCAACGTTTTTAGGACCCTAGTAACAAGAAGAACATAATTTGCGACGAGAAGTTGAAGAAGATATTTCCTGGTAGAGACCAGGTCGGATTTCTTGAGATTGCTGGGTTGATTAGTCCTCACTTCCTCAAATGAAGTTCAAGGGGATGAACTCCAGTCTTCGTGGGTCATCTTTCCTTCCTGTGGCAGGGCTATCTTTTTTGTTGATGATAATAGCCAAAATTATGCCTGCTGCTGTCGGCAATTTCTGTTTTTAGTTCAATTTAGTACTTGCTTACAGAACTAGCCTTGTTAAGGATTTTGCTTATGGATCCCCTAAATAGTAGGATTTTCAAGATGATATTGCTGTCTGGAGTTTATGCTTATGTTGATGAATCTTAATTTAGGTTGAATCATGGATGCAGCAGCTGTGGTTCTGGCTATATATTTTCTTTGCATGCGTAAAACTGGCTCCTGTTATTCATTTAGGTAGTTCTTATCTACAAGCTGAAGAACTTACCTCGAATTATCAAGCGTCTCATGCAAGTCCTCTGGACTCGGGATTTCCTCCTTAGAGTTCCTTATTTTTTATTGAAATAAATTGTGCATATACTACATTTGTCACCATGGTTAATGTGCTAGTATTTTTGAAATACAAAGATAAATCATCTAATTTTTGTATAATATAAAAAAGGTTTTATCAATTTATTTTCTCTTTATCGTATGAAAAAAAATTACATAAAAAAAAAAGAAAAAAATTTATAAGAAAAGAAAATATTAATTTGAACTAAAGAAAAAAATAAAAAAATTTAAATTTTTAAAAAGTATTTTTGAAATGCAAAAATAAATGTTTTAATAAGAAAATTTAACCTGATAAATAAAAAAAATTATCATCACCTAACTTTTGTAGAATATATAGAAAATCTCATCAATTTATTTTCAATTTATCATATGAAAAAAAAAAATTTAATAAGAGAAAAGAAATTAAAATTGATTTTTTATATCATCACATCAAAATAATACAAAAATATCAAAAATATTAATTTGAATTAAAGAAAAAAAATAAAAAATTCTCAATTTTTTTAAAGTATTTTCGAAAAGCAAAAACAAACATTTCAACCCAACCTCAAATGAAAAAAAAATTATCATCACCTAACTTTTGAACAATATAAAAAAAAACTCTCATCAATTTATTTTCTCTTTATCATATGAAAAAAAACATAATAGAAAAGAAAAACAATTTAAAGTGTTGGGTCCTATTGGTAGGCACCCAATTGGGTCCAGCTGAGGTCAGACCCAACGCTATTAGGTCATGGTAGGGAGCTGGACCCAATGCTATTGGGTTCTGCTAGACATCTGAACCCAAAGCTATTTTAGGTCCTGAAGGGGCGGAACCCTACTCTAATAGGTCCAAATTCAAAGCTATGGGGTCCTGCTAGGGGCAGGACCCGACACTGATTGGTAATGCTGGGCAGGACCCGACGCTGATGGGTCTTGCTAAGGCCAAACCCAAAGCTAATGGGTCTTGTTGTGCAGTCGAACCTAAAACTATTTTGGGTCATGCTGGGGGCAGGACTCGACGTTGATTGGTAATGTTAGGGCAAGACCCGACGCTGATGGGTCCTGCTGGGGGCAGGATCTGACGTTGATGGGTTCAGCTGAGGCCAAACCCAAAGCTATTTTGGGTCTTGCTAGAGGCAGGACTCAACTCTAATATGTCAGGATCTAACTCTAATAGGTCTGGATCCAAAGCTATGGGGTCTTGCTGGGAGTAGGATCCAACACTGATTAGTAATGTTGAGGCAAGAACTGGCGTCAATAGGTCTAGCTGAGGCTAGACCCAAAGCTATGGGTTCTGATATGCAATTGAACCCAAAGCTATTTTAGGTTTTTCTAGGGGCAGGACTCAAAATTCCTCTTTACCGTAAAACATAGTCTAATGCCTTTTCCCCCCCTTAACTCTCCTCGGTCAAGTGCTTAGATAAGTTTTTTAAGTGAATGGTAAGAAAAGGTTTGGTACTCGGCTCATCGTGGCTGAGTTGCTTAGAAAGCTCCCTCCTCTCGTTGGCTAAACCGCTTCTCCTTCATCTGTCTTTTTCTTTCCACCTAACAGAAAAGGGAAGATTAGCCCCTGCCCCTTCTCTAAAAGCTTCTCTGATTCGATTGACATGAATGAAGTCATAGGAGGTCAAGAATCGGTTTTTCTAATGAATGAACCGGCCTGAATTGAAAGGGAAGAGTTTGATTTCCAGCCATAGTCATAGCAGACACTCTTTCTTACTACTCCCATGCCTGTTTTCGGTAGGAAGAAAGGAAAAAAAAATATAAAGAGAAAAAAAAAAAGGAAATCGCTATTAGGTTCTACTAGATAGTAAGACCCAACGCTATTGAAACCTTTTAGAAGCGATTTGAGTTTGTCTTTCAAGTCAGACCCAATAATATTAAATCTTGCTATCAGACTAGCTTCAACAACTTTTGGCATAAAACAGAAAAAACAATACTCCTAGTAACAATCTTTGACTAAACACAGCAAAGACAACGCTTCTCACAAGTATTACAGTGTCGTATATAGTACAAACAGTTTATGGCTATAATGTTGTCTTATCGTCCACAATACAAATAGTCTATAGTTACACCAAAGTGTAATGAATCTATATTTACAGTAAATAAACGATGTTTTTCCCACGAGTTTTAATTTATATCTCGCACAAGATTGGAGAGAGACTTGAACTCAAACTTCTGTTTGGTAGTCCATGCGTGAAATGCTTTCCTCTGAATCTCGAGTCCGAACAGCTTAGAGAAATTCCCATCGTGATGTTTAGGTTTAGACTCTTCAAAATTTCTGAAATTCGAGAACATGAGTGCCCGTGTTGAGATATGAATTGAGAATTTCTTTGTTCAAATTTAAGATTAGGATAAGTGTTCTTAAAGTGATTCTGCTCTCTGCTAATTTTTTCTCTCCTCCAAATCAGATAGTCAACTCTTGCTGACATGGCAAGCTAGCTTTTTGGGAGATATTCTTGTCTGCTACCTTGCAAACCTCCACTACATTGAGAGAGGTAATCGCCTTGAGTATCTCAACATGCTCCTCCAGTCAAAAGACCGCACAAAAAAATCTTGCCATCAAGTCGAAACACCACACAAACTCAACGAAAAAAACCAACTTATAATCCTTGAAACTCACCCAACCCCCTCTCACTCTAAAAATGACAGAGAAACTATCTCTGCCTCTTCTCCTCTCGAACCCACCTCCAACAAAACCCTCACTCCCTATCCAAACTCACATCCACCATCAACAGCTAAAACCAACAACGCCCACTTCACCACCACCTCAGCATGGCACATCGCTTATGCAGGACTTCCTTTTTAAGCAAAGCTCTGATCCTTCCAAACCCATCACCTCACAAACCCAACCTGACCCATTTCCCATCCCAAGAGCCCGAACCCGAATTGGCAAGGCCCGTGACAGCAACCGTGGCAAACCCTGGACCCACCATCGCCTCTCCCTTCAAGGTCAGCGAGTTCTAGATTCCTTAAATGACCCATCTTTTGAAAGCAGTGAATTAGATAAGATCTTGAGTCTTTTACTTGATTACCATAAAGAAGAGTTGAGTTTAAGTAGCGGTGGCAAGGAGGGGTTAAGTAATGATGTTTTGGGTGTTATTAAGGGTTTAGGGTTTTATAAAAAACGTGACCTGGCTATGAGTGTGTTTGTGTGGTTTAAGAATAGGAATGATTGTGGATCTGTTTTGAGTAATTCAGCTGTGGCTGTGATTATTAGCATGCTTGGTAAAGAAGGAAAAGTTTCAGTGGCAGCATCTTTGTTGAATGATTTGCATAAAGATGGGTTTGGACTTGATGTTTATGCTTATACATCTTTAATCACTGCTTGTGTTAGTAATGGAAGGTATAGGGAAGCTGTGATGGTGTTTAAGAAGATGGAGGAAGAAGGTTGCAAACCAACTTTGATTACTTATAATGTGATTTTGAATGTGTATGGGAAAATGGGCATGCCTTGGAATAAGATTAAAGGTCTGTTTGAGGGAATGAAGAATGCTGGAGTTTTGCCAGATGAGTATACATATAATACGCTTATAACTTGTTGTAGACGAGGATCTTTGCATGAAGAAGCTGCTGCGGTTTTCAAGGATATGAAATCGATGGGTTTTGTGCCTGACAAGGTCACTTATAATGCGTTATTGGATGTTTATGGGAAGTCAAGGCGGACTAAGGAGGCCATGGAGGTATTAAGAGAAATGGAGGTTAATGGATGTTCACCAAGCATTGTGACTTACAATTCCTTGATATCTGCCTATGCAAGAGATGGTCTGTTGAAAGAAGCAGTGGAGCTTAAAAACCAGATGGTTGAAGGTGGGATTAACCTGGATGTTTTTACTTACACTACGCTTTTGTCAGGATTTGTGAGGGCTGGTAAGGACGAGTCTGCAATGAGGGTTTTTGCTGAAATGAGAGCAGCAGGTTGCAAACCTAATATTTGTACTTTCAATGCCTTGATTAAGATGCATGGTAACAGGGGAAAGTTTGCAGAAATGATGAAGGTTTTTGAGGAGATAAAAAATTCCTGTTGCGTACCGGATATTGTTACTTGGAATACCCTTTTAGCAGTGTTTGGGCAAAATGGGATGGACTCAGAAGTGTCTGGAGTTTTCAAGGAGATGAAGAGGGCTGGCTTTGTACCTGAGAGGGACACTTACAACACCCTAATCAGCTCGTACAGCCGGTGTGGATCATTTGACCAAGCCATGGATGTATACAAGAGAATGCTGGAAGCTGGGATTACACCTGATCTTTCCACCTATAATGCTGTTTTGGCAGCATTAGCTCGAGGAGGGCTCTGGGAACAGTCAGAGAAAATACTCGCTGAAATGAAAGATGGTCGGTGCAAGCCCAATGAGCTGACATACTGTTCTTTGCTTCATGCTTATGCCAATGGCAAGGAGATTGGGCGGATGCTTGCTCTTGCGGAGGAGATATGCTCTGGTGTAATTGAACCCCATGCCGTACTCTTGAAGACCCTTGTTTTAGTTAATAGTAAATGTGACCTACTGGTAGAAGCTGAGGTTGCATTCCTGGAGTTGAAGAGAAAAGGTTTTTCACCTGACTTGAGTACTCTGAATGCCATGATTTCTATATATGGCAGGAGGCAGATGTTTACCAAAACAAATGAGATCTTGAACTTCATGAATGAGAGTGGATTCACTCCTAGCTTGGCAACTTACAATAGTTTGATGTATATGCACAGCCGATCAGAGAATTTTGAGAGATCAGAAGAAGTTTTGAAAGAAATCCTAGCAAAGGGAATAAAACCAGATACAATTTCTTACAACACCGTAATTTTTGCATATTGTCGAAATGGGAGGATGAAAGAGGCTTCACGGATATTCTCAGAAATGAGGGAATCTGGGCTTGTTCCAGATGTAATCACTTATAATACTTTTGTTGCAAGTTATGCAGCTGATTCAATGTTTGAGGACGCTATTGATGTTGTGCGATACATGATCAAGCATGGCTGTAAACCGAACCAAAATACATATAACTCAGTTGTCGATGGATACTGTAAACATAACCATCGGGATGATGCAATCATGTTCATAAGCAGTCTTCACGAGCTTGATCCACATATTTCTAGGGAGGAAAAGTGCAGGTTATCAGAACGTTTAACCAAGTGGTCATAGGCAATCCTCTTCTTATTTGTCTCATGTTTTTGGTTAGGCATGGAGATATGGTTGATATGGATGATCTTGTAAAAGCTTCCCAATGTCTCTTGGAGGTTGAAGATATGCAAGTACTCATGAACACATCCATTTGGAGGGCTGAGCATGGATCCGGACAAGACATGAAAAGAAGGGTAAGGCGGAGTTACTGACTTCAAGGTATGTATACATCTATCAAATATGAACCATTTTGTGTTATTAACATTTGGTGGTTATGAAAACGAAAATTTTCTCCGCAACTTCTCGTCATTGTGATTAATAATTTGATGCTCTTAATATACAAGAAGATGGCATTTTTTTTTATTATATTTACTCAAGAAGAAAATAGTCCCTCTGAAAATACGGAATTGGGATATCTGCCGTTGTTTTGTTCTTATGGGCCACAAATATTATATGTATTCTTTTGTTAGTTGAACTTAGTTCTGAATCTCCTTGTCAAAGCATTTTTTGGCCTACACCTGTCTTACCCTTTCCCTGAGTTGGTGTTATTTATTTTGACAATTTTCATTGATAAGATGTGATTTTCCATGTAATGTTATTAGGTTCTTGAGCATCGAGCTACGTGGTAAAGAAAGAAGAGTGAACGGTTTGGCCAGGAGAGCTGCTAATTGGCCATTTATTAGCTGATGATGCGTGATCTCGGAAAGTTCTGGCTTCTGGGATATATACTGAAAGTAGCTAGATGTGTGTGCAGTGTGTATATAGCAGGTGTAACAAAGAGTATAACTATATATAAATGCTGAATTGATGAAAAGCTATGCCTACAGGTCACGATGATGTGGCGTTTAAATTCCATTTGTTGGTTTTGTGAAGCACAGTTATAACCTAATTCAGAAACATGAATGCCAACAGTGTGTCTCAGTGGTCCTCTGTAGTTTGTACTGTTCTATCCTCAAGAATGATCATGGAAACCTTGTTAACGACGAAAAACTTGTAAGTGCCTGTCTTGGAAATTATGGGACGTGTCTTATCAATGAGAAGTGCTTACAGTCATCCTTACGAGGAGCAAGATCGTGTAGGATCCATTTCCACTTCAAACAACTTGCATAATGACTGGCTTAAACAATGGCCACAGTGCCAAAAACAGAGTGGTTGTCAAAACCATATTTCCTTTCCTACTGTGCTTTTCTATGCATAAAGCATAAAATATATATAAAAAAATGGATTTCGACTGGGCCGGGTTTTTTAATATATAGATATTGTATTTGCCATTGGCACACTAGAAAAAAAGTAAGTAGCCCAGAGAGAGAGAGAGAGAGAGCTTGTCTTTCTTGGTAACATGAATAACAATGAAGTAGATTGATGTTGGCTATGTCACCGGCCAAGTTAAATTCTAATCAATGTTTTAAAAAAAATTGATGGTTAGGTGACAGAAGTATTTTTAAAGAAACAATAAAAAATCAAGATTTATTCATTGATTCAATTGGGTTAGCTTGATTAATTTAATAAAATAATTAAAAAAACAGTGACAATAAATAAATTATAAACCAGGTTAAATAAAAAAAATAACAATGATTAACTAAAAAAATAAATACTTGTCAATATTATGAAAATATATTCTTTCAATATTTTTAAAAGATTTTCATGATTTTATCTGGTAACAAAAAATAAAATAAAAAAGAACATAATAATCCCATATAAAAAATATAAAAAAAAGAATCTGAAACTCAATTCCAAGTAAATAAAATGTTAAAATGTGAAATTAAAAAAAAATAATTTTTAAAAAGAACAAAAAATCCTGACCCGAGTCCACCCGAGTTAGCTTGCCAAATCTTTGATCTAATTGTGAGATCAAGATAACCCCGTAAAAAATCAAATTAAATAAAACTTCAAAGCTCAATTCTCAAATCAATTCAATGCTAAAGGGAAAAATTAAAAAAAAAATCAATTAAAATAAAACAACGAAAAAAAACCTTGCATGACATTGAGATAACTCCATAGAAAATATAAAAAAAATCACGAAGTCAAACCCCCAATTAACAAAATGTTGAAATATAAAATTGAAAAAAAAATCAATTTTAACAAAAAAATCTAAAAAAATACTGAAGGGCTAATCTTCCAAACTCTTGACCTCAGTTAAAAGGTTAGGATTACTTCATAGAAGATAGATTCAAAAAAATCACAAAACTAAAATCTCAATCAACTAAATGTTGAGTGATGAAATTGAAAAAAATAATTAATAACAAAATAATTTAAAACAAAATAAATAACAATCATAAAAAAAATCTAAATAAAAAAAAATCTAAATAATAAATGAAATAAAAAAATCAACTAAGAAAATGATATAAAACAAAGAGCAATAAAAAAAACAATAAGATTTAATATAAGAGCTAAATCAAAACAAATAATCAAGGAAAAAATTAAAAAATAAAATCAATTCAAAAAATAATTCAAAAGCAAAAAGATAGAGATCTGATGATAAAATTTGAAACAAAATTAAAATGGCAAAACACTTTCTATTAATGGCAGAATAGCGTGAATTTTACGGAGATGAGAGAGAAAAGAGGGAGGAGAAAAAGAAAAATAGGCTGCCAAATGCTTCCCAACGGCACACGCGCCCTCTCAACGAGAAGCTCTCGCCACAAGGAATCCAATTCAATGGCGAACGATAATGTTAGGCCACTGAAATTCACCACACGAGTTGCTTGCTCATGGTGGATAGCTCTCACATGCTGGTACATGAAGTGCACATGCATGCCCATCAAGTTTCATTACTCATTTACCAAGGACTTTAAAGAGAACATTAACTTTGACTGTTACTTTGCTTAGAGGAGTCTTCTGCTGATGAGATGTGTTCTTCTACATACATTTCTTTCTTTTTTTAAAAAAAGTTATAATATATGTTAATTAGTGCAGGGATCCTAGGAAACAGGAATCGGCTAATCACGCATTCCACTGCTTCTGTACCCTGTTAAGTAGTGCGAGTTACCACATAAAACTGTTAAAATACCTTGAACAAACTTCGTAATGGGGCAATGATCAATCAATCAAGACTTGTAATTTCTAAAATTTGGAACAAAAAAGGCACAAAATCAGTGCTACAATCTCTGAGAAGTTATCCAATCCGTAATAGAACGAAAGAAAGTATAGTTAGATCTTCACTTGCAAGAGTATATACCCAGAACCCGCTATCCATTGATAACCTTATCCACATAAATGTATTTTCTACTTTGAATTCCTTGTGTGCATCATCCATATGCATACTATACCCATCTCAATTTACCTTGAAGAAATCAAGACGTCAGTGTTGACCCTTCAGAGGGTTTTTTCTTTTTCTTTGTTCAAGAAATTGTTTGAAGCATGTCCGCCTCCGCTTGATCTGCGTCACGGGAGAAAATGTCGACTGGAGCGCTGGTGCAGCCAATGGCATTGTTCTTTAATCTACCATTGGAAGAACCTTTTTGGTGATCAAGGTAAATTACAATCACAGTGATGTCATCATGAAAATGCCTTCGTATTCCCTTTTCAATTTTCTTAATGTCATTATATCTCATCTCTCTTTTCTTTGCAGCTTCCTGAATAGCAGCTCTAACCAATCTCTTGGCAATCCCCTGCAGGTATCAAACAGCCCATAGGATCGTCAAGCAAACAGCAAAATCTGGACTGGCATAAATAACTCTATACAATTGAACATTGATGACATCTAGTTTGTTTGTCAATGCATTTGCTTAAAATTTCAGAAGTCTGGAATATCCTATTTCTAAAAGTATGTCCATGTTCAACAAGAATATGGTACGTCTGGAAGCTAGGGGTAGATTTAACAGCGCTACTGCATTTTCATGGGCTCAACCAGGCTTGTGATGTGAAAAAGGAATTCAATTATTTCATTCCCAATGATCCCATTGTAGCTAAAACTTGCCTCTCAAGGTATAAATTAGGACTGAGATCTAAGCTATCGATGAGAGTTGCAACAAAAAGTACGCAAAACATGCAAGTCAAAGACAGCACTCACAGCTCTAGGGTTCTTGAAAACAATCTCTACAGCTGCTTCGTCGGTTAATTGTTCCCAGAGACCATCTGAAGCAAATATCAGGAACAAGTCTTCTGACCTCAACTTTCTAAAAACAATGGAAGGTTCTGCTGTCATTACTGGCCGTTTCAAAGGAATAGGGTTACCAAACTGCTGATAAATTGGGTCCCTGTTAAACTCTGGTTTCTTCAGATACACATCACCAATGGATCTGGATACCTGAAAAGGACAAAAAGGAACAGGAAAGGTTTATTCCACCCTCATCTACCACATGCGTTAAGTTAGTGGAGTAAGTTAGTGATCAGCTCCACAACTTCAGGGAGTCGAGTAACAACAGAAGACAATGTTTCAGTTCATTAATCAGAAGATCACAGTATGATGTTCCTAGTGTCTAGAAAAGTTAAATGGAAAAAACAAAAAGGAAAAGGAAAAAAAAACAGAGAGAGGATCAAGACTCCCTGTAATTACATAAGCATTCTTGTTAGGCCTCGGGGGTTTTCATGTACATCTCATGCATGGAAGACTATACTGTTTCACTTGATTGCATGAAATGGTAGACCAGGAGACAGAGAATAAGATTCCTGGAAGAGCATGAACCTAACCCTCTGACCAACTTTAACTATAGTGTTTCCACCATAGACAGATGCCTATCATAAAGCAAAAGCAAAAGATAAAGATAAGATAACCAAACATAAAATTGGATACCTTTAGAATTGATCCATCCTCAGATCAATTACTTTATGTCAAACAAACACTGCAAATGGTGTTTTTAAGATGAAGGTTATCCAACTAACTCAAAACAAACCTGGCAAGACATTCAAAGAAAAGGAGAGGAAGAAACATATTCGCCCCTCAATCAATGAATGTATTATTCCCCAACACAAACAATGCTCAATAAGCTGAATTCTCATAACTAACAAGCAAAAACAAGAAGAAGAAAACAAGCCTAGCAACAAGAAGCCACTGTACCTGGATTATGCCCTTAATTCTCCAAACTCCACGAGTATAGACTACAATATGTGAATCATCAGGATGAAGTGCCTCAACCTCCTTTCTCACCTCTTCAACAGCAACGTTGTGATCAGTCGATAACCTTTCTGCCACTACTGTTTTTTTCTTATCCTCGTCAACTCTTCGGCCAAGAACTGCCCTAGAATCCCCGAGATTTGCAACATATAACACATCATTTGAAATTGCACCAACCAAACAACACGATCCAACTGAAGCAATCTGCGGCTTCAAAGGTAATGATCGCTTCACTAAATGGCAAAATTCCTCTTCAGTTGCATTAAAAGCCTTCTTTATGACATCAGCTGATAACCCCCCATGCTCTTTAGCAAATTCTGCAATCAAAGATAACATCTTAGACAGAAAATGATACAGAGACAGAAGTCTGTTGCCTACAGGTCGTTTCAGTCCACACCATCGGCTGTCAAAATTGCTATTTTTATCACATATTCTCTAGTTTCTATTTCAATTGGGGGAATATGAGAATAAGGAAGCTCCAATTCAATAAAACCAGATATCTGTAGCAGTTTAATGCAGGTTTTAAACTTCAGTTTTCTACATCTTATCATCCTACCACTAACACAGTTAATCCCACAAAAGCAAACCTAAACCTCCCACATCGAATTTCATTCTATTGAATAGAAAAGACATCAATACATCCTACCGCACTCGCACACACAAGGAAAGTTAGAACAAAATAAAGAACAAGCTAATACATGATTCATTAAATAAAAACTCTATTTTCTTTTCTATGGAACATGGACCTCAGCCTTGAGTCCTTAACCACTAGACTAAAAGTTAAAGAAAGCAAAAGGCCACAAACAAATTCATGGTTTAAGAGAATCACCATGATCATGATCATTAAAATAAGAAAACACCTAACTAAAAGAAAACAACATAGCAGAACATCCTAATAAAAAAAAATTAAGAAAGAAAATTGAACAGGAAGACGGAGGGAGGGAGAGAATTCTCACTATGCATGAAAGGAAACATATGTTTATTAACAAACCGGGAAGCTTCAGGACCACCATGACCATCATAAACACCAACATAAGTAGCGGACGGAGACGTAAAAACCTGACTTTGATCTTCTAAATTAGAATTGGCTTGGACAACCGCTATTGAATAATCACCAGAAGCATGTTGTTTCAAATCCGCATGCCACATCAATCCATCACCACCACCACCTGCTACCCGACCAAAACACCTCTCCAACGGTCTGTAACACGATCTCAACATCATCTGCTTTAGCAACTTTGAATGTTCTTGGTTTCTTTGGTTCTGGAACGTTGTATCGACGTCTCTTTTGCTTTTCGTCTATCGGGCTTCTTGTTCCTATGTAAATAAATATTGGGAGGTAGGGTTTCTTTTTTCTTCGAGGAAAGAAGGGACAGTGAGAGATATACCGCGTGGAGGAGGAGAAGGAGGAGAGCGACTGGGGGAAAGCTTTTTGGGTTTTTGCTTTTGGTGTACACTCCGCGTTAACTCTCTCTCTCTCTCTCCATAAGCAACTTCCGGTTCCTTTCGTTTTTGTTTTTTACTTTCTTGTTGCTTTTCATTTTTTTTTTTATTTTTTTTTCATTATTATTCACATTTTCTGCTGCCCTTTGATTTTGTTCTTGGAGTCTACAAGTCGTGCTTGTTTAATTTATTGTTTAATTGCGATAGGAAATTTGACAGGGTCGTTTCATTGACTTTTGACATGAAATTCTGGACTAGGACCAAGATATTATTATAAAAAACACCCTAGATTTTGGACCAATGTGTATTTAAGGTTTAGACATGACCAAGAAATGTTGGAAACTAGGGTTAGCATCAAATTTCTTGGAACGATCCTTCTTTTTATCCGTTTTCTAGTTAAACATAACTTGTGAGCACAAAGAGTTATGGTTAAATTAGTTTTTTCCTGGTAAAGAAAATTATAAAAAAGCTTTTTTTAAAAATTGTGAGCTTATCATAATACGTGGGATACATACATGGTATATATTCATGATGTGAGCTATCGTGTCATGATATTCTATAACTATTAATTTACTAACTTGTATATATTCTTGAAATTGTTTTTTTTTTTTTCTCCCACCACACAAGGTAACTTGATGCTTGAGCAACATGTAAAAAAAAAGGTAATCCGATGTCATTGTGGACAGATGTGATTAATCACATATAATAAAGTCCAGATTTACCACTAAACAAATTAATATCTGGAACTAAAAAAAAAAAATCTGAAATTCTAAGACGCGTTATCTTTCTGTTGTAGCTGGGCATTGTTCATACTCACAAAACATTGTGGATTTACTATTCATTTTCTACTAATTTATTTTGATCCTTAAAGTTCATCTTGTGTGATTTGATCCTTATTGAAAACTAATTACTTCTGGTTTTTTAGTTAATGATGAAATTAAAAGAATAGAAATTGAAATGAAAAAGGCGCTCAAGTCCTCGATCTTTAAAAATAACATGATTCATATATTTTAGGCTCCTTGAAATTTTAAAAAATCAATTTAGATACACAAGTTTATTTGCGTTATTTTTCAGTCCCTAATTTGAGAGATGTGTTACTGGATTTCAGTGATAAGAGAAAAGTTATCGTTCATTCTATTTTTGCCCACCAAAATGGGTTTTTATGAGTTCTTAGAGATGAGAGGAGTTTTATGGTGGTTGTTTGGAGTTTCAGTGTTGCATAAAAAACTAGATTTAAACCGAGAAAGCCAAAACTTACCCGGTTTGATTTCGGGTTCTTGGGCAATTTTTTTTAGGTATTTGGAGTTGACATAATGGTTTTGGGTGTTATAAGGATGTTGGTGAGGTATTTTGGAGTTGAAATGACTTAAAAATTGAGTCTTTTTTTTTTATACCAAAAACGGCGTTGTCCTAATTTTCCAGCTATCATAGTTATGGTCGAAATATGAGCTCGCAGACGACACGTCATCTGCCTTGACAAGCGAGTGTTTTTTCCTTAAAAAAATAAGGGTTGACAACTTACATTCCCCTTTAAAAAATAAAAAAATATATAACTAAGCCCAGGCGTGTGGGTTTAGGCTTAAAGGCCCACCACATGCCCTTACTTTTCCTTGCAATGACCTATTTTTTTGCTCTTTTTTCAGGGGCTAGATAGAAATTTAAGAGAAAACAATTGTTAAATCCAGTTGAGTCCATGACTCGAAATATATGTTTGATGAGTTAAGCCATAACATCCAGATTTTATTTTTCTAATTTTGCTTTTTTTAATTGATATCTTCTTTGAATTTCTTTTTTCTTAAATAATTTTTAAATTTATAGTTCAGTTAATATCCATTCTCTGTGAATTATTTTTATTTAGCCTTTTTTTATAGAGATTTTTTTTAATGGTGTTGTGTGTATTTAGTTTTTGGAAAAAAAATATTCTTATTCATCTATAATTTTTTTTAATCTTTTATATAGATGGATTTTATTTTTTAAAATAAAAATATTTATTTTCAGATAATATTTTTAATATGTGTAGCCTTGCATAATTTTTATTTTATTTTATTTTATTCAATCAATTTAATGTGTATGTCTATTTATATTATCGTTTGATTGAATAAAAAATTAATTTTAATAAACAAATTCAGCAAGCATAACCAGATAAATATCTTGTCTTGCGAGGTTAAATATCTTTATGTATAAATGTTTCTTGATTTTTTTCAATTTTATTTTTAGTAATTATTAATGATTTTTTTTTCTATTTATAAACATATATAATTCTCAATTTATCTAAATATATATACACACGAGCTTTTCAATTCACATAATTTTTTTAAATTATAAAAACACATTGAAAAAAATCAGTGTATATAATTTTTTTATAGATAAAAATTATCTCATTTAGGTAGAACACGTGTCAAATAGCTAGATTAAAACACTAATTAACGTGTTGTCTGACTTTAATTACACGCAGGACATTCTTCCAGGTTGCCAGTGACCATGTGATTAGTGCTGCAAATGCAAGCAACCAGTAATGGTCTCTTCTTTTTTCAGTGATAAAATTAAATTAAATAACAGACTTTATAACATAGACAAAAACCTCATAGGAGACTTGCCATTTATTTATTTTATTTTATTTATTCATGTAAAATATTCAGACCAGCTTAAAAAATATCTCAATTAATCTTTATAATCTAAATCTAATAAGCAGATAATCCTCCGGTTCCCATCAATATTACCGATCACATCTAGAAGACTTGCCATTTACTGTGCAGGAAGAAAAGGGAGAGGGAGATTGGATGTAATTGAAAACCGGCTGAACCGGTTAAATGTTGAATATGAATCATTTGGCAGGTAGCCAGTGGATTTTGAGCTTGGACACAACTTTCCTGCTCACGGTTTCCCTGCACATAGTTTTTATCCTCATTTTTCACATAGTTTTCATCCTCGATATTCCTTGAAAATAAAGTGTATGAACAGAGATGATGCGTAACAGATAAAAGAAAAACAGAGCATGCCTAACTTTCAGTACTGCTAAAAGAAAAGGGAAACCACTGACCATGCTAGGAGATAAAAGAATAATGGAAAACTCTGTACTTGAACTTGAAAATGAAAAATCTTGAGCTAACACATACTGTTCAGTTTATCAGCTCATCAATCCATCACAGCTAGATTCTTCAATTCATCCCTGCTAATTGCAGAGCTTAAAATCTTTTCCATCTCTGGAGCCAAGCTCTTCTCTGTCAAATTCTACTCTTGCTTTGTGTAATCATTTGTAGAATGATAATCTCCCATCAAGAACATTGACCTTGCAGAGCTTAGGATGATCATTGAATGTGAAAATCTTCTCTCCACGGGTTATAGATAACCTCATAAATTAATAGCCCATAGAGACATCAAATTCGTCCACAATTGTGCCACTCACGCCTTCAGAAATATCACATACAGCAATACAACTCTTCAACTTCTCGTTCTTTGAGAACAATTCTGTAAGTCTCTGCCAGCAGCGCTCTTCAATTTCAGATTTCTTGTTCGTCAGAATGAATACTTGGGTGAGGGAGCTGCATTCCATCATCATCTGTCCATGTTCCATACTTACTGTTGAAAGTGACACTCTTCCAGTAAGATCTTTGAAAAAACTACGTTATATTTTCCGTATCTTCTAAGTAAGTGCATAGCATGAGATGCAAAGTCAAGATGTGGGGCTGCATGCGATGCATGTTGAAGTTTCTCCAATAGTTCCTCTGTGTAAGACCAAAATATGTGGTCATGGGCTGCATATCTTAGTTTCTATATATA